>Ga0180435_10001252_pt1 | contig 26642 bp, 22 predicted proteins | sample SS_ome_3_FD_132467 | JGI IMG/M metagenome (GOLD analysis project Ga0180435, IMG submission 132467) | Hypersaline lake sediment archaeal communities from the Salton Sea, California, USA - SS_3_S_1 metaG | ecosystem: Environmental > Aquatic > Non-marine Saline and Alkaline > Hypersaline >... | reverse complement strand
TGCGCGGATGTCGCCGCTTGCGTGTCTCTTACGAGTTCCCCCGCTCGCCCCGCACCTGCTCCTCCGACGCATCTCGCCCCACCCGTCTGCCCGTGCTACAATCGTGCCGAACAGGATTGGGACCGTTCCCATCGGGTCGCCTGTGAACGGATACGGGTTGCCAGACCGCTCCTTCGTGCTGAGAAGGTGTTGTAAAATGGAACGGTTACAATAAGTGTTACCAAAAAATCAACCATTGGGAGAGCCACCGTGAGTTTGACAACACAAACGTTCTGCAGTCGGATTGCCGCCTTCTTGGTGTTCGCCGTCTGTGGCGAAGCAATCGCCGCCGACCCAGCCGTTGAAATCGAATCGGATGCCGATGCCGGCGCGACGAACGTATCAATCGACGGCGAACAGGCCTTCGTTTACCAGCACGGCGAGGTCGATCTGCCGCATTTCCATCCACTGAATAGCCCGTTCGGGAAAAACATGTTGGTGCAGCGGACCAACCCCTACCCACACCATCGGGCACTCTGGTTCGCCGATACGGTTCAACTCAAGGGCAAACGCAGAGTCAGCTTCTATAACGCCTATTACACCGGCGAGGGACAGAACAAACAGCACCAGGCGCCGTTCAACGATCACATCCGCCAAGTATCCCTGAGAGTGGACAAACAAGCGGAGGACGCCGCGAACGTCCAACGGTATACCGAAAGACTCGTATGGGAGATGGACGGCGACACGCCCGTGCTCGACGAACTACGTGAAGTCCGCATCGTCGCCCTGGGCGACGGCGAGTACTTCCTCGACATGGAATTCACGGTTGCCGCCAATTACGACGACGTCGATATCGTCAGCGACGACGTCCACTATGCCTGGCCGTATCTACGCATGAACAAAACCTTTTCGGTCGAGGGCGGCAACGGCGCGATCACGAACTCGGCGGGCGGTGTCAATCAAGCCGGCACGCACAATCAACAAGCCACGTGGGTCGATTACTCGGCCAAGGTCGACGGCGAAACCAGCGGCCTGGCGGTCTTCAGCAGTGCAGACAACAAACATCCGCACCGCTGGCTGACTCGCGACTACGGCACGTTCGGCCCGCGCCGCATCAACGAACTCAGCGGCAAGAAGTTCACGCTGGCCAAAGGCGAGTCGCTGAGCACTCGGGTGGGAATTCTCGTGCATCGCGGCGATGTTCAGGATGGCAAGGTCGCCGAGCGGTACAAAGCGTATTGCGACGGTGAATTGTAGCCCCAACAACGCCTGCCGATCGCCGATATCCTAATTCTGCTGCGAGACAGGTGGAAACGATGGTTTCGATTTGTCGCGTTCTCGTCGTTTACGCTCTTCTTGTTGGCCTCGGCTTCCACAGCGCCGAAGCGCAGTCAACGCCGGATCACCTGGTCAGTCATAAGGCCGGTGATCTGCCGATCATCCTCTCGGCCCCGCATGGCGGACGCGATGAGATCCAAGGCGTGCCGAAGCGCAATGGCGAAGACGTAGCCCAGTTCAACCCTCGATCGGACGTCAACGAAAAACCTGCGACACCCGAAGTGCGAGTTGGCGTCTATGTCGATGAGGGGGCGGGCAGTAGCGTGCTGGATCTGATGGCGACGTTGCGCCAATTCGAAGAGGTATCCGTACAACAAGTAATGGCAAACGACATTCGCTCGGGGAAATTGGCCGATTTCGATGTATTGATCCACCCGGGAGGTAGCGGAGGAGGGCAAGGTCGCCACCTGGGTGAAGACGGCCGTGGAAGAGTCCTCTGTTTCAGCCCCCACCCTGAGAAGACCGGCGGCCTGGAATCGCTGGTTCATTGTGCGATCGACAACGTCAAACGGATGCGCCCAAATCAAGAATCGCATGTCCCCGCCGAGTAGTCGACTTCCTCTGCGTCGTCATCCCATATCGAAGCCGTCGTCGTCATTGTCCGATTGCGGTGTGAACTCGTTGGTCACACGATGATCCTCCCGGGCCGGCCCGGGGTCGAACCGCGCCGGAACGTGATCTCGATAGTCCGAATCGTGCCGCCGGCCGATCGCGCCGGTGGCCGCCCCGCCAATGACAAACGCCGCCAGGACCAAATAACAAAGCGGGCCGATCACAACGAGCAATCCGACGACGAGAAACACCATGCCGATGCCGTAAACCATATAACTCATCCATTTGGCTCCCGGCTCAAGCACTGAGTTGGACGGTTCGTCCGGATCGTAAAAGACTTCAACTTCCTTGCCGACGGGGTATCGGTTGACGGTGCCGCTGGCGTCTGATCGAGAACTCGACGAGTAGTCGCCGCCGAAGAACACGTTGTCGCTGTCCAGCTTCTGCCCGTTGACTTCGTATTGGTAAACGACCTCGGCCGAGTACATCGTGTCGCCGTCGCTGTTCGTCGACTTCGCGACCTCACTGCTCTCGATCACACCGTCGGCGGTGGGCCAGTTCGTGCTCGCTTTTGCGTTATCCAAGATCGGCTTGCCGAAATGAAACGCAACGAAATAGCCGACAACGGTGAAGAGAACGCCCAACCCCAGGGCCACAAAGAGCCCAATCGTTTTTCCCGCCTTGTAGCTTTTTCTTGATAACCGTACCACCTGCGTGGATGAACGCTTTGCCGTCGCCGTTGAGTCGCTGCAGAATGAACCCTTCGCCGCCGAAGGAGCCGTCGCCCATGCGCGTGTCGAACTCGATGCCGTCCTCCATGTAGTTCATCACGCCGGCTTCGGCGATCACGGTTTCGCCGGGATCGAGTTCCACCTCGACGATTTGCAGATCATTCCCCAGGATTTCGTAATCGATTTCGTGGCACTGCACGGCCCGTCTCCTTGAGTAGCCCCTTGATGTCGCCCGATTACAGTCATTCGTGCGGCGAAGGCAAATCTTGGTTCGAATCTCAGCCTCCGCTTCTCCGCGCCGTTTCAAAGGATGATTCGGCGGCGTTATCGGCCTCGGGTTGCTGCTGCTCTGCCAGCGTGAGCAACTCCTTGGCTGTTGCGACATCCATCACCAGTTTGCTCCAGACTTTCAGTTTGGGCGATCTTAGCAGCGGCAGCAACGCACGGGCAAGCGCGCAAGACATCGTTGACACGAGAAGCCCACGAGTTCGATCGGCGTTCGCCGGCGTTGAAACTGATCAGGATCGAAGAGGGCGAAGACGAGTGGCGTTCGGAGTGGTTGCTGGCAATCCAAACGCTGATGCAACGCAGTGACGGCACGGTGCAACGGGTTGGCCCGGTCATGTTGGGTATTCGGTATCACGAGTCGTTTCTGGCCGAAGCACCACATCCGTTTGAGATCGCCACGATCATGCTGCCGCCGCGGGTGCATCATCCCAACGCTGCCCCCGATGGCACGTATTGTCTTGGGCGCCCCGAAGCGGGGCTCAGCCTCGAATTTATTCTCACCCAAGCCTGGAACGGCCTGACGTTCAACATGCAGACCGTGAACACGCAGAACGGTGACATCCTCAATCCCGCGGCTGCCCAGTATGTGCGCGTTCATGCTGACCGTCTGCCGCTCACAGAGCGGGGGATGTTCGAGGCCCCCGACTTCGACGAAATGACTGCCAACAAATAAACATGGGGAAGAGATCACATGACTACGACATTCCAAGAAACAACGACTCCCTTCGCCGCTCTTGAAGCGTGCGGCTGGCAAGCGACCGACGCGAACTGTCGGACGTTGGATACGCCGCACGGCCCGGCCTGCATGAAGCAGGTCGCCGACAGCGGCGGCCGACTGCAGTTCATCGTCGAGGGCGGCCGACTTACAGAATTCGAGTCGGATCGTATCTGCGCTGAGAACTATCGGCTGTTCGGTCCGTTCAAACTCGTCTCGTCGCCCGCCGGTCGGTCGATCTGCCGCGCCGACGTACCCAAGGAGTTTCCCCAACACAATACGCAACGGGCATGGGGCAGCACTGCGCTGGAAGGCCTCACCGATGCCGATCCACGCCGCAGTTGGGCGGCCGCCATCACCGCCGCGGTTACCGGCGACTTCGAAACGCTGCCCCAAACTCCACCGCCCGACGAGACGTTGGTCGCGCAGCTCAAAAGCTTCGGTTGGGCCGTGTCGCTCACCGCGCGGGAATTGCAGGCCCTGCGGGATCGAGAGCTTGCTCAATTGGTCCTGGCTTCGACAGCCGGGCCAAGCTCGAAAAGGAGGTGATTGCCTTGAGCACCGTGGTTGATAGAGACACGAAGCAACGCGATCCGTTCATCGCGGTTCGCGTGCGGGACCCAAATGGGCACCGCAGTATCGTGCTCGAAGGTTTGAGGGCATCAGCCAGCGTCGTCGAGATCAAGTCTCGCGCCACCGCTGCGCTGAACCTCGAATCCGACGTGGACTGGAATGTCCGCCAAGATGACACTGGTCGGTTACTCCGCGAGGAGCAACGGCTGGGAGAGTTCACCGGCATCGGTGAACAAGCAGAGTTGACGATGCAGCCGGATGCAAGCCTCGGCGCCATTTAGCCGTTACCAGCGTCCGGCAGGTGACCGCCATGCACGCGTCGGCGAGGGGTTGGTCGGTGGTTACGGTTCGGGGCAGATCCAAACCGCCACGCACCCTCGCCGACCGTGTGGCGGCACGCCCGCCAATCCGATGCATACAACGAACCATCGTTCAACCGTAGCTGCACTCGCCAGAGTGCAGTTGATCCGCGGCATGTCCTGCGTTCTGGCGAACGCAGCTACATTTCAAGACACGTAACGGGCAGTTCGGCATGAAGCGAAAACCCCAAACCTTTGAGTACACGGTCGACCTGTCGCTTGAGGCCGACGGCCAGCACCTGGGCAATTGCCCCGTCCCCGATGCCTTTTTGGAAACCGCCCGAGAGCAAATCATGTTCGACGGGCAACGGCAGGGCGTGCTCGGCCCGCAACTTGGCGACGTCCAGGTGGCCGATCGTCCGATCTACCCCAAAGAAAGCGAAACCGCCGGCGAGGGCCAGGGAAACGGGCACGCCAAACGCATCCGCGGTGTGGCAATGACCGTCGGCGAAAAACCTCGGCAGGTCGAAAAGATTTTCGGCATTCGTCTGTTTGAGCCGTTCGTCAACTCCGTCACCCGAAATCTAGTCGAAACGCAACAGGTTGACGCCGATGATCTCGTCAACTACCACGTTTTCGCTCAACCCGCGCCGCCGGCGGATGATAGCGAGGTGAACGTGAGAGTCAGCCGCAATCCGCTGCCGGTGAGCGAAGGGAATCTCGACGACTGGTTGGCGGTAGGGCAGCCCGACGGCCCTTTGAACGACATGGACTATCCCCTCTTCGTTTTGGAAGACGAAGTCCTCAAGGCGGCTGAGAAACTGTGTTGGCAAGGCAAAGAGGCGGAGGGCGGTTGCTGGCCGGTGGGCAATCTGTACCAGCAGATCAAACCCAAACCGGAGATCTTCGGCGTCTTACACACCGTGTTTCGCGCCGAGGGCTGCAAGCACGATCGGTTCGGTCTGGAACCATCTGCTGAAACCTACGTGAAATTGCAGGAGCAGTTGCAGCGTCGCCAGCGGAGGGCGAACCGTGTGGGCGAGTTGGCGATGGGGTTCTGCCATAGCCATCCCTTCTCGCCCTCGGAACTACTCGGGCACGACGCCTGCTCGGCTTGCACCTCGCACGGGCCGTCGCGACGTTTCTGGCTGGCTTGCGGATGGCGCTGGAAGCGGACGAGGAGATCACCATTCTGCTCGTCGACGGTAAATCGTTTTCTCAGCGGCACACGTATCGGCTCGATGTTCCCGATTTCACGAACAAAGCTATCGCTGTGGCCGGTGAACTCCTCGATCGCCACGACTGCGAAGGGCTCAACATCCGCTACCACCCGGAATTCGTGACCGAGGAAAACATCGCCACGGTAATTCAAGAGGGCGACTGCGTGCTGATGGGCGTCGACAATCACGCCACGCGAAACACCGTCAGTCGCCATTGCGCCGGCGATGAGTTGCAAAACGTCGTGCTGATTTCGTCCGGCAATGAGGGCGTCGAGGACGACCAGACCGGCACCTACGGCAACACCCAAATCTACATCAAAGAAGATGGGGTCGACCTCACCGCACCGCTGCACAAGTTCCATCCCGAGATCGCCGACCCCGCCGATCACTCACCAGCCGAGGCCGGTTGCGACGAGACGGGCGCCCCCCAGCTCACCATCACCAACATGTTTGCCGCCACGATGGCGGCCTCGGCGCTGCTGCGACTGCTGATGGACGGTAACGGCGAACAGCAAGCCGAATCGCCGCAATTCGACGAGGTTTCGTTCGACGTCTGCCGGGCCGTCTCTCAACCGCATTGGCTCACGACACCGTCAGCGTGAAGGCGGTTTGAATCTGGCGAGCGGTGGACGTGAATCCCCTGATCTGCCCATTTCGGGCGATTGTTCGCCAAAAACGGGAAAAACCCTGTTTGACCTCAAAAAAATCGCCCCCGTAGTTCGTAAACGAACCACGGGGACGGGCGAGGTGGACCGGCCGGCCGTTGCTCCGACCGGTCACGCGGTGGTGTTTTGTGATCCGGTTGTCTTCACCTGCGACAACCGTTTGGTATTTTTCGGGTCGAGACGAATGCTCGCTGAAACAAACCGTCATCGAATAAGGACAATTAACCACGAGTTCTTCGGACTGCCACATAATACCTGCGCGATCGTACACTGTCCGTGTGTCGGCTCACACTACAACTGTACTGGCACGCCAAAACAAAAACTGGTTTAACTAACCTGTGAATGAACGATTATCAGTGGGGTGAACATCGTGGGTCGTAAGCACGATTCGAGTTCTGATCGTAGCTGTCGTCGCCAGACGGCGGAGGCTGCCGTGTCAACTGGGAATCTAATGCAGACCTCCCGTGGTCTGGCGACCGCAGCTACCGTTGCTCCCGATGTTCGCAACTTTGACAAGTGGGCTTTGTGCCGATACGCTCGGCATCAACGTTGACGACAAGGAGGCAGCGATATGAACACGTTGAAGAAGCCGAAGCCGCTTGGTTTGGCGCCCAGTTTCGGCTTTGGCGATCGACTAGGTGTGGCGACGCCCGGCCACTTGGACGCCCTGCGGGCTTACGGTGGCGACATCCTACCAGTCTTCGCCCAGCAGTCGATTCGCGAGATGCAGCGAACGCGGCGAGATCCTGACGACGTGATGCGCGATGCCACCAACGCTCTGCGTGAAGCAACCTACACCGGTGTCTGGAGTGCGGACGCCGATCACTTGAAAACCGAAGCCGACGTGAATCTGACGGCCGGCGCCGGTTTTGTTTTCTTCACCATCGATCCCTCCGACTACGTCGACCAACGGCCAGACGACTACTCGATATCTCAACTCAAAATCAAGTTTGCAACCATTCGCAACGAAGCAACGTGGTGTGAAGAGTATCTCGGCAAGACGGTGTCTGTGCCGGACGGGCCGACGATCGAGTTCACCGAAGAGGTTGTGCAGCGCGCCGCAGTGAAGTACGCCCGAGCCATTGCGCACGCGACCAAAGTCGCCGAACACATCGATAGCGTCATGCAGAAGCGCGGGCGGGATTACGAAATCGAGCTCAGTGTGGACGAAACCGCCCAGCCCACAAGTACGGCCGAACACTATCTGATCGCCCAACAATGCTTGCGGTCGGAGATGAAGATGGTCAGCCTCGCTCCGCGATTCGTGGGCGACTTCGAAAAGGGGATCGATTACAAAGGCAACCTCGGCCTGTTGGAAGAGTCGCTTCGAGATCACGCGGCAATCGCCCGGCACTTGGGACCCTACAAGCTGAGTTTGCATTCGGGCAGCGACAAACTTTCGATGTACACGATGTTTGCCCGAGCGACCGACGGCATGTTTCACGTGAAAACCGCTGGCACCAGCTATCTCGAAGCGCTGCGGGCGCTCGGGCGACACGACGAAAAACTGCTGCGGCGAATTATCGATTTCTCGCGCGGACGGTTTGAATCAGACAAGGCCACGTACCACATTTCGGCCCAACTCGACCGCGTACCGCCGCCAAAGGAAGTCATCGGCCCCGACCGGCTTGAACAGTTTTATCTGAATGAGGACGACGGGCGACAGGTTTTGCACGTCACTTTCGGTTCCGTGATGACCGACAGTGTGCTCGGTCCAGATTTGATCGACGTGCTCCGTAGCGAACCCGAAACGTACCGCGACGTGCTGATGGTGCACTTTGCAAAACACCTCAAGGCATTGACGGCGGGGATGTAGGCGAACGCAGGGCAGGTGCCTCGTTAGCCCGGTCGCCTGCGACGGGCACTGAATTGAGTCGACTCACACATCGCGGGCGATGTGACCAACGGCTGATTCGTCTTACAGGAGTTTTGAATTGCAACAAGTCATCCTGCAACAACCGGGGGAACTACTCCTTCACGATATCGCCATTCCGCGACCCGGCGAGGGCGAAGCATTGGTGCGGATTCACCGCGTGGGCGTCTGTGGCACGGATATGCACGCCTATCACGGCAGGCAACCTTTCCTTTCCTATCCGCGTGTGCTGGGGCACGAACTGGGTGTCGAGATTGTCGAGATCGGTGAGAACGATCGCGGGCTTGCCGTCGGCGACCACTGTGCGGTCGAACCGTACATCACGTGCGGCAAGTGCCACTCCTGCTCGATCGGCAAAACCAACTGCTGCGAGAATTTTCAAACGCTGGGCGTACATACCGACGGCGCCATGCAACCGCTATTTGCCGTGCCGATCCGTCTATTACATAAGTCGGAGAAGTTGTCGCTCGACCAACTGGCGCTTGTGGAAACACTTGGCGTTGGCGCCCATGCAGTGCGTCGGGGCAAAACGCAACCGGGGCAGGACGTGCTCGTCGTCGGGGCCGGGCCGATCGGGCTGGCTGCCATCCAATATGCCCACGGGCTGGGGGCGAATGTTCGTGTGTTGGAACTGAACGAGCGCCGCCGGGATTTTGTCGCGGCGCTGGGCGTTGAAGTTCTTTCGGAGCCCGACGACCAACTCGCCGAGGTCGTCATCGACGCCACCGGCCATCCGCAAGCGATGGAGGCGTCGTTCGAACGCGTCGCCTTCGGCGGCACGCTGGTATTCGTCGGTTTTCACAAAGGCGATGTGAAATATCACAACCCGCTCTTCCATCGCCGCGAGATGACGGTCTGCGGCAGCCGCAATAGTGTGGGCGTGATTCCAACATTGATCGAAATGATCGAAGATGGCCGCATCGATACCGCCCCCTGGATCACGCACCGCATGCTGCTGACAGACGTACCGGATCGGTTCCCCAAGCTGAGCGACGACCCCAGCCTCGTCAAGGCGATGATCGAGGTGGAAGGGTAATTGGGTAGCTGCACTCGCCAGAGTGCGGGCAACCCGCAGAAACACCTGCCGTCTGGTGACCGCAGCTACTCCTATTTCAGGCAAACAACGCTACCGTCGGTCAAGGAGACGAACAAACAACCCCGAGCGGCGATCAGTCCGTCGAAGCGCGGCGGTCGCGGTAGATCCAACACGCTGAGTTTCTCGCCACTCTCGGCGGAAAGCGCAACCAACTTCGCCGGCTGTTCCTCAGACGTAAACGCGTAGGGGTCTTCGGCGTCGAACCTGTCGCCAATGCCGGCCGCGAAGAGCGTGTCGCCGGCCTTGACCATGCCGCGGACTCGCACCGGCACCCACTGCATCCAGACCGGCGGCTTGGCCCGGGTGTAGCCGATCATCTTATCCGTGCCAAAGGCCGGGCTGTCGAGTTTGCGGAATTCGTTGCCCCGGGCGCGTGAGTAGTCCGATTGCGGAAGCCATTCGATGGGCGTCTTTGCCCCTTCTTCACCGACGATTTGCGGCTCATTGGTATTTGAGTCGGCGAACAGCAAGTACCCGTCTTTGCCGGGGAAGAACATGGGGCTATGGACGTTTCGCCGATAGAACACGCGCAGGGCGTATGTCTTCTCTTCGTCGACCACAAGCAACTGCCCCGTCTTGGGTGCTTGGTTGGCCAATTGGAATCCCGGCCAACGCTGCGAGTACATCCAAAACGTGCGGTTGTACCACGAGTCGTCCAGCAACCCCGCGGTTGAGAAGATGTGTAACCCGACGTCTTGCGCACCTTTGCTGGAGAGAATCGGCGGCGCGACGTCTTCCAACTCGCGAGTCATTTTCTTCTGCCGCATGTAGATGTGACCGCCTTCGCTGACCAAAACATCGGAGTTCGCCCCCTCGATGAAAAACGCCAGATCGCGGTCGACATCTACGGAGCGATGAGGCCCTTCGAGCCTTCCTTGATGCAGGATTTCGCCCGTGCGAGGATTCAATCCGTAGACGCGAATCCCGCCGTTGAGATACGTCGACCGGCCGGCCGAGAAATAGACGACGTTGTTGTCGACCAGCACGCTGCCATGCACCGGCCAAGCCGATTCGATTTGGTCGAAGTGGCCGACGCGTTCGTCATACGGGGCGGCGAGGAACTGCCAGACCAACCGACCGTCGCTGGCTTGCAGGCAGTTAACTCGACCGTCCGCTGAGCCGAACAACACCAAGCCTTCGTGGATCGTCGGTGGTGAGTCGATCCGCCCGCCCGCCGTGAATTGCCATGCAGGTTTACCGCTGTCGATATCGATCGCGTGGAGGGTATGAGCGTCAATTTGGGAGACGCAGAGCTTCCCACCGGCGACGACCGGGGCTGTCAACCGTCCGCCTAATTTCACCTGCCAGTCGAGTTTCAGGCTGGGCGCAACAACGTTTTTCGTGGATCCGCTGCGGGCCGCGTCGTGCCGGAAGGTCGGCCAATCGGCGGGGTCGGTGATCGGGGGCTGGGGAGCAGATTTCGCGTAGGCCGGGCCCTTGGTCAGTCGGTTTTTGTCGTCGACAGGTTTCGGTCGATCGGCCGTTTCCGCTTTCACCGCCGAGTAGCCAAGTAGTTTCGCCCCTGGCTGGCAGAAGCATTGGTCGGGCGGCACGTACAGCATGCCGTTGCAAGGCATCATGCCGTTTTTGCACGCGCCGCGCAGCCAGTTATGTTGGCCGTGGTCGTCCTCCTGAAAGTCGAGAAACTCGGCCCCTTCGAACGAACTAATCAGATACCGCTCGGTTGCCTTGTTGCGGTAGCAGCGATGATGATGCTCGGGGCTGCGAAGGTTGTCGACTCGAACGCGGCGTTTTTCGTCGCCGGTTCGCAGGTCCCAGCCGATGACCATTGCGATGGGACTCTTTTTGGTCGGCTTGCCTTGGTCGTCAACGCTGGCCATGCCGCGGTAGACGAGGCCGTCGATTACGAACAGGTCGGCGGCCTCGGCCCCGCCAATCGATGGCCCGATCTGTTGCCATAGCTGTTTGCCATTGGTCGCGTCAAACGCGGTCACCTTGGTGCCGCTTTGGATGACAATCACATCGTCGACGGCAACCAAGGTCTTGGCGCTGGCTTTCTTTGGAGTCACCTGCCAGAGTTGCTTGCCAGTTTTCAGATCAAGGGCCGTCAGACTGTTCGATGTCGGACAGATCACCCGACCGCCGTCGATCGCCAAACCAAGCGACGAAATCGCTCCGGGCTTCTTCCACAACGTTTTGCCCGTCATGGCGTCGGCGGCGACGAGGGCACCGCCGGACTCCTTCTCGCACAGAGTGACGACAACACCACCGCTGACGAGAATCTCTTTGACGTTTTCCGTATCATCCAGTGTTTTGATGACGTCACCAGTCGCCGCGTCGAGAATCGAAAGCGGGGCGCGGTATTCGAGCGTTGTGTAGATGCGCTCCTTGCCGGCCACGATCCGTCGTTGGTTTTCGCTGGGTACATCGGTTCGACCGGCCCGCAGTTTGAGCCAGTCCTTTCCTTCCCAACGCTGACGGCTCCACTGGCGCCAACCCCAGGGGCCGAGCGGCTTCTTCCACAACAAACGACCATTGAAGGCATCGCGGCAGATTAACGACCAACGGTCTGGCAGTCGCGGATCGGTCACGCCAACCGGTCCCTCATCGAACACGTACACCAAACGGCCGCCAGCCGAGACGGGCGACTGGATGCCCGACGGTGTTTCGTGGCTGCGCAGCCAGCGGGGTGGAGCGATCCATTGCAGGTTGCGCGGCGGACCGACGACCGAATCTTTTGCCACCGCATTGTTGTTCGCGCTGTGCAAAAAGTGCGACCACTCGTCGATGTTGTCGGGCCACGGTTTGACGGTCTTTTTCCAACCGCCCTCGGTTTGCGACAGCAGCACACCACCCGGGGCTAGCACCCGCAGGATCTCGTCGTCCGAGACATTGCCCACGTCTTCCGCCACCACCAGATTGATCAGATTGTCGGTGTACGGCAGTCGGTCGTCGGCAAATCGCTCGACGGATGCTCTCCCGTATACGCCCGCTTTGGCGATGGTTTTTCGCGCGGTGGTGACTTGCTCTTCATCGTCGGTCAATCCATGCACAGTGAACGCGTCGCCCGTCGCCAGCGCGGCGGTCAACTGCCCGTCGCCGCAACCAAGATGAACGACGAATCCGCCGGCAACGCCGCTCTTTTCCAGCAGCGCCTTGGCGTCTTGTTCCGCTGCCAACGATGTCGAGAACGTCGTTGTAAGCACAATCGCGATAGCAAACGTGGTTGTCGTCAATCGGTTTTTCATCAATTGGTCCTTTTCTTGATGATTGCTCAGTTGTTGAAAGGCAACCTGAAGGAGGCTGTTGGGAAACAATCAAATCGTAGCTGCACTCGCCAGAGTGCGGACGAATCTCCGGAACTCCGCGTTCTGGCGAACGCAGCTACAGTTTACCAGGGGTGGTCCGCGGTCTCCATTGTGTGAGTTTTTCGCGAATCGCGGCCAAAAACCCTTTTCTCCGTTCGCCGCGGACTTAAAATGGGACATTGACTCGCATTCCCCAAACACAGGTCGCCCGGGGTCTGGTCCATTTTTCGGCGAGTCGATGTTGCGATGGCCAAGAGACCTGGACCGAGAACATGGACCTGACCCCTTCGCGACCGTCATCACGGAGATTCACCCATGACTACCGCCCGATGCACCGGCCTGTTTGCGATCGCGCTGAGTTTCGTTCTCACTTCCGGCATCGCCCTTGCCCAGGAAAAGAAAGAAGACCCCGCCAGCGGCCTGAAGACGATGCTGCAATGGACGGGCAAGACGGGCATGCCGAACCTCGAAGGCCTGATCAAACCCGAGAAGATGGGCGTGCTGACCGATAACCAAATGAACGTCACCGACAACATGCCGCAATTGCTAGCGAACAACGAAGTCGAGGTCGAGCCATTCTCTGAGAACCAAGCCCCCACCGCCAACAACAACGCGGCCATGAGCGGCAACCGGGCCGAACTCTTCTCGCGGATTAACCTGCTCTCGAACTTGAAGTTCCTCTCCAACATCGAGATCGAACTGGAAATCAACGTCAAGAAAAGCGGCAACAAGGGTGTTGACGCCAAGGCGAAGAAAGGCAAGGGAAAAAAGAAGAAGGTTGGCAAGGCGGGCGCCAAGAAGTCAAAGAAGAGGTAGCGACAAACGATTTTTAGCGGCGACGCTTGCGTCTCGTTGACTGTCCATCACAATAGAGCGCATTATTCACGTAGGGTGGGACCAGCGTGCGTAAGTCCCTGGTGGGCCTGCGGAAACGAAAACCAACTCCGCAGCACGATGTAAACAGGATGCAACGAGTAGTTCGCACGCGCCGGCCCACCAATCAGCGTTTCCTTGTCCCACCCTACAAAACCTGATGAATAATCCCGGATAGAGCGTGACTTGCAGTTTCGCGTCGGTCCGCGGCAAGCCCCGCCGCCAACAAGTCAATCCGCGAACTCATCCAGTTCTTCCCAGCGGGAAAACGCAGTGGCGAGGCGGTCGTCGAGATCGGCAAGGCGGGCCTGCTCTTGCGCAATGACTTCGCCGGCCTGTTGATAGAAGTCGGCCTGCGCCATTACCTCGTGCAACTCGCCAATTTCGGTTTCCAACTGCTCGATCTCGGCGGGTAGCGCCGCAAGTTCTTGCTTCTCTTTGAAAGTTAACCGACGCTTCGCCTCGGGCTGCGGGCGACGCGGCTTTTCCTTTTTCGGCGGATCTTTGGCGACTGGTTCCGGCGTTTGCTCGGCTCGCTGTCGCACCCAGTCGTCGTACCCGCCGACGTATTCGCGAACCCGCCCCTGTTCAAACGCAATCGTGCTGGTGACCACGTTGTTGAGAAACGCCCGATCGTGGCTGACAAGGATGACCGTGCCGCTGTATTCGACCAGTCGTTCTTCGAGCAGTTCGAGCGTCTCGGTATCGAGGTCGTTGGTCGGTTCGTCAAGCACGATGATGTTGGCCGGTTTGGCGAACAGCTTGGCCAGCAGGATCCGATTTCGCTCACCGCCTGAAAGAAACTTCACTGGCGTGCGGGCGCGCTCCGGCGTGAAGAGGAAGTTCTGCAAGTAGCCGATGATGTGCTGCGACTGTCCGCCGACGCGAATCGTGTCGTAACCATCGCCAACGTTGTGCTGCACCGTATCTTCTTCGTCGAGTTGCGCACGAAGTTGATCGAAGTAGGCGATCTGCAGGTTGGTCCCGAGCCGGACGTTGCCGGCCTGAGGTTCGAGCTTACCCAGCAGCAGATTGAGCAGCGTCGTCTTGCCGGCGCCGTTGGGACCGATCAGCCCGACTTTGTCGCCACGCATGATGACCGTCGAGAAGTCTTTGACGATCGGCTTGTCATCGTAACCGAACGATACCTCGTCGACCTTCGCAACCAACGCGCCGCTGCGATTCCCCTCGTCGATCTTCAGTTGCACACTGCCGGTCACCTGCCGACGCTCGCGGCGTTCTTCTCGCAGCCGCTTGAGCGCCCGAACCCGACCTTCATTTCGCGTGCGACGAGCCTTGATGCCCTGGCGGATCCAAACTTCCTCCTCGGCCAGCTTCTTGTCGAAGAGCGCATTCTGCTTTTCCTCGGCAGCCAGGGCCGCTTCTTTGCGTTTGAGGAAGGTGTCGTAGTCGCACGACCAATCGAACAACCGGCCGCGATCGATTTCCAAGATACGGTTGGCGAGTTTTCGCAGAAAGGTACGATCATGCGTGACGAACATGAACGCCCCCTCCCACCGCGCCAGGAAGTCTTCGAGCCAGGTGATGGCTTCGAGATCGAGGTGGTTCGTCGGCTCATCAAGCAGCAACAGGTCGGGCGACGCGACCAACGTCCGCGCCAACAGCACACGACGTTTCATCCCCGAGGATAGCGTTTCGAATCGGCCGTCGCCATCGAGCGTCGTCCGCGTGAGAATCTGGTCAACCTGATGATCGGCCTTCCACTCAGCTTCGTGATGATCGTCGTGCGAGATGTCGTCACACCCGGTGCGCACGATCTCGCGAATCGCGCCGGTCAGATCCTGCGGCACGTCCTGAGGCAGTAGCGCGACGCGTACGTGCTGTGCGGGAATGATCTCACCGGCGTCGGGCTCCAGATCGCCGGTCAACAGCCGCATGAAGGTCGTTTTGCCCGTTCCGTTGCGGCCCAAAAGGCCAATACGTTGCCCCGGCTCGATCTGGCAACTCACAACATCGAGCAGCAGCGGACCTCGGAAACCGATCGTAACGTCGCTAACGGTGACCAGCGGCATCTATTCTTTCAGCTCTTTGATCTCAACCTTGCGGAACTCGCAGGGATGGCTCTCGGCCTGCAACGAGATCGAGCCGCCGGATAGTTTCGTTTCGCCGCCGGCCGCTTCGATCAGCTTTCGCGCCTGGCCGTCGCCAGAGTCGAGCTGAGGATTGCCATACTCGAACACCGTCTCGCCGTCGATGATGTGCTTGATGACCTTGTTGCCGTGTACGTGGATTTCGAGGGTCACCCACTGGTCGCCGTGGTAGGTTTTCGAGGTCGAACTGACGCAGTGGTTCTTGACGAGCTTGCCTTCTTTGTCATCGTAAACCGTGCCGGGCGAGCAAACGTTGGCGGTCGGCCGCGTGCCTTCGCCCTTGCCGCCAAGCAATTGCACTTCAATCGAGACCGGGAAGTTCTGATCGACTTCCATACTCTCGGGCGATTGGCCGTGAATCATCACGCCGCTGTTGCGAAACGCCCAACCAGGACCGCCGGGGCACTGATCGCCAACGAACCGGTATTCGATTCGCAGGATGTAGTTCGAGTAGGGTTTCTCGTAGAAGATGTGGCCAAACTTGCCGCCAAAGTTGTCGTACTTGTCGTAAGCGACCTTCATCACGCCGTCTTCGACGCGGAAGGTGTCGTTGTGATTGTCATTCAGTTCGAATCCTTTGATCTTTACCTTCCAACCGGTTAGATCTTTACCGTTGAAGAGCTGCGTCCACTCGCTGTCTTCAGCGTGGGCGATCGCGGCGGTCAGTAGCAGCACGGCAACGGCGGCAGCGATGTTTTTCAAGTGCGACATTTCAGCAGCCTCATGTTGTGGGGTGGGGGTGGGCGATAGCCGGTGGGCGACAAAACTAATTACAAGCCCGAAGCGCAAGCGAGTGGGAGTCTTTCGCAAACCCACTCGCTTGCGCTTCGAGCTTATGGGTTCGCGAATCACACCCTACCAGCCTATCTTGCCCGGCAGCAAATGGGAAGCGCCCGAGGCGCCTTGTCTTTGGGGATGTAATGAATGAATCGCCCGTGATCATCTGGGTGGGCGGCCTGCGCCTGTGCCGCGGCGTCGGCTGACGTGTCAGCGACGAACAGTTCCTCACCGGCGACACAAATACACTTGCCGCGGTGCTTTGAATAGACCTCCGAGGCATGTTCCTGCAACCAAGCCGAGTTCCGATCGAACTGTTCGCGGTGCTCGTGCGCCTCGGCGACCTTTGCGGGGTCGGTTTCTTCGCCCATGACGACTTGATTCGGTTCGCTTGCCATATGCATCAACCTCTCCAGTATTGTCTTTCCTCATGCCAATTCAAGTTTAGTCAGGGTCGGGCTGCCCGGCAACTTCGATTTTTGCCTATGGAGCGAGTCGAATACCATTGCGAGTGAAGGGATTCGTCGTGCATTCCCAGCTCAGGCGTAATGGGAGCACAACCCTCAAGGAAAACGCAATGTCCTCATTGTACTGCGCGGTGTCGCTGGGAACTTTTTCTTTGGCGAACACCCGTCCGACTGAAGAAGACAGTCACTCCTCGCCAATACACCACAGGTGTTCAACTGATCGCAGGTAGATGCGGCTGTTGCTGATGGCGGGGGAGGCGAAGCATTTTTCGCCGAGCAGGTTTTGGGCAACCTCGTCGTATTCGTCGCCGGGGCGAACGACGGTCACCTCGCCGTCATCCGAGAGAAAGTAGACCAAACCGGCGGCGGAAACCATCGACGTGCTGTAATGCCGACCCATGCGCCGGGTCCAAACCCGCTCGCCCGTCTTGGCTTCGAAGCAACTGCCGATGCCGGTATCCGAAACGACCAGAAAGTACCTTCCGGCGGCGATCGGCGACGGCACGTAGGAACAACCCTTGGTCGTCCGCCAGAGGATGTGCGTGGCGGTCACGTCGCCGCGGCCGTCCGGGCGAATCGCCATCATGTGGCGTTCGGGAAAGCCGGCCGTGAGGAACAGCAACTCGCCGTTGTAGACCAACGAGGCGACGAACTGCTCCGTCGGGCCTTGGATGATCCAATGCAGTTTGCCGTTGTGCGGGTCGTAGCTGGTTACCGTCTTGTCGCCGGAGAGAATCATCTGTGTGCGGCCGTCGATCTCGCGGATAATCGGTACGCAATAACTGCGGGTTTTGTTCTGGCGGGGGACTTTCCAAACCGTCTCGCCGGTCGACTGCTTGAGAGCCACGATGTACGAATCTCCGTCGTGGTCGCCATTGACGATCAACAGATCCTTAAACAGAACGGGCGAACTACAAAAACCGTGCACGCTCGAAAAACGACCCGGCCGAACGAGCCAGTGTTGGTTGCCGTCGAAGTCGTAGGCGGCGACCACCATGTTGCCGGGCGTCGCCTCCTTCCAACCGCCCGTCAGCTTTTCGGCGCCAAAGTCGGCCTCCAGAAAAACGACGAACACCAACTCACCATTCGAAGCGGGTGTGCTGGACGCATAACTGTTGAGCAGATGTTTCTTCTCCAACGGCGCGTTGACAACTTTTTTGCTCCACTCGATCTCACCGGTCTTGGCATCGAGTCGCAGCAATTGCCGATCGAGCTTCTCCTGATCGCACACCACCGTGAAGATTCGATCGCCGAGAACGATTGGTGAGGCGTATCCACTCCCGGGCAGCGGCGTCTTCCAACGCACGTTTTTGCCCGACTCGCCGTCCCAACGGGTCGGCACGCCGGCTTCGCTGCTCGTACCATCGCCGCGCGGCCCGCGCCACATCGGCCAATCTTCGGCGTGGGCGGTCGACAGAAAAACGGCCAGCGCGAATACGACACCGAAGACAAGTTTTGGCGACATGGCGAGTTCCAAATCGGAAGGACTGCGGAGCGGAGTTGCGATAGCCGGCGGGCAACGTCCCGCCGGATTCTGGATCGACGTAGCGAACCGGCTGATGACCCTCAGGACGACGACAGACTACCTGAAAATTTTCTACACGCGAGCAGACAAAAAACGTGCCGGCATTGTATCAGGACGTCACAAAGAAAGACAAATCGCCAGCGATCAGCCGGAAGCACGATCACGGATCGCGATCGCCAATTCGCCGAACCATTCCGAGACGACGATGCCCAGGATCAAAACCAGGCAGACGAGAATGGCAATTCGAATTTGTCGCCACATGGGGAGAGTCTCGGTAGAAAGTGTGATTTCTGTCGACAGAAAACAGTTTAGCAAAACCGCAGTTTCGTCGACAAGCCGGAAAAAAACCGCCTTTCCCTGCGACTGCAAGGAAAGGCGGTTGGTATGACAAACCTTCAGTCCATTGCGACAAGTGGAGTCGCTGCGAGACTGGCGGGGGTCGAGCGTGCTGTGCACAAGCCGGTTGGTGACCCCGGCCAACGCCAAAAAGTTGGTCCCTCTGTCGGAAGTGATGACCGAAGGTTTAATCGTCTGGTCGTGTCTTCTCCATTATACCTTGCGGAGTAATGTCTGACCTTTTAGATCGGCATTTTTTCCCGAATTGATTGCCTGAAAAACTGAAAAACGCTCCTCAAATCGCGTGCCAAAACGCAACGACTTCCGTGTGATCCGGTCGTTGCGTTTCTTTTCTGCAACGCAGATAACTGATCAAATCTACGCAGCCAAACGCTCCGTTCGGACATCGCGTACAATTCGCTGGCGCAACGACGACAATCGTTACCGCTTACGGACTTTGTAGTTGCGCGGTCGATCCAGTATCCTGAAGCGAGTCGGTTTGACCCGACAAAAGTCCCTCGTTTAACCGGTAGCCGCAGGCGACGTGGATTCAAAGCAGCGTCCGAAACGCACAGACCACGTCGCCTGCGGCTACCGGTTAAACAACCTAAGGAATCTTCCATGAATGTCCCCCGCAAATTCTCAGCACTTGCAACCGTGGCGTTTCTTACACTTGCGGCCAATTCGTGGTACGCCGTGGCCTCAACCGTCGCCACAGTGCAGTCTCCGCTCGAAAACCTGACAGGTGTGCCGGGAGGGATCGTGTTGCATGTCGGCTGCGGAGATGGACAGCAGACGCAGCGACTCGCCGAATCGGTCCACCGAAACACGTTCAGTGGATCGGCAGCCCCACCTACCTGCGGCATCACGATCACATGTCGGGCCTCAGTGCGATGGTCTCGGCCGGCGGTCGTGTCTTCTACATCATGGACAGGGGGCCGCGGTGGTCGATTCAGATGCCGCCACAATGGACGCTCGTCGCCCGCGACGCCTTCAACGGCGTCGTGCTCTGGCAGCGCCCAATCGAAAAGTGGCATCCCCATCTCTGGCCACTCAAGAAGGGACCCGCCCAACTGATGCGGCGACTGGTCGCGGAGGACGACTGCGTCTACGTCACATTAGGCGTTGGCGAGCCGATCAGCGTACTCAACGCCAAGACTGGCGAGCTGATGCGTGAACTCAAGGGCACGGCCGGCGCCGAAGAAATCCTCGTCGCCGGCGGCACGCTGTTCGCGCTGGTCAATCCGCAACTCGACGCTTTCAGAGACATCCCGACCGCGTCGGTTGAGTCGATTCGCGGCGCAGGCCGAGAGTGGAATTGGGACGAACAACCGCGGCAACTAAGAGCGATCGATACCGAAAACGGCAAAACCATCTGGTCGCGTGAAACTCGCGTGGCACCCACAACGATGGCCGTCGCCAATGGTCGACTTTTCTATCACAACGGTGAAATGATCGTTTGTGCCGATGTCAGAACGGGCGATAACGTTTGGACCACTTCCGCCGCCGTTCCTCGCTGGAACCCGATGCACGTCCTCTTTGGACCGACGCTCGTTGCATATGACGACGTTGTGCTCTTTTCCGGCGGTGAAAACATGACGCCCACGAAGGGCGGGGTCGACACAATGACCGCGGTCGACGCCAAAACCGGCAAAGTGCTGTGGAAGGCCGATCACCCTTCCTCCGGCTACGCTTCTGCCGAAGACGTCTTGGTGGTGGACGGACTCGTTTGGTGCGGGTCGACAACCAATCGCAGAGACTCAGGCATCTTTACCGGCCGCAACCTGCGTACCGGCGAGGTCGTTCGCCAATTTCCGCCAGACGACTGGCAACCGCACATGCCTCATCACCGCTGCCACAAGGCAAAGGCAGCCGGCAACTACATCCTCACTTCGCGAACCGGCATCGAGTTCGTCGACGTACGCGAAAAACACTGGACGTCGCACCATTGGGTCCGTGGCTCATGCAACTACGGCATCATGCCCTGCAACGGACTGGTCTATGCTCCACCGCATTCGTGTGCCTGTTATCCGTTGGCAAAGCTGTCGGGATTTCACGCCCTCGCCCCAAAGCGACTGGTCGATACGAAAACCACGACCCAACCACCACGACTTATTAAGACCTCGACCTCCGCCCTCCGACCCTCGATCACCGATCCCCCTCCCGCGACCTCTGCCTGGCCCACATTTCGCGGCAGCGCAAACCGTAGCGGTTCGACAACGGCTGCCGTACCGACTGATCTCAAACTGGCCTGGAAGGCGAAGATCGGCGACGGGTTGACCGCGCCCGTCATCGGCGAAGGCTTGGCGCTGGTCGCGGATATCGACCGACACACGTTGCACGCGATCCACGCCAACTCGGGAATGCCGGCGTGGACGTTCACGGCCGGCGGACGCATCGATTCGCCCCCAACGATTTGGCGCGGGCACGTGCTGTTCGGTTCGGCAGATGGTTTCGTCTACTGCGTGCAGGCGGCAGACGGCGCGGAGTTCTGGCGGTTCCGAGCGGCATCTGGCGATCATCGACTCTTCGCCAACGGTCAGCTTGAATCGGTCTGGCCCGTGCATGGCAGTGTGTTGGTGCTTGCCGACCCAGATCGGGGAACCGACAGAGCGACCGTCTACTGCGTCGCCGGTCGCAGCATGTGGCTCGACGGCGGCCTGAGAATCTTGCGCCTCGACGCACAATCCGGCGAACTGCTCTCCGAAAACGTTCTCGACGATCGATATCCAGGCACCGACAACAAACTGCAACATGACATCCTGTGGCCGAATTTGCCTACCGCACTGCCAGACGTCCTTTCGAGCGACGGAAAGCACATCTACATGCGGGCTCAACCGTTCGACCTGACTGGCAAACGAACGGAAGTCATCACGCCACGTCGCGCTAACGAGCAGGATGGCCCCACGGCGCACCTGTTTTCACCCACCGGGTTTTTGGACGACTCATGGTGGCACCGCACCTACTGGATCTTCGGACGATCGTTCGTCGGTGGCGCAGGAGGATGGAGCCAGGCTGCGTACGCCACGCCATCAGGACGGATTCTTGCGGTGGACGATGGCAAGGTGTACGGTTTCGGTCGGCTGACCAAACAGGTTCGCGGCACACCCAACGTGTATCATTTGTTCGCGTGCAACGCGCAACCCGAGCTGATCAAAACGAATGAGAAAAGAACGGAGAGCAATCGCAGACCCGTGCCGACCAGGGTGAAGTACGCATGGTCGAACTCCGCCCCGTTGTTGGTCCGCGGCATCGTATCAACGCGGGACTCGCTCTTCGTCGCGGGGCCACCCGTTGTTGCGGATGAGGGTGACGTTTATTCGCAATACGGCTCTCCCGATATTCAAAACCAAATGGCAGAGCACGTCGCGGCCTTCGCGGGCGAAAAGGGTGGTTTGCTGTTGGCGGTGGCGAAGACCGATGGCGAGAGGCAGGCTGCGTTTCGACTCGACTCGGCCCCCGTCTTCGACGGCATCGCCGCGGCCGATGGTCGGCTCTACATGGCGATGCTCGATGGAACACTCGTTTGCCTGAGCGGCCAATCGGGCAAACGACTCGAATCTGCTCCCGAGGTGCAACTATCGGCGCCGCCCGTCGCACAGGCCGGCCCGTCGGAGACGAAAACACATCCCGACTTTCAACACGTTTCGAAGTTGAATATCCGGCCGGGCAAGCTAGATTATCGACTCGTATCCCCCGCTGCCAACGTGCCGGGGCTGGCTTTGAAGAAGTTGGAAACACCGATCACGGGCAAAGCCGTGTTGCGAGTGAAGATTCGACCGCGCCCCGACGATCCGCCCGACTCGCCGGGGAACGCCTGGCTCGTGCTCGGCGATCAACCCACTGACGAGGATACGATCAAATGCGGTTTTCGGTTGGCTGGCCAGAACCTGTACGCCATTCAAGGGTCGTTGCTGGAGGGCAGGGCGGAGACGGCAAAGGTGTCGGTCGAAGCCAATGCCCTGTCCGAATTGATTGTCTCGCTTGACCTTGCAGGGCAGAAGGTAACGGCAACGCTCGATGGCAAATCAGTCGAGATGGCAATCAACCCCGAGTTGAAGCAGGTGAGTTGGATCGGTTATTGTGTTGCTGGTCCACCCGCCGAATTTGGTAAGATCGTTATTGAAAAAAATGAGTGACCTCCCCCTCGACTCCGTCTGTTACCTTGATACGCGCGACGATGCCGCGGCTCTCGAAGAATTCTCCGACCAAGAACGGACGATTCTGCAAGAGATCAACCGGCGCGTAGCGGCGGCGGAGTCTCTGCAACACTTGATCGACTTCGTCTTCGAGGCGACACACTCCATCTGGCCGACAAACCGGCTCTCGGTCGCTTTTCTCGAAGACGATGGGCGGCGGCTTGTCTCTCACCACACGCGAGCCGACTACGAACCAGTCTTGCTAAAACAGGGCTACGCGGAGAATTTGGTAGGCAGTTCACTCGATCGAGTGATTACCAGCCGCCAGCCGCGCATCATCAACAATCTCGAAGCGTACTCCAAGCAGCATCCCCACAGCGGCAGCACGCGGCTTGTGCTCAAGGAAGGACTGCGATCGAGTATGACGATCCCGCTCGTGGTGGAAGATCGGGCCGTTGGTGTGCTCTTTCGAGCGTCGAAAGAAGTGGGAGCCTACCACGATCGCCACCTAGCAATGAATCGAGCGATCATCGAACGCCTGTCGCAAGCGGTTGAGAAGGCCTATCGCATTGAGCAACTCACTGAGGCGAATCGAGCGTACTCCGAAATGCTCGGTTTCGTCAGCCACGAACTGAAAAGCCCTGTCGCCGCCATGGTGATGCATGGCAAATTGCTGGTTGACGGTTATCTGGGCGAACTCTCGGAGACCCAAAAGGACCACATCGAGCGAATGGTCGCCAAGGGCGAGTTTCTGTTGTCGCTGGTGGGCGAGTACCTCGATATGGCGCGACTCGAAAGCGGAACGCTCAAGGCGAACTTCCGCGACGATGTCGATCTCATCGGTGAGGTGATCCGGCCCGCCATGGATGTCATCGATCCACTGCGGCAAGAGCAAGAGATGGGCGTCTCCGAACACTGGCCGACTGACCCGTTGCACGTGCAGTGCGACCCGCTGCTACTGAAAATCGTGATGGTCAATCTGCTGGGCAATGCCGTGAAGTACGGGCGACAGGGCGGAGAGATCCGTGTGAGTGTTGAGGAAGAGAACGATCGATTCCAGGTCTCCGTCTGGAACGAGGGACCCGGCTTTCCGCCCGATCAGCGCAATCGGCTGTTCAAACGATTTTCGCGGCTTAACACGCCCGAACTGAAAAAACCGTCGGGCACAGGGGTGGGGCTCTATTCCTGCTGGCAGATTGTTGAGTTGCACGGCGGCCGCATCAACGCCCGTTCCGAGCACGGTCAATGGGCGGAATTTTTCTTTCACATTCCTCAGCCGCTGCCTGAACCTCGATAGTGGCATAAGCCTTCATCCTCCCTCGGGGAGGGTGACGGTACGGCGGGACTTCGCCCTAATGAGGCGCATTTCTTGGCCAGGGTCAAACGTTCTGAACGGCTCGACCTATGTTCCAGGACCAATAACTGCTGTCACAATCGTCATAATCGCGCAAACCTTAACAGGCTAGGTTGTTCCGAGAGGAATTTCCGGCAGGGGCGTCTTTTCGCATAAGACCCAACCCCGGTATTTACGATGACTACACAGCGGAGGGAAAATAGGATGTTTTCTCTCCCATGGGTGGTGAATCGGTCGCTACTCGCTTGGCGGTGCGAAACGACCGGTTTGGGTGTCAACGTCGGCTCGGGCCAGGTCAGCTCGGCTTTCGACGACACGACAACGACGATTCGGAGAACGCTTCCTCCGCGACAAACTGGGTGTCGATTTCGTCAGTCGTGTTAAGAAAAGTCGGACGACCTGTCCCGGCCGATGTTTTTTTATGCGCGGTCGGCGTTCAGAGATCGGGGATCAGGGGACAAAAGCGAAGCGAAGCGCCACCCGGTCGACCGACAGACCACCTGCCTCGTCATCCCCGCGCAGGCGGGGCTCCAGAGAATCGAGTTGGTTTGCTAGATTCCCGCGTGTGCGGGAATGACGGTCTCTAACGGTTTTCAAAAAAACTTGCCATTTTTCTGTCGGGTTTCTGTCCGCAATGGCAATGTATCTGTAGACGGCAAGCGTCACCAAAAACAACCAGTCGACAAGATCGACTGCAAGCATAACCCCGCAGGCACGCAGGGGAAAACCGCTCACCCAGCCAAACGGGCGCGGGAATATCCCGCCTACTATTTCGGTCCCCTTTGCGTCCCCTCCCGGGAAGAAGGCCGCCTACCAACGTGGGCGGCCTTCTTCAATTTCTTGCCTGCGAAAGCCGGCGTTGGTGCGTAGATCGTTGCTCACGCTTTTTGAAGTTGCACTGTTTCGGAAATTCAGGAGAAACTGGATCGTCCGAGAAACTCATGAATTACTGGCGTATGAAGCAAAAAAGGATCTGTGTTAGCCCCGTGCTTTAGCACGGGGTAGCGAAGAACGTCACCGCCGTGCCCCGGCCCAGCCCGCCGCCGTAGGCGGCGGGCTGGGCCGGGGCACGTAAACCGAATGGGCCATCAAACCCGTGCTAAAGCACGGGCCTAACACTTGAGAAAACGTTGCCGACACCGAAAAAGAAAGACTGCATCGAGATCACAAAACTGTGCAAATTCAAAACTCACGCTTCGGGTCACAATGACTTGCCAATCGACGCGAACAACGCCAGCGAAAAAGGACGTTCTTGCAATCACCTGCCGGTCGGCTATTCTGAATGCTCCCGAAACGACCGGCATCGCTTACCCCTTGGAGTCTTCCCCATGAAACCGCGACTTGCTGTTCTCTCACCGATTTGTCTGAGCACGATCATTGCGTTGCTGCTGGCGCCGTTTGCCCAAGCGGAAGTCAAGCTGCCGGGCATCTTTGGCGACCACATGGTCTTGCAGCAGGACGCCACTCTGCCAGTTTGGGGAACAGCCGATCCAAAGGAAGAGATTCGCATCACGCTTTTCTCGACCGAACGTGCAGTCGCCTCGCTTGTCGCCGCCGACGAGAACGGCAAGTGGGCGACGCGCCTGGCGCCGCTCGATCCCAACACCACCTACACACTGAAGGTCGTCGGCAAAGACAACGAAGTGGTGATTAAGGATGTACTCGTTGGCGAAGTCTGGCTCTGTTCGGGTCAGTCGAACATGGCGTGGACGGTCAGTCGAAGCAAGGACTACGAAGCCGAACAGGCCGCGGCCAAACTCCCTCAAATCCGCATGTTTACGACAGCCCGAGTCGCCGCCGAAACGCCGCAAGAAAACTGCCCAGGCGAGTGGGTGATTTGCAGCCCAGAAACCGTCGGCAACTTCTCTGCCACGGGGTATTTCTTTGGTCGTGAACTGCACAAGCAGTTGAAGACACCCGTCGGATTGATCAATTCCTCGTGGGGTGGCACGCCCGTGCAGGCCTGGACTGCAATCGAAGATCAGCGGGAGCATGACGAACTCGACGAACTGCTCGCCGGTTGGGACCAGCAAATCAAGAACTACGATCCCGCCCAAGCTGAGGCGAAGAACAAGGCGGCGCTTGAGCGTTGGCAAGCCGCTGTCGAAAAAGCGAAGGCGGCGGGAAAACCGAACCCGAGACGCCCCCGACCGATTGCCGATCCGCGGCTCAGTTCGCATCGCCCGGCCAATCTTTACAACGGCATGATCGCACCGATCAAACCGTTCGCCATTCGCGGGGCAATCTGGTATCAGGGCGAAAGCAATGCCGGTCGGTATCCTTCACACCTTTACGGCCTACAACTGAAAACGATGATCCTCAATTGGCGCCGCGACTGGGCCAACGACAAGATGCCATTTCTCTGGGTGCAGTTGCCGAATTTCAAGACGCCGCAATCCGAGCCGGTCGAGACCGACGGTTGGGTGATTGTTCAGGAGCAGATGCTGAAAACGTTGGCCGTG
>Ga0180435_10001251_pt1 | contig 26650 bp, 15 predicted proteins | sample SS_ome_3_FD_132467 | JGI IMG/M metagenome (GOLD analysis project Ga0180435, IMG submission 132467) | Hypersaline lake sediment archaeal communities from the Salton Sea, California, USA - SS_3_S_1 metaG | ecosystem: Environmental > Aquatic > Non-marine Saline and Alkaline > Hypersaline >... | reverse complement strand
GCTCGCGCGCATGCGCGACCTGGCGTCGCGGCTCGTGCGCCAGACCTGGGCCGCGGCGAAGCGGCGCGCGGCGCTCGCCGACCAGCTCGCGGTGATCGTCGCCTTCCGCAACTACGTCGACGGGTGGCGGTCCGAGCCCGCCGCGAGGCAGAGGACGACGGCGGCGGTGCAGCTCGGGCTGCTGCCGCGCAAGCTCACCGCCGCCGAGTACCTCGTGTGGATGGACCCGCTCGTGGAGCGGGCTTGAGCACAGCGAGCAGGGACAGGACTCAGTAGGGCCACGCGGACCCGAGGATGGCCTCCCGCTCCGCCAGCATCTCCACCACGATCGGCACGTTCCAGAGCGCGAGCGGATCGAGAGCCGTCTGCTCGTGCGGGTCGAGCGACAGGTCGAAGAGCTCGACGTGCTCACCGTAGGACACCAACTTCGTCCCGTCGGACCGCACCACGCACCAGTCGTCGACGTAGGCCGCGCCGGGAAGGCCACCCGACGGGAAGAACAGGTGCGACCACGCGATCGTGCGGGCGGAGGTCTCGGTTCCCTCGATGGTGGGTGCGAAGGAGACGGCGTCCTCGAAGCCGCGTCGAGGGGCGTCCAGGCCGGCGAGCTCGATCAGCGTCAGCGGTAGGTCGCACATCGAGATCAACGAGGTGGCGTCGACGCCTGGCGCAACGCTCGGGCCGAAGACCACCAGGGGTACGTTGGTTCCCCCCTCGTACGGCGTCGACTTGTAGCCCTTCTCGATCGCGAACGGCGGCTCGACGTTGAGCGGCGTGCCGTTGTCGGAAGTGATGATGATGTACGTGTTGGGCAGGTCGACGAACTGGATCAGTTCGAGCAGCGCCAGGTCGATCGCTGAGAGCGCCGAGAGGTAGTCGCCACGCAGTCCGTCGACCGGGGGGATGTAGTTCGGGGGGAGCATCCCGCTGGGCACGGCCGACTCGAAGGGCGCGTGCGGCGCGAGGTAGCAGCACATGCCGAACTTCGGACCTTCGGTCGCGGTCCACCAGTCCCGCAAGCTGTCCGCGATCGCCCGCGTCGAATAGGTCGTCTCGTGCGACTCGATGCCGTTGTCGGTCCGCGTCCACGAGTAGTGGCTCTCGAGGTTCGTCGTCAGGTTCGTCGGGGCGCCGGCGAGCCATTGCTCGTAGCCGTGCACGCGGGGCATCTCGACGACCTCGCCGCCCGCCGAGGTCGACAGGTGCCACTTGCCGAACAGCGCGGTCGCGTAACCGCTGCCTTTCAGGACCTCGGCCACGGTGAGCGTGCGGGTCGAGAGACCCTCGAACACGGGATCGTTCGGAACGATCGTGCCGCCGATGAACTCGCGATGGGGGTAGCGACCCGTGTTGAGCATGTAGCGGCTCGGCGAGCAGGTCGGCCCGGTGTACAGGCGCGTGTAGAGGCGGCCGTAGGCTGCGAACGCGTTGAGCACCGGCATCACGGCGGGCTGCATGTCCTCGAAGCCGGCGTCGTCGAGGACGATCACCAGGATGTTCGGCTGCTGTGGCTCGCTCGCCGCTGTCGCGTCGGGTCCGAGTTCGGGGCCTTGGAGGGCGGGCGAGGGGGTGATGCGCGCGGAGGCACCTGCGGGCGCGGACGCGACGAGGCCCGCGACGGTGGCGGCCAGGGCGAATCGGAGCATCGGGGGGGATGGTTCGAGAAGCGTGGCGCGAGCCGAAGAACGAAGATACCCGAGGCTGCCCCGCGCTCCGTGTGAAGGGACGGTCACGGCTCTGCGAGGCCGTCCGTGGGAGCGCGGTCGCCCCACGCAGCGAGCGGATCGGGACGCGCGACCCCTAGTCCTCCTCCCCGGATCGGTGCGCCACCGCGCCCGCGCCTCAGCCGCCCTTCTTGCCGCCGAGCAGGCCGCCGAGCTTCTCCTTCGCCTTCTGCTCGAGCTCCTTCAGGCCGCCGTCGTCGCCCGTCGCCTTCTCGAGGAGCTTCTTGGCGTCCTCCTCGAGGTCCGGCGGGATCTCCACGCCCTCGGCCCGGTTCAACAACTCGTCGAGCTTCTGCGCCGCGGCGGGCGGCAGCTCTCCACCGGTCGCGTCCTGGATGATCTCCTCGATCTGACCCTGGGTTTGTTCGCGCAGCTCGTCGAGGCGCTCCTGGGCGTCGCGCTCCAGCTCGTCGATCTCCTCGTCGATGCGACCCTCGAGCTCGGCGCGCAGCGCGTCCACGTCGAGGCCTTCGTCGAGCGCCGTGCGCAGCGCGTCGATCTGCGCCACGAGTTCCGGATCGAGCGCACCCAGACCGAAGGCCTGCAGACCCTCGTCCTGCACGTAGGCGAGCAGCTGCTCGGCCACCTGCGCGAGGATGCCCGGCAGGCCCTGGCCGTCCGTGCGCACGTTCTCGAGTACGAGCGTGTCGAGACCGGTCGCCGGCAGCTTCCACTGTCCGCCGAAGTCGAGCGCGAGCGTCCAGTCGGCGAGCACGAGCTTCTCGATGACGATCGCGCGCGAGGCCTGGGGCTCGCTCGGCGGCACGCCCTCGGGCTGCTGAGGACCGCTGGGCTCCTGCTCGCCCTTCCCGTCCGACTTCGTCAGCTCGTTGATGCGGTCCACGAGCGGCTGGAAGTTGAAACCCGAATCGTTGCGCTCGAGGCGCACCGCGAGCTCCTCGATCCGCACCTCGGGGATGCGCAGCTCGTCGTTGCCGCGCAGCGCCATGATCGGCAGCTTCATCGACGCGTTGCCGAGCGCGAACACCGGCTCGGAGCTGAAGCCCGTCGGGTTCTCGATGCGGTAGTCGACGAGCGCGAAGTCGCCCGTGCCGAGGTCCGTGCGCACCTCCTCGAGCGGCGTCCTCACCCCGAAGGCGTACTCGCCCGAGGTCTCCACCGCCTTCTCGATGAAGGCGTTGCGGAAGTAGAACAGCCCGCCGAGCAGGAGCAGGAGCAGGACGAGGGCGACGGCGGCGAGGCGCAGGAGTTTCTTCACGCGCAGGATGGTAGCGGCCGGGCCACCGCGCCGCGGGGAGTCGGAGCGCGGAGTCCGAAGGCGGGCCCGAACGCGGGGTCCGCGCAGGGGAGTCCGGGGGCCGGAGCGGGGAAGTGGAGGCCCGCTCTCGTAGACTCCCTGCCCCGCGCCGGACGCGTGGCCCCGCTCCGGTCGCGTCCCCTGATCCGGGCCGGGTCCGACCATGACCGACACGACCTCCAAGACCGCTCCCGCCGCCTACCCGACCGTTCCGCAGCGCCCGGACTTCCCGGCGATCGAGCGGCGGATCCTCGAGCGTTGGACCACCGAGCGGACCTTCCAGGCCTCGGTGGAGAAGTGCCCGACCACGGCCGACGGCGGGCACGAGTTCGTGTTCTACGACGGGCCGCCGTTCGCGAACGGACTGCCGCACTTCGGGCACCTCTTGACGGGCTACGCGAAGGACGTGGTGCCGCGCTTCCGGACGATGCGCGGACGCCGCGTCGACCGTCGCTTCGGCTGGGACTGCCACGGGTTGCCGGCCGAGATGGAGTCCGAGAAGCAGCTCGGCATCAGCGGGCGCAAGAAGATCGAGGAGTACGGCATCGCGCGCTTCAACGCGCACTGCCAGGAGTCCGTCCTGCGCTACACGAACGAGTGGCAGGAGTACGTGACGCGCCAAGGTCGCTGGGTCGACTTCGAGCGCGACTACAAGACCATGGACGCCTCCTACATGGAGAGCGTGCTGTGGGCCTTCAAACAGCTGTGGGACAAGGGGCTCGTCTACGAGGGCTACCGCGTCATGCCCTACTCGTGGGCGGCCGAGACGCCGGTGTCGAACTTCGAGACGCGGCAGGACAACAGCTACCGCGAGCGCGACGATCCGGCGCTGACGGTGAAGTTCACTCTGGAGCCGGCGGCGGGGGACCTGGGTCCGTTGCACCTGCTCGTGTGGACGACGACGCCCTGGACCTTGCCGTCGAACCTCGCGGCCGCGGTCGGCCCCGACATCGACTACGGTGTGTACCGCGTCGAGGCGGACGGTCCGGCGCAGGGCGAGCTGTGGGTGATCGGCGCGGAGGCGGCCGCCAAGTACGCGCGGGAGCTGGGCGTCGAGCCCGGTGAGGTCGCGCCGCTGGCGGTGGTCAAGGGCTCGGAACTCGTCGGTCGCGGCTACGCGCCGCCCTTCGACTACTTCGTCGGTCGCGAGAACGCGCACCGCGTGCTGGCGGGGGACTTCGTCGACACGAGCGAGGGCACGGGCGTCGTGCACATGGCGCCTGGCTTCGGTGAGGACGACCAGCGCGTGTGCGAGGCCAACGGCATCGCGCTCGTCGTGCCGGTCGACGAACGGGGCCGCTTCACCGCGGAGGTCGCCGACTACCAGGGCGAGAACGTCCTCGAGGCCAACAAGCCGATCGCCAAGCGCCTGAAGGACGAGAACAAGGTCGTTCGCCACGAGCAGTACCGCCACAACTACCCGCACTGCTGGCGCACGGACGAGCCGCTGATCTACCGCGCGATGAACTCGTGGTACGTGGAGGTCACGAAGATCAAGGACCGCATGGTCGAGTTGAACCAAGAGGTCAACTGGATCCCGAGCCACGTGAAGGACGGTCAGTTCGGCAAGTGGCTCGAGAACGCGCGCGACTGGTCGATCAGCCGCAGCCGCTTCTGGGGCACGCCGATCCCGGTCTGGCGCTCGGACGACCCGAAGTATCCGCGCACGGACGTGTACGGCAGCCTCGACGAGATCGAGCGCGACTTCGGCGTGCGGCCGAAGGATCTGCACCGCCCGTTCATCGACGAGCTGACGCGCCCCAATCCCGACGACCCCACGGGCAGGTCGACGATGCGCCGCGTCCCGGACGTGCTCGACTGCTGGTTCGAGTCGGGCTCGATGCCGTTCGCGCAGGTGCACTACCCGTTCGAGAACCGCGAGTGGTTCGAGAAGCACTTCCCCGCGGACTTCATCGTCGAGTACGTGGCCCAGACGCGCGGCTGGTTCTACACGCTCGTCGTGCTGGGAACGGCGCTGTTCGACAAGCCGCCGTTCCAGAACGTGATCTGCCACGGCGTCGTCGTCGCGCAGGACGGGCAGAAGCTCAGCAAGCGTCTGCGCAACTACCCGGACCCGCAGGAGGTGTTCGAGAGCCACGGCTCCGACGCGCTGCGGTGGCACCTGATGGCGTCGCCGATCATGCGCGGCGGCGACCTCGCGATCAGCCTCGACGGCAAGGAGTTCGGCGAGGTCGTGCGCCTCGTCCTGAACCCGATCTGGAACGCCTGGTACTTCCTGTCGCTGTACGGCAACGCCGACGGCGTGCGCGGCACCGTGCGCACGGACCAGACCGGTGTGCTCGACCGCTACGCGCTCGCGAAGACGCGCGAGCTGATCGAAGGCACGACGGAGGCGCTCGAGGCCTACGACCTCTCGGGGGCCTGCGATGTCGTGAAGGGCTACCTCGACGCGCTCAACAACTGGTACATCCGCCGCAGCCGCGAGCGCTTCTGGAAGCCCGAGAAGGACCAGGACAAGACGGACGCCTACGACACGCTGCACACCTGCCTCGTGACCTGGTGCAAGGTGGCGGCGCCGCTGTTGCCGTTCCTCACCGAGGAGCTCTACCAGGGTCTCGCCGGCGCCGACGCGTCGGTGCACCTGGCCGACTGGCCCGACGCCGCCGCGTTCCCGAGCGACCCCGGACTGGTCGACGCGATGGACCGCGTGCGCGAGGTCTGTTCGGTGGCGCTGGGCCTGCGCGAGGCCGAGCGCCTGCGCGTGCGCCTGCCGCTGGCGGAGCTGACCGTGGCGGGCGAGGGCGCGGCGGCGCTCGAGCCGTTCGCCGATCTCGTCCGCGACGAGGTCAACGTGAAGCGCGTGTCGTTCGCGAAGGACGTGGAGCGCTTCGGGCGCTTCGTGTTGAAGGTCGACGCGCGTCGCGTCGGGCCGCGCCTGGGCAAGGACATGAAGGCGGTGATGACGGCCTCCAAGACCGGAGGCTGGACGCTGCTCGACGACGGTCGCGTCGAGCTCGCGGGCCACACGCTCGATCCCGAGGCCGGCGAGTTCGAGCTCGTGCTGCAGCCGTCCGACGACGCCGGCGCCGCGGCCGCGCTGTCCGGCGGCGCGGGCGTGGTCGCGCTCGACACCGCGGTCACGCCCGAGCTCGAGCGCGAGGGCCTCGCGCGCGACCTCGTGCGCCTCGTGCAACAGGCCCGCAAGGACGCGGGCCTCGACGTGAGCGATCGCATCCGCCTGTTCGTCGGCGGCAGCGACGCCGCGCGCGCCGCGATCGAGGAGCACCGCGCGCACGTGACCGAACAGACGCTCGCCGACGAGCTGACCTTCGGGCTGGAGGGCGACGCGACCGAGGGCGACGCGGGCGGCGAGCGCGTGCGTCTGCGCGTCGAACGCTCCTAGCGCGCGTCGGGCGGCGGTCAGCGCTCGGCGCGTCCGCCGGCCGCGTCAGCGCGCCGCGTCGCCGACCGCTTCCACGAACCGCCGCAGGATGTGGTAGGTCAGCCCCCAGACCACGTGGCGGCGCGCGCCCGACGGCGCGAGCCACGCGGGGCGCAGCAGCGTCTCGCCGCGCCGCTCGATGCGGTGCGTGTGGTCGAGCGCGCCCGCGGCGAGGTCGGGGAGCGAGAGCCAGAAGCCCTCCTCGGCCTCCTCGTTCGTGACGATCGGCAGGTCGCGTTCGACGCGCCAGATCCAGGGATGGACCGCGAGGTCGACCTTCGCGCCCTTCGCCGTCGCGGGCAGCGGGTCGAGGCCGCCCACCAGCTCGCCGTCGCGCGCGAGGTCGACGCCGAGCTCCTCGAGCGCCTCGCGCTGGGCGGCCGCACGGCTGTCGGCGTCGGTCGGGTCGACGCGCCCGCCCGGCAGGCTCACCTGGCCGGACCAGGGGTCGAGCGGGTGCTCGGCGCGCTTCATGAGCAGGACCCCCGGCGGGGCGCCCGCCAGCTCGCGGACGACGATCGCGACCCCGGCCCGGCGCACCGCCGGATCCTCCGGTACGCGGTCGGGGGACAGCCGCAGGCGCCATTCGGGGTGCAGAGGCATCGCGCGTACTAGCCTAGTCGGCATGAGCGAGAGCCGAGCCTGGTACGCGGCGTACGACGACGGTGTTCCCGAGGAACTGGCGATCGAACCGGTCTGCATGCCGGAGGCGCTGGCGCGAACCGCGCAGCGCTTCGGCGATCGGCCGGCGGTCACGTTCTTGAACCGTACGCTCGACTACCGCCAGCTCGACGAGGCGGCGAGTCGCTTCGCGGGCGCGCTCGTCGCGCTGGGCGTCGCGCCCGGTGACCGCGTGGCGATCCAGCTCCCCAACATCCCGCAGGCCGCGATCGCGTTCTTCGGAGCGCTGCGCGCGGGCGCGGTCGTCGTCATGACGAACCCGCTCTACACGCTGCGCGAGGTGGAGCACCAGTGGTCCGACGCGGGCGTGAAGGTCGCGGTGACGAGCGACTTCACCTGGATGGGGCTCGTGCGCGAGAACCGCGCGCGCCTGCGGCCCGAGCACTACGTGGTCGCGTCGATCCCCGAGTACCTGGGCTTCCCGCTCAACTGGTTGGCGCCGTTCAAGCTGAAGAAGGCCGACCCGCCCCGCTGGGCGAAGTTCCCCGATGAGCCGGGCGTCTCGCGGTTCAAGAAGCTCGTCGAGAGCACGGCGCCGCTCGCGGCCCGGCCCGCGCTCGACTTCGAGGGCCTCGCGCTCCTGCAGTACACCGGCGGTACGACGGGCAGGTCGAAGGGCGCGATGCTGACGCACAAGAACCTCTCGGCGAACGTGCAGCAGACCGCGGCCTGGTTCAGCGGCGCGGAGCAGGGTCGCGAGGTGATGATGACCGCGCTGCCCCTGTTCCACGTGTTCGGCCTGACCGTGTGCATGAACTTCGGCGTGTGGGTCGGCGCGCGGCTCGTCCTGCAGCCCAACCCGCGCGACCTGCCGGCGGTGATCAAGGGGATCGAGAAGCATCACGTCACGCTGTTCCCCGCCGTGCCGGCGCTGTTCAGCGCGCTCAACGAGTACGAGGGCATCGAGCGGCACGACCTGCGTTCGATCAAGTCGTGCTTCTCGGGCTCCGCGCCGATCGCACCCGAGGTGCTGCGGCGCTTCGAGGAGCTCACCGGCGCGACGATCGTCGAGGGCTTCGGCATGAGCGAGACCTCGCCGGTCACGCACTGCAACCCGCTCGAGGGCGAGCGGCGCATCGGGACCGTCGGCGTCCCCGTGTCCAGCACCGACGCGAGGGTGATCAGCGTCGACGACGGGGTCACCGAGATGCCCTGTGGCGAGGAGGGCGAGCTCGTGATCGCCGGGCCCCAGGTCATGGCGGGCTACTGGCAGCGTCCCGAGGAGACCGCGGCCACGCTGAAGGACGGCTGGATGCACACGGGCGACCTGGCCACGGTCGACGAGGCGGGCTACTTCCGGATCGTCGGCCGCATGAAGGACATGATCAACTGCGGCGGCCTCAAGGTCTTCCCCGACGAGGTGGACGCCGTGCTCGTGTCGCACCCCGACATCGTCGAGGCCGCGACGATCGGCGTGCCCGACGAGCGGCGCGGTGAGACCGTCAAGTCGTTCATCGTGCTACGCGCGGGCGCGACGCTGGACGCGGCGGGCGTCGAGGTCTTCGCGCGCGAGAACCTGGCCGCCTACAAGATCCCGCGGCAGGTCGAGTTCCTGGACGAGCTGCCCAAGAGCACGGTGATGAAGGTGCTGCGCCGCGAGCTGCGGGAGCGCGAGGGCAGCTGACCGGTACGGTGCCAGACCCCCCGGTCATCGCGCCGCGGTCGCGCGGAGCGCGACCGCGGCGCGATGACCGGGGGGTCTGGCACCGTACCGGTCAGCTCTCGGCCGCACCGTGTGGCCACAGCAGTCCGGCGCCAGGCACGCTGCTGCAGAAGGGGCCGTCCACGCGCTGCGCGGACGGCCCCTTCTGCAGCAGCGTGCCTGGCGCCGGACTGCTGACCGTTCAGGCCGCCGGCGACTCCTCGGCGGCGTCGCCGTCCCCGGCGCGGTAGGCGGTGCGCATGTATTCGTCGAGCGTGAAGTCGTCGACCTGCACCGCGTCGTCGCGGGCGGCCTCGGCGCGGCCGATGAGCTCGGCCTCCTGCTCGCTGACGACGCCGAGTTCGACCGCGCGCGGCAGGCTCGGCACGAGCGGCCCGCGCTCGAGCTGCTTCTTCTTCATCGCGCGCAGCACCTTCTTCGACGGCTCGGCGGCGGCGACGCAGGCCTCGAAGGCGTCCTCGAGGCGCCGCAGCGCGTCGTCCTTCTCGTCCGACATGTACAAGCCGCCAAAGAGGCGTTCGCGCTGCTCGCCCGGCTTCTGCAGCAGCCCGGCCAGCTCGACCGTGCGCGCGTCCGACGGCATGCGGCCGAAGCCGTTGATGCGGAAGCCGAGGCGCACCGGGTACTTGAAGAGCCAGCCGAGCACCGGGAGGTCGAGGTTCGCGAGCAGGTCCTCGAAGCTGTGCTGCACGCGCGCGAAGGCGGTGTCGAGGCTGTAGCGCAGGAACGGCGCGTCCTCCGCGCGGCGACCGTCGGCCTCGAAGCGGCGCAGCACCGCGCTGATCAGGTACATCTCGACGAAGACGTCGGCGAAGCGTCCGGTCAGGGCCTCGCGTCGCTTGAGGTTGCCGCCCAGGCCGGCCATGGCCGTGTCGGCCAGGGACGCGAAGGTCGACGAGACCCACTCGAGGCGCTTCCAGTAGGGCGCGGCGATCCCGTCGACGGGCGACGACGCGAAGAGGCCGCGCGTGAAGAAGTGCACCTTGGAGCGGCAGACGTTCTGCACCACGTGGCCGACGTGGCCCCAGAAGGCGGCGTCGAAGCCGACGACGTCGCGCTTCTCCATCGCCATGATCTCGCGGTAGGCGAACGGGTGCGAGCGCACCGCGCCCTGCCCGAAGATCATCAGCGTGCGCGTGAGGATGTTCGCGCCCTCGACCGTGATCGAGATCGGCGCGGCGAAGTACGTGTTCGCGAGGAGGTTCCGCGGTCCGCGGCTGATGGCCGCGCCGCCGAGCACGTCCATCGCGTCGTTGATGCAGCGGCGCGCGGTCTCGGTGAAGCTGTACTTGGCCATCGCTGTGACGACGGCGGGCTTCTGGCCGGAGTCGATCGCGCCGCAGGTGTAGCGGCGCGCGGACTCGAGCACGTAGGCGGAGCTGCCGAGGCGCGCGAGCGGTTCGGCGATGCCCTCGAAGTTGCCGATCGAGAGGCCGAACTGCTGGCGCACGGTCGAGTAGGCGCCGGCGATGCGCGACAGGTTCTTGGCCGTCGCCGTGCTGGACGCGGGCAGCGCGATGCCGCGGCCGGCCGACAGGGCCTCCATGAGCATCTGCCAACCGCGCCCCGCGCCGTCGGCGCCACCGATGATCGCGGACACCGGAACGACGACGCCCTCGCCGGTCGTGGGGCAGTTGTAGAACGGCACGCCGAGCGGGTCGTGGCGCTTGCCGAGCACGACGCCCGGCGTGTCGCTGGGCACGAGCGCGCAGGTGATGCCGAGGTCGGTGCCCTTGCCGAGCAGGTTCTCGGGATCCTTCAGCTTGAAGGCCATGCCGAGCACCGTGGAGATCGCCGCGAGCGTGATGTAGCGCTTGGTCCAGAACAGGCGCAGGTACAGCTCGCCGTCGTCGCCCTTGAAGACCTCGCCGTGCGAGGTCATCGAACCGGCGTCGCTGCCCGCGTTCGGCTCGGTGAGCGCGAAGCAGGGGATCTCTTCACCGCGCGCCAGGCGCGGCAGCCAGTGGTCGCGCTGCTCCTGGGTGCCGTGGTGCAGGAGCAGCTCCGCCGGACCGAGCGAGTTGGGCACCATGACCGTGATGCCGAGCGTGCCCGAGCGCGAGCTGAGTTTCGCGATGACGCGGCTCTTCGCCTCCGCGCTGAAGCCGAGCCCGCCGTACTCCTTGGGGATCAGCAGGCCGAAGAAGCCGTCGTCCTTCAGCGCCTGCCACACCGCCGGCGGCAGGTCGCGGTTCTGGACCACCTCCCAGTCGTCGCACAGCGCGCACACGCGCTCGACCGGACCGTCGAGGAACGCGCGCTCCTCCTCGGTGAGGTCGGGGAAGTTCTCGCGCACGAGCCGCGCCGTGTCCGGCCGTCCGCTGAACAGCTCGCCGTCCGCCCAGACGGTGCCCGCCTCGAGCGCCTCGCGCTCGGTCTTCGAGATGACCGGCAGGAACTTCAGCGCCCGCATGATCGACATGACCGGGCGCGTGGCGACCACGCGGCGCACCGGCGGGACGCTCAGCGCCGCACCGACGAGCACGATCGCGGCGATCGCCCAGACGGGCAGGCCCCACAGCGTCGCGAGCACGCCCACTCCGACGGTCCAGGCGGCGCCCGGTGCTCCGACGAAGCCGAGGGCGAGCAGGACGACGGCGGAGACGACGAGGCCGAGGATCGGCGCGGAGGACAGGAACCAGGCGTACATGGCGTGTTGGCGAGGCGGCGTTGGCGGCGTGGGTGCGAGCGCGGACGGCGGACCGACCCGGATTGATCGGCTCGCGCGGGCCGCGACACAAGGGGCGAGATCCGCACCGTAGCGCGTCGAGGACGATCCCTCGGGTGAAGACCTCGTCAGCCCGGCCCCCCGGCGCCCGCATCGTCGGCGGCGGCGACGGAGCGCGTCGCTCGCGGCCGACACCAGTCCCAGCCCTGCACCCGTGCGCCGCCCCCGTCGATCCGCTCGGGCCACCCGGGCGCCCGCCCCGGACGATGGTGGGGAGATGGACGCCACGCTCCCCTGGCCCGACGACGCGCCCGAAGCCGGCGCGTGCGTGCGGATCGACGAACCCGAGCCGGGCCTTCTGCGCCTCGTGCCGGACCCGCCGCACCGCAGCTTCCCGGTGCTCGACGCGCCGGTGCTCGCCGATCTCGAAGCGGCGCTCGACCGCGTCGAGCGCGAGCGCCCGCGCGGCCTTCTGATCGCCGGTCGGCGCCCCGACCAGTTCGCGGCCGGCGCCGACGTGCGCTCGATCGCCCGCGTCGGCGACGCGGCCGTGGTCGAAGCTGTGGTGCGCTCGGTCCACGCGCTGTTCGATCGCATCGAACGCCTGCCCTTTCCCGTCGTCGCCGCGGTGGGCGGAGCCGTACCCGGCGGCGCGTTCGAGCTGTGCCTCGCGGCCGATGCGATCGTGTTCGCGAACGACGAGCGCTCGCGCATCGGCCTGCCCGAGACGAAGCTCGGACTCGTCCCCGCGTGGGGCGGCCTGCACCGGCTCACGCGGCGCATCGGCGTGCCGGCAGCGCTCGACGCGATCCTGACCGGGCGCCTCTTCGACGCGCGACGGGCGCGGCGCATCGGTCTCGTCGATCGCACGACCGCGCCGGAGTACCTGGAGCGCGTCGGCGCGGACCTGGCGCTGGGGCGCGAGCCGCTGCGCGCGCGCGACCGCGGCCGCCGACTCTTCCTCGTCGACAAGAACCCGCTCGTTCGCGCGATCGTGCGCCGCAAGGCGAAGGCGACGCTCGACGAGAAGACCGGCGGGCACTACCCCGCGCCGTACGCCGCGCTCGACGCGGTGCTCGAAGCACCGTTCGTCCCGCGCGGCCTGTGGGCCGAGCGCGAAGCGGTGGCCGCCGGACGCCTCGTGACGACGACGGCGTGCAAGAGCCTGATCGGTCTGTTCCTCGGCACCGAGGAGCAGAAGAAGCTCGCCGACCCGCCGCCCGGCGGCAGCACGCCGCGCGTCGAACGCGTCGGCGTCGTCGGCGGCGGCGTGATGGGTGCGGGCATCGCGAGCGCGTTCGCGAACGCCGGCGCCGAGGTGCGGCTCGTCGACCTCGATCGCACCGCGCTCGATCGTGCCCTGGCCCAGCACCGCTCCGGTGTGACCGAGCGCGCGCGTCGGCGCCGCGCCAAGGGCGCGCCGGCGGCGATCGATCGACTCACGGCGTCGACGAGCATGGACGGGCTCGAGCGCGCCGACCTGATCGTCGAGGCGGTCGCCGAGGACCTCGAGGTGAAGCGGCGTGTGTTCGCCGAGCTCGAGCGGCGCGCGCCGGACGCGGTCCTGGCGACGAACACCTCGTCGCTGTCGGTCGCGTCGCTGTCGGAGGGGCTCGCGCGCCCCGAGCGCTTCGGCGGCCTGCACTTCTTCAACCCCGTGGCGCGGATGCCGCTGGTCGAGGTCGTCAACGGGCCGCGGACCGACGGCGAGGTCACGCGCGTCCTCGCGCGGGCCGCGCTCGACCTGGGCAAGACGCCCGTTCTGGTGGGCGACGTCCCCGGCTTCGTCGTGAACCGCCTCCTCGGGCCGTACCTCGACGAGGCCGTGCACGGCTTCGTGCGCGGGGCCACGATCGATCGGGTCGATGCCGCGGCGCGCGAGTTCGGCATGCCGATGGGACCGTTCGAGCTGCTCGACGAGGTCGGACTCGACATCGCGCTGCACGCGTCGAAGTCGCTGTTCGCCGGGTACGGCGAGCGTATGCGTCCGACCGACGGACTCGGCAAGCTCGTCCATCCCGGGCGCCTCGGCAAGAAGACGAAGCTCGGCTTCTACGCGCACAAGAAGGGCGCGAAGCCGCAGCCGGCCGAGGACCTGGCCGAGTTCCGGGCGCGGCACTCCTCCAACCCGTCGTCGGACGGCGTGTTCGAGGCGGCGCTCCTGGCGCTCGTGGCCGAAGCGGTGCGCTGCCTCGAGGAAGGCGTCGTCGGTTCGGCGGCGGAGCTCGACCTCGCGGTGGTGCTCGGGACCGGCTTCGCGCCGTTCCGCGGCGGCCCGCTGCACCACGCCGACCAGCTCGGCGCGGCGCGCGTGGTCGAGCGCCTGCGCCACCACGCCGAGGCGGCTCGCGCGATGGGACACGGCGCGGGCGTGGCGCGCTTCGAGCCACCGGCCCTGCTCGTGTCGATGGCGGCCGACGGCGCGCGCTTCTTCGCGGACGGCGAGCGGCGCGAGGCGACGGCGGCCTGACGCGACGCGATCCCGGCGGCCTGACGCGACGCGATCCCGGCGGCCTGACGCGACGCGATCCCGGCGGCAGGGCACGACGCGATCACGGCTCGGCGGCAGCGCGATGCGGCGGGCTCCGGCGCATCGTCGGGCACCCGTGGCTGGTATTCTCGGGCGGTCCCCCCGTCAACCTGCCGCGGAGCTGCTTTGGGCGAACACGACGTCTCCCTCGACACCGACAACGAACGCCTGCGCGCCTTCACGCGCGCCCTGCTCGAGGACGTGCGCGTGCTCGAGCAGATGCTGGACGAGCCGGGTCGCTTCGAGACCGGGATCCGGCGCATCGGCGCGGAGCAGGAGCTGTTCGTGGTCGAGCCGGACCTGCGGCCTTCGCTGCGCGGGTACGAGCTGCTCGAGGAGCTGCCCGAGTCGTCGTTCACGGCGGAGCTCGGGCGCTTCAACCTCGAGATCAACCTCAGCCCGCGCGAGTTCGTCGGCACCTGCCTGCGGGACATGGAGGGCGAGCTGCGCCAGAACCTGGCGCTCGCGCGCGAGGCGGCCGCGCGACAGGGGACGCGCATCGCGATGGCCGGCATCCTGCCGACGCTGGGTCGCGAGCACCTGTCGCTCGACGCGATGACGCCGAACCCGCGCTACATGGAGCTCAACCGCGCCCTGACCGGGATGCGCGGCGGGTCGTTCAAGACCTACCTCAAGGGCGCGGACGAGCTGAGCCTCGAGCACGACAACGTGATGCTCGAGGCCTGCAACACCTCGTTCCAGATCCACTTCCAGGTCGCGCCGAGCGAGTTCGCCAAGCTCCACAACCTCTCGCAGGTCGTGACCGCGCCCGTGCTGGCCGTCGCGGTGAACTCGCCGGTCCTGTTGCAGCACCGCCTGTGGCACGAGACGCGCGTCGCACTGTTCCAGCAGTCGCTCGACTCGCGCAGCGCCGCCGAGGCCGAGCGCGGGCACCGCACCCGCGTGAACTTCGGCGACCGCTACGTGAAGGAGTCGATGATCGAGCTGTTGCGCGAGGACATCGCGCGCTTCCGGACGATCATCGCCTCGGACGAGGTGGAGGACTCGGCGGAGATCCTGCGCACCGGCGGCGTGCCGCGCCTGCGCGCCTGGTGCCTGTTCAACGGCACGGTCTACCGCTGGAACCGGCCCTGCTACGGGATCACGAAGACGCCCCAGGGACCGCGCCCGCACCTGCGCATCGAGAACCGCGTGCTGCCCGCCGGCCCGAGCGTGCAGGACGCGATGGCGAACGCCGCGTTCTACTTCGGACTCATGGCGGCGCTCGGCGACGAGGTGGGGGACGTGACCGTGCGACTGCCGTTCGAGTTCGCCGCGTCCAACTTCACCGCCGCGTCGCGCTACGGACTCAAGTCGCGCCTGACCTGGTTCGACGGCAGCGAGCACCCCGCGTCCGACCTGGTCCTCGAGCTACTGCCGATCGCGCGCAAGGGCCTCGCCGCGCACGAGGTCGAGCCGGCGGACATCGACCGCTACCTGGGGACGATCGAGGAGCGCGCGACGACCGGGCGCACGGGCTCGCAGTGGGTCTTCGACTCGCTGCGCGCGCTCGAGCCGGTCGAGCCGAGCGCCGACGCGCGCTTCCGCGCCGTGACCCGCGCGATGATCGCGCACCAGGAGCACGACGAGCCCGTGGCGCGCTGGCCGGTGGTCTCCGCGTCGGGGACGGCGGACTGGCGCGAGAGCTATCGCACCGTCTCGCAGGTGATGACGCGCGACCTGTTCACCGTGCACCCCGAGGACCTCGTCGACCTCGCCGCGAGCATGATGGAGTGGGAGCACGTGCGCCACGTGCCGGTCGAGGACCACGAGGGCAAGCTCGTCGGTATCGTCGGGCACCGCGCGCTGCTGCGCATCGTCGGCCGCGGCCTCAAGGGCATGACGAAGCCCGTGGCCGTGCGCGAGATCATGAAGCCGGACCCGATCACGATCGGTCCCGACGCGACGACGCTGCAGGCGATCGCGACGATGCGCGAGCACCGGTTGGCGTGCCTGCCGGTCGTGAAGGACGGCAAGCTGCTCGGCATCGTCACCGAGCACGACTTCATGGGCGTCGCGCGCGAGCTCCTGGAGCGAGAGCTGTCGGCGGAATGACCCGCTCGAGCTTCGATCCCACGCCCGAGCCGCGCGGCGGGCCCGATCGCGGTCGCGTGATCGCGCGCCTGGGTCCCGAGGGCGCGCCGCTGTTCGTCGCGACCGCGGGCCTGCACGGCAACGAGCGCGAAGGCGTCTACGCGCTCGAGCGCGTGGCCAAGGCGCTCGAGTCGCGCGCCAGCAAGCTGCGGCGCCGCGTCCTCTTGTTACGCGGCAACCTCGCGGCGTTGCTCGCGCGCCAGCGCTACGTGGACGCGGACCTGAACCGCCACTTCGATCCCGAGCGGGTCGACGCGCTGCTCGCCGGCGCGGAGCCCGAGTGTTCCGAGGACCTCGAGCTGCTCGCGCTCATGCGCGAGATCACGCACGAGCTGAAGGCTTCGCCCGGCAAGGCGTTCCTGCTCGACCTGCACAGCACCTCGGGGGCCGGCCCGCCCTTCTGCCTCGCGGCCGACACGCTCGCCAACCGGCGCCTGGCCGAAGGGCTGCCGCTGCCCCTGATCCTCGGCATGGAGGAGGGGATCGACGGCACGCTGCTGTCGTGGTTCGCGCGCGCGGGCTACGACCACATGGGCGTCGAGGGCGGGCGCATCGGCGATCGCCACGCCGAGGAGCACAGCGAGTCGGCCGCGTGGATCATGCTCGAGCGCACGGGCGCGCTGCACGCCGACGACGTGCCCGACCTCGACGAGCACCGCGAGCGCCTGGCGTTCGCCTCGAAGGGGCGCCCCGGCACCGTCGCGATGCTCTATCGCCACCCGGTCGAGCCCGACGACGCGTTCGTCATGGTGCCGGGCTTCACGACCTTCGACCGCGTGCACCGCGGCCAGCTGCTCGCGCACGACGTGCGCGGTGAGCTGTTGTGTCCGTTCGACGGCCGCATCCTGCTGCCGCTCTATCAGGGACAAGGTGCGGACGGCTACTTCATCGGGCGCGAAGCGGGGCGCGCGGCGCGGCTCTTCTCGGGGGCCCTGCGTCGCGTGTTCGGGCGCCGCGCGCTCGCGCTCCTGCCGGGCATCGGGACGAGCGGCGAGGACTCGCTGCGCGTGCCGCTGCACGACGCCTCCGGCTGGCGCCTCGCCGTGTGCCGCTTCTTCGGCTACTGGCGCGCGCGGCCGGACGGCTCGCATCTCGTCCTCTCCCGGCGACCGCAGTGAGTCCGACGGAACCGGTGGAGCCGTCGGGCGCGACGGAGTTCTCGCGCACCGCGCGTGAGAACGCCGTTCGGAACGACGCAGCGCGGGAAGACGACGCGCGCGAGAGCGTCCTCGCCCCGATGGCGCCGCGACCCGATCGATTCCGTGCGCGGCGGCTGCTCGTCACGGGCGGCGCCGGCTTCATCGGCGCGGTGCTCGCGCGGCGCGCGGTGGCGTGCGGCTGGCGCGTGCGCGTCCTCGACGATCGGTCGGGGGCGTCGGTGACGAACGCGCGCGCCGACGGCGTCGAACACCGCGTCGGGTCGGTCACCGATCGCGAAGCCGTGGTCGCCGCGCTCGACGGCTGCGACGCGGTGGTGCACCTGGCGGCGCGCGTCGGCGTGAGGCGCGTGCTCGAGGCGCCGGCCGAGACGCTGTGGGTCAACGCGGTCGGGACGCGGATCGTCGCGCTCGAAGCAGCGCGACGCGGGGTGCGGCTGCTCAACGCGTCGTCGTCGGAGGTGCTCGGCGTCGGGCGCGCCGCGCGACCGATGCGCGAGGACGATCCGCCGCTCACCGGCGCCGGGCGGTCGCCGCGCTGGAGCTACGCGATCAGCAAGCTCGCCGGCGAGCGCCTCGTGGCCGACCTCGCGCGCGCGGACGGCCTGCGCGCCGTGACCGTGCGCTTCTTCAACACGACCGGTCCCGACCAATCGCCCGCTTCCGGCATGGTGCTCCCGCGCATGTTCGCCGACGCGCTCGAGCTCGGCCGCGTCCGCGTGCACGGCGACGGTCGCCAGGTGCGCAGCTTCTGCTGCGTCGACGACGTGGTGGAAGCGCTGCTCGCGCTGCTCGCGAGCGAGGAGTGCCTGTGGGACGGGCGCGTGTTCCACGTGGGCAACGACGAGGCGACGACGATCGCGGCGTTGGCCGAGCGTGTGGCCGCGCACACCGGCGCGCAGCTCGAGCGGGTGCCGTACGCGCGCGCCTTCGGCCCCGGCTTCGAGGACGTGCGCGTGCGCGTGCCCGACCTCACGCGCCTCGTGCGGGCGGTGGGGTGGCGTCCGCGGGTCGACCTCGCGAGCCTCGTCGAACGCTGCGCGGCGGCGGCGAACGCGCGCCGAACGCTGGCCGCGACCCGCGGTTGACCCGCGCCGGCGGGCGGGCGGGTGCGCAAGCTCTCGCGCCCGCCGAGCTTGCGCCCGCGTGCGGCACCCCGCCCCGGGTCGGCCCCTGTTCGGGGGCGGGAGAGCGGCGATCTTCGGCCGGCGAGCGGTCGTACCCGACCGACGGGCGTCGGATAGTCTCTTGCGTACCCCTCCGGGGACGCGACGGCGCCACGCGCCGGCTCGCGTCGATTCGTGCGAACGCGCGGACGGCGCGCTGCGTCCTGCCCCGGTGTGCTCCGCGCGCGCGTCCCGGCGCGCTCCGGCGCCTCCGGGAACGAACGCCCCAACTCCGAACGGCTCCGAGCGAGCCTCCACCCCTCGAGCTTCGACCATCCGACGATCGCGACGGCCCGCGGTCGGGTCGCGAAGCTCCACACCGCTATGCAACGAACCTCCCTCGCCCGCGCGGCCTCCGCCGCCTCCGCCTTCGCGGCGCTGGCGCTCCTCGCGGCCCCGGCCGCCCAGGCCCAGACCCCGCTGACGACCGAGCTCGTGGCGAACGGCTTCGACCAACCGGTCTGGGCCGGCTCGCCCCCCGGCGACGACCGCATCTTCGTCGTCGAGGTGAAGGGCGTCATCCGCATCATCGACGGGACGGGCAGCGTCCTGCCGACGCCGTTCCTCGACATCCAGAACATCGTCGCCAACTCGGGCTTCATCGGCGACGAAGAGGGCCTGCTGTCGCTGGCGTTCCACCCGAAGTTCTCGACGAACGGCAAGTTCTACGTCTGGTTCGCGAACAACAACAACCAGACCGTCGCGCGCCAGTACACGCTCGCGAGCCCGAACGTGGCCGACGCGTCCTCGGGCCTGACCTTCCTGCGCATCAACCAGCCGTTCTCGAACCACAACGGTGGCAACATGTGCTTCGGCCCGGACGGGTTCCTCTACATCTCGACCGGTGACGGCGGTTCGGGCAACGACCCCGACTGCCGCGCGCAGAACGAGCTCGACACGCTCGGCAAGATGCTGCGCTTCGACGTGAACAACATCACGCCGGCGGGCGGCGGCAACGGCAACGCCGACATCCCGCCGACCAACCCCGGCGTCGGCGACCCGGGCATGGACGACCGGATCTGGCACACCGGCCTGCGGAACCCGTGGCGCTGGAGCTTCGACCGCCTGACCGGCGAGATGTACATCGGCGACGTGGGTCAGTTCGCGCGCGAAGAGGTCAACGTCGTGCGCGCCAACCTGCCCGCCCGCAACTTCGGGTGGCGCGTCGCCGAGGGCACGCGCAACAACGGCCAGGGCAGTTGCCCCGCCGGCACGCCCGCCTTCGGTTCGCCGCAGTACACCGACCCGGTCTGGGAGTACACGCACTCCTTCGGCGCGTCGATCACCGGCGGCTTCGTCTACCGCGGCTGCGCGATCCCCGACCTGCAGGGCGAGTACTTCGTCGCCGACTACCTGGCCGGCTCGACGGACATCTGGAGCTGGACCTACAACGGCGTCCCGGTCCCGTTCGACAACACGACCCAGCAGCGCGCGCCCGAGCTCGATCCCCCCGGTTCGCTCGGCATCGGCCGCGTGTCCTCGTTCGGCGAGGACGGCGCGGGTGAGATCCTGATCGTCGACTACACCGGTGGCGAGGTCTTCCGCATCGTGCCCGACGGCGTGGCCCCGGCCAGCTGCGAGCCGCTCGTCGCGCGCTTCTCGAACCTGTCGACCAGCAGCGGCGGCACGCAGTACCTCGAGCTGCACGCCGGTTCCGGCAACGCGGGCAACATCTACTACGTGGCCGGTTCGGTGACGGGCACCACGCCCGGCACGCCGGTCGGCGGCTTCACGATGCCGCTCAACGTGGACGCCTACACCCTGCAGATGCTGCAGAACCCGAGCCTGCCCCCGCTGCTCGACAACGTGGGCGTGCTCGACGCCGACGGTCGCGCGGAGGCGCGCGTCGTGATCCCGCCGACCACGCTGGCCGCCTTCGCGGGCACGACGCTCCACCACGCCTACCTGGTCATCGACCCGATCGGGGCCGTGACCCTGGTTTCCAACGCCGTCGAGGCTCGCCTCGACCCCTGAGCTTCGGAGCGAACGACGGGCCGTCAGCCGGCCCGGCGCCCCAGCGGCGGCCGCGGACCCGTTCCGCGGCCGCCGCTCGCCACTCCGGACGGCGGCGCGGCGAGGACGGGTCCTCCCGCGGCATGGGAAAGGCGTTCCGATCCCGGCCGCCGCGCGCCGGTGCTCGATCGCGCGACCCGCGAGAATTCACACCGGCGCAACCGTCGCGTTCGACCGTAGCTGGAGCCGCGGTGAGGAACGGTCCGACCGCGCCCGCGATCGGGGCCCAGCTTTCCATCGTCCAGGACCTGCCCGCCGCGGGCCCCTCGCCACCTCGGTCGATCGATGCACCTCCGACTCCTGCTCGCCGTCGCTCTCGCGGCGTCGTCCGGGCACGCTGCCAGTGCCCAGACTCAGTTGCCCGTTCGGCTCCAGTACCTCACGGGCGGACTCGACAAGCCGGTGGACGTGGCCGCGCCTCCGGGTGACGACCGGCTCTTCGTGGCCGAACAGGTCCAAGGGCGGGTGCGCATCGTCGACGCCACCGGCACGGTGCTGCCGACGCCCTTCCTGACGCTGTCGGGCAACTTCCTGGCGGGCGGCGAGCGTGGACTGCTCGGGCTCTGCTTCCACCCCGAGTACGCGTCGAACGGTCACTTCTTCGTGACCTACACCGACCTGCAGGGCTCGCTCGTGCTGTCGCGCTTCACGCGCACCGCGACGAGTGCGAGCGTCGCCGACCCGCAGAGCGAAACGGTGCTCTTCCGCCTCCCGCAGCCCTTCGCCGTGCACAAAGGCGCCGACATGGCGTTCGGGCCCGACGGCTACTTCTACGTGACGGTGGGCGACGGCGGCGGCTCCGGCGACGGCACCTGCCGGCCCCAGGAGATCGACGTGCTGCACGGCAAGGTGCTGCGATTGGACGTGGACGCGATCGACACGACCGGCTCCTACGCGATCCCGCCCGAGAACCCGCTCGTCGGCGTGCCCGGCGCGCGCGAGGAGATCCTGCACGCAGGCCTGCGCAACCCCTGGCGCTTTTGCATCGATCCGCTGTCGGGCGACCTGTGGATCGGCGACGTGGGGGAGACGAAGTGGGAGGAGATCAACTGGGCCGACGCGGACGAGGTCCTCGTCAACTTCGGCTGGAAGACGATGGAGGGGCCCGACTGCTTCCCGTCGCCGGGGTGCCAGCCGTCGAACGGCTACCTGCCGTGCAACAGCCCGCTCATGCGGCAACCGATCAGCGCCTACACGCACATCGACGGGTGCGCGGTGATCGGTGGACAGGTGTACCGCGGCGCGGCCGTCCCGGCGCTCGACGGGTGGTACCTGTATGCCGACTTCTGCTCGGGCAAGTTCTGGGCGGCGCTCGGCTACGAAGGACAGCTGCTCGACCTCGTCGAGCTGACCGCGCAGCTCCAGGCTTCGGCCTCCTATTCGTCGCCCACCTCGATCTCGCTCGACGGCTTCGGCGAGCTGGTCATGTCGACGATCGGCGGCGACCTGTACCGCTTCGTGCCCGAACCCGCGTCGCCCGAGCCGGTGGTGCCGCTGTTCGGCGACGTGGAGTCGGTGTCGATCAGCAGCGGCGGCGTGCAGACGCTCGACCTCGACGGCGGGCCGCTCCGCGGCGCCCACTTCTACTTCATGGTCGGCAGCGCGACGGGCGCGCACCCCGGCGTCGCGATCGGTTCCCGCGTCGTCCCGATCGAGGTGGACACCTACACCTTCGACCTGCTCGCCGCGTCGGCGCCGCCGCTGAGCCAGGTCTTCGGGGTCCTCGACGGCCTCGGTCGCGACCAGGTCTTCTTCGACCTGCCCGCCGGCGTCGTCGATCCGGCGCTGGCCGGGCTCGAGCTGAACCACGCGTTCGTCGTGTTCGGGCGCACCTTCGGCCTCGAGTTCGTGAGCAACGCGGTCTCGCTCGAGATCACGCCCTGACGCGCGACGGGCCCCGGACGCGCGCAGCGCGGCCGAGGCCCGACGAACGGTGCGTCGTGTCGAGCGTCCGGACGCCCGAGGCCGCGCCGCTCAGGCGCGACCGGGCGTCGGCACCGGGTCCACGGCCAGGTCGCCCCAGGCGTAGTTCTCCGGGCCGAGCCGCCGCTGGTCGTTCAGCACCTGCTCGCGCGTGACGACCTTGCCGGTGTAGGTGGCGACGCGCCCCATGATCGCGGTGAGCGTGCTCAGCGCGCCGTACTCCGCCTCGTTGAAGGGACGGCCGGCGCGGATGGCCGCGAAGAGGTCGTCGTGCTCGGTCTGGTAGGGGTCGTTGTTCGTCCCTTCGTGACGCCACGACTTCGCGCCCGAGATCTCCCAACGACCGGTGTCCAGGTCGGCGCGTCCCTCGGCGCCGATCAGGTGCTCGCTGACCTTGCTCGCGCAGCCGTCGATCTGGCGGCACTGGCTGAACATCTGCATGCCGTCGGCGTACTCGTACACGACCGCGTGGTGGTCGAAGATGTGGCCGTACGCGGGATCGGTGCGCACCTGGCGACCGCCCATGCCGTGGCAGCGGACCGGCACGTCGCCCTTGAACCAGTTGATGACGTCGAGGTTGTGGATGTGCTGCTCGCAGATGTGGTCGCCGGACAGCCAGGTGAAGTAGAGCCAGTTGCGCATCTGCCACTCCATGTCGGTCCACGACTCGGCGCGCTGGTTCATCCACAGCCCGCCCATGTTCCAGTAGCAGTGCGCCGCGCGCAGCTCGCCGATCGCGCCGGCGGAGACCTGCTCGAGCGCGGCGAGGTAGCCGTTCTGGTGGTGGCGCTGAAGACCGACGCCGACGGCGAGGTTCTTGGCCTTGGCGGCCTCGCCGGCGTCGAGGACCTGGCGCACGCCCGCGCCGTCGACGGCCACGGGCTTCTCCATGAAGACGTGCTTGCCCGCGGCGATCGCCGCCTCGAACTGCGCCGGGCGGAAGTGCGGCGGCGTGGCCAGGATCACGAGGTCGAGGTCCTCGGCGAGCAGTCGCTGGTACGCGTCGAAGCCGGTGAAGCGGCGCGCCTCGGGCACATCGACGCGATCGGCGACGCCGAGGTCGGGATTGGTGAGGTGCGCGAGCGAACCGTCGAGTCGGTCGGAGAACGCGTCGGCGAGCGCGACCAGCCGAACGGGTCCGTCGGTGCGCAGGGCCTGGCGCGCCGCGCCGGTGCCGCGACCTCCGCAGCCGACGAGTCCGATGCGCAGCTCGTCCTGCGCGCCGCGCCGCCCGTTCGCGCGCACGAACGGCGCGGTCGCTCCGAGCGCGGCGGTCGCGCCGGCGGCGGTCACGAGTTGACGGCGAGTGGGCGTCGCCGCGAGGAGCGGACGGCGGGGGGTCGAGGGTCGGTGCATGGTGCGTCGCGCGGATGCCCGCGGGTCGGGGGTGGGTGGACCCACCATGCTACGCCCGCGCCGTCAGAAGCCGCGGCGCTGGCCCGGGCCCGGGCGCGCCTTCGTCCCCGACGGCGTCGCGCCGCTGCGACCGGAGCGCGCGCCGGCGGCACCCGACCCCGCGCTCGCGCCGCGCGATCGATCCTTGAAACGCCGCGTTTCGTGCGGCTCGTGCACGAGCGGGCTCTCGTACGCGCCGTAGCGCTCGCGCAGCTTCTCGAGGTCGCGGCGCCCGGGCGGTCGACCGAACAGTCCGCCCTCCTCCCACAGCGCGCCCTGGAAGTCCGTGTAGAGCGCCTTCAGCACCGGCATCCACATCGGGCTGAGGAGCAGGATCGCGATCAGCTTGAAGAAGCCGTCCTCGGTCACGGTCGGGAGCGGGTGGAGGGAAGCGGGGCGGGCGGGCGGGCCCGAGCGGTGCTGGCCCGAGCGGGCGCGGTCGCCGGCGGCGGGGACCGGACGGGCGGCCGCTCCCCCGATTGTCGGCGGAACCCGACCTCCTGGTCCATACTCGATCCATGTCCTCCCGCATCCCGCTCGCGCTCGTCCTCACAGCGGCCCTCCTGGGCGCCGTTTCCGGCTTTCTCCTCGGCCAGGGCGTGGGCGCGGTCGACGCGTCGCCCGGTCCGATCAGCCTGGACGACGGTCCCGCCGAGCGGGCCGCCGCGCCCACGGCGGGTCCGGTCGAGATGGTGGCGGGCAAGGACGTGCCCGCCGCGCGCACCGCGGGCGCCAGCGCGAACGACTCGTTCGCCCCGTCGCGCGCCGCGCTCGACCGCGCGATCGCCGGCGTCGGCGAGCCCGAGGTCGCCGCGGACGCGACCGGTTCGGGCGCGATCACCGGGCGCGTCATCGACCGGGCGGGCCTGGGCGTCGCGGGCGCGGTGGTCCGTGTGGGCACCGAGCGCGGCGGCGTGCGCCTGACGGATCCGACCGAGGTCGGCGTCGTCGAACGCGGCGTGCCGGAGCTCGAGACCTACCTGCGCGAACGGGCCGACGAGTGGGCGCGGCTGCGCGCGCGCCAGCGCACGGTCGAGACCGACGCGGACGGACGCTTCGAGGTGGAAGGCCTCGACCCGTCGGCGACCTACGACGTGGAAGCGTCGGCCGAGGGCTATCGGATCCTGCCACTGGGGAACACACGGCGCGTCGAGCCCGGCGCGAGCGTCGACTTCGTGGCCGAGGCGATGCTGCTCGTCGAGGTCACCCTCGTGGGGCCCGGCGGCGCGCCGGTCGAGTCGGGCGCCGTGCAGGTGCGGCGCGGTGAGCGCACGACCGAGTACGCCTGGAGTGCCGCGGCGCCGACGCTGCGGCTGTCGCCCGGTCCGTGCGCGCTGCGCGGCTTCGGCGAGCCGTTCGCGGACGCGTCGAACCTCGGCAACGACATCGACGCACCGCTCGCGTCCGAGGAGCTGTCCTTCGACGTGCGCGACGGGACCGACGCGTCGCTCGCGGTGACGCTCGAGCTGGCGGCGCGCATCGGCATCCGCGGCCGCACGCTGGGGCTCGACGACGATCGCGGCGGCTTCGGCGTGAAGCTGCTGCCGCTCGCGGACGGCGAGGATCTCGACGAGGAGGCGCTGGCCGCGACCGATCCGCGGGCGTGGCGCGCCGATCGCTTCGCGTTCTACGACCTGGCGCCGGGTCGCTACGCGCTCGGCGTCGGGCCGCACTGGGGGGAACTGGTCGCGTCGCAGGCGGTCGAGGTCATGAGCGGCGTCGTCGAGGTCGAACTCGTGGCGGACGCGGCCGCGGACGCCGACCTCGTGACCGTGCGCGCGTTCGATCCCGACGGCCGCCGCGTCTTCCTCGACCGTCTCGAGTACCGCATCGAGTACGAGAACGGCTCGCGTTCGGGCGGCATGCGCCTGGTGCGTCGCGAGTTCGAAGCCAGTACCTACGCGTTCGATCCGGGCGTGATGGACGACGAGCGGGTGATCGAGACACTCCAGCTCACCGCGCGCGACGAGGTCTACGGGGCGAAGGTCTTCGACCTCGCGCCCGACCAGCGCGACCTGTTGGTGCAGTTCGATCCGCCGGTCTCGATCCTCGTCGAGGTCGCGGGGCTGGCGGGCTCGGGGCTCGCCGGGCGCCTGCGGACGAGCGTGACGCGCATGGAGGACCAGGGCGACGGGCCGGTGGTCGTGGGCGGCTACTGGAACGGCATGAACAACGCGCGCCTCGTCCCGGGCAGCGGCGAGGTGCGGCACGGCGGGCTCGCGCCGGGACGCTATCGCGTCGCGCTGACGGTCGGTCAGCAGTGGGACCAGCGCGAGGTCGCCACGCGCGAGGTCGACGCGACCGCCGGCGAGGTGCGCGTGCGCTTCGACGCGCCGGTGTTGCACACCCTGCGCGTGGTCGCGGCCGGCCTCGGCGAGGACGCGCGCCTCTACCTGTCACCGATCGAGGGGGAGGACGACGCGCTCGTGCGCATGGGTCGACGCGGCTTCGGTGGCGGCGGCTACTCGGCCGAGGTCGACGCGCGCGGTCAAGCGGTCTTCGACGACCTGGTGGCGGGGGAGTATCGCCTCAGCTCGAACCGCGCGCGCAACACGCTCGACGTGACGGTGCCGTCGAGCGACGTGCTCTTCGAGGCGCGCGTGCACGACGCGGTGCGCATCTCGATCTCCGACGTGGAGGGCCACCTGTACCTCTGCGGCCTGCGCTCGAACGACCTGGTCGTCGCGGCGGCCGGCGTGACGCCCGGTGACGGGCAGGCGCTGCGCGAAGCGATCGACAACGCCTACCAGGCCAGCGCTGCCCTGTCGCTCACGGTGCTGCGCGACGGTCAGGAGATGGCGATCGCGCTCGAGCCCTTCGACCGCGAGGCCGGCGTCCCCTGGGGCGGTCGTGCGCGCACCGTCTTCTCGGACGAGTGACGCGCCCCGACTCGTGACGGGCGCCGACGGGTGACCCGTGCGGGGTCGGGGTGGCGCGCCCTCCAGGATTCGAACCTGGGACCGTCGGATTAGAAG
>Ga0180435_10001249_pt1 | contig 26654 bp, 19 predicted proteins | sample SS_ome_3_FD_132467 | JGI IMG/M metagenome (GOLD analysis project Ga0180435, IMG submission 132467) | Hypersaline lake sediment archaeal communities from the Salton Sea, California, USA - SS_3_S_1 metaG | ecosystem: Environmental > Aquatic > Non-marine Saline and Alkaline > Hypersaline >... | reverse complement strand
CGCAATAAAGCAAGATCAGAGCTCATTAGAGACTCTCAAATAACCAGGATCTGGTAAGGTGACGCTGATTGGTTTGCTGTTCTATAAAAAGTTCTTGACTTAAATAAACCAGGGGCCAAGGGGCCAAGTGAGGCTGATAGGTTGAAGACTTTGTGGATGTAAGTTCAGTTTATTGCGTTCATTGTGTTTATTGAGTTGCTGACAGCTCATAATTAAGTTGCAATCCATGGCCCAATTGTCAACCCAAAAAGCCAACAGCGGGCACTGGAAAAGACGATCGGAATCGGGATCGAACGTGTAATCACCAAAACCGATTTCGATACCGATAGCGATACCGATCATGAATGGAGCAAACGCGATAACCCCTAAGGCCTTTGACCCTTAGACAATATGTTGAATTGATGATTGCAAACATCCGGCATCGAACATCCAACACCGGACTTTGAACTAAACTTCTGCATTCGACGTTGGACGTTCGATGTTCAATGTTCATACTAATTATGAAAATACTCCTCATCTACCCCTATTTCCTCGAGGATAGAATTCACACCACCGATATCAGTGTTCCGCCCATTGGGCTCTTTTATGTCGGCGCTATGTTGAAGGAAAATGGCTATGACGCACAAATATTGAATTGGCATGATGCCCGCAATTCAGCGGAACATATTGAGGAAGTACTCACCAGAGAGCAACCCGATATCCTCGGTTTCTCGATCCTGCATGCCAATCGCTGGGGGGCCATTGACATTGCCACTCTTGCTAAAAAAATCGATCCCCATGTAACGGTTGTGTTTGGCGGTATTGGCGCCACTTTTCTCTGGCAGCAGTTGTTAACCCATTTTGATTGTATCGATTATATTGTCTTGGGAGAGGGAGAATATTCCTTTTTACAGCTGGTACAGGCCATTGACTCAAATGCGCAATTTAAGATAACAGACATTCCCGGCATCGCTTACCGACATCGACACGAAGTCCGACAAACCGCTCAGGCCCGGCCCATCGAAGATCTAGACCGGGTCCCTAATCCGGCCAAATATTTTGACTATCAACATGTGACTTTTACCCGCGGATGCCCGGGCAATTGCTCCTTTTGCGGATCACCCCAATTTTGGGGCCGGTGTGTGCGCCGCCATTCTCCGGATTATTTTGTGGATCAACTCATTCGTCTCAATCGAAAAGGTATTTCATTTTTTTATTTTTCGGATGACACTTTTACCTTTAACCCAAAGCTAGTCAAAGAAATCTGTCAAAAAATTATAGCAAAAAACGTAAACATTACCTGGGTAGCGATAGCACGCGTGAACCATATTCGGCCCGATATCCTCAAATGGATGCGCTTGGCCGGCTGCATTCAGATCAGTTTCGGGATCGAAAGCGGCTCCGAAGCCATTCGCTTAAATCTGGGTAAACCGCTAAAAACAGAACAAATTATAAATGCCTTCCAGATGGTACAGGCTCACGGCATCATGTCGCGGGCCTACTTCATATATGGTTCCCAGGGGGAATCAGCGGCGACCATTCAGGCCAGCATTGATCTGATCAAAACCATAAAGCCTTTAAGCATTATCACCTATGTGCTGGACATCTTCCCGGGCACGCGCATCTACCATGAGTTGCTGGCTCAAGGGCGCATCCATGCAGATATTTGGCTCAAGCGGATTGAAGATTTGCTCTATTTTGAGATCGACGACAGCCTTGACCAAGAAACCATCCGGGATTATGGGCACCGTTTGCGGCACGCCTTCTATCAAAACCTGCCATCATTTGTGGACGCAATAACCTTGATTGCGGATCCCGAATTACAGCCATCTCATGCTGATTTCTATTCGCGTCTCGGGCTGACTTTTAGCCATGGCGATTATGCTGATATTGACGCCATACCAGGTGATAAGACCATTATCGCTGAAAAACTTTTTCAAAAAGCCCTGACGCACCATGCAGACCATCGCAGTTTTTTGGGACTAGGCATGTTATATCAGCAACAAGGTCGCCAGCGAGAATCCATCCGCATATTGAAGCAGGGTTTGGATTGTTTTGCCGATAGTATGGATCTGAAGATATGTCAGGGCATCAATTACATGAATCAAGGCCGCTTTCAAACAGCCTTAAAATACTTTAAAGACTATCAAGATCAGCCGCCGGTGCGCGTATACATCGACCAATGTCGTACCGGAATTGAAACTCGGATGAAGGTTTAAAGCCAATACAAGATGACAGTTTCATCAAACCATTTTCCCCCTTTTCATCCACCCTGGCATCTTAAAAACGCCATGGTGCAGACCCTATTGGCCAGCCTGAAGTTGCGTGCCTGGGGCAAAAAGTCCATCTTGCGTCACGAAAAAAGGGTTATTCTCTCCATTGATGATGATACCAAACTGATGGGTTTTCATTCTTTACAAAAAAATGAGAATTCTGACGGGCTGATTATTTTACTACACGGTTGGGAGGGCAGTTCGCACTCGACCTACATTCTTTCATGCGGAGATTTTCTCTATAAATGCGGTTATGATGTTTTTCGACTCAACTTAAGGGATCACGGTAACAGTCACCATCTCAATCCAGGTATATTTTATGCGACGCTGCTGGATGAAGTCTGTATTGCCGTGCAACAAATAGCCGGTTTGAGCCGTGGTATTCCGATCATGTTGGTGGGATTTTCATTGGGTGGCAACTTTGCTATTCGCATCGCGGCCCAATTTGCCCGTCAAGGATTAGACCTGCTGAGTCGGGTAATCAGCATCAGCCCGGTGCTGAATCCAGATAAAGCCACGGATAGAATCGATGCCAATCCATTGATACTAAGCTATTTTAAGAAAAAATGGCGCCGATCACTTATATTGAAACAGAGCCTCTACCCGGAACGCTATGACTTCTCAGCCCTGTTAAAGCTGCATTCACTCAGAGAGATGACAGCCTATCTTCTTAAAGCCTATACACATTACGGTGACACCCATGAATATTTCAAGGCCTACGGCATTCCGCCGGAGCTCACCCAAACAATCACGCTGCCCATGTCAATCGTGACGGCCGCCGATGATCCCATCATCCCATCCGACGATTTTGGCAGTTTGATTCCGGGGGAACAGACCAACATTATCCTGCATCAACATGGCGGTCACAATGGCTTTATCGACGGAATCTTCAAGCCGGCCTGGTATGACCGATTTATTCTGGAACTGATCCGATCTAACCCGCTCTAGTTACAGATTCGAAATCGGGATCGAAATCGGGATCGAAATTGAAATCGATTAGTTTGAATTACTGCGGACAGCCTCCTTTATGCGTTGAATATGGCCCCGTCCCAGGCCTTTTACCTCGCAGCCGAGTTTGAAATATTCACGGATCTGTTCGTCGTCCAGAATGCCGAAACAATCAATTACAGCCATGGGACCGCCGGTCATTTCGAGAATTTCTGCAGGCTTTAAATCGCTGTAATGCCGATGCCTGACTGCCAGAACGATGGCATCAACACCGGTCAATGCTGCCTGCATGTCGGAATGAACCCGGGTTTGGGTTAACGCCTCCTGGTTCCGAAAGAACCTTGACCAGCTATGACCTGGTGCCGGGTAGGTGTCCTGTTTTTCGAGCTCCCACCAATGGCGTACATAGGGATCATGGACAACAAGTTCACCCCCCATTTCGGTGAGTTTCCGTACGATCAACTCCGATCCGCTGTAGCGCGTGTCTCCCACATCTTCCCGGTAGGAAGCCCCCAATAGAGCAATACGAGATGCGGCCACGATTTTGCCCATATTGCGCAAGGCATCCCGCACCAGTTCGGCTACATGTAAAGCACGGGTATCATTGATATTGATGGACATGGGTGTGATCTTGAACAGCTCATCGTCAAATCCCATGAGTTTGCGATAGGCCCAAACGCCGAGACCCCCGTCTTTGGGCAAACAATATCCACCGATTCCGGGCCCGGGGAAAATAATGTTGGAATGCGTCGGTCGCACCTTGATCGCCTGGATGACTTTCGTCAGATCCACCCGATTGCGTTCAGCAAAGCTGCTCCACTCATCTAAAAATGCCAGGATGGTGGCACGATAAGAATTTTCCACTATTTTACACGTTTCGCTTTCAATGGGACTATCCAGCACTGTTAACGGATAATCCTTAACATTAATTACCCGCGATAGAAATTCGGTAACCCGTTCGCGCGCCTGATCATTGATGCCGCTGCATACTCGCCAGAAATCACGAATGGAAGCCACATAATTTCGGCCTGGCATCACGCGCTCAAAGGAATGGGCCAATAATGGCTCCTTCTGGGTAAGTCCTCTTTCGGCAAACGCTTTTTTGATGGTGGGATAAGCGACATATTCAGTCGTTCCAGGCGGTACCGTGGTCTCAATCAGTACGAGACAATTGGGATCAATTTTCTGGCCGATGGTTTCGAGACTATTTTCGAGCGCAGCGATGTCGGCTTGTCCCTTTTCGACATTACCAAGGGTTTCCTTTTGATAGTCGCACTGTACATCCACCACGACAACATCGGCCAGGCTCAGAGCGTCGTAGGTAAAGGAGGCCACTAAATTCTTGCGCTCGGAAACACAGCGCTTTATCAGCGGCGCCACTTCCGGGTCCTCAGCCTCCACAGGCGCAACCCCTTGATTCAAATAAGGTATTTTCCAATAGGACCGGGGCGAGGGGCGTTGCATACCGATTACAAAATAATAGGGCTCACCGCTATCGGGGTTCACGGAGTCGGCCACGACACCGGCCATGACCGCCCCAACAAATCCGACGCCCATAACGACCACAATTTCGCGACCCAGCTCGCGATTCGCTTTGACCAATGCTTGCAAGCGTTCCAATTCAACCGGGTAGTCATCGCTTTGTGGCAGGGGGTAGTCTACTCCGTCCGGGCCGATCGAAACAGCGCTATTCAGGCTTGTATGCCCATTCTGTTGGTCTTTTTCTGTCATATTGCCTATCCTTTCAATTCACAGATTTACAATCATAGTATTCATCCCTCATTCCTCACCATAATACCGCTGCACCATTTGCTTTAATCCCTCCTCCCAGGGAATCGGCTCGATACCAAAGGTATTTTTGATTTTGGTGCAGTCCAGGACAGAATTGAGCGGTCTTTTGGCCGGAGTCGGGTAGGCACGCGTCGGGATAGGCTGAAGTTCTGTTACTGCAAAGTTATCCCTGGGGCCCGCCAGCTTAAGTAGTTCTTGGGCAAAACCAAACCAGCTGGTGCTACCCAGGCCGCAATAATGATAGATGCCCGCTGGAATTTTTTGATTCTTTTGGATCCACATAATAATTTGAATGATCGCATCCGCGATATCGGCGGCATGGGTTGGGCATCCGAATTGATCATTCACAACGGCCACCAAAGATTTTTTCCGGAAGTGGCGCAGCATGGTCTTCACAAAATTATGCCCATGAACGCTATACACCCAGGCCGTTCGAATGATAATGTGGGCATCCAGTCGCGCGCTAAGCGCTGCATCCCCCATGGCTTTACTTTCGGCATATACGCCCTGGGGTGAAACCGGATCGGTTTCAATATAGGCGCCTTTTTTCAGACCGTCGTATACATAATCGGTGGAAATATGAATCAGGGGAATCCGGTGTTGGGCGCAAATTTCCGCCAGGTTGGCGGGACCGTCTACATTGGCCGCAAATGCATTGGCAGGGTCCGATTCGGCTGCATCCACAGCTGTGTAGGCAGCTGCATTGACCACAACTTGCAGGTCAAGGTTCCCGACAGCCTTATTCAAAGCCGTCGCATCCGTAAAGTCCACATCATCAATGTCGATTCCGCGCAGGGACAGCTTGGCCTGTCGGCCGCAGGATATGAGTTCGCGTCCCACCTGACCGTTTGCACCGGTGACGAGTATCGTCATGGGTTTAAATTTCCTTCTCCACTACCTTTTCAAGACCGTCTGCGCTTTCCTGGTAGGTTTTGCCACAGGCCAGACAAGTCAAATCATCGGCCAAGCGTTCACCACAATGACAGGCCCAACCCACTTGCCGGGCCGGATTCCCGGCTACCAGTGCATGGTTCTTGACCGAACGGGTTACCACGGAACCGGCGCCAACAAAGGCGTATTGACCCAGGGTATAGCCGCAAATAATAGTAGCATTTGCCCCGATGGTTGCACCGCGCTTTACCAGGGTCGGTCTGACCTGATCCATTTTGCGAATCTCAGCTCGTGGATTAATGATATTGGTAAAAACCATACTGGGTCCGCAAAACACACCATCCTCCAGGGTTACGCCCTTATAAACCGACACGTTATTCTGAATTTTACAATCATTACCGATGGAGACGTCCGGGCCGATGGTTACATTCTGGCCGATATTACAATTGAGACCGATCCGGCTGTTGCCGAGGACGTGTGAGAAATGCCAAATCTTGGTCCCCTCGCCAATTCGGCAATTGGCATCCACCACCGAAGACTCATGAATAAATACCGGGGAAGATGAAGCCGCTTGGGCTTGCACGGCTTGAGACGGTTTTTCTTCACTTTCTCCAGACTTGACATGGACCATGCGGCTATGTTGGTTGATGGAAAGCTGGGCTGCATTTAAAATCTTAAGAACCCGCAGTCCTTCCTGTCCATCGGTCAGCGGTTGTTTACCTTCGGCCATACAGCTTAAAAAGTGATCGCATTCCAAACGCAAGGGTTCATCTTGGGGAATATTCAATCGTTCGGGTTCGGCTTTATCAGGCACGGGTATGTTGTTTTCCCACCGAATCTGATGAGGATATAAAAAAAGTTTGTCATCCCAGGATTTGGTATCATTAAAAACAGCCATTTTTTTATCACCCACGACGACAATTTTTTGCTCCTTGAAAGGGTGCAGCCAGGATACGAAGATATGGGCCTGGAGGCCCGAAGGGAACGTCATGTGGGTCAAGGTTACATCGGCGATTTGCTGATGCAGGTAATTGCCTCCGGTAGCCATGATGGCCTCGGGTTCCTCGCCTGCCAGCGCTAGAATCATCGAGATGTCATGGGGTGCAAATGACCAGAGTATGTTCTCTTCCCTGCGGATTTTGCCCAGATTCAAGCGATTAGAGTAAATATAATTTATTCGCCCCAAATCACCATCCGCGACCATTTTTTTCAAGGCCTTGAACACGGGGTGGTATTGCAATAAATGGCCCACCATGAGGATGCACTTATGCTGGGCTGCCAACCCAATCAATTCTTCGGCCTGGGCCTCATGTAACACCAGCGGCTTTTCCACATATACATGTTTCCCGGCCAGAATGGCCTCCTTTGCGAGGGTGTAATGCATCTCCGCCGGCGTAGCTATGACCACGCCTTCAATATCCGTATTCGTTAAAACATCGTTGAGAGCCACACACGTTTCCACACCCGGATAGTCTTTTTTAAAACCTGCCAAAATGGTTTCGTTGTTATCACAAATAAGCTTGAGAGCTCCCAAATCATGATAATTTCTGACCAAATGCTTTCCCCAATAACCACTGCCGATCACGGCCACATGGGCTTGTTTTTTTTTCTTTCTTGATGTCATATTCTTTCCTCAGGGTTTTTGCTTTTCAACCGGGCTTTTGGGTTTTAGGATCACTTCGCCTTTGCGGATCATACCCAATTCCCGTCGGGCGATGCTTTCGATATAGGCATGATCATTTTTAAGTCGATCGATGGTGCGATAGAGTGTCAGGTTTTCGCGTTTCAATCGCATATTCTCCTGGATCAGTCGTTCCCGCTCGCTTCTGAGCTTAAAAAGATCGGAAAGACCGTTATCACTAAACATGATAAACAGCAACAAAGAGAACAACCCCATTATGGCGAATAAAAGCAATATTTTCTGGCGGTCATTCACGAAAGTTGTTCCCCATCCGAAACGCGACGATTTTTTAACATATGGATCAATTCACGCATCTCCGGGCATTTAACCAAAAAGGCACATCCCGAATAGGTGCCAATACCCAATAATATCGATATGCAGACACCAATAAAAAGTTGTTGAACCGATGCAGGACCTGTCGGGAGTATCCCGCGAGCAGCAGCCAGCACGACCACACCCATAAAGGTAGCGCAAAAAACAATTTTAATTAATGATCTTAGTATACTATGCCATTTGAGTAAGCCAACCTTGTTTCTCAAAGCCTTGATAAGCAAGGCCAGGTTAAGCATAGATGCCAGCGAGGTAGCCAAGGCCAAACCACCGTGTTTCATGGGCCACATGAGAGTAGCCCCCAAAATAATATTAACACCGATTGATATGGCCGCCATCTTGACCGGAGTTCGGGTGTCCTGCAGCGCATAGTACAGCGATACGACAATGCGAACAGCTGAAAAGGCCCACAGCCCGAGTCCGTAGTAGAGCAGTGCCTGAGCAGTCAGGATCGTTGTGGCCGCATCAAATGCCCCCCGTTGAAACAAGAGTCCAATGATCGGTTCCCGGAGGATAATCATTCCCACCATAGCGGGAATGGTAATAAATGAAACCAAGCGCATGGCATAGCCAAAAGTATCATTCAACGCTGTTTTGTCCTGTTTAGCGGCATACTTCGAAAAACTGGGCAGCACTGCGGTGGCGGCAGCAATTGCAAAGATACCCAAAGGGAATTGAACCAAGCGATCGGCATAATATAAATAGGATACAGTACCTTGGGGCAAAAGAGACGCCAGTAAGGTTCCCACCAGGATATTAATTTGATAGACGGCAGCACCGAACACCGCCGGCAGCATCAAGATACCAACACGTTTCAACCCCGGATGCAACAGACCGGCAGCCTTCCAAAAAAATACGCCGCTTTTGATTAGAAACGGGATTTGGAGCGCCAGCTGCAATACGCCGCCCAGCAGTACACCGATCGCCAACCCGTAGACCGGATTATGAAGATGGGGTGAAACCAATAGGACCACAACAATTATGGACAGGTTTAGAAAGACCGGTGCTAAAGCTGGTGCGGCGAAGTGGCCCATGGCGTTCAGAATACCCATGCAAAGCGCCACCAGACCGATAAAAAAGATATAAGGAAACATGTAGCGGGTCAGACTAACGGTTAAGGACAGCTTCTCAGGCGAGACGATAAAACCGGGTGCCATGATTCGTACGATCAACGGAGCCAGCAGGATACCAACCACTGCGGCTAATGCCAGTATGAGCGATATCAATCGAAACGCAGAGCGGGCCATCTGAAATGCAGCTGCTTCGCCATCGTTTTGAAGGTAATCGGTATAAACGGGTATAAATGCAACCGTAAGTGAGCCCTCGGCGAATAGTCGACGCAAAAGATTGGGAATCCTGAAGGCCACAAAAAAAGCATCGGCCGACATGCCCGCGCCGAAAAACCCGGCAATGACCATATCGCGGAGAAAGCCGAATATGCGACTTAAGAGGGTTGCACCGCTTACAATCCCGGCCGCTCTGGTTACTTCAGATTTCAATAAGATACCTCAGGAATTCAAATTTATTGTTGACTTGCTTAAAAAGCTGTCATATTTATTCTGATTCACATGATCGCTATTATTCAATAAAAAAGGAGTTGTAACCATTGGCAAATCATAAGTCTGCACTCAAGCGTGCCAAACAATCAGAAACCAAGCGCTTACGCAATAAAGCGGTTAAAACCCATGTAAAACATCTCGTAAAAAGCGTCCATCAGGCTGTGGACGGTGACGCTCCCGAAACGGCAAGTGCCCAGCTCAATGCCGCTCGATCTGCCATTGACAAAGCCGCTAAAAAAGGAGTTATCCATAAAAAAACAGCCGCTCGCAAAATTTCCAGGCTATCAAAACGGGTTAATGCAACAGCCTGACCCCAATAAACTGCTAACCTTAAAAATTAGTGCGCCACCCGCTGGCAACGGCCCGGGCGGCGCTTTAATTTAAACCCCTACTTTCTTTTGCACATCTTATCTGTCTGCAGGGCCATTAGAAATCATCGCTCAAGCGATTAAAGGAATTTTCCGCAATTATTTCGGCAAGATCTGCAAGAACATCCCGCTTATTTTGTTCACTGGCCTCTTTATCCCCGGAAATCACCTGATAGGTATCACTGGACGTAATTCCTTTTGCATACCATATACTTTCGCTATCCATGCTTTTCATGGCCAGATCTATCGTCATAAAAACACGCCGCTCCAAAGATGTTAAGCTGCCACGTCTTGCCACAGTTTCGGTTCGGATTCCAACCAAGGTGCCCGACAAAATAGCTTGTGCCTCTGGCCTGGAGGTCAGGGCCCCCCGATATTTTTGAATGAACTCATTTTTCAATGCATCGGTAATCAATACATCGATTCCGGGCTCAGTTGTTTTATTGATGATGTTTTCAATGTAAAGTTTTTCGACACCGCGCGGCGGGCCTTCACTGCCCGTAAAACGATAGCCACAAGACAACACACAACCGAGGCAAGCTGAAAAGATAACAAGACCGATCGTTACGTGCCTCACACTAGTGATTCCAGTTTTAGGCTTGAAACGAATACCATAATTAGTCTGGAACATATTTATCTTCAACTCCAATCAGGACGCAGCTTTGTCGCTTTCCGATAGAATTGCAAGGTTTGAAAATAGCGAATGTTGGATGTTCTTTTTGATGTTTAAGTTTTGGTTTTTCACAGCTAAAATCAGGGAAAACCAAAACTTAAACAACGATATTCACCAATTTCTTTTGAACCACAATCACCTTTTTAATGACCTTGTCGGCTATAAATTTTTGGGCACGTTCGTCTGCCAGCGCTCTTTGCTGAATGGTATCGTCATCTGCTTGGGCACTTATGGTGAAACGGCTGCGCACCTTGCCATTGACCTGGACGACAATCAGTAAATCTTCCTTGACAAGCGCGTCCTCGCGATAGGCCGGCCAAGCTGTTTGCAGTATACTTTGACCATGTCCCAACTGCGACCAGAGTTCTTCACAAAAATGCGGCACGATGGGAGATAACAAAACAATCACCGACTCAAGGGCGCATCTTAAAACCGCCGGCCATTCTGCTTCGGACGATTCCGCCCCGGCAGCATAGAGCGTATTAACCAGTTCCATGACCGCACTGATAGCCGTATTGAAATGAAATCGATCTTCGATATCTCGCGTAACACGCTGAATGGTCTCGTGGGTCTTCGTATAGACTGTTTTGGAATTGGGGCCAAGGACATCCATACTTCCGTCATAGCTCGAAACCGTTCGGATCGTATCCATATGCGTGGTGGTAAAGCGCCAAACACGGTTTAAGAATCTAAAACCACCTTCCACACCTTGCTCGCTCCATTCCAGGTCGCGCTCCGGGGGGGCCGCAAAAAGACAAAAAAGCCGCGTTGTATCAGCACCATATTTTTGAAGCAATATATTCGGATCGATGACATTTTTTTTGGATTTGGACATCTTTTCGACCCGGCCGGTGGTGACGGGTTGTTGGCATATTTTACAAACTTCCTGGCCATCATCGCCGGTTATAAACTCATCCGGCAACAAAAATCCGTGTTGCGGACAGGCAACCGTCTCTTTGCAAACCATCCCCTGGGTTAATAAACAGGTGAAGGGTTCCTTGAATTGAACCAGTCCCATGTCCTTTAATACACGGGTGTAAAATCGGGAATATAGCAAATGCAAGATGGCATGCTCGACACCGCCGATATATTGATCCACCGGCATCCAATAGTCCACCGCTGACTGATCAAACATTCCCTGGTGGTATTGCGGGCTGCAATACCGTTCAAAATACCAGGATGATTCGACAAAAGTATCCATGGTATCCGTTTCGCGACGTGCTTCTGCCTGACCACACCGGGGACAGCTGGTCCGTATAAAATCGGCTAATTCCGGAAGCGGCGACCGCCCGCCTGATAAAAGATCTACATCTTCAGGCAGTTCAATCGGCAAATCGGATTCTGCAACCGGAACAATGCCACAGTCCTTGCAATGAACCATGGGAATGGGTGCCCCCCAATAGCGTTGCCTGGAAATACCCCAATCCCGCAGTCGATAACTCACCGTCCGTTTTCCCAGTTCATGCGATTCAAGATGAGCTGCAATCGCTTCCTTGGCATGTTCATTGGGCATGCTGTCGAACTCCCCGGAATTTATCATTCGGCCTTCGCCGGTGTAGGCTTCCGTCATTTTATCGGCCTGCAGATCCTGATCTGAAGGTGAAACCACAACGATAATCTCCAGATCATACTTGCGCGCAAATTCAAAGTCGCGCTGATCATGGGCCGGGACACACATAACCGCACCGGTACCATATTCCATCAAAGCGAAATTGGCGGTGAAAATTGGAATTTTGGCGCCGCTCAAGGGATTAATGCAGTCTGCGCCAATGTAGACCCCCTCTTTCTCAAAATTTTCGACGGCTTTGGCCGAACGGTCCTGCAGAGACATACGCTCAACGAAAGCACTGACATCCGCCTCCTGCTCGGTTCCCCGGGACAGTCTTAAAACCAGTGGGTGTTCGGGAGCCAGGCACATAAAGGTCGCCCCAAAGACCGTATCCTGGCGTGTCGTGAACACGGAGATATTATGTTCGTGATTTGCATGCGGATTATCGATGGGAAACACGATTTCGGCACCTTCGCTTTTTCCGATCCAGTTTTTCTGCATGGTGGTGACTTTGTCGGGCCAACCCGGCAATTTGTCGCTATGCACCAACAGATCTTCCGCATAGTCGGTGATCTTAAAAAACCATTGCCACAGATTTTTCTGGCGAACAGGCTTCCCGCATCGCCAGCACATCCCAGCCTCCACCTGCTCATTTGCCAGAACAGTTTGGCAGGGATCACACCAGTTGACAAAGGATTCCTTGCGGTATGCCAATCCCTTCTCGTACATTTTGAGAAAAAGCCATTGTTCCCAGCGATAGTAATCGGGATGGCAGGTCGCCAGTTCCCGGTCCCAATCGTAGGAAAACCCGATCCGTTGGAGTTGGGTGCGCATATTGTCAATATTGGCATAGGTCCATTTGGCCGGATGGGTGTTATGGGCAATGGCGGCATTCTCTGCCGGCATACCGAATGCATCCCAGCCCATGGGATGGAGCACATTGAAACCACGCATGCGTTTATAGCGGGCGACGACATCGCCAATGGTATAGTTTCTGACATGCCCCATGTGAATGTTCCCGGACGGATACGGAAACATTTCCAGCAAATAGTATTTTGGTTTTGCCGGGTCCTCTTTTACTTTAAAAAGGTCTGTGCGCTCCCAGTTTTTCTGCCATTTGGATTCTATGACCTTCGGATCGTACTTTTCCATCATGATTTAATCGCCTTTAAATTTGAATTCTTGTCCCTGAACTAAATGCCAATTAGAGGGGTCTCGCTGTTGCCGTCTGGTTAAAGTCCTTTAACGCCAGGTGAATTCAAATTGTGGTTTGATGCCTGATATTCCTTGCCATTTGTCTAAAATCCTGAACGCTGAACGTTGTTCCTCATGCCACAATCCTAATTAAAAGTAAAGAAATCACTTGAAATAGGTCCATAGAAATCGATTGACTTGGCCCGGTCAATCCCTATAATACCCAAATCAACGACCAGAAGGTTAAAGGGAGACATGACTAGCAAAATCTTAATAAATGCCGTCGATTCCGAAGAGATTCGAATTGCCAAGGTAATTGATAACAAACTCGCAGAATTTCATATCGAAAGCGCCGCCAGGGAAATCACCCATGGAAACATCTTTAAAGGCATTATCACTCGGATCGAACCCAGTTTAGAAGCTGCCTTTGTCGATTACGGCGCCGACCGCCATGGATTTCTCCAGAAGCATGAAATTCATAGTGATTACTTTCAAGAGACGCCATCGGGCGCCAGGACCATCCAGCACATCGTTAAGCGCGGACAAGAAATCCTGGTGCAGGTCACCAAAGATCCCCGCATGAAAAAAGGGGCGATGCTGACCACATTCATCTCCTTGCCCGGCAGACACATTGTCCTGATGCCGGGATCCAAAACCATGGGGATATCCCGCAAAATAGAGGGAGAAAGCGAACGTCAGCGACTCAAGGATATTATTGCCAAATTGAAAGTCCCCGAAGGCTTCGGGGTTATCATTCGGACAGCCGGCGAAAACTGCACCAAAACACTGGCCACCAAAGATTTACGCTATCTGCTTCGCATCTGGAAAAATATCAAGAAACGCGGCATGAAGGCTGATGCACCCGCGCTCCTTTACAAGGAACGCAATCTGGCGGTACGTTCCATCCGGGATCATTTTACGCCCGACGTGGTGGAGATACTCATCGATGACGAGGAGGTGTTCCAGGAAGTCAAAAGCTTTGTGCAAGTTATTTCACGACGACATCTGAAAATTGTCAAACTGCACAAAGGGCGTTCACCCATTTTCTCTAAATTTCAGCTGGAGGATCAAATTGCCTCCATCTTTGAAAACAGAGTCAGCCTCAAATCGGGCGGTTCCATTGTTATTCAACAAACCGAAGCCTTGGTGGCCATCGACGTAAATTCAGGCAAATCCACCCATCAAAAAAATGTTGAGCAAACCGCATTGACAACCAACCTTGAGGCTGCCGAGGAAATCGCCAGGCAACTCAAACTCAGGGACCTCGGGGGCTTGATCGTGATCGACTTTATCGATATGAAAAACCTTAAAAACCGCGCCGAAATCGAACGATCAATGCGAAAGCATGTCAAAACCGACAAAGCCAAAGCCAATGTGGGGCGTATATCAAAATTCGGGCTCCTGGAAATGTCGCGGCAGCGACTGCGTCCTTCCATTGATTTTGGTAGCTACGTAACCTGCAATCATTGCCACGGCAAGGGTCAGGTGGCCTCCAAAGAAACCCTCGGCGTCCGTTTTTTACGGAAATTGCGCATTGAAACGCTTAAATCAGGTATTAAAAGCGTCACCTGCATCCTGCCCATCGACGTGGCGGACTATGTACTGAACAACAAACGTAAAGAAATACTTGATATTGAAGCACGGAGGCAGCTTTCGATCCACATTGTCGGCGATGCTCACATGCACCCCGGCGATAGTAAGATTGAAGCGTGATACCAACTTGGCAGAAGCGAAAAAAGGAATTGAATCATGATCAGACGCTATTCACGCAAGGCCATGAGCGATATCTGGACCGACCAGTACAAGTATGCAGCCTGGCTCAAAGTGGAGATCTATGCGTGCGAAGCCTTGGCGAACATCGGCAGAATACCCAAAAAGGCGCTAGCCAATATTAAGCGCAATGCTGACTTCAGTGTTGAACGCATAGAGGAAATAGAAGCCGAAACCAAACATGACGTCATCGCCTTTCTCACCAATGTGGCTGAACATGTGGGCCCGGATTCACGCTATATTCATATGGGCTTAACCTCTTCGGATATTTTGGATACCAGTTTCGCCCATCAGCTGCAAAAGGCCGGTCAATTGATCCTAAAGGACGTCGACAAACTCATGGAGGTCCTTAAAAAGAAGGCCATTAAATACAAAGACACTGTCATGATCGGACGTTCCCACGGGATTCATGCCGAACCCATAACCTTCGGCTTGAAACTGGCCCTATGGCATGATGAAATGCGACGCAACCGAGAACGCTTAGAGCATGCCATAGATTCCATCGGATATGGTAAAATTTCCGGCGCGGTGGGCACATTTGCCAACACCCCCCCACTGGTTGAATCCTACGTATGCAAAAAAATGGGTCTTAAACCGGCCCCGGTTTCAACCCAGGTTGTTCAACGTGACCGTCATGCCGAATTTTTTAGTGTATTGGCTATCATTGCGGCCACGATCGAAAAGATAGCTCTGGAGATCAGGCATCTCCAACGTACCGAGGTGCTGGAGGCAGAAGAATATTTTTCAAAGGGACAAAAGGGTTCTTCGGCCATGCCCCACAAAAGAAATCCCATCGCATCTGAAAACCTGTGCGGCTTGGCCCGAATCATCCGCGCCAATGCACTGGCCGCCTTTGAAAACGTAGCCCTGTGGCATGAACGTGACATTAGCCATTCATCCGTGGAACGTGTCATCGGACCCGATAGCACCATATTGGTCGACTATATGTTGCAACGCATCACCAATATGCTGCAAAAATTGCTGGTGTATCCCAAAAATATGCAAGCCAATCTCAATAAACTTAAAGGATTAATTTTTTCACAACAAGTATTGGTGGCGCTAGCCGAGGCCGGCATTACCCGTGAAGAAGCGTACCGACTCGTCCAAAATCAGGCCATGCGTGTGTGGCAAGGTAAAGGTGATTTCAAGGATTTGCTGTTAAGCGATGCCGATATTTGCGAACACCTGGGCCCGGAAAAAATAAAAGAAATATTTGACGTAAGCTATCATTTAAAGTATATCAGCGCCATTTTCAGTCGGGTATTTGGTTAAAATTACTAAACCTTAGAGGGAGGCAATTTTGTTCTCATTTACAGAAAACATCGCATATGCAATGGGCCCGGGTGGCGCCGGTGGTGAAGGCGCCGGGGGATTTGGAGCGTTTATACCGCTCATCCTGATGTTTGTGATCTTTTATTTTCTATTGATCCGCCCGCAACAAAAAAAATCAAAAGAACATCGCCAGATGATCACCAATCTGAAAAAAGGTGATCGCATCATTACCAGTGGCGGTTTACACGGTCGCATTACCGGCATATCGGATACGACCTTGACGGTTGAAATCGCCGATAAAGTTCGTGTAAAAGTTGCTCGAGCAAACGTTGGCTCCCTAGCCCAGACCAATACGCAACCTCAGCCCCAGGCCAAGGATAAAGGCAAATAACATCCTGGCCCGATCCTATGGCATCGACTTTCGTTGCATTAATAATTTAAATTCCGCCAGGTATGTGCGTTCGGCCAACCTGTTCTTCGGCTGGGACTTGCACCAGCTCACTGTTTGCATCGCAATGGAATTTTAATTTAGAAATCATGCCATATGAAATTCCCTGCGCCAGCCGGCCGGGAATTTCGTGCTTTAGCATGAAATTAAGGCAGCAGATCACCCGCTGTGATCCATTTGAAAGGAAATTGAATTGAAACTACTCTCGTGGCGGCCTATTGCCGTTTTTGTCGTCCTCCTGACAGCCATCATATATGTTATGCCGACTGTTAGGCCTGGCATGTGGCCCCATAAAAAAATCAATCTCGGGCTTGACCTCCAGGGGGGTATGCATCTGGTTTTGGAAGTCGATACAATCAAGGCCGTCGAGGATGCCATTGAAAGAATCGCCCAAGAGCTCCGTTCGAATCTTCGCAAGGAACGGGTTCGTGTGACCGAAATTGAACGGGTTCGTGGCACTCAGATTGCTCTCCGCATTGTCGGACAGAAGTCCATTGATCAGTTCTATGAAACCCTGGACAACAATTACAAAGAACTGCGTTTGGTCTCTGAGTCCCAGAGCGGCGATTCGCTCAATATTGTTGTGGACCTGCCGGACCGTGAAGCTGACCAGATCAAACGCTTGGCAACCGATCAGGCCCTGGAGACCATTCGTAACCGAATTGATCAGTTCGGTGTCAGTGAGCCCGATATTCGCAACCAGGGTGAAAACCGAATTCTGATCCAATTGCCGGGCATCAAGGATACCCAGCGCGCCAAGCAACTCATCGGGCGTACAGCGCTCTTGGAGTTCAAGCTTTTGGATGAGACCAATGACATCGGTGCCGCCCTTCAGGGCAATATTCCGACTGAAAGTGAGTTGCTTTACGAGGTCAACACCGATCCCACGACCAATCGGGAATCCAAAACGCCCTACCTGGTTAAAAAACGAACCCTGCTAACCGGCGCCAATCTAATCGATGCCAGGGTTCAAATTGACTCGCAGTACAATGATCCCTATGTTTCCATTGAATTTGACCGCAAAGGCGGTCGAATTTTTGAGCAGATCACGGAACAAAATGTCAAAAAACGCCTGGCCATCATCTTAGACGATAAGGTCTACTCCGCCCCGGTCATCCAGGAAAAAATATCGGGCGGTTCAGCCCGGATCACAGGTCAGTTTACCACCGAGGACGCTCGTGATCTCGCCATTGCCCTACGAGCCGGTGCGCTTCCGGCGCCGGTTCACATTCTGGAAGAAAGAACCGTCGGTCCTTCCCTGGGTACGGATTCCATCCGCAAGGGGGTACTCTCCATTTGTATTGGTGGCATTTTGGTGATGCTGTTTATGATCATTTATTACAAGGGTTCCGGCATCATTGCCGACCTGGCGTTGATCATCAATATCCTGATTATTGCCGGTGGCCTGGCAGGGATTCAGGCCACGCTGACACTCCCCGGCATTGCCGGTATCATTCTGACCATCGGTATGGCCGTCGATGCCAATGTGCTGATATTTGAACGTATCCGTGAAGAAATGAACCTGGGCAAAACACCTCGGGCCGCGGTGGATGCCGGCTACAGCCGGGCCATGCTCACGATTCTGGATGCCAACGTGACCACGTTGATCGCAGCCTTGGTGCTGATTCAATTCGGAACCGGAGCTGTCAGGGGGTTCGCGGTCACCTTGAGTCTGGGGGTATTGGCCAGTCTGTTTACGGCTTTGATTTTGTCCCGGCTCATCTTTGATTTCCTGCTGATAAACCGAAAAATCAAACGCATCAGTATTTGATGAATTCGTGAAAAGTCGAATTAATCGGTTTTAAGTGTTAAGTTTTAGGTATTAGGTTAAATAAAAAATACCAAAACAGATACTTAAAACTTAACACCTAACACTTAAAACGTGTGTAAAGGGACAACAGCATGCAGTTTATAAAACCCGATATCAATATTAACTTTATCCAGAAACGCAAAATTGCTTTTGTATTCTCTGGCTTTATGATTGGACTGACACTTATTTCCCTGATCATGCATCAGGGACTCAACTTCGGCATCGATTTTGCCGGCGGTACTGTGATCCAAATCAAGTTCGACGGGCCTACCCGAATTGAAACCGTTAAAGCGGGACTACGAAATCTGGACATGGATATCTCTTCGGTTCAAGAATTTGGCGACTCAGCCGATCACGAGTTTTTGATCCGGGCCGACATTTCCACCTCCATATCGGAGGACGTTTCCCAACAGATCAGATCGGTGTTGAAAACCGCCACCAACAATGAGGTTGAAATACGCCGTGTTGAAATGGTTGGTCCTCAAGTCGGTAAAGACTTGCGCAAAAAAGCACAGTTGGCCATGTTTTTTGCGCTGCTATTCATTACCATTTACATTTCCGGCCGTTTTGAAGCCAAGAAAGAAAATCCCTGGTTGTTGAGCGGTTTTATGGCTGGTTCGTTGATGATAGCAGTCTATATACTGACATTGTTTAATGTCAGTATACCTTTCCTGATGTTGGGAGCACTAGTGGTCACCCTGATTCTCTTCTGGGTGTTAAATTTAAGATACGCCATGGGGGCCGTAGTGGCCTTGATGCACGACGTCACCATTACCGTGGGTCTTTTTTCTTTGTTTGACAAAGAATTTACACTGCCGATTATTGCAGCATTGTTAACCATAATCGGTTATTCACTCAATGATACCATCATTGTATTCGACCGAATTCGTGAAAACCTGCGCAAATATCATAAAAAGCGGCTTGAATTCATTTTAAATAAGAGCATCAACGAGACCCTGGGCCGAACCATATTAACATCTGTGACCACGCTAATTGTGCTGTTCACGCTTTTTATATTCGGTGGTGGCATCATCCATGATTTTGCTTTTGCCCTGATAGTCGGGGTATTGGTGGGGACCTATTCTTCCATCTTTGTAGCCAGCCCGATTCTTATGGCCTGGCAAAAACGGCAACGCTTACAATGACAAATTAAGGATTCGAGGATTCGAGGAGCCCAGGATTCAAGGAGACCAGAGACTGCGGGTTGTGGGTTGCGAGAATCGAGTTGCTGACAGCGCTAAGCACTCGCAACATGTAACACGCAACCCGAAACTCAAAATCACTTGACCCCTTGGATCCTGGAATCCTTGAATCCTGAAGGCATATATTCCAAATTATGGAAAATTTGCTGCCATGGTTTCAATTAAAAAGTACACCGGGTGTTGGCAATCATATATTTAAACGCCTGATTGATGCATTTGATTCGGCCGAAGCGGTTATACGCGCACCCCGACAGGCGCTTACCCGGATCGACGGGGTTTCAGAGCGGTTGGCAACAGCGATCAAACAGAACAATTTACCGGATACAGTTGAAAATGAGCTCAATCGGGTGCATCAAAAGGGTTTTCGGATCGTTACCCTAGCCGATCGCGATTACCCTGCCCTGCTCCTGGAAATACCGGATCCTCCGCCCTTTCTCTACGTTTATGGCGAGTTGCCAGCCAATTTAAATAACATTGCCATGGTCGGATCCCGTCATGCCACCCGATACGGTCTGAGTACCACCAAACTTTTAAGTCGGGATCTGGTAAAGCACGGACTCACAATCGTCAGTGGCATGGCAAGGGGCATCGATACCGCCGCTCATGAGGGCGCCTTGGCTGCCGGTGGAAAAACGGTAGCTGTTCTCGGCAGCGGTTTGGCTTATATTTACCCGCGTGAAAACGAAAAATTGTTCCATCGCATAGCCGAACAAGGAGCCGTAATCTCAGAATTCCCCTTGGACGCAGAGCCCGAGGGGCACCATTTTCCCATGCGCAATCGGATCATCAGCGGGCTTACTCTGGGAACCGTTGTCGTTGAAGCCACCTTGCGCAGCGGGTCTTTAATCACGGCCCGCTTGGCCGCGGAACAGAATCGCGAGGTATTCGCCGTACCGGGCAGTATCAAATCTTTTAAAAGCACCGGCACGCATACCTTGATTAAGCAAGGTGCCCGCTTGGTGGAGCAATCCCAGGACATTTTGGATGAGATTTCACACCTGCTGGATCACGCCGATACCGCTCCGGGCTGTGATGAAAAGATCGATCCGGCAAGGGCAGATACAATCTCGGCAACCGAAACATCGGTGCTGCAGGTCTTGGAACCTTACCCGACCCATATTGATGACCTGGTGCGGAAGCTGGCCCTGCCGCCTTCAGAACTGGCGGCAATTTTGTTACGTTTGGAGTTAAAAAATAAAGTCCAGCAAGACCCGGGGAAGTATTTTTATCTAAAATAACGAGGTTCAGCGTGAGTTCAAAACCATTGGTCGTCGTGGAATCACCCACGAAAGTTAAAACCATAAAAAAATATCTGGGTAATGATTACAATGTGGCTGCCACTGTTGGTCATATCAAGGACTTGCCCGCCAAAGAATTGGGAATCGATATCGAAAAGGGTTTCCAACCCAAATATCGCATCATACCCGGTAAAAAAAAGGTGATAACAGCCCTGAAAAAAGCGGCCGGTGATACCGACCAGGTGTACCTGGCTCCGGACCCGGACCGTGAAGGTGAGGCCATCGCCTGGCACGCCTCTGAAGTTTTGAAAAAAAAGGGACGCGTCTTCCATCGGGTACTGTTTCATGAATTAACTCAAAGAGCCATTTTAAAGTCCATCCGTAATCCGGAAGAACTCAACAAAAACCGCTACGATGCCCAAAAAGCCCGGCGCATGCTTGATCGTCTGGTGGGCTACCAGATTTCTCCGCTGCTATGGCGCAAAGTCAAGGGTGGCTTGAGTGCCGGCCGGGTCCAATCGGTAGCGGTTCGCATCATTTGTGAAAGAGAGCGGCAGATACAGGCCTTCACACCCGAAGAGTATTGGTCTATCACCGCAACGCTTACCGGAGACGAGCCCCCGTCTTTTCAAGCTAAACTGACTAAAAAAAACCGGAAAAAGATCAAGATCCCCAATGGGGAGTCCGCCGATGCGATATTGGCTGATCTCAAAGACACACCGTTTTTTGTGGATACCATCCAACAAAAAATAAAAAAACGGAACCCGCTGCCACCGTTTATTACCAGCAAATTACAACAGGAGTCGATTCGAAAGCTTCGTTTTTCGGCCAAGAAAACCATGATGCTGGCGCAACAATTGTATGAAGGCATCGACCTGGAGGCTGGTGAACCCGTCGGTCTGATCACCTACATGCGTACGGATTCCACACGCATCGCCAAAGAGGCCGCCGATGAAGCCCTTCAATTTATCCGCGAGAATTTTGGCAAGCACTATAGTATGGAAAAGCCGCGCTTTTTCAAAAACCGCAAAAAGGTTCAGGATGCCCATGAAGCTATCCGGCCGACTTCAGTTTATCACACGCCGGATAAGGTCAAGCTCCATCTGTCCAAGGATCAGTATGCGTTGTACCGTCTTATTTGGAATCGCTTTTTAGCATCCCAAATGAAACCGGCCCTGATTGATACCTTGTCCATTGGCATCAAAGCCGGTGATTATCTGTTCACGGCTTCTGGCTCGCGCATTCAGTTTAAGGGATTCATGGCTGTTTACATGTCTGTCGAAGATGAACGCCAGTCTCAAGATGAAAAAAACAAGGAGCAATTGCCCAAACTTTCCGAAGGGATGCAATTGAATCCGGACCAATTGATACCCAAACAGCATTTTACCATGCCGCCCCCGAGGTTCTCGGAAGCATCCCTGGTGAAAGAACTGGAAGAGAACGGTATCGGCAGACCCAGTACCTACGCCGCAATCTTATCGACCATCCGTGAAAAAAAGTATGTCGACCTGCAAAAGAGATATTTTAGACCCAGTGAGCTCGGATTTATCGTCAACGACCTCTTGGTAGACAGTTTTGACGATATCTTCAATGTGAGCTTCACGGCCCGAATGGAAAACTATTTGGATCAAATTGAAACGGCCGAACTGGAACCGGAGGAAGTCCTGGAACGGTTTTACTCGCATTTCCAGGAAGAAATCGAAGCAGCCAAGGTCGGCATGCCCAGCTTGAAAGGCGTGGGATTTCCAACCGGATTAATCTGCCCTGAATGTCAAAACGAATTAAAAATTAAAGTGGGGCGCAACGGGCACTTCCTGGCTTGCAGCGGATATCCCGATTGCACCTATTCACGTGATTACGTCCGTAACGATAAAGGTGAGATCGCAGCGGTTGAAATAGAGGCAGAAGAAATATCTGATCGGGTCTGTGATAAATGCGGTAAACCCATGGTGATCAAACCGGGTAGGTTTGGAAAATTCTTTGCTTGCAGCGGTTACCCCGACTGTAAAAACACGTTTTCGGTGAATTCAGTCGATCCCGGCAAGGAAACCGGTGTTGCTTGCCCGCGCGAAAATTGTGGCGGAAATATTGTTGAAAAACGATCGCGGCGCGGAAAGACATTCTATGGCTGCAGCCGTTTTCCGGACTGCGATTATGCCCTGTGGGACAAACCCGTAAATCAAACCTGCCCGGTTTGTAAGGCTCCTTTCCTGGTTGAAAAATCCACTAAAAAGAGAGGATCCTATCTCGTATGTCTGACCAAAGACTGTGGGTATACATCTGAGCAATAAGCTTTCAGTACTTAGCATTCTGCAGCTTAAAGCTTATACCCATTGCGGATAAACCGGAACTAACAATTGACAAACAACAAATTCCAACCAAATTCTAAATCTCAACCCCAAATTTCAAATAAGCGATCAACGGTTTGGATTTCTAATTTGGAATTTCATCCGTACTCGGGTCTCATATCCTGCTCAAACACGATGTGATCTTAAGTGGAAAGTACAAATAGCATAAAAACCCTTGACAATCGGCAAATTATCTGGCAATCAAGCTGGCATCATCATTTAGGAAACACACAATGAATCGCTATTTTAGCCTTAACATCCTAATTATCGGTATTCTCGTCCTCGTCGTCGGCCTCGTCAGCCGCGTCGAGGCTAAGGGGTTGTTAATGGCTTAAAAGTAATTTTCACAAACCAAAATCCGTTACCAGCCCCAAGCCGGTAGCGGATTTTTTTTTGGCAAATAACAATTTGAATTCAATTTGAAATTAAATACTCGGGCGAAGCGTTTAAGCAAATTTGGCTATAGGTTTATATTCAAATCCTAGCGAAGAATTCAAATTTAGGGAGGAAAGTGAAATGCAACTCACCGGTGCTCAAATCCTATTGAAAGTGCTCCAGGAAGAAGGCGTCGATACCATCTTCGGATTCCCAGGCGGTATGGTGATCGACATCTACGATGAACTGGAAAATTCAAACCTGCAACATATTCTGGTTCGACACGAACAAGGTGCCGTTCACGCTGCCGACGGGTATGCCCGCACCAGTGGCAAGGTCGGCGTATGTCTGGTTACATCGGGTCCTGGAGCCACCAATACGGTTACCGGCATTGCATCGGCGTATATGGATTCCATTCCACTGGTGGTAATCACCGGACAAGTTCCCACCCATTTAATTGGAAATGATGCTTTCCAGGAGGTTGATATTGTCGGTATCACTCGGTCCTGCACCAAGCATAACTACCTGCTCAAGGATGTGAACGATCTGGCCCGGATAGTTAAGGAGGCATTTTACCTGGCGCGATCAGGCCGGCCCGGACCCGTGCTCATCGATATCCCCAAAAACGTCAGCAATTCAAAAACCGAGTACCAGTCGATAGGCACGGTCAAGATAAAGTCTTATAACCCAACTTATGAGCCCAACAAGAAACAGCTTCGCAAGGTAGTCGATTTAATCACGCGAGCTGAAAGGCCGATTATATTTGCCGGTGGTGGTATCATTCTGTCCAAAGCCGCCAAGGATCTCATACAACTGGCCCGCTCCATGCAAATTCCTGTCACCGCATCGCTCATGGGCCTCGGCGGTTTTCCGGGATCGGATCCTTTGTGGTTGGGCATGATTGGCATGCATGGAACCTATCGCGCCAATATGGCCGCCAGTTATTGTGATCTGTTGATCGGGATCGGTGTACGATTCGATGACCGGGTTACCGGCAAAACCGATGCATTTGCGTCCCAGGCAAAAATCGTTCACATCGATATTGATCCGACCTCGATCCGAAAAAATGTACCGGTCACCATACCGATTGTGGGAGACTGCCGCCAAACTCTCAAAAAATTGAACGGTCTGCTCTCATCCGATGAAAATTCCAATCTGGCTGCAAAACGCAAACCCTGGATAGATCAAATCCAGACCTGGAAAGAAAAAAACAACTTGGCCTATGAGCAAACCGATGTCATCAAACCCCAGTATGTTGTGGAAAAATTACATGAACTTACTCGGGGAGAAGCCATTATCACAACCGAAGTCGGCCAGAATCAAATGTGGGCCGCCCAGTATTACCACTTTGACCAACCCAATCATTTTATCACCTCCGGCGGATTGGGGTGCATGGGGTTCGGTTTTCCGGCAGCAATTGGTGCCCAGGTCGCCCAGCCCCAAAAAACCGTGGTCGATATTGCCGGCGATGGTAGTATTCAAATGAATATCCAGGAAATGGCCACGGCACTGCAATACAAACTGCCGGTTAAAATCGTAATTCTCAACAACGGCTATCTGGGCATGGTGCGTCAATGGCAGGAATTATTCTACGATAAACGCTACGCCAACACCTGCATGGACTGTGGTCCCGATTTTATAAAATTGGCTGAAGCTTACGGCGGTTTGGGACTGCGAGCCACCAAACCCGACGAGGTGGAACCGGTGCTGAAAAAAGGACTGGCGTCTTCTAAAACCGTCATTATGGATTTTTTGGTTGCCAAAGAAGAATGTGTGTATCCGATGGTTCCGGCAGGAGCGCCGATTACCGAAATGTTACTGGCCTAAAATGCCTGCACAATATTAGCCAATTGGAAATTACCTTAGCAATAATAAGGACTCAGGAATATGGACGAAGAAAAACACATTCTGACTATGTTGGTAGATAACGAGCCAGGGGTCTTATCCCGGGTCGTCGGCTTGTTTAGCGCCCGCGGATACAACATTGAAAGTCTGGTCGTCGCACCGACCATCGATCCCAATATATCCCGGATCACCCTGGTCACCAAAGCCAATCTGCCGGAGTTGGAACAGATTGAAAAGCAGCTGCGTAAATTGATCAATGTGATCAAATTGAGAGATATGTCCGGAAAAGAAGCAGTTAAGCGTGAGATGGCCTTAATCTGTGTACACGCCAAGCCGGAAGAGCGTGCTGAGGTACTACGAATTGTCAGTATATTCCGATGTAAGGTCGTCGACACCGGTCTCGAGCATTTTATCATCGAGGTCAGCGGCAATGAAGATAAAATCAATGCCCTGATAAAACTTCTGAAACCCATGGGCATCAAGAAAATCGCCCGAACCGGAGCTCTAGCATTATATCGGGAACCCAATTAGTTGGATTCAAGGGATTCGGGATTCGAGAATGAATCATCATAGAAAGATATATCTTTGCTGGGATGCTATAACGCTGGGATGCCAGGATGCTGCTTTTAGCTATTTGCTGATGGCAGCTTTCCAGCGTTCTAGCATCCTAGCTTCCCAGCATCACAGCCTTCCAGCTGGATGAACACAATAAACTCAAAAACGAGGAGTAATAACAATGGCAAAGATCAATTTTGGTGGTGTTGAAGAAGAGGTCATTACAGCGGATGAATTCACGCTTGAAAAAGCGCGATCCGTATTGGCCGACGAGACCATCGCCGTTCTGGGATATGGTGTCCAGGGACCAGGACAGGCTCTGAATTTAAGAGACAATGGCCTCAAAATAATTATTGGTCAGCGGCAAGGCAGCGCATCCTGGGACCGGGCTGTTTCAGACGGATTTGTGCCCGGCCAAACCCTTTTCCCCATAGCGGAAGCAACCCAGCGCGGTACCCTAATACAATTCCTACTGTCCGATGCCGGCCAGGTATCAGTTTGGCCCACGATCAAGGAAAATTTGAATGCCGGCGACGCCCTCTATTTTTCACATGG
>Ga0180435_10001248_pt1 | contig 26671 bp, 27 predicted proteins | sample SS_ome_3_FD_132467 | JGI IMG/M metagenome (GOLD analysis project Ga0180435, IMG submission 132467) | Hypersaline lake sediment archaeal communities from the Salton Sea, California, USA - SS_3_S_1 metaG | ecosystem: Environmental > Aquatic > Non-marine Saline and Alkaline > Hypersaline >... | reverse complement strand
GTTCGAACGGTGAAAATCCATAATACGATTATTCAACACACGATAAAAAATCGGCGTCCATTCGCTACTCTTCTTTGCACTGTACTTCCTTGCCAGCGTGAACATCGCGTCCTGCACAATGTCCAGCGCATCGTCAGCGTTTTTCACGGAAACGACGGCCATACCGAAGGCACGCTTTTCCACACTGGCCAGAAACTGGCTCAGATTGTCTGGGTTAGCCATCTCCTGAGCATAGCCAACGTGACCTAATCGGTCAGGATTTAGATCACGTTGTCTGGTTTGAGAAATGCGAATCGCTCTGCTGCCGGACTAGTGTCTTCGATTTATTCGGTCACCTTTACGGTCCAGGCGATGATCAATTCGACTGCCTTTACGATCCAGACGATGATCCACGCGATCGCCTTTGCGATCGAGCCGGGCGGCATAGCGCTCTTTTCCGTTTGCATCGGCTCTTGCGGATGCTATATCCAGGCGATTGTTCACTCGATCGCCACGCTGATCGAGACGGTTTTCTATGTGGTCACCTTTCTTGTCGAGCCTGTTCTCAATCCGATCGCCTGTATCAGCGCTGGCCTGTGCCGAGAAAAAAGTAACTGATGCTGCAAGAACGATGCTTTTTAAAACGAACTGATTCATACCTAACCTACTTCTGTTGATGATCGTAGAGGTATTAACGTTCAAGCCAGGATTTGGTTGACATGCCAATGGAAAAAAGTTGTCTGCAAAGGAATACTAGATTGGAACAACCAGATTAATCACCTGATTGATCAGCTCGTCCTCATCAAATTGCTCAAGATCTGGATGGTCAGCGCTCAGTAAAGGGTTTATCAGCAGCAGCGCTGCGCCCATCGGAACCGCGTTTGTGAACAGTGAGACTATCGGCAATGGTACATCTGAGTGCCTGCCCTGCCGCTGGCTGGCTTGCACTGCATCACTCACAGAGGCACTGAACTCGCGCATCGCCTCAGTCAGGTCATCATCAGCGAAACGGGCCACATCGGGATGCAAAAGCGTACGGAACAGCGCCCGGTTGCGTAAAGCCCATCGCATGAAGCCCTGGCCCATCGCATTAAGTCGTACGTTGGGATCGTCACTTGCGGTTGCATCAGCTGCCTCCAGTGTTGCCGCTTTGATCTGCAACCAACCCCCTGTGGCGATTGCCGACAACAGTGATGCTTTGTTCTTAAAATGTCGGTTAGGCGCAGCATGAGAAACACCAAGGTCCTTGGCGATCCCGCGCAAACTAAGCGCATCCAGCCCCTGCTCATCGATAATCTCTACCGCTCGCTGCAGAATGTCGCTGCTTAAGTTGCCGTGATGATACGCATTTTGAAATTGCTGATTGCTCACCGGGATCCTTTCACCAAAGTTGACAGCGCCTACATCTTCGCATAAGTTACCTCGCATCCATAAGTAGACGTCGTCTACATTAGTGCAGAGGTATCGATAGTGCAACACATCATCAAATTTCTCTTTTCGCCCCTGGCTTTTGCGCTGGGCTTTTTATGGCCTCTGACTACACAAGTCCTTTTGTCATCCGCGATTGTAGAGGCCAGCGGGCTCGCCATCAGCATTGGTGCAGTCGTCGCCATTGGCTGGGGTTTAATGGCACAGGTGAGGGGGAGCTGGATATGGATCAAGTAACCCACCAGCAGGACATCACCACGCTGAGCGACGCGCAAATTGATGTCATCGAGCGCCAGATAGCCAATAAGTACATGCGCATTGTTCCCTGGGGTGCGGTAGCCTGGGGAATCGGGAATTGCCTTGTCTTTTTCTCATTGTTTCCATTGGTCATGTTGGATCTGATACCGCTCTGGATGGCCTTCCCCATAGCAACTGTTTCTGTTGCTTTGTCATATCTGCCTTCCCACGAAGCGCAGCACAACATTATCGCCGGGCGTGGTAAACCGCTTCGCTGGCTGAATGAACTCGTTGGTCACATGTCGACGTTACCCCTTGTTCTACCTTATCGGGTTTTGCGTGCAACCCACATGGAGCACCACGCGCACTGTAACGACTCCGAACTGGATCCTGACTTCGGTGTACATGCACCATCGGGCAAAGATTTTCTTATCAAAACAATTCGCGACAGGCTGACTGGTTCTGAACGTGATGATTCTTACAGCAGAACGCTGGAACGCATTGGACAAAGTAAGCTTATGCTGGATGCACTGCTATACAATGCCATTTACCTGGTCGTCCTCTTCACGTTGGCTTGGTCCGGATATGCAGTGGAAGCTGCAATGCTGTGGTGGCTGCCCAAGCATATTGCGATGACCTACATCAGCTACTATTTATCCTGGGCGCCACATCACCCGGCTGAAGAACAAGGCCGATATCGAGATACCAGAGCATTCAGGAGCAAGCTGGGTAACGCCTTATCCATGGGTATGCAGTACCACATCATTCATCACCTGTACCCGCGCATTCCGCTGGCAAAAACGCCTGCAGCTTATCGCGAAATGAAGCCCATTCTGGAGCGTAAAGGCTGTGATCTGGGCGCGCTCTAAGCGCGCAGGCTGACACTAAGAAACTTTGCGGTACTGGTCACAGGAAACCTCCGTGTGCAGCCGTGCAGCCTTCTAGAAATTCAGACTGAGTACGGCACCGCCGTTTGGAGCCGGCGTGTGAGTGATGTTACCGCCGTGAGCGATCATGACCTGCCTGCTCAGGGCCAAGCCAACGCCACTGCCATCTTTGCGGGTTGTATAGAAAGGCACAAAGATACGGTCAACAATATCTGCGTCTATGCCCGGTCCATTATCCGCAATATCCATGGTGACGCGGCCTCTGGCATTCAGTCTGGCCGACAGCGTGATCTGGCCATCATCAACTCTGCCCTTGTCCTGTGTCAGCGCCAGGCGGCTGTTCTGCAAAAGATTAAGCAGTACCTGTTCGATCATTTGTTTGTCTGCAAGAACATCCAGTTCTGTTGGCGACACTTTCCACTCGGGTTGCGCCAGATACTCGGGCCAGTCGGATGTGGCGATGCGGCACACGTCAGCGAACAGCGCGGCGATCGGCACAAGTGTTTTGTTGGGCGGTGGCAGATGTGTCAGCTGGCGGTAGCTGCTGACAAAACTCATGAGCCCTTCGGATCTGCGCGCTACGGTATCCACGGCGCTTTTCACGTCATCTAATTCGTCAACCAGGTCGGGCTGATTGGAGACTTTGGCGCGCACATCGTCAACCAGTTCCACAGCTGTCTGTGACAATGATGAAACCGGGGTAATGGAATTCATGATTTCGTGAGTAAGCACTCGAACAAGATCCTGCCATGCCTGCAGTTGCGCGACATCAAGGGCGCTTTGAATATTCTGCAGACTGATTAAACGCTGGTTGTTTGAGGCTTGCAGAATCTCGCTGTTCGACGTACTGAAGGTTTGCTTGTGACCATCGATATCTAAAGTGATGAGCGCGCGTTCCCCAACCAACAGATTGCGAAAGCGTTCGGATACCGCGACGCCATAACTGTCCATGTCATTGAGTTTCGACGGCGGATGGTTGCCAAACAGACGCCGTGCAGCGTTGTTCCACAGAACTATATTTTCCTGCGTGTCGACTGAAAGCAGCGGTATCGGCGCATGTTCGAGCATGGCTTTCAACTGGCGGAGTTCAGACTCCTGTTGTGCTCGATCCAGGCGGAACCTATCCAGGATGTGCGTGAAAGTTTCACCCAATTCTGTGAAACCAGCGCCTAAACCTGTGAATTCAAATCGCTGGCCAAAATCGGCGTAGCGTGCGGCATCCAGGAAGCGGGAAAGTTCCCGATTAGTTCGGACGACAAAAGTGAACAGTTCCGCGCTTAGAGCAAGCGCAGTGAACGCAGACAGTAAAGTAACGATCGGGTAGTTCTGCAGCAGTAAAAGCCAGCACATCAGTCCAAAGGCGCAGAATATGATCAGCAGGCGTATGCCAATTTTCAGTCCAAAGTGGCTAAAGCCCATATTTTTCCATCCGCCGGTAAAGTGCTGCCCGGGTCAGTCCAAGTTCTTTTGCCGCATGTGAAATGTTATATCTATGACGTGTCAAAGCGGTTTGAATGGCGCCGCGTTCCAGCTCTTCGAGGTTCAGGTTCTCGCCAGAGTTATTCTGTGCGGTTGTTGGGTCCGCGACGCTCGGGTTATCAACCGCAGTTTGTAACGCTGATTTAGGACTGGGTGGCAAAGCAAAATCAGCAGGTTCTAACTGCTTGCCTTCTGCCAGAATCACAGCGCGTTCCATCGCATGTCTTAACGCGCGAATATTTCCAGGCCACGCGTAGCCGCAGAGGTGAGTGAGCGCATCCGGCGACACGGGCAACACTTCACGTCCGTATTTGCGCGCATAAAGTTGCACGTAATAGCTGACAAGTGCGGGGATATCATCTCGACGTTCCCGCAGCGGCGGAAGCAGGAGTTCAACCGTGTTAAGGCGGAACAACAGGTCCTGACGGAAATACTCGTCATTGGTGAGCTGCTCACGAGGCAGATTAGTGGCGGCAATCACCCTCACGTCAATATCAATCGGATTGATACCCCCTACTGGCGTGACCTGCTTTTGTTCAAGTACGGTGAGTAGTTTTGCCTGTAAATGCAGCGGCAGGTTGCCAATTTCATCAAGAAAAAGCGTACCGCCGTGAGAGGCCTGCAGCCTCCCTGCTCGATCGGTCTTGGCGTCTGTAAAAGCGCCCTTGGTATATCCGAATAGTTCAGCTTCAAACAAGCTCTCGGGGATCGCGCCCAGGTCGACACTCATAAACACACAATCTCTTCTGTGAGACTGATTGTGTAGCGCTCTTGCTGCGAGCTCCTTGCCTGTACCGTTTTCTCCCAGAATCAATACATTTGCCTGGGTCGGTGCAGCGCGTTCTATCAGGTGTTGTATGTCCTGCATGGCCGCGGACTGCCCCAGCATCTGTTGTGAAGACCCGCTTGAGACTTCGGCCAGTGTGCTGTTTGTCTTTCTGAGTTGCCGGGCTTCCTGGCGCGTGCGATGCAGCTTGACGCTGGCTGACAGCGTGGCGACCAGTTTCTCGTTCTGCCAGGGTTTGGTGATGAAGTCGGTTGCGCCGATCTTCATGGCTTCTACAGCCATGTTGACGTCGCCATGGGCAGTGATCAGCACAATCACCGCGTCAGGATCTATGGCAAGTATTTGTTCCAGCCAATGGAAGCCTTGCGCGCCACTGGATTCACCGGGGCTGAAGTTCATATCCAGCAGAATGGCGGCATAACGGGTCCTGCTGAGCAGACCCGGAATCTCGTCGGGTGCAGCGCAGGTATCTACCCGTGCGTAATGGCGCCGCAGGAGCAGTTTCCCGGCGACCAGAATATCGTCGTCGTCATCGACAATTAAAATAGCTTCGTCTTCAGGCATGAATGCATCGATAGATAAGTGTTCGCAATCGTACACTCGGGCTGTTCATTTCCGAACAGTTTTCTGAGTTCCCCGAATTTGTTTTTCAAAAAAATCATATAAAACAATGCCTTAGAATCTGGCATGGGTTTTGCTCTATACCCAGCAAGTTAAACATCTGCATCAGCAAAACGAACGCGGAGACCTATGAAGGCCATTCAATCAACATCCGGATCGAGCACCAACCGGATGGGTAACCCATCCGGCGAAAGCATGGACCGGGCTATTCCGAAAAAGAAAATGCCTTACAAGCTGATCGCGCTACTTACAGTTGGTGCGGTCGCGGTACTTGTCGCCGGTCTTTACCTATGGGACACCACCAACGGTCGAACTTTTTCGCTGCAGGGATCTCGCGTTGTTGTCTCACCGGTAGTGCAAGGCACTTTTGACGATTTCATACCCATTCGGGGTCGGGTGACACCGCGCAAAACTGTCTACCTGGATATGATCGAAGGCGGTCAGGTAGAGCGACGCTATGTTGAAGATGGCGCGCTGGTGGAGGCCGGCGACCTCATCGTCACTTTGAATAATACCTCTCTGCAGCTGGACGTGACTCGAAACGAAGCGATGGTCACGGAGCAGCTCAATAACATGCGCACCATCGAGTTGCAGCTTGAGCAGAATCGCCTGCAGCACAAGCGCAACCTGGTGGAAATGGACTATCAGATTAAGCGACTGGCTCGCCAGATTGAGCGCTTATCAAGTCTGGATACCGCTGGTCTTGCCATCAAGAGCCAACTCGAAGATGCACAGGATGAGTTGGAATATTTTACCAACCGGCGCGAGGTCACCCTCGAGAGCCAGGCCACCGATGCCCGTCTGCAGGAAACACAATTGCAGTTCCTGAAAAAGTCAGCGACACAGTTAGAAGACAATCTGGTCCTGGCACGTAAAAACCTGGACGCGCTGAACGTGCGTGCACCTGTGACAGGCAAACTGTCCGGTCTGGATGTGGAGGTCGGGCAGAGCATTCAGCGTGGCGGACGGCTGGGGCAAATCGATGATCCGGACAGTTTCAAACTTCGAGTCGAAATTGATGAGTTCTATCTGAATCGGGTGGATATCGGCCAGGCGGCGCATTTCAATCAGGGCAGCGATCGATTCGACCTGACGGTAAATAAAATCTACCCCCAGGTGAATAACGGTCAGTTTGAGCTTGATCTGTTGTTCACAGACAGCGAACCCGATGACATTCGCCGTGGGCAAACACTGCAGGCGACCCTGACCCTCGGCGATTCAAATACGGCGCTGATCATTCCGAATGGTGCCTTCTTCCAGGATACCGGAGGCAACTGGATGTTCGTGGTTGATGAAGCCGGTAGCCAGGCAGTGCGTCGCAACGTTCGTCTTGGTCGGCGCAACTCCAGATATATCGAAGTTCTGGAAGGACTGGAGGCTGGCGAAAGTGTCATTACCAGCCCCTATTCCAGTTTCAAAGAAATGGATCGACTCACCCTTACAGATGACTAACGCATTTAAATCAAATGGAAACACCCATGATTAAATTACACAACCTCTCGAAGTTATATCGTACAGATGAAGTAGAAACGGTAGCCCTCAACTCGGTCAACATCGAAATTGAAGCCGGAGAGTTTGTCGCCGTAATGGGCCCGTCAGGCTGCGGCAAATCAACGCTGCTCAATATCGTGGGTATGCTTGATACGCCCACTAGTGGTGAATACTGGTTTCGAGACGAAGAAGTCTCAAGTTACACCGAGGCGAAGCTTGCAGACATCCGTAAGCACAACATTGGTTTCATTTTCCAGTCGTTCAATCTGATTGATGAATTGTCCGTGGCTGAAAACATTGAATTGGCGCTGCTGTATCACAACATTCCTGCGAGCGAACGTCGCGATCGTGTGGCCAGTATCATGGATAAGGTCGGTATCGCTCATCGCGCGAAGCATATGCCGAGTCAGCTCTCAGGCGGACAACAGCAACGTGTAGCGGTTGCGCGGGCCATAGTCGGCGATCAATGTTTCATTCTCGCTGATGAACCTACGGGAAACCTGGACAGCGTGCATGGCCAGGAAGTCATGGAGATGCTGCAGGGGCTTAATGAAGACGGGACAACCATCGCTATGGTTACGCACAGTCCAGCACATGCCAACTATGCGCGGCGCACTATTAACCTGTTCGATGGCCACGTGGTCATGGAAGACTTAAGAGCCGCGGGGTAACACCATGCTGAAGAACTACATTGTCATAGCATTTCGTCAGATGCTGAAAAACAAACTCTATGTTGCGATCAACACCGTAGGCCTGGTCGTCGGGCTGGCGATTTATCTGTTCGGTACCGTGCTCGTTGAGTATGAGCGCAGCCACGATCTGTTCTTTGCAAATTCAGATCGGATTTACACCGCAGGCTCTTTGTTCGGTCCAACTGCGAACATTGGCGTAGCTGAAACTGATGGGATCTATACGGCTTTTGCACCGTTTATCGATTCGGAAATAGAAGAGGTCGAAGAGATCGCGCGCATCGTTGGTGAAACTTATCTGCTTTCCCACGAGAACAAACATTTTTATCAATACATACGCTTCACAGATCCGGCCCTGCTGAAGATCTTCGATTTCGAATATCTGGAAGGTGATGAAAGCGCGTTCGATGATCCGACGGGTGCAATCCTGAATAAAGCCACCGCGTTCAAATACTTCGGTGACCAACCGGCTTTAGGTAAGGTCCTGACATTGGATCATGATGTCAGTCTGCGGGTGACGGCAGTCATTGCCGAGTTACCCGCAAACACTCACTTTAACTCGACGTTATTCTCGCAAGGACCTGTTGAAGTGATGGCGCCTTTACAGGTGCTCAACCGAACCCGGGATTACGACCTGGCGGGTAACTTTAATAATCTATCATCCGGTGACAATACCTATATGTTGCTCGCGCCTGGCAAGGATCGAGAATGGCTGCAGCAGAGTTTGAATGGTGTTTATGAACGGCACTTCCCGGAAGATTCATGGGACTTTATATCCGGTATAAACGTGCGACCACTGGTCGAGGCTAATACGCTGATCTGGGATGCCGCTGGATTGCCGGTGTTAGACTCTATCCGTCTGCTTGGTTTGCTGGTACTTATTGTTGCCATCGTCAACTATGCAAATTTGGCCACAGCGCAATCGTTAGGGCGGAGTCGCGAGATCGGCTTGCGCAAGACAATGGGCGCATCCCGAGGACAACTGGTGGCGCAGTTTCTCGTTGAGAGTCTTTGTATAGCCTCGATCGCAATGGTGATTGCCCTGGCGCTCATTGAAATTGCTGTGCCGGCATTCAATATCGCCCTGAGCAAAGGTCTGGTTCTTAATTACATAGCCCTGGCCCCATGGTTTGTGCTCACGACCCTGGCTGTAGGTATTATTGCCGGTGCTTATCCTGCCTTTCTCATAACGCGTGCAACACCCATAGATGCTTTGCGTGACGGCGGCAAGCGCAGTTCAAAAGGCGGTGCGTTTCGCAGCAGCATGCTGGTGCTGCAGTTTTCCATATCCATATTCATGTTGGCCATGGTCATGGTCATGTACCTGCAAAACCAGAAAATTGAAGCGTCCAGCAACATCTATCCGAAGTCGAAAATCATCGTATTGAATCGCCTGAAGGTGGATGCGATACAGGAACGACTGGAGACCCTACGCAATGAATTGCTGGAGATTCCAGGTGTAGAAACAGTGGCGTATTCAAGTCAAATACCGTTCGAGGGCAGTAATTCATCATTTACCGTCACGCCGAAGATGGGTGACGAAGACCAGAGCATGCTGTTGACGCAGATTATTGTCGATGACCAGTTTCTGAAAAATTACGAGATACCCTTGCTGGCAGGGCGGCAACTGGATCGAGATATTGCCGCAGACACTATGGTGACAGACGTCTTATCGGTAAATGTCATTCTGAATGAGCTGGCCGTACGTCAGCTGGGCTTGGGCACGCCCCAGGAAGCATTAGGTCGCGTATTCTATGACATTGCCAGGAGCCGCGAATCAACCGCATTGACGGTTGTCGGAGTGACACCTGATCAAAACTTCCAGGGATTTCATAACGAAATAAAGCCGACCGTGTTTTATATAGAGCCTGAATGGTTCCGGTATGGGTCAATAAAAGTCAGCGGTGCGGAGATGGCCACAACACTGACTGCGATAGAGTCAGTCTGGGACGAGCTGATTCCTGACTATCCCATTCAAACGACATTCCTTGAAGATGACTTTCGCGAATCTTTTGATGTGTATACAAGTCTGTCGAGTGTGTTCGGTGGCTTTGCCTTTATCGCCATGTCCCTCAGTCTGATCGGCTTGTTTGGGCTCGCTGCCTTTATGGCTGAGGTTCGCACCAAGGAAATAGGCGTGCGCAAAGTGATGGGTGCCAGCACTCTGCAGATTGTGCGGCTGCTGATCTGGCAGTTTTCCAAACCGGTGATGTGGGCACTGCTGATCGCGCTACCCGCAGCCTACTTTGCCAGCGGAGTTTTTCTGCAGTTTTTTGCCGATCGAATTGCTTTGACCGAAGCCATTGTTGTCGGCGCCGGTTTACTCGGAGTACTGTTTGCCTGGTTAATTGTCGGGGTGCATGCGTATCGGATCGCGCAATCCAATCCGATCAACGCGTTGCGGCATGAATAAGTTAATGCTGCCATCGTGTTCTGCCGGGTAATTCCACAGTAGGTTAGAGCCTGCTGCAGGGCACGCGGGGGAAAGTCTGTTCCTTAAAGTGCCTGCGTCACGCAGGCGTTTCCCTTCACTCAAGACTGCCACCAATGCGATTAAGTGCTTCATCTTCCTCGTCTGAGACATCACGTAAATCTCCAGTGAGATTCATCACCTCATGGTTGCCTAACAGTACGTGTACATAGCCCCCGCTTGATCTGGCTTCCTCCTGCAGACGCATGAGCAGATCCATGGCTTTCAGGGACTGCGGAGCTCGATCTAACAGGTCGCCCAAGCTGACCAGGAGCGTCATACCACCAACCCAACGCAACTGTGCATCGACGACTTGTGCAGCTTGGAGAATGGAGACGGCAATGGAAAAGGTACATAAAACTGTTAGGGCAATTAACCGAACTCTTATTGGCGTCAGCCTAGCTGAACACAGTTGATGCCGCCACCAGGGTGTTAAGATAACCGCTTGCGCAAAAAAGTTGGACAACGCCTGGCTGAGAAATCTGCTAACAGAAAGAGTATCAAACGCTACAAGAATTGGGGTGTTTGTGGTGAGCAGGAAGAGAGACTGTAAAATTTTGAATTCTTGCAGCGTCTAACATTCTGCTTGTTTTGCTGCTTCATCCACCGAGAATCACAGCGTCAACAATTTCGTATCGCTCCGCACCCACCGAGATCAAATGGACGTCTGCTCTTTTTTCAGCTGTGAAGTCGGGATAACCGTCGGCCTGTGAGGTGTCAGCACCAATCGGGATGCCCATCTGAAAGTAGATCGCCCGTCTGAAGCCATTTGCTCTGGTCACGACAACGGTGGCATAGCCGCCCCCGGTTCTGGCGACAGCAAACGGACACTCATCCATTGGCTGTGCCGGAGCTTCGCTGCAGCGAAGCCGCCCCGAAGCGTCAAATTCACCTTTGCCCGCGCGCAGAGCTGAGTTGTCCGGTCCCAATATCGCAGCCCCGTTCGGAGAAATCGCCGGTGTCAGATATTCGGCCGCCACAAAGCCGCGCGCACCCCCGCCGAACATCTGCACGTCGCACCATACGCGCGCCTCTACCTGCCGACAGCCCAGATTACTCAGGACAGTGCCAGCCGGGTATGCGGTCAGGGTTTCGGCCTGTATCGACGGGCTGACACGCAGGCGAAGACCGCTAGTGACACCAGTGACCTGCCAGTTCAGTGGGCCGCCCTGGTCGGGGGGTAGCGGAACAGTCTTGTCAGACTCGAGCCCGATCGGCGGGTTGATAGGCGGTGCAGATGATGATTCCCACGGCGGGTCCGAGAACGCGCTGACTTCCTCTGCGGTCAATAGCAGACGCTGCAAATCGCCCGGATCTTCGGTCTGTATCTGCTCGCCAGTACTGCTGGCGTCGACGGGGGGCTGCGCCTGCGCGCCAGCTGCCAACGCTAGTGCCAGCACCAGCGCCGGCGGTAACACGGTGAAATGTATAGAGCTCAGGCGATAAATGTACTTCACGGATACCATCCTCCCGATTGTAAAGATGCTGGGCGCCAACTTGATGTGGTGCCGTATTGCCTTCGGCGACGGCGGTGGTTAGTGACATTTTCCTGCCGGAGAGCGTTACACTGCTTTAACAAGTTGCGTTTGTCGAGACCGGTCTCAGGGCTAACGCCTATCGCCCGCACACGAGACTTCCGATCACCTTCAAAAAGTGCGCTAATACGGCCTATGCGTGAGTCAAAAAGATGATGAAAGCTAAACTGATGTATTGGCTTACCGCCGGGCTGTCTCTGCTTGGGCTGCTGGCTCATGAAATACTTGGTGCGCCAATGGTATTGCCCCCTTTACTGGAGACTGATCTTCCAGAGGAGGTGATCTGGCTACACAATTTTTCCTGGCACGTTGGAACCATTGCGGTGGCAGCTATGATTGCATTGTTCATTCATTGTGAAGAAAGTTGTGAGTATCGAAGTTCATCTTGAACTGATAACATTGCTGCACTGCACAATAATTTGGCTGGTCTATTTAGCACTCGTTTATGCCAGAAGCGAACCCCTCCCCTATGCAGTACGAACTTATCCGGAACGGTCGTCAGGTTCACCTCGCTTTCATCGGCCCAGGGGCGAGCACGACGGTGCAGTTATGACTTAGGTGTCGACATACGTAAATCGGCGCGAGCGCCTCGAGGCGTGCTTACACGCCTTCTTTCAGTCATGCTTGATACCGACAGCGTCAAAACACCTTAAATTCGCCGTTAGTATTGGCGCAATTCCTGATCCTCAGGCAGCAAAAACTATGAAAAAAATCAAAAATGAAGCGGCCCTGTACAAAGCCGCAGTTGATGCCGGCACAAAATACGGCGAAAGCAGAGGTGTAGTTGAGTTCGAAAAAAGCGACACGCTGAACGAAAAGGCTTTATTCATCTATCGACTGTTGGTTCACGACAAAGTACTGGTCCCGTTACCAGAAGAACAGGTTTCACAAAAAGCCATCCGCCATCGACTGGTCTTATGGCATATGCGCCAGTTACCAAAAAATGATCCACTGCTGCAATGAACCGCCCGACAAGTTAATCAATACTTAACGTTGGTGGGAATCGCCGCACAGATAAACGGGCTCAGCAGCTCACTTCAACAGTTCGATCCAGTGCACAACTTCAACATCCTGGCCGACGGCCAGGTGCGTCTGACAACCTACATTCGCCGTGGCCACCAGTTCAGGAGCCCCGCTCATCAAGGCCTCCCACTTGTTTACTTTCAACTGTTCTGACATCCGGGGCTGTAGAACCGAATAGGTGCCTGCAGAGCCGCAACACAGGTGACTGTCCGGTACAGGTGTCAGCTCATAGCCTGCTTTCTGCAGGAGCCTGCCAACAACATCATCCAGTTTCTGCCCATGCTGTAGCGTACAGGGTGAATGCCAGGCTATCCGCCCCACTGACCTGGACTTGGCCCAGTCAACCTGCAGGCCATCTATAAACTCACTGACATCACACACCTTCGCGGCAACTGTTGCCGCGCGCTCGGCATAGATTGGGTCATGCGCCAGCAGGCGTCCGTAGTCTTTGAGAGTCACACCACATCCCGAGGCGCTGGACAGTATTGCATCGCTTGATTGGGCCAACTCAAACAACACATCAACATTATGCCGCATACGAATCAGAGCCTGATCCTCATCGCCAAGATGTAAATCCAGCGACCCGCAACAGCCTTCTCTGGGAGCGGCAGAAACGTTGACGCCATGTGACTGTAAAAGCTCAGCAAGTGCGATATTGGTTTGCGGTGTGCTGACTTGTTGGGCACAACCATTGAGCAGAACAACGCTGAGAGATTTGTCCTTGTCAGCGCCTTTCGGTGTGCGCCAGGCTTTACCAACTTTTATCGGGATATTCTTCGCCAGATTTTGCGGCACCAGAACGCGAAACAATCGTCCTACTCGAGCCATCCGCCGCAACCGACCCGCATCTGGAATCAACCATTGCAGAAACTGTCGTGTGCGTCCGGGTAGGCCGCTGCGTTTTACACCCAGGGTATTCCTGGTAATTTCCGCCAGCTCCCCATAAGCAACGCCAGATGGGCAGGTGGTTTCACACGCCCGACAGGTCAGACAGCGATCCAGGTGGAAAGTGGTCCGTTCTCTGTTTTCACCGGTCTCCAGCAACTCACGCATCAGATAAATGCGTCCACGCGGGCCGTCTAACTCGTCGCCAGTGATCTGGTAAGTTGGACAGGTTGCGTTACAGAAGCCGCAATGCACGCAGCTGCGCAGAATCTCGTTAGCGCGTCTACCACCGTCAGTAGCTAAGAGATCGGCAGGCAGATTAGTCTGCATGGGCAATCCCGCTTTCTATCGGCGACAGAAACACACCATGAGGATCAAACGCCTGTTTGATCGCCAGCATATACTTCCCAGGCAATGTATCGACGCGTTGTGGCTCGCCTTTTGCGTGCGCCCAGCCACCCACTTCGCTGGCATAAGCCTGTACCCTGGCACTGTCTTCATGCCACCACCAACGTTGCCCGCCAGCCCATTCCACAGCAAAGTTCTGTGCATCATAGTGTTCAGGTAACGGCGCACCCGGCGGTGTGCTCACACGCCAGAGCTTATGCCCTGTTCTATCAGGTCCACCGCTGGATGTGGCCTTGAAAAACTCGTGATCATGATGGCAGATCTGTTTCCAGATCTGATCAGAATGACTTCGACTGCCGCCCAGGTTGGCAATTTCCTGCTCTACAGCTTGTGCGGAGCCGGACAATCGCAGGCAAAGCTGATTATTACTCCACCAGGTACCATTGAGAGGGGTGTAGCTGCGCGCCAGGTTCCGACAAAACTCATTTGCTGCCTTCGCGTCCATTTCAAACAACAGTGTCGCGGTAGATTGCGCCATGGGCTGAACGCGCAGACTTGCCTCAAGCAGAACGCCCAGCGCGCCCCAGGAACCCGCCGCTAGACGCGAAACGTCATATCCGGCTACGTTTTTCATGACACGACCGCCAAAATCCAGAACTTCGCCCAGGCCGTTACACAGCTTGATACCCAGCACAGCATCTCGGGTCGAGCCGCCCCAGGGCCGAGCCGGTCCTGATAACCCTGAAGCAACCATGCCGCCAACGGTGCCAGAGGCAAAAAACTGCGGTGGCTCAAACGCCAGATGTTGATTGTGCTGTGCAAGCACGGAGCTGATTTCTTTTACAGGGGTGCCACATCTGGCGGTAATCACGAGCTCAGCAGGGTCATAAGCGACCACCCCGACATGTTCAGTCGTGACCAGTACCTGCCCACCGTTCCCAGGGAGCCACTGACGTTTACTGCCAGCACCGCTGATCCTCAGCTGCGTGTGCTCAGACTGTGCGATTTGCACTGCATCCACCAGGCGGTGGCTGATGTCCATTAAAAGCGCTCAATTTCGGGGAACGGCAGTTCGCCGTGCCGGACATGCATCCCCCCCAGCTCGCCGCAGCGGGTGAGCGTTGGTATGCCCTTGTCAGGATTCAGCAGATTATCCGGGTCCCAGGCGAGTTTCAGGCGCAGAAACTGTTCTATTTCCATGCTGTTGAACTGCACACACATCTGATTGAGCTTCTCCACACCGACGCCATGTTCACCGGTCACTGTGCCGCCAACCGCCACACACAGCTCAAGAATTTTTCCACCCATCTCTTCCGTTGCAGCTAGCTGCCCTGGGATATTGGAGTCAAAAAGAATCAGCGGATGCAGATTACCGTCGCCGGCGTGAAAAACATTGGCTACCGGCAGACTGTACTCTGCCGATAGCTGGTTGATTTTATCTAACACTTCAGGCAAGCGGTGTCGTGGGATCGTGCCATCCATACAGTAGTAGTCCGGCGCAAGGCGGCCAACCGCGGGAAACGCTGACTTACGCCCCTTCCACAACCGCGCTTGCGCAGAACGGTCCGTGGCAATATCTATACTGGTTGCGCCAGCAGTATCGACAATACGCGAAACCATCCTCGCCAGACTGTCGATCTCCTCGGTGGCACCATCCAGCTCTATGATCAGAATCGCCGCAGCATCCTGCGGATAACCGGCATGGGCAAACTGTTCTGCAGCCTGCACGGCAAGTTGATCCATCATCTCCATACCGGCGGGAATAATGCCTTCGGAAATGATGTCAGCAACTGCCTGGCCCGCCTTATTCACGGAGGCAAAAGCAGCCAGCATAACCACCACCGCGGGCGGCTTCGGCAATAAGGCCACGGTGACTTCGGTGACAATGCCCAACATTCCTTCCGAACCGCACAATACCGCCAACAAATCTAACCCGGGGTTATCCAGAAGCGGGCCGCCCAGTTCAAGCACTTCACCTGTGATGGTCACCACTCTTACACCGCGCAGATTGTGCACCGTCAGGCCATATTTCAAACAGTGAACGCCGCCGGAATTTTCCGCTACGTTACCGCCAATACTGCAGGCAATCTGCGAGGAAGGATCCGGCGCATAATATAAACCATGCGGTTCAGCTGCCTGACTGATCGCCAGATTACGCACACCGGGCTGCAATCGAGCCATGCAGTTCTGCACGTCGATATCGAGGATCTTATTCATCTTAGACAGGCCCAATACCACACCGGACTTCATTGGACGGGCGCCACCGGATAGACCAGTGCCTGCACCACGCGGCACTACGGGCACCTTGTTGGCATGGCAGATCTGCAGAATTCTCTGCACCTGCTCTTCAGTCTCAGGCAATGCAACCACCCAGGGCTGCTCACGAATCGCCGTGAGACCGTCGCATTCGTAGGGTTTTAAACCGGCTGCATCGGTGATGAGACCGTCGTCCGGGAGCAGGGAACGCAGTTGGTCGATAACTACCTGAGGTTTGTCTGCGGCCATATTCATGGCCGCCATTATGCCCGAAAAAGGCTACGCGTCAGCGTTTAGAAGTGGAAGTTAATGGCCGCATACGGCCCATTGACATCAATCTTTGCCTGGTTAACTTCATCAAACGCATCCAACTCAATCTGAACCGCTCGATAGCCAGCTTCCAGACCCAGACCGACGCTGGACTTGTAACCCATTTTTGCGTCAAAGCCGATCAAGGTATTGTCGTCATAACTGATCCCCTGCGCCTGGGCACCCACCCATAAACCTGTAAAGGGCAGATCGGCACGGACAGCCGCGTAAAGCATGGGGACTACCTCATCAAAATCAGCACTGGCCTGTTCAGACAGGCTGGTCACTTCAATGGATCCCTCAACCAGGCTGATGGACAGGCCCAGGTCCAGGGACACCACATTATCGAGCAGCTCGTAATACAACACCGCATCCGTCTGAGTGAGGCCAACCGTTGTAAGGACGTCTTCAGAAACGCTGAAAACATCACCATTGAATTCAATGCTACGCGAGAGCCTGTTATCAGCATCCACATCGAGGGTGTAATACTGCGCCCGAACATTGGGTAACACAGGCACGCCATGTTCTAACGCCGCGTACAGAATGACGCTGTCATCGTCGTCGAGGCCAAGGTCATCTTCAATATCGACAGTTGAGATTCCCGAACGCACATCTCCGCTATAGCCCTGCTGCCAGGTGCCCGCTCCTGCATAAACGCCAAACAGGGTATCTGCCTGAACCGGCGCGGTGCTTACCAGGCTGAGTGCCAACACACCTGCGGCCAATGGTCTTGCATGAATCATGTTCTCTCCCTGTACGTCGCATCAAAAGACTTCATTCTGAATTTTAAGCACGATATCTCCGGTCGATGTGAACCAGTCCACAGCTGGCATCTAGCGTCCACTGGCTTTAGGCTAGCTGTGACTTATGCACGTTAGCCGGGAGGATACAACTGTGAGCATCGACGACAAATTCAACGCCTTGGGTCTGCAACTGCCGGCACCCATGCAGACTGCTAATTTACCTTTCGACTTATACCGACTGGACGGCCAGATACTCTATCTTTCAGGTCACGTGCCCACCGAGTCTGATGGCAGCATGGCTAAGGTGTTGGGCAAAGTGGGTGCTGAGGTCAGCCCGGAGCAGGCCTATGAGGCAGCACGCAAGGTCACCCTGGGGCTGTTCGCCAGCATCGTGGCCGCAGTGGGCAGCCTGGACCGCGTCGAGGCCTGGCTGAAAGTATTTGGCATGGTTAATGTGGCACCTGGTTTTAAAACGATACCACCGGTGATCAATGGCTGTTCTGACCTGATCCTGGAAGTGTTTGGCGCAGACGTGGGTGCACACACCCGCTCAGCCGTTGGCATGGCGGAACTGCCTTTTGGTGTACCCGTTGAAATTGAAGCGCAGCTGAAAATCAGACTCTGAAGTCCCCAGCATCAGCAAAAGAATCAGCAAAGGACCCCGCAATGAAAAAAATTCTAATTGGTATTGCTGGTGTGCTCGCGCTTTTGGCTGTTTTATTTTACGTGTTCCAGGATGAAGTAGGGTTTGGTCTGATGCGCATGGCGCTGGCACCAGATCAGAGCTTTGCTGCGGACACTCGTCATACAGCGCCGGATTACAGCCAGGAACTACACTGGGCCGCACTGCCACAGCGGGATGATGACGCTGACGTTTCTCCGCTGGGTTTTGATCTGGACAATCAGCACGCTGCGCCCGTTGACGTATTTTTCATTCACCCGACAACTTACTACAAATCAGACTACTGGAATCAGCCGCTGGACGATGCTGACGCAAACACGTTCACCGACACGCAGGTGCTACGCAATCAGGCCAGCGTGTTTAACAGCTGCTGCAAGATTTATGCGCCCAGATATCGCCAGGCAACACTGTATGCCTTCATGGACGATGGCGAAGACGGCGATGCAGCCATCGACTTTGCCTACACCGATGTACGCAAGGCGTTCGAATACTACCTGCAGAACTACAACAACGGACGCCCGTTTATTATCGCCGGTCACAGTCAGGGTGGAAAACATGCCGACACACTACTTAAAGAAATAAACGGTACACCGCTCATGGACCAGCTTGTTGCGGCTTACCCGGTTGGTTTTTTCTTCGATGGTGAAGGCAGTATACCTGTATGTGAGTATGCCACCCAAACAGGTTGTCAGGTCACCTGGAATTCCGTGGCACCAGACGCACCTACGTTCTCCGATACCAGCGATGCGATCTGTGTGAATCCGCTTAACTGGTCAGCAAGCGGCGAATATGCAGACTTCAGCGAAAATCAGGGCGCGGTAAGTTTTGCGGCGGATGGCGAGGTTGAACCCGGCATCGCTGATGCCCAATGTGTGAATGGCCTGTTACACGTGACTGAGGTGAAGTCAGAAAATTACTCCACCGAGATGTTTGGACCAGGCAACTATCATGTCTATGATTTCAGCTTCTTCCACATGAACATCCGCAACAATGCCATGGCGCGCGTTCAGGCGTTTACAACCCCCTGAACCCGACACACCACCCTCAGGAATACTGTTTGGACAGCTGTTCCAGGCTTGCAAAAAACTGCTGCTTCACCTCAGCAATAACTTCGGCAACCGGGCGCACGCTGTCAATTCTACCGGCAACCTGGCCCGTCAGAGCAATACTTGATTCCATATCACCGCCAAAATAAAGATCCGTGGCTTTTCCGAATTCGGTCATGGCATTGGTGTCGTTTTCAAATTCCAGCCGGGTGGTTTTTTCAGTTCGCAGCGCGCGTAATGCAGGCGAGTGGGCTCGATTCAAAAAAACCGTGTCGGTTTCTTTGGCATTAACAATCGCATTCTTCCAATTGTCGTGGACCGGAGACTCGGCCGCAGACACCATCCGCGTACCCATCTGAATCCCTTCCGCACCCAGCGCAAAGGCGGCGAGCATCGAAGCACCGTCCAGAAAACCTCCCGCCGCAATAATCGGTACATCAACTTTTGAGCGGATCAGCGGCAACAGAACCATGGTGGAGACATCGCGTGGATTCTTAAAACCACCACCTTCACTGCCTTCCACAACAAGCCCATCAACACCAGCGGCTACCGCCTTCAGCGCCGCATCCAGACTCGGCACGACGTGGAACACCGTAAGGCCAGCATCTTTCAACTCTTTGGTGTAACGCTCCGGGTTACCTGCTGAGGTGGTGACAAATTTAACACCCTGGTCAATCACAAACTGAACAATATTCGGGTCGCGCACAAACGCCTGAGCGATGTTCACGCCAAAAGGTTTATCTGTCAGATCTCGCATCTTCAGAATTTCTTCACGCACGGCATCAAGTTCGCCTGATGAGGTTTCAATAATTCCAAGCGCACCCGCATTGGAAACAGCAGAAGCAAGCTGGGAACGTGCAATCCAACCCATCGGCGCCTGCACCAGTGGAATCTCTACTCCCAACATCTCAGTAATTCTGTTTTTGAACGGCATCTTGCTTCTCCCTGTTTAAAATCTGCAGCCGATCAGTCTAACCGGCTGTATAGACTAATTCACCATTAACCCAGGTTTGCAGAATCGCAATGTTACTTAATGCATCAGGTTCAACCTGCAACGGGTCCTGATCAAGCACTATGAAATCAGCAAACTTACCCACCTCGAGACTGCCCACCTCATGGTCGCTGTGACACTGCCAGGCAGCATCGATTGTCATGGCGCGCAGCGCCGCTGCGGTAGAAATACACTCCTGCGGAGACAGTTTTTCGTCAGACTTCCACATGTTGCGGGTCACCGCGTTTTCAATACAGCGCAGCGGATTCATCTCTGTGACGGGATCATCTGAGTGAATGGTCCAGCGAATACCTTTCGCTTCGCAGGTACCGGTACGGTCGAGCAAAGATGCTTTATCCAGGCCAAATACATCCTGCACAAACGCCTGCCCCCAGAAATACACGTGACCTATGAGGAAACTCGGAGATAAACCGAGTGTTGCCATGCGTTCAATCTGTTCGTCGTGCAGAATACTGCAGTGTTCAATGCGGCAGCGCTGCGCGTCCGCCCGCAGTCCTTTTGCCGCTGCTGCCTCAAACGCATCAAGCACGTTATCAATTGCAGCATCGCCGTTAGCATGAACACATACCGCCCAGCCGGCAGCCAGGCGCTGCTCTATGGCAGCAAACAACTCTTCACGTTCGATATAAGCAATACCGGTTTCATCAGAGTTCAGGAAAGGTTCGCGCTGCAAACCTGTGCGCCCCTGATTAGAGCCGTCGCTGACAATCTTCCAACCGGTGTTGCGCAACCATTCATCACCTTCACCCCAGCGGCAACCGGCGTCGTCCCAGTGATCGGCAACAGCTTGCGCCAACGAGTAGCGGAAGCGAACCGTCATTCGGTTGCTGTCTCGCAGACCTCGATAGAGGTCCAACTCTTTTGCACCCTGGAACAAGCCTGTGCCTTGATCACACAATCCAGTGATTCCCAGGGTATTAGCGTGTGCAAACACATCCAGACAAGCCTGGGCCAGATCAGCAGATTTTGTATGCGGATTGTGGCGTGCCACCAGAGCCATGGCCGGACCAGCCTTGAGCACACCATTAGGTTGGCCGCTCTCATCACGGCCTATTTCCGCACCTGCAGGATCAGGTGTAGCTGCCGTTACGCCGGCCAGTTGCAGTGCAACAGAATTACAGTACGCCAGATGCAGCGAAGCGTTATAGATAAAAATAGGATGATCTGTACTGACCTCATCGAGCAGATCTATTGTCAGATAGTCCGGACCCTCCTGCAGCGAGGGGTCAAATTGCCGCCCGACCAGCCAGTTTCCTGCGGGTATGTTCTCGCTTTTTTCCTGCAGGTAGGCCAATGCGTCCTGGGTACGCGGAAATCTGAAGGGACCCAGATTTTCAAAACTGTGCAGCATCGCCAGCGGCGCCAGATGCATATGCGGATCAATGAAGCCCGGCAATATTGTTTTATTACCCGCAGCAACCTTTTGTTCTGCCAAGGCCTCCGCAGGTGCATCTTTTTCTGCGCCCACCCAGCGTATTTTGCCATCCACTACCCACATGGCATCAGCCTCAGGCTGATCTGGATTCATGGTCTGTATCTTCGCCTGGCTGATAAAAACAGAGTTTTCCAGCGCAGCGGTTCGTTTGGTTAAGTGTTTAGCCTGATCAGCGAGATCAACGCCACTGACGCTGAGCAACTCGCTGAAAACGTTGGCACAACAGGGACACGCAAACGGGTCAGCGGAATGGCGTGCAGGTATAGATGGGGAACTCCAGTCATCTATGGAAATTTCGTCCGGAGTTACGTGGCTGTCGTCAAACATGGCAGGTACCATTAGTTAAAGCATTGAGGAGTCTAACAATGAGCCAGGGCGCAGACTATGACATTGCCATCATCGGTGCCGGCGCGGCTGGACTGTCTGTTGCCTACTTTCTCAGCGAAGACGCTCGGGTGGTTGTGCTTGAGGCAGAGTCACAGCCGGCTTATCACAGCTCCGGGCGCTCTGCTGCAATGTACATTGAAGGTTACGAAAATCAGGTTGTACGCCGCCTGACTCAACGCGGAAAAGGCTTTTTCTTCACACCACCGGCTGGATTCGGTGACACCCCACTGGTTACACAGGCTGGCGGTTTAACCGTGGCCGGGCCAGCGGAAGAACCCAAGCTCGAGAAGTATCTGAACACCTGGCAGGCACATTGTCCGGAGCTGGAACGTATCAGCATTGCACAAGCCAGGGACATCATTCCCATTCTACGCACAGAGTGGCTCAGTGCCGCAGCTTACGATCCCAGCTGGCACAACATTGACGTACACGCCCTGTTACAAGGCTATCAGCGCGGTATCAGGCAACGTGGCGGCACGTTGATAACAGACTTTCGCACGGACAACGTGGAGAGAATCAGAAATCAGTGGCATGTCCATTGTGGTGACAAAGAGGTAAGCGCACCCATTCTGATCAACGCCGCTGGTGCCTGGTCAAACCATGTTGCTGAACTTGCTGGAATCAAGACTTTACCTCTAACCCCCTTGCGTAGAACGGCCGCTATCGTCCCGGCACCTGCAGACTGTGGAGACTGGCCGCTGCTTCACACCATCAGCGAAAACCTGTATTTCAAGCCGGAAAGTCCTGGTCTGATGGTTTGCCCGCAGGACGAAACGCCGAGCCCCGCCATGGACGCGTACGCCCACGACATTGATGTTGCACAGGCGCTTGATACGTTTGCTCAATTAGCAGATTTCAACGTGAAAACAGTCATGCACAGCTGGGCAGGGTTGCGAACCTTTGCTCCGGACCGATTCCCTGTGGTTGGATTCGACCCACAGAACAGCGGCTTCTTCTGGCTGGCTGGACAAGGCGGATTTGGCATTCAAACCTCTCCGGGGCTGGGTCAGTTAGCGGCTGATCTGGTGAGGCATAAGTCACCGCAGGATGACTTGAGCATCGCTGCGCAGATCGCCGTGAATCGATTCTAATTGTTACCCTGTCAGCCCGGGCATACGAATCCATCGAAGATCGGGTATGCTCTGGTTTCAAAGCGAGAGAAATCGGGGAACAGCACATGAAAATCAACGTTGAAGTAGACATCACACCGGAAGAACTCAGACGGTTTATGGGGCTGCCAGACGTCCACGAACTGCAGCAGGGTATGATTGAACAGTTCACCCAACGACTGCAGTCTTCGGCCGAGCAGCGCGACGAGTTTATCCAGAACATGTTCAAGAACGCCATGGGCCCCTGGCAGGCATTTTCAAATGTCATGAACACAGCCGGTAAATCAGCCAAGAACAGCAGCAAAAGTAACTCTGATAAATAGGCCAGGAACAAAGAGATGAGCGAATTGGAACCACATCCTGATAACTCGGACGTTGAAATAAGACGCTGGGCGGCAGCTACACATATTGCCGCGGTCGCAGGCTACCTCATCCCTTTTGGCAATATCATAGGGCCTTTGCTGGTCTGGCAGTTAAAAAAGGAAGACGGACAACTTATTGATGATCAGGGTAAAGAGTCTGTGAACTTTCAGATCACCGTATCCATCGCAATGCTGATTTCCGCAGCGCTTACGCTAATCCTTATTGGCTTTCTGCTGATTTTTATTGTTGGTATAGGTGCACTGATTCTGGTGGTGATCGCAGCCATAAAAGCCAACGACGGAGAAGCTTACCGGTATCCGCTGACTTTGAGACTGATTAAATAGACCTTGGTCGCACCAGTGCAGCAGCAGCAACCAGCAGCACAGCCGCCAGAAGGCTGGCCATAACAAAATCTCCACTGGCATCAGCCATACGACCAGATACGGCCGGGCCCAGCAGCTGCCCCAGCGAAAACGCGACTGTCATGGCACTGACGGCGAACGCAACCCTGCGCGGCGCAGCCGCCCGCGCCGCGCTCAAGCCTAATGCAGTGATGGCGCCAAAAGTACCGCCCAACAATATACAGGCCAGCAGCAATCCCGGATAACTGCCACTGACGCCAGCCAGAACAACACCCACCGCTTCTACAAGATAAGCCAGCTTCAGGGTATTCAACAAACCGAAGCGGTTAGCAATCCATTGCCAGAGGTACACCGATGGCACAAATGCTAATCCCACCACTGTCCAGACACTACGCACGTCAATACCCGGTGTGTCGAGGCGCTGGGCCATAGCTACAACAAAGGTAGCCGCTACAACGTAGCCAAAGCCAAAAAAGCCGTAGCCGATAATCAATCGCCACAGCGTCCAGTCAAAATCGAGGCTTAAGCGTTGTCGTGGCACAACAGGAATCGGCTGAAACTGATGTTTACCTATAAGGAACCAGGCTACCGCCATCAAACCTGCAGATAACGCACCTAAGCGGGCCCACTGAGTGCTTACATCACCACCACCGTAAACTGCCAGCATACAAATCAGAATACCCAAACCGACACCTGCAAAATGCACGTTACCAAATCTTTCCTGGCGCTCGTCAGCCAGCACAAACATCAGGTGGGTGGTAACTGCCACCAAACAGAAGGCACTTGCTACACCGCTTAAGAATCTCACAGCCAGCCACAGATTAAAACTGTCAGCTTCGGCACCAAGGTAAGTGGTCGCTGCACTGGCCATCAGAGAAGCTGCCAGCCAGACCCGAATATTTTGCGATGGCGTTATCGCAGGTGCAAGCAACGCACCCACCAGATAACCTATGAAGTTAGCACTGGCCAGGTCACCTGCTGTTGCGAAGCTCCAGTTATATTGAGCCACCATTTCGGGTAACAGCGGAGTATAGGCAAAACGGCCAATGCCCATTGCACTGGCCATAACCAGGGTAGCGCTGATTACCCAGCGGCTGGCAGGATTCAATTACCCCGCCGATTCGCTGCGCAGGTCAGGCAGCTGATAACCTCTGGCATCAAGGTCCGCACGTACAATTTTCTTATCCATCTTGCCCGTCGATGTCAGCGGGATAGAATCTACAAACAGGACATCATCCGGCAGCTGCCACTTGGCAAATGCAGTTGCACAGTGGGCCAGTACAGTTTCAGCGCTGACTTCTTTGCCAGGCTCCAGAATCACCAGTGCTACCGGACGCTCATCCCATTTCGGATGTGGATGTGCAACCACACACGCCTGAGCAATTCCATCTAGTGCAACTATATGATTTTCCAGATCAACTGACGATATCCATTCACCGCCACTTTTTACCAGGTCTTTGGAGCGATCGCTGATGATCAGATATTCTTCCGAGTCTATTTTGCCCACGTCTCCTGTGATCAGCCATCCATCATGGAATTTTTCCGGTTGCGGATTGTTATAGTACTCTGAGCAGATCCATGGCCCGCGAATCAGAATTTCACCTACAGTTTCGCCATCATGCGGCAGCGGATTGAACTCTTCGTCAAAAATTTCCAATTCAATTCCAGGCATCAGCTGACCCGCTTTGGCAACGTTGGCAAACTGCTGATCTTCACTGATGGACAACTGAGATCGTTTCATAACTCGACGCGACAAAGTCGCCAACGGTGAGGTTTCTGTCATACCCCAGCCCTGAATCATCTCTACACCCAACTCATCCCAATACCAGCGAATGAGCGACGGCGGTGGCGCACTACCACCACAGGTCAAACGCGACAGATTAGACAAGTCATACGTACCCGGACTGCCTTCGTAAAGCCCTTTGATGCCCTGCCAGATAGTGGGCACACCTGCAGAAACAGTAACGCCTTCCGATTCGATCAGTTGCAAAAGACGTTTAGGGTCCATGAAGCGGTGTGGCATAACCTGTTTGCAGCCCAGCATCAGAGCGGACCAGGGCAAACCCCAACCCATTGCGTGAAACATCGGCACAATGCCTAACAATGCGTCGGTTGCAGACAGGTTCATGGAATCAGTCATGCACTGGGCCATGGTGTGCAGGTACTGTGAGCGATGTTCGTACTCAACCCCTTTCGGATGCCCGGTAGTGCCGCTGGTGTAACACAGACCCAGCGGGGAATTTTCATCAATGCTGGGCCAATCATAATCTGTTGGCTTGCCGGCAATGAAATCTTCGTAGTCGACCGGGTTGGGTAAATCTGTCTGCCAGCCTTCGAAACCTTCTTCAGTGGCAATGACTACCCGTTCCACTGAGGGCATACGATCTTTCAGTACTTCCAGCAGCGGCAGGGCATCAGCATCAACAATGATAATTCTGTCCTGGGCATGGTCAATGATGTATTCCAGATCTTTATCCGATAGGCGGATGTTAAGTGTATGCAGCACTGCACCCATGCCTGCGCAAGCATGGTAAGCCTCCAGGTGACGGGAGCCATTCCACATGAACGTACCTACACGATCTCCCACTTGAATGCCTGCACCTTTCAGAGCATGAGCCAGCTGATGGGCACGATTGCGGGTTTCAAGGTAGGTTTGCCGGCGCACGCCATTTTCCGTAGCGGTGACAATCTCTTCATTTGGTGCAACCCTGGCACCACGGTCCAAAATCGTGTGCATCAGTAAGGGCGTATGTTGCATTGCCATTGTAGAATTCTCCCAGTTTCTAATATTTTGCAGCCCAAGCTTAGCATGGGCCAAGGATGTATTTTGCCAGACAAAACGATGACAGAAGAAGTCAATGAACACATGCTCAACATTCCACATTCCTGCGCCCTGGGCATGGAATTTGTCTCCCAGGGTGTTGATGAATGTGAGTTGTTAATCCGCTACAGCGACCATCTGGTTGGCGACCCGGACCGCGGTGTGATTCATGGCGGTGCGATCACTGCCCTGCTTGATAATGCGGCGGGTATGGTTGCCCGTCCTCCGGAGATGCCGCGTGAGCAGGCGGCTATCGCTACGCTTGATCTGCGCATCGACTATATGGG
>Ga0180435_10001247_pt1 | contig 26675 bp, 22 predicted proteins | sample SS_ome_3_FD_132467 | JGI IMG/M metagenome (GOLD analysis project Ga0180435, IMG submission 132467) | Hypersaline lake sediment archaeal communities from the Salton Sea, California, USA - SS_3_S_1 metaG | ecosystem: Environmental > Aquatic > Non-marine Saline and Alkaline > Hypersaline >... | reverse complement strand
TCGACGCCACCACCGTCGGCGCGCTCCCGCTCGCCCAGATGCGCTGGCTGACCGCATTGCTGGCTGAACAGGGCGTTCGCTACGCCCGTCGTGTCGTGTTCAGTCACTTGCCGCTATGGCCTGTCGCATCGGGCCGGGAAACCGAGACCATCGGCGACCCCGTCCTGCAGGCGTTACTCTCCGGGACCGCGGTGGACATTTACCTCAGTGGGCATCACCACGCTTTCTACCCCGGCCACAAGGACGGCGTGGTCTTCGTCAGCCAGGCATGCCTCGGCGCCGGTCGGCGACGCCTGATCGGCGATGCGGCGCGCGCCGCGCGCAGCTTTACCCTGATCGAGCTGGCGCCGGAGCGGCTGGAGATCGCCGCCTACGCGGCGCCCGGGTTCGTCGCGCCGGTCGACTGGCATGACTTGCCACGGCAGATCCGTTCGCGCACGGCAACCTTGCAGCGTGCCGACCTCGCCCAAGTGCCCGGCCTGCAGTTCTGACGACGCCGGAATCCGGCGCATTCGCCCGGCAGTCAGTAGAGATCCGGCGGAAACGCCATGAATACGATGTCTTCGATGCGCTGCCAGAAGTCGCGTGCGGGCTGCTCCATATGCACGTCCGCCCCGGCGATCCAGCGTAAACCGCCGTCGGCATCGCGCGTCACGCGCCACGAGTTTTCGGGCGCGAGGTCGCGAACGATCAATGCCGCCAGCGCGCGCGCCAGGCCGGGGCTCTCGATGACCACGCCCATCTCGCTATTGATTCCCCAAGACCGCGGGTCGAGATTCATCGAGCCAATCAGAACCCGCTCACCGTCGATCGCCATGGCCTTGGCGTGCAGACCCATGAATTCAGCCTCGACCGGCGCAGTATCGGCAGTCGACCGGCGGATAGCCGCATCCGGTCGCATTTCATGGACTTCGACACCGCTGTCGATGAGGCGCTCGCGCCACTGCTTGTAGTGAGCATTGACGGCGGGGACATCATGCGAGGCCAGGGAATTGGTCAGCAGACGATAGCGCACGCCTGCGCCGATCGCCGCGCGGATGCGCGCGAGCGCATGCTCCCCCGGGATCACATAGGCGTTGATGATCAGCACCTCGTTCCTGGCGCTGGCGAGCAGCGTTCGGATCGCCTCGGGCATGTGATGATCGAGTTCGCCCTCGTCCGGGCTGTCACTGTGTACGGTGCTGCTGCCGGTGTGCATCTCGGCGCCCAGCATCAGGAGCGCCTCGCGCCAGTCCTGCCGCTCGAGCGGAAAGTGCTCGAGCACGGCGACGCGCGCAAGCCGCGATGCCATCGCCTGCCGCTGCCGCGCAAGCTCGCTCGCGTCAACGTCAATGCCGAGAGCCGCTGCCGGCGTGACCCAGCGGCTGTTCCAGAAGCGGTCGAAAACCCCTGAGGCCTGGCGCGCGACCGGGCCGATGCCGATGACATCGAGATCGCGAAAGTTGAACTCGCGCGACAAGCCAAAGTAATGATCCCCGAGATTGCGGCCACCGATGATGGCGGCACGGTTGTCGGCGATCAGCAGCTTGTTGTGCATGCGTTGGTTGACGCGCTCGGCGTGCGTCACGCTGTCGAACAGGCGCCCGGGCAGCGAACGTTCCTGCCAGGCGTTGAACAGGCGGAACTCGATATTGGGATGGGAGTCGAGGATCGCCGCGAGCCGGTCCCGGATCACGATGTGTGTCTCGTCGGCGAGCATCGTCGACAGGTCATCGACGATGATCCGCACGGCGACACCGCGCTCGGCGGCCGCGATCACGCGCTCGAGCAGCAGCTCGCCGCTCGCATCTCCCAGCCACAGGTAGTACTGCAGATCGAGTGAATGCGCGGCGGCATCGATCAGGGCCAGGCGCCAGCGCAGCCCCTCGTCGTTGCTGTCGAGCAGGGCGAAGCCCGAAGTGTCGGCCGGTTCGCGGGCGCGCACGACCTTCTCGACGTCGGCCAGCACACCACGCGCGGCCGGCTCGGTAGCGACACGAGGCGCCGCCGGGGTCGCAGGTGGCAGCCGGGCGCAACCTCCTGTGGCACATGCGAGGCACAACAAGATGACTACGGGCAGCGGCTTGCGGTACATACATGACACCAGGGCTGGAGAAAGGACATGCCCGCTCGCATTGTAGGTCGGAACCGGGCACTGCACAGATGCACCGAAGGGCGCCGTGACCGCGATCCACTGACGGCACGATCGTGCGACTATCGTGGGCTACGGTTACACGGCGAGGAGCCAGGCATGGGTAGACGAAACGGGAATGTACGGACATTGGCGACGATGGCGCTGGCGCTGACTCTGGGAGCGCTCGTTCCCGGCGCCGCGGCACAGGCCGCGGACGAAGCCATCAACAAGGCGAGAGTGGAGACCCGGGAAGCCATCGACGCCAGTAAGGTCGCGGCGGACGCTGCCTGGATGGAAGCCCGCGAACGCGCCAAAGCCGGCTGGAGCGAGGCCAAAACGACCAGCGCCAGTGCGTGGGACAAGGCCAAGGCCGCATCGGCCGAGGCCTGGCAACGCGCCAAGAACGAGTCCTCCAGTGCCTGGGAGGAGGTTACCGACGAGGCATCGTGGGAGACGGCCAAGCAGCGCTCGCACGCCGCGGCCACCACGGCGCGGCAGCGATCCCACGAGGCCTGGATCGAGGCGCAGCAAGCCTCTCACGAAGCGTGGCAGCAGGCTACGCAAGCAACCCGCAGGCAATTGGAGAAGATCGCGTCCGAGGAGGAGCCATCGCCCGCGGCGCACTGAAACACCGTTTCCGAGGCCTTAATTGGCACCGGGTAGTCGCGGCGGCCCGGGCGCTTCGGGACGGGAGTCATGCGAGAACGCTCCGGTCTCGACGAATTCGACGGTCGCGCGGATAACGTCCTCATCCCGCATGATGAAAGGATGGGAGACCGGTACCGCGAGGAAGTCGACCATCCCCTCCAGGCGCGTGCTGGCGAGCGAGACCTTACCGTCGTCCGGATCGGGCAGGTAACGCGAAAGCAGGGGGTTGATGGTGTCGGTACCGGCGATGATGCCGACGGGATAGGTCGGCGCGCCGAGTTGCGCCGGCAGATCCTCGACACCGGTGCCCAGCTGGCCGCCGGCGGGGCCGAGCAGCAGGTCGAAGCCGGGAACGGACCCGAGCCGGTCGACGATTTCGCTGCCGTGGTTGGGCGGCGCAAGCATGACGACCTGCCCAAGCTCGGTAATGGTATGTCGATCGAGGTAATGGCGCAGCAGAATACCCCCCATGGAATGGGTAACTACATGCACCCGCGACGCGCGCTGCGCGCGACATTGCGCGAGGCCCGCATTCACCGCGCGCGCCGCGAGCACCTCGACGACCGCATCGCGCGACGGATAATCGATGTTCGCCACCTTGTAGCCCCGCGCGGCAAAAGCCTCCGCAAGCGGTGCCATCGAACGCGCGGTGCGCGCGAGGCCGTGTAGTAGCACGACACAGTCCGTAGCGCGGGCATGGCGAGAACCGCTGGCTAGCAGCACAATCGCCATCGCCGCGAGACCGCGCCTAATCGTCATTGCCCACCAATGGAGTGGCCGAGCGACGCACCGGGTCGCCGATCTCGCGCCAGTGCAGGTTGCGTGCATTTTCCGGCGGCACCAAACCGCGCGCGAGCACAACGACGAGACGCAGACCATCCGTATAATAGGGATCCCCCGTGAGGTTGTGGTGTGGCGCACCCGCCGCGGTGGCGCCGACGCCGCCAACGAATCCGAAGCGCTCCACCGTGTGATGCACGAGGAGACTCTGCAGCAGGTACTCGCGCGTCTCGTCGATTTGCGGATCGATGACGTGGGTCGTCAGCGACGGCGACTTGGTGGTCAGCTTGACGCCGATGTCACGGCTCACCTGTCCTACCCACACCGCACGGCCTTGGTAGCGGAACGGGGCCAACCATAATCGCATGTGGTTGCGCTGGGCGATCGCAGTGCGGGCGCGTTGCAACGACACGTCCTGGGTCCGCTCGAACAAGTGGAGCGGGCTCACCGGCGCCACCGGGTACGGGGTTCCGGCGATGGCTGCGCCCAGGAGACGACCGATACTGCGTAGATCGATCCGGTGCGTGAACGCCCAGCCGCTGCGCGCGAGCGCCGCGAAGACTTCGGAGCGGGAACCGACCATGACGACGTTGAGCGGATCGCCCTCACCTTCACCCGCCGCATCCGCCGCACAGCAGGGCAGCTCGCGCAGGCGCTCGCGCAGGGCCGATGCGTCGAGGTCGGGCGTCGGCTTGTCGGCATAAAGCGCGTCCGGCGCGACATCCTCGAAATCGAAGCCCTCGTTCTCGATCGGCAACGCGAAGCCGAAACGAAGACGTTCGGCGTGCCCCACCAGTTCGACGTTCACATACCGCCCGCCTTCCTGCCGGGGCGCCAGCAGGTAACCATCGACGACCTCGCCGGACTCGACCAGCAGCGGCATCGCCTCGGCGCGGAAGTGGGCGGCGAGACGCTCCTCCGCTGCGCCGACCAGACCGCTGCGAAACAGGTAGGCAGCCTCGTTGGGCGCGTAGTAGTCCGGATCGAACGCAGCGACCAGGAACCAGTAACGTGCCGGTGAGTCGTTACGCACCCGCAACCAGGTCGCCTGCACGCCACGACTGGCGAGATCGACGCCGTAATGCTGCCGTGCCTGCTCGTCAGTGAGCACCACTGCCGATACCGTCACGTCGTGCCGCTCCGCAGAGGTCGCGACGCCGGCAACGGGCGGGGTCGGCAGCGGCTGCGGCTCGAACCGCGCGCAGGCGCTTGCCATGAGCGCGAGCAAGAGCAGCACCGCGCTCGGCTGCCGGTGGCGAACGCGCCGTGAATCCTTCATGGAACCCTGGCAGCAGCAGGCCGCGACGCCCATCAATCGACCGGTATGCGGTGCGCAGGCGTGTGCGGCAGCACGCTGTGAATGACCGTATCGCCCTCGAAGTAGACGGTGAAATCGGCATACGTCCAGCGGCTGATCGGCGGGTCACCGACGGCCGGCGTCATCGATATCGGTTCGCCGAAGCGCGCCAGTACCGTGTCGGAGGACATGCCGCGCTCGGGTCGCGCAAGATCGGCGCGTGCGCCACCCTGCGCGCCGACCGGGATCTCGATCACCTCCCACTCCGCGGCGGGCACGGCGAACGGTAGCAGACAGGCGAGACAGAGGACGGCGGACAGGCGCATGCACGGTAGCTACGATGGCACCCGGCAAAGATACCAGATGGCGCCGCGCGCGTGCGTGGCGGCGGCCGGTCGCTCAGGCGGGACTCTGCGCGCCTTGCGCGTGCCGGAACTGGTCGAACAGGGCGTCGAACTCGGCTTCGTCCATGTCGACTTCGTGCACGTCGAGTTCGACCTGCTCATCGGTGACGTGACGGACGAGATCGTTGACGCGGATCAACGCGTCGAGCGGCACGGTGGCGAAACGGAAGTCGGCCACCGCCAGCCCCATGACGCGCTCCTGCGTGCCAATCGGCAGCGGCAGGACGATCGGCAGGAGGCCGGCATCGAGCAGCAGACGGAAACCGCGGTACACGCTGCCCTTGAAGTCGAGGATATTGTCACCGGTGCCCGACACGATACGTCCGAGTACGTCGTGTCGCGTCGAACTGAGGTCGGCCTTGATTTCGCAACGATTCACGCCGAGGAAACTCAGGCTCTGCCACTCCTGTCCCTGCAGATCGGCCAGCGCCCCGACCAGGCCGAGATCCCAGCAGGGCGCGACGTTGCTGAACGGCACGTCCTGCAGGATGGCGCGGTCCTTGAACACGAGCTTGCCCTTGTTCATCGCCAGCACGCCGATGCGGGCCTCGTCGCCGACGCGGCGCAGCATCGGGAATTCGCCGAGGCCGCGGCGGAAGAGCGCCGCGAAAAATGCCTGTTTCCTGGTTTCGTCCATGTTCTCTCGCACCTGGCTCCTGGCGTCGCGGCAACCGCGCCCAGTCACGTTCGCCGCACCGTGCAGCCGCCCGGCGCGCGCACGTCGGGCACGGGGCCGCGCGGCGTTCGTGAGTCTAGCGCAAAATCATCCGCATACGCGCTCGGCGATGCCGGCCGGCCAGGACGCGGGCACCGCAGCGGCGCGGTACCCGTGGGGCGGGTTCACCATGGATGACGCCCGGCACGCAACCGGTATGGGACGCGCCGACGAGAAGATTCCAACGAGATGCGGCATGGCGTGCCGGCCACGCGCGCTTCCATGACAGCGCCGATGACCGCGACAGGCGGGGCAGCGCAGTACTGGCCGCAGCCACGCCGCCTGCGCCGGTAGCCAACGTCCGGCACGCTCGGCGGGTGCAGCCCGACGGGCCGTGCCGCCGGGCGGCGACGGGGGCGCGGATGCGCCCCCATGCATCACCGGCGAACCGACAGGCCCTCGTAGTCACCCTTGGCTCGCCACTCGTCGAGCATCGCGTAGAAGGCCAGGCCGCCCTCCGGGTAATGCCCCTGCAGGAAACCGTCGTTGTTGGCCTTCGCGTTGCCCTCGGCGTTGTAATAGCCCGGCGTGCAGTTGGCGAGGTACTCGGTCATCGCGTTCGGCGCGGTGACCAGCGCCAGCCAGTCCTCCTCGGCCTGTTGCGTGGGCTCGAGCGCCGTGATGCCCTGTGCTTTCGCGTCGGCCAGCATCGCTGCGAGGTGCAGTGACTGGTTGTTGAGCATGTAGGTGAAATTCGGTGTGTAGCCGGTCTGCGTGAAGCCCATGTGGTAGCAGTTGGGGAAGCCGTGGGCCATCAGGCCCTGGTAGGTACGCATGCCCTGCGCCCAGTGCTTCCCCAGCTTGACGCCGTCGCGGCCGATGATCTCGAGATCCGCCTGGCGCGTGTAGGTGGCGCGGCTGACCTCGAATCCGGTCGCGAAGATCAGGCAGTCGATTTCGTACTCGACCCCGTCGACGACCACGCCTTTCTCGGTCACGCGCTCGACGCCGCCGAAGTCGCTGGTGTCGACCAGCGTGACGTTGTCGCGGTTGAAGGTCGGCAGGTACTCGTCGTTGAAGCAGGGTCGCTTGCACCACGGGCGGTACCAGTGCTTGAGCTTCTCGGCCGTCTCCGCATCCTTGACCTCGGCCTCGACGCGCGCGCGGATGCGCTCGTCGTGCTGAAAGTCGACGATCTCGCCGAGCAGCTTGAGTTCATCGTCGTTCAGATCGATGGCACCGCTGCTGTCCTGCAACTGGCCGAGCGACTTGAAGATCTCCGTCCAGCCGTCGTTGACGAGGTCTTCCTCTACCGGCACGCCGACCAGCAGCTTGGTGAAGTTGTCGTTGCGTTCCTTCTGCCAGCCGGCCTGCTGCGACTTCCACCAATCCGGGTCGGTGGGACTGTTGCGGCGCAGGTCGATCGATGAAGGCGTGCGCTGGAACACGTACAGGTGCTGCGCCGTCTTGCCGAGATGCGGGATGCACTGGATGCCGGTTGCGCCCGTGCCGATGATGCCGACGCGCTTGTCCTTCAGTTTGTCCAAGCCACCGAGCGGATTACCCCCGGTGTAGTCGTAGTCCCAGCGGCTGGTGTGGAACATGTGGCCCTTGAACTCGCGCAGACCGGGCAGGCCGGGCAGCTTGGGCCGGTTGAGCGAGCCGCTCGAGACGACCACGTGGCGTGCACGAATGACGTCGCCGCGATCGGTCGTGACCACCCACCGGGCCGCCTCATCGTCCCAGCGCTGCTCCTTGACCTGGGTCTGGAAGAAGGAACGCGGGTAGAGGTCGTAGTGCTTGCCGATGCGCTGGGCGTGTTCGAGGATTTCCGGCTGGAAGGAGTACTTCTCCTTCGGCATGTAGCCGGTCTCTTCGAGCAGCGGCAGGTAGATGTAGGATTCGACGTCGCACTGCGCGCCAGGGTAGCGGTTCCAGTACCAGGTGCCGCCGAAGTCGCCGGCGCGCTCGATGATGCGGAAGTCGCGGATCCCGGCCTCCTGCAGGCGCGCGGCCATCAGCATGCCGCCGAAACCGCCGCCGAGGATCGCGACTTCGACCGTCTCCTGCACCGGCTCGCGCACGATGCGCTCGCTGACATGCGGATCATCGTTACCATGCGCGAGGTCGTCCTCGATGTCGTGGTACTGCGCGGCGCCTTCGGGGCGCACGCGGCGATCGCGCTCGGCGTCGTACTTCCGGCGCAGCGCCTGCGGGTCGAAACCGAGCTCTTCGACGCTCGGGATGCGCAACTTGCCGTCTGCGGCAACGGATAGGGGCTTGTTCATGGGTTCCTCTCCTCGGGGCATTCGGTGGGGCAAAACAGCCGCTGCACGGGCAGCGGCCACGCCGCGGCAGCGGGCGTCCCCGGTAGCGGGGTATCTTAGGCGGAGCGCGCCACACGACCGGCATCGATAGATGTCAATCGATTGTCATTTGATGACACTCGGCGGATTGGCGGCGCATCGCCGGCACGGCGGCAGCGTGCGACGGGGCCGCAGGCGATGTCAGGAACAGGGGTGTCGTGCAGGCGTGTAGCTGCATCCGGGTGGGGGGTGGCGCGGAATTCGCGCCCGGGGCCGGGACGAATTCTTTTCGGACGACAGGGCAACCGGCCTGGGAAACCGGCCTGGAAGGATCGGCGAATGCCGGCGGGTGATTCGGGCTGGCCCGCGGCGATGCCGCGGGCCAGGGGTCCTGGGCAGTGTTACCCGCGCTCGGCTCAGTGGCGGCGCGCCGGGACTCGCGAGAAGTCGAGACGCCGGCCTTCACGCTCTTCGGCAAAGGGGGCGGGCTCGAAGCGCGCGACCTCGCTCACCGGCAGCGTTTCGCTGCGGCGCGTGAAGGGCGGGCGGCCACGGTAGTCCACGGTGTGTACGGTGACCAGCTCGTCGCTCACGGCGGGTGCCGCGCGCCGCTCCGCCTCGAGGCGGGCAACTTCAGCCGCAGGCAGTGTCTCGACACTGCGGGTGAAGGGCGGACGACCGCGGAAGTCGGTCGTGCGGATGGTCACGTACTCGGCATCATCGCCTGCGGCGACGTTCGGGCCGACCAGGGCGGCGCCCAGGGCGGCGATCGAAAGGGTCAGCTTTTTCATTGTCACTCTCTCCAGTTTGCATGTGCGGGCGGCTGTCCCGTCAGCCACCTCTGGCCGCATTGGCGAGTCGTTTGCCCGCCTGCGTCAGATGTCCCATTAGACAGCGAAAGATGGCGATCTATCAGCAAAAAACGAGAGAGTTCGAGATAGATTTTTGTAATCAGACATGCCGCTTTCGGAGCGTTTTCTTGGGTACCGAAGCCTGTCGCTTGCATGCCTCCGGGCCCTGCAGCCGGTCAACGCACATATTCGTCAACATAATCCTCGATCGAAGCGCGCACCACTTCCTGCGCGTGCTCGCGGCCGTAGGCCTGCTCGATCACGACCTCGCTCTCCTCGCCGGGCAGGCTCTTGTAGGTCAGGAAATAATGACGCAGGCGACTGAGGATGGATGGCGGCAGCTCGGACACATCGTCGAGTCCGTCCCACATGCTGTCGTTCTCCAGCACACCGATGATCTTGTCGTCGGCCTCGCCGTGATCGAGCATCGGCAGGCCGCCGATGACCCGCACGTTGAGGATCACTTCCGGCTGGTTGATGGGACGCTCGCTGATCACACAGATGTCGAGCGGATCGCAGTCCCCTTTCTCCGCCCCCGGCATGAGCGCCGCGACGCGGCCTGCGCAATAGGTACGCGGGATGAAGCCGTACAGGGTCGGCGGTAAGGACGAAGTGCGTTGCGGACGGTCGACCATGAGGTAGCCAGTGGACTTGTCGATCTCGTATTTCACCAGGTCGAACGGTGTGATCTCGATGTAGGCATGGACCAGCGCCGGTGGCGCCTTGCCGGTCGACAGGCCATGCCAGGGATGCGGCCGCGACATGTGGATCGAGTTCTTCATGCGTGAGGTCCGGTTGTGCGTATCGGCGCAGTCTACCGTGCCCGGTGCAGGGTGCGGCGCGGTCGGCTGCGTCAGGCCGATGTCGGCAGCCGGCTAGGCGCCGAGCAGTTGCCACACGGCGTGTATCAGCGCGACCACGCCGACGACGAGCACGACCAGCAGCGCGAAGAATCCGGCCGTCGCCGAGAGCATCAGCCACAGGCTGCGGCGGCGGGTCGCGATCGAATGCGCGAACTCGCGCTCGAGCAGCGCGATGTTGCGCTGATTGGCTTTCCAGACGAAGTCGAACAGGTCGCCTGCGATCGGCACGCTGCCGACCACCGTCTCGAGCGCGACGTTGGCCAGCATGTGCGCCACGACCGCCCGCGATGCGCCGAGTCGATGCGCACCGACGACGATATACAGGGCCAGCCCGGTGCCGACCAGGTCCCCGATCCCCGGAATCAGCCCGATCAGGCCATCGAGACCGATACGGAAGCCGCCTGGCAGCGGTATCGCGCTATCGAGGATGCGTGCGAGTCGCCGCAAGGCCTCGTAGCGGGCCGAGAATGATGCGTCGCAAGCGGTGTCGTCGGCGGCCATGGCGGCTCCCGTTCGTCGGCCTGGCGGCCCGACATTTGATCGTGGTCGGGCAATCATGCCCCAAGCGGAACCAACGACCCGCCCGCGGGTGCCGCCGCGTCGCGCGCACGCGCGGCGCTTCAGGGCAGCGACGTGGACGATGCGCGCTGCGCTTCATCGCCGAAACAGCGCGCACCGGGCACAGCGGCACAAAGGGCGTCGACGACCTGCAGGGCCTGCGCTTCGTCCACATCGACCATGAGCAGGATCTCGCCGTTCTCGATGGCCTTCTGGAACTCCTGGATCTTGGTGTGCGGGACTGAAGCCCCGACCAACGCGGACACCCAGGCACCGAACGCGGCGCCAAGGCCGGTCAGCGCGAGGACGGCGCCGCCACCGAGCGCGAGCCCGGCCGGCGGCATGCTGACCGCGACGACGCCGGCAACGAGGCCGGCACTGCCACCGAGCGCCGAGCCGCGCGCCAGCGCCGGCATGAAGTCGCTGCTCGCGTTCGGGTCGGCCTCGGGCAGTTCGGCCAGTTCGATGTCGTCGCGCGCGATGAAAGCCAGGGCGTCATCATCGAGACCGTGACGGTCGCGCAGGCGGGCCAGGGCCTGCTCGGCCGCGCGCTGGTTCGGAAGCAGAAAATACAGTCGTTTGGTCATTGTGAGCTCCGGTGCCGGCGTTCGCCGCGTGGTCGGGAAGGCGCCCGGCGCGCGGCCCTCGCATGGCGACGCCTGACGCTTCGTGTATCGACAGTGCCGATGCAAACCCCGCGCCAGCCGCGCTTCGCCGCACCGCGCGCACCCATCTCGCCTGTCACGGCGCGGGCATTGACGTACTTGCACGTTCATGTAGAAGTTGCAGCGTCGCGCGCGGCATGGGCGGCAATCCGCGCGCGAACGGCGCGCGACACGCGTTGGCGGCTATTGGTCCGTTTCTTGCGCACGACTCACGCTGCGAGCCTTCCCCGCCGCACCCGTAGCGGGTGCCAGCCGCCATGCCGGACAAAAGGAGCAGCGATGATGCAGACATCGGCAGACACGCACAGCAAGTTCATTGGTTACCTGCTGTGGATCTTCGGCTTCATGGGGGCCCATCGTTTCTATTACGGGCGGCCAGTGAGCGGCACGCTCTATTTCTTCACGCTGGGACTGCTCTTGATCGGCTGGATCGTCGACCTCTTCCTGATCCCTTCGATGGATCGTGCCGCCGACTTTCGCTTCCGGGACGGCCGCAAGAGCTACAACCTGACCTGGGCGCTACTGGTGTTCCTGGGCGTGTTCGGGATACACCGCTTCTACCTGGAGAAGTGGCTGACCGGGATTCTCTGGGCACTGACCGGCGGATTGTTCCTGCTCGGTTACCTCTACGACCTGTGGACGCTGAACGAACAGATCGACAGCGTCAACAAAGGGCCTGGCGTGACCCACGCAGTCACGTCCGCTTAGGCAAGGTCGCGGCAGGTGGCTGCTGCCGCCCGCGCGGCTGCGGAGGACGAGATGGAGGCCGCTTAGCGCCTCGCCGTACACATCCTTCAGCGCCGCTCGCCGCGAACCAGGCGCCCCGGCAGCGCTCCGGTGCTCTCACCGTCCTCGAAGGTGACCTCGCCCGCGACCAGTGTCGCCCGGTAACCCTGCGCGCGCTGGATCAGGCGCTGTCCCGCGGCCGGAAGATCGTAGACCATCTGCGGCACCGGCATGGCCAGGGTCTCCAGGTCGATGAGGTTGAGATCCGCGCGCTTGCCGGGCGCGACGAGGCCGCGATCGTGAAAGCCGTAGAGCGCGGCGGTATCGTGCGTCTGCATGCGTACCGCCTGCTCGAGCGCGATGCGCGGACCGCGGCTGCGGTCGCGCACGAAATGCGCCAGCAGGTAGGTTGGCGCGCCGGCGTCGCAGATGATGCCGCAGTGCGCGCCGCCGTCGCTGATGCCGAGGATACTGTTCGGGTGCAGCATCATCTCGCGCGCCGCGTCGTAATTGCCCGCGTTGTAATTGAACAGCGGCGAATAGAGAAACGCTTCGCCGTCGCCTTCGAGCAGTGCATCGTAGGCGGCGGCCTCGGGCGCGATGCCGCGCGCCGCGGCGATGGCAGTGATGCTGCGCTCGGGCGCGGGTTCGTACTCGGGCGGATCGCCGAGCACGAACAGCCGGTCGTAGTCGCGAATGGTCGAGCGCATCGCCTTGCCTTCCATGAACAGCAGGCGCAGCAGCCGCGCCGGCCGCGGCCCTGCCTCGCTCAGAATGCGTGCGCGCACCTCGGGCGAGCGCATGCGTGCGGCGCGCTCGCCGAGCGGCAGATGGGCGAGCTCCAGATAGCCGGGCCGGCCCGTGAACGGGTGCGTGCCGTCGAGGCACATCAGCACGCCGGGCGGCCGGATCGCGACCTGCGGGTACATGCCACCGCCACGGCGCGCGGCATGCTCGAGCAGGCGCCGCCACTGCAGCGGGTCCTCGTCGTTCTGCACGCAGGCGTAGGTGACGCGACACCCGGTCTCGTCGATGATGCGATCCATCCAGCCGAGTTCGGCACTTTCCGGCGCGAGATCGGACGCCACTTCGAACACGGCGCCGCCGCTGCGGCCCATGGCGCGCGCGATCGCGAGCAGCTCGCCGGCATCCGCCTCCGTGCCCGGCACGAGTTCGCCATCGACCGAGCGATGCAGCACGGTGCGCGAGGTCGAGAAACCGACCGCACCGGCCGCGACCGCCTCGCCGACGATGGCCGCCATGGCGGCGCGTTCGTCGTCGCTGGCCGCGACATCGGTCACCGCGCGTTCGCCCATGACGTAGGCACGCACCGCCCCGTGCGGCACCTGCGCGGCGATGTCCATCGCGCGCGGCGTGTGCGCCAGCGCATCGAGGTACTCGGGGAAGGTCTCCCAGGCCCAGTCGATACCTTCGGCGAGCGCACTGCCGGGAATGTCCTCCACGCCCTCCATCAGGCCGATCAGCCAGTCGCGGCGCGCCGGCGCGGCCGGCGCGAAGCCGACGCCGCAATTGCCCATCACCGTCGTGGTCACGCCATGCCAGCACGACGGCGTGAGCAACGGGTCCCAGGTGGCCTGACCGTCATAGTGGGTGTGGACATCGACCCAGCCCGGTGCGAGCAGCAGGCCATCCGCATCGATCTCGCGCCGCGCGCTTCCCTGCTTGCCGCCGACGGCAGTGATGGTCATACCGTCGATGGCGACATCGCCGCCATATGCCGGCGCGCCGCTACCATCGATGATGCGTGCGTTGCGGATGACGAGATCATGCATGCGCGGGGCTCTCCTGTCGTTTGTCCACCATTGTAGAAGATGCCGCCGCGGCCGGAACGACCGCGTGCGTTTCGACTATGCTCGCCTTGTGCATCCACGCACGTAAGCCACTGACCCGGGGAGGCAACGGCACATGCCGGCATCAAGCGAGCCCACGCGACGACACACCGCAAGATGACGAACGCCTGGCGGATCGGGTGGAGCCGAGCCTGGCGCGTTGGATGGTGCACGACGATGGCTTAGTCGACCCGAAGGTCTGCTGAGCACGACAACTCTCCGGCGCAAACGGCCTCGCCGTCGCGGATGGGTGCAGTGCCGGGACGCGACCGCGGCGCGGCACGCACGCCATCGCGATGATGTAAAAGGGCCGGGAGACTCCCTGTCTCCCGCCCCTGCTGGAACGCTCAGTCGAGCGCGTACACGGAGCCCTTCATGCTGCGGGATTTCAACTCGAGAATGCCGACGGACATCGACTGCACACCGTCGGCGGCGAGGCCGATCGAGCGCAAACGCCAGCGGAGGTCCCCCAGGGATTTCCACGTGCCCCGCCCACTGAACGGCACCACCGAACCGTCGGCCCGGAAAGAAGCGCCGCGCAGGTTGTACACCCCGGTGGGCGGATTGGCCGACGTCGGGTGCATCAGGGTCGCCGTCGCCTGCACGGTACCGAACTCACCAATGGTGCCATCGGACTCCATGTTCACGATCGTGCGGTGCTTTTCATACGTCACGGACGTGATGCTCGCCGAGAAGTCCGCAATTTTCTCACCCACGACGCCGTGGCTATCGGCGAACGCGGCCGTTGCGAACCACCCTGCGAGCGCCAATGACATCCCGATTGCCATTCGCGCGATAGCTGCTTTATTCATGTTTTTCATTGTCTCCCCTCTCGCCCTCGGACGATTTGTGCGGCACCGGAATGGCGACGCGCCTTTCAACTGTAGACCAGTGTTCGTGCCGGTGCGTCCTTGATGGTGCTGTTGCGCGCGCGAGATCAGGCGCGGCGAGCGCTGCGGCCACGTCGGATCGGTCGAGGCGCGTGGCGCGTGGGGGACAGAAACCCCACCATGTTGGCGCAAGGCAGCAGCGCGTTCTCGCGACGTCAGCCGTCGTTACGGGCACCAGGCCACCCAGAACAACACCGCGCCGAGCGCCGCCATGACGACGACCTCCCCCACCGCCCGTATCGGCTGCGGTTCGATCACCGAGCACGATGAGGTAGGTGACGACCTTCCGTCGCAACGGGTGACGAACGATCTCTTCGGGTTCTCGCGTGGTGAACCCGGCATTGCTGAACGCCGAGAGCGCCCGGAACTTGGCGCGGTCCGACGGCATCCCTGTCAGCTCGAGCGCCGTTGCGCACCACGAGCATCATGATCGCGATCACCAGAAGAATGGCAGCCAGTCAGATCCCCCTGGCTGCCCGCGCGAGTGCCCGCGCAGCAGTTCCACCGCATGTCGCTGCGGTGCCCGACTGGCCGCAAACGGCTCAGTCTTCGGCCACCTCCGGTAACGGTTCCGCGCTCGCGAAGCGGCGCAGGACGTTCTCCGTCATGCGCGAGACGTTGTTGTCGTACGCATTGTGCGACAGGCTGCCGCACCACGCCATCGACGAGGTGCTGAACACGGCGCCGCCGTTGCGCGTGGTGAAGTAGACGATGTCCGAGCGCACCAGCGGATTGTCGCGGCCGCTGATGCCGGGATACACGAAGTACTGCTCTTCCGGTACCAGCAGCGCGTTCTCGTTGTGCCCGAAAGAACAGGCCAGCAGCATCGCGTTCGGCGGCGTGCCGAGCGCGTAGTCGATGCGATCGACCTCGAGCCCCGCCGCACCGCCATTGACGAGTCCGAAGTCGCCGATGACCGCCTCGCGTTCGATGCCGTCCATGATCCACGCCAGCCGCGGGTCGGCCGCGTCGGGCATCTGCCGGTAGCCGGCCGAAACATCGAGACCATGTGCCGTATAGCCGGTGCCCCAGATCTTCTGTGGCGCACGGGCGCGGTGACGCCACAAGCCGCCGCGCTCTCCATTCGTGCTGTGAAAGAGTTCGCCCGGGCGTGCGCGCCATGCCTGGTCGCCGCTCTCGCCCTTGCGCACCTCGATCATCCACGGCTTCTCCGGGTGCTGGCTCGCGATCCAGTAGAAGCCGTTGGCGCCGAGATACATGCCTCGCCCGCCACCCGCGAGATATGCCTCGTAGGCGTCGAGCAATTCCCAGCTGCTGTACTCGGCATGCGACGGGGAGATGACGGCCGCATAGGGCTCCAGCAGTGCCGCACCCTCGGCGTGCACATCATGATCGGTGAGCACGTCGAAATCGAAGCCCCGCGCCGTGAGCCAGTCGATCAGATGGAGATCGGCGGGAAACTGCCATACCGAGCCGAACTCGTGACGATAATCCGGCCGCAGGTTGAGGATGGGTCGCCGCCAGCTGCTGTACTGCACGCCGCGCCCGTCACGATGGTAGTCGTAGGTCGACAGGCCGTAGTGCACATGGGTGGAGAGTTCGATGTCGAGACTGTCCAGCGTGGTCAGCACGCCCATGATGGCCTGCGCGGTCTGACCGGCCTGCATGACCTGGGAATTCGCGTAGGCCAGGTAGCTGAAGGTCGGCAGCACGACGGCAATGCGCGCGGCGGGTTTGCCGCGCGGCGGGGCGACGAAAAACGGCACCCGGTCGACGGCCCCATCCTGCTCCAGCCTGACGGCGTACGCGCCGCTGGGCAGGTCGGCCGGAATGGTGAAGGAGAAGTCGCGCTCCCATCGGCAATCGTCGAGGCTGTCATCATGGAACCACAGGGCGCCATACTGCTCGGGAGCGTGCACGAAATGCTCCTCGCGCCCCAGCCAGTTCCAGCCGGTCATGGCGCGATCGGGCTGGTTGACCAGCAGGCCCTCGAAACCGTTGCCGCTGATGTCGACGGCGCGCTCGCTGGGGATGCCGTCGCGGCCGATACCACGCGCGAAATCCCAGTGCGCACGCGCTCCGCCCACGGTCTCTCCACGATGCAAGCGCGCGAGGTCATCATCGCCCAGTGCGAGCGGGTAGAGCTTGGGGCTGTCGATCTTGCCGTTGTAATTGGCCACGACCCGGGCGCAACCCGACACCTCGGTCTCGGCCAGCCCGGCGATCAGTAATGGCACGGCGGGGCTCGCGGGCACGCCCGCCGGTGCGCTCTGCGCGCCGTCGCCGTCGAGATTCACCACCGGCCCGAAACGGCTGTTCACGCTGTTCAGCGCGACGCGCTGCTCGACCGTGAGCGTGCCGGCCGAGGCATCGAAGCGCACGAGCACCGAATACCAGGTCTCGGGAAAGAGGGGCTTCGGGCAGCTCGCGCGATGCACGGTTTCACCGTCCCCCAGCAGCGCCGACAGGCGTCCGTCTTCGACGACCAGCGCCCAGCCCTGCCGAGCGGCGTCCGACCAGCGGCTCACGACGCCCTGCCGCACACCGGGCAGGGTCGGCCACATGAACAGGTGCAAGGTGAATCCGTCCGTGCCGGCGAGCTGCGCGCCCGCGTCCGCCACCTCGACGTAACCGCCGACCTGGGTACGCTGGGACCGTGCCTGATAGTTACCCGCGAAGTCGGCTGCGACAGCCTCCTCGCGATAGCCCGGACCGGCAGGATTACGGTCACCGTGGATCAGTCGTACCAGGCTCGCACGGTAACGACCCGCCTGCGGACTGCTGACGAAGAAGTCCAGCGATTCACCGGGCCGCACATTGGGGCGGTCGCAATAACCGCGGATCTGCAACGGCTTCATGGGTTCTCTCCCGTCTGGTCGGCAGGCAGCAGGCCGAGGCGGCGCAAACGCTCGAGGAAGACTGCGTGTACGGCCTCGCGTTCACTCGCGTAGGCCACCTCGTCGACGATGGCCGGCTCCTCGCCGCGAGCCTGCATCACGCCCAGCCGATAATCAGCGTAGGGCGTCACGGCGTAGGCGAAACTCTTGCCGTCGGTCGGCTGGTTGTGGATGAAGTCGAGCACCTGGCGCAGCGCATGACTCTGCGGCTGGTTCACGCCGCGCGGATCGGCGAGATGTTCGGCGAGCACCTCGGGCGTGACCAGCGGCGCCAGCTCGGCGGCGCGTTGACGCAGAAAGAACTCCCACCAGGCGACGGTCTTGTCGCGGTAACGAAGCGGGTCGACCACGGGCATGCTTGCTCCTCCCAAATGATTCCGCCGCGCGCCTGAGCGCAGCGACGATGGTGCGTCCAGCGACGCGGCAGCGAGACGATACCGGCCCATCATCGCAAGTTCCGTGCCCGCAGCGGAAATCCGCGCAAGAGGCCGTTCTGCGCACCTGGTCAGCCTGCTGCGTCGCGCGCCTGCTGCATGGCTGCATACAAGATGATGCAAGAGCGCAGCGACTTGGCCGACGGCCGCCACGGGAAGGCGCCCCGGGACGCCCATGCGAAATGACCTAGGTGCTTGTTCCTCATCAGCAAGATACGCCCGGCAAGGCCCGCCCGTCGCCGCTGGTACGTATTCTGCTTCCGGGACCGGCATGCCACGTCCGCCGCATTGTTCATGGCCCGTAGCCGGGCGGATACCCCACGCCCCGGCCGGCGCGTCGTCGCGAGCCGCACCATGAGTCCGGACACCCTGCCCGCACTGGGTGCCGAAACGCCGCTCGACGAGGCGGTGAACCGGCTTCGGGAGGCCGGCGTCGAGGTCGCGCACGTCGGCCTGGTCGACCTGTTCGGCACGCTGCGCGAACGCCGCGTGGCTGTGGCCGACCTGCCGCTCGTGTTCGGTGAGACCGCCACCTTCGCCAACGTCCTGCCGCAATGGGACGCGGCCGAACAGGTCTTTGCTGAAGGACCGTTCGGCGGCGAGCCGATCGCACTCGATCTGAGCTCGCTGCGCCCCTATCCGTTCGAGGCGTCCGCCTGCCTGCTGATCGCCGACTACACCGGCCCATCGGCGCCGCTCTCACCGCGACGGCTGCTGCAGACGCAGGTCGCTGCGCTCACCGCGCGCGGCTGGAACGCGCAGGTAGCGTTCGAATGCGAATTCATCGTGCTCGAGGAGACCGCGGCCAGCCTGCGCGAGAGCGGCTTCGCCCGCCTCGCCCCGTATGCGCTCGACAACCGCTGCTGGGCCGGCGAGAGCGCGGCCACGCATGCCGACTTCGTGGCGGAACTCGCCGCCACGCTGGCTGCCGGTGGCGTCGCGCCGCTCACCCTCGGCCTCGAACTCGGCCCCGGCTGTCTCGAGGCCACCCTGCGGCACACCGCGCCGCTGCGCGCGGCCGACGACCAGGTTGCGCTCAAGCTGTTCACCAAGGCGTTCTGCCGCCGGCGCGGGCTGACCGCAGCATTCATGGCACAACTCGGAGCCGAGTTTCCGGGGCTGTCACAGCACGTACATGTCTCGCTCGAAGACGCCGCTGCGGGCACCCGGCTGTTCGAGGGGGAGGGCCGACCGAGCGGCGTGCTCGGGAATTTCGTCGCCGGCATGCTCGCACTCATGCCCGACGCCATGCCGTTCACGCACCCCACGCCCAATTCCTACCGCCGCATCGCACCGGGCAACTGGGCGCCCAAGGCACCCACCTGGGCCGAGCAGAATTACGCCGCCGCGGTCCGGCTGGTAAGCCGTCCCGCAGCGCACTGCCGGCTCGAATACCGGCTCCCCGGCGCCGATGCCAACCCATATCTCAATCTCGCCTTCGTGCTGGGCGCCGGCCTGTGGGGGGTCGATCACCGCCTGCCGCTGCCGCCGCCCTTCGAACGCGGCAGCCCGGACGCGCCAGCGCCCGATGACCTGACGCTACCGCACGATCTCTTCACCGCCCTCGCGCGCCTGGCGTGCTCGCAGCAGGCGCGGCAGATCTGGGGAGAACCTTTTATCAGGCACCTGTGCACGGCGCTCGCCCGCGAGGAAGCCAGTCTGCGGCGTCACGCGAGTGCCGCCGAACGTGCCCGTTACCTCGAAATCGTCTGAACCGGAGACCCATCCCATCGTGAGCGATCTGCACGACTACCTCGGCCAGCCCGGCCGCGCAGCCCTGATCGAAGAAGTGCGCCGGCGTATCGACGAACTCGGCATCGATGCGATTTACTGCCAGTACGTTTCGATCACCGGACGCATCATGGGCAAGATGATTCCGGCCCGACACTGGGAACGCATCGCCGAAGTCGGCATCCAGACCTGGATCGGCGGTCTCACGAACGTCTTCGCCGACCGCGAGGGACAACTGCTCGGTTTCCCGGCCAACGCGTCGGAGCTGCTCGCGCTGCCCGATCCCGATTCCTTCTGCCAGTTGCCCTGGAACAAGCGAATCGCGCGGGTGTTCTGCACGCTCTTCTACAGCCGCGAGGATCCGGAACAGCCCGAGCACTACCTCGAGGCCGACTGCCGTGGCAACCTGCGGCGCATCCACGATGCCTTCGAGCGCACGCATGGTCTGCGTCTGCGCGTCGGCTGTGAGCCCGAAATGCTGTGGCTGAAGCCAGGCGACGACAAGGCACCCTACTACGAAACCACGCGGCCCTATGCCTATCACATCGACCAACTGGAGACCTTGAGCGACGTGTGGTTGCGCGTCGCCGATTATGGCTGCGCCATGGGTCTCGACATGATCCAGGGCGACCACGAGGACGCGCCGGGACAGGTCGAACTCAACTTCCAGTACGACGACGCGCTACGCACCAGTGACCGCCTCACGACCTACCGGCAGATCTGCGCACAGGTCGCGCGCGAGTTCGGGCTGGTTGCCGTGTTCATGACCAAGCCCTACATGGGCATGCCGGCCAACGGTTGTCATCACAACGTCTCACTGTGGCGCGGTGGCGAGGATGTGCTCGTGCCATTGACGGGCGATTCGTTGCCGGGCATGCCGGAGACATTCACCTACCGGCGCGGCGGGCTCAACGAGTTCCGCGACCCCGCGGCGAGCTGGGAACCGGGCCCAATCGGGCGGCATGCGCTCGGCGGCATGCTGCAACACCTCGATGCGCTCGTCGCCATCGGCGCATCGACGGTCAACTCCTACCGCCGCCTCAACGACACCGGCCTGTGGGCGCCGGTCGGGCACAGCTGGGGGCTGCAGAACCGTTCCTGCGCAATTCGCGCGTCCAGCCCCGATCGCCTCGAGTTCCGCTGCGCCGACTCGATGGTCAACCCCTACCTGTTGCAGGCCGCACTGCTCAAGAGCTTCGATCACGGGCTGCGCGAGAAGCTCGATCCGGGCCCGCCCGAGCACCGTAACTTCGCCGACGTGGTCGCATCGGGCGAAGCCGTGCGGCGCATCCCGACCACGCTGCGGGATGCACTCGACGCGCTCGCCGATGATGCGGTGGTCCGCAGCGCCCTGCCCGGCGCACTCTACCGCGTCTACGACGAGTACAAGCGTGACGAATGGAGCCGCTTCATCTGGCAAACCTCCGACTGGGACGTCAAGACCTACCTCGACTGCCTGCCCTGAGCAGTCGCCTCGCAAGGAGACCGGACGATGGTTGAACTCACGTCAGCACAGATTGCACAGTTCGAGGAAGACGGCTTCCTGGTCGTTGAACGTCTCATCGACGACGACACCGTCGATGTGCTGCGCGAGGCGATGGAGCGCCTATTCCGGGGCGAGTTCCAGACCGGGATCACGCCCGACGAGGTGAACTGGCAGCAGGACTGGGGCGACCCCAGCCTGACACGCCAGATCTGCAACGGTTGGAAAGCCGATCGCACGGTAGCGGCGACGCTGCTGCGCGCCGATATCGCGCGCGCCGTCGCCACCCTCGGACGATGGCCGGGTACCCGCGTGATGATCGACAACATCCTGTGGAAGCCGCCCGGAACGCGGCCGCTCGGCTATCATCAGGACAGCGCCTACCTCAGCTGGTATTCTCCGCCAGAGTTGCTCAGCTGCTGGATGGCGCTCGACGACACCAGCGCGAGCGGCGGCACGGTCGAATTCGTGCGCGGCTCCCATCGCTGGCAGCATTCGACGCCCGAGGGAGAGTTTCACGGACCGGCCGATTATCGACGCACCATGCTGCAGGCCGCGGCCCGTGAGGGCGTGGAGCCGGAGATCGTGCACGTCGAAGTGCCGGCCGGCGGTGGCTCCTTCCACCACGGCTGGACCTGGCACGGCTCGGGGTGCAATGACAGCACGAGGCCGCGGCGCTCCGTGGTGCTGCACGCCATGCCGGACGGCGTGCGCTTCGCCCCGCATCACCTCGGCGAGGGGACCGGACGCATCTACGGCCGTTACAAGCGGCTCGACGACGACGTGATGGACGAGAACTACTTCCCGGTCTTGTGGCGAGAAGACGGTTACCGCACCCCGGGGCTCGACGCTTTCCTGGCCGGATAGGGGACGCAGCGAAGCATGCCACGGGACGACGGCCACGGGCGCCTTGCCACGCTCACCGAAGAGAACGCGCTGCTGCGCGAGTTCGTCGATGCCTCGCGTGACGCGCTGTGGTGTATCGAGTTCGTCGAGCCGGTCGACCTGACCGCTCCCGAGCACGAGGTCATTCGCCAGGTGTTCGAGAACGAATGCGTCTGGCGCATGTGCAACCCGGCCATGGCACGACTCTACGGGCTGCCCGACAAGCTCGACTTCAACGCGCAGAAGGTGCGCTTCTTCTTCGCTCGCAACCCGGACAACGAGGACTTCGTCCGGACCTTGCTGGCATCGAATTTCCATGTCGACGGCGTCAGGTCGCTCGATCGCGATTACGCCGGGCGCCACGTGGCCATGGAGAACGATGTGCGCGGCCACATCGAGGGAGGACTGCTGCACCGCATGCTTGGCGCGGTACGCAACCTGAGCCCGCAGCTCAGCCGCGAGCGCGTCCTCGAAGCGCGCGCGGCAACGCTGGCAAGCGTCCTCGGCGCATTACCCGACCCGGTGCTGCTGATCGACGCCGATGGCGTCATCGACGCGGTCGGCCCCGCGCTTGCGTGGCAGCTGGGCTGGCCGGTAGACGACGTGCTCGGGCGACCGGCTGAGCGACTGGTGGCCAACTGGCGCGAGATTGCCGAAACCGCCGACAGACTCGGGCGCGGCACACCCGGCATCGACATCACCGCGCGGCTTCACATGCCGGGCCGCCACCTGCTCGACTGCGCCGCGCACGTCGCCGGCTGCGACGATGACGGCGAGGCCGGACGCTACGTGCTGGTGCTGCGCGCGGATCGCCCAGGCGACAGCAGGGCACGGCATGGTCTGGGCGGCCCGAACCGTTCGACACGCCGCGCGCGCTGACGGCCACGACCATGCCGGACGAGCATCCCGACCTGCTGCAGCCCGAGCCCGATGCGATCGCCGCACTGAGCACGGCAGCGGATTTCGACGGCTTCCTGGACGTGCTGGATGATGGGGTGCTGATTTTCGATGCGGCGCTGGATCTGCGCGCATTCAACCGCAGGGCGAGACAGCTCACCGGTCTCGGTGACGAGGCCATCGGCAAGTCTCTCGAAACGTGCCTGCGCGACGCATCGCTGGAATGGCCGCGCCGTGCCGATGCGGCCGCGGCACCGCGACGCCGCGACTTCATCGTGATGGCGGAGGCCGGCCGTCCCATGCTGGTAGCCGAACGTCCGTGGCACGCCACGGGCGACGCACGCCCCGGTCTCGTCATCGTGCTGCGCGACCTGCAACTACTCGACCACACGCGGCGCAGCCTCGCCGGGGAGCGCGAGGCCAAGGTCTTCAAGTTCCTTTCCGACCGTGCCAGCATGCCCGATTTCGAGGCACAACGCCGCGTGGCGCCGGCTATCGATACGGTGCTGCTGCATGGCGAGCGCGCATTGCGCCAGGGCGCGCGGGTGCTGCTGGTCGGCGAATCCGGCTCTGGCAAGACCGAGCTCGCCCGCCACCTGCACCGCGCCGTCGGCATGCCGGGTGAGCCCTTCGTGCACGTCAACTGCGGGGCAATACCCGAGAGCCTGTTCGAATCGGAGATGTTCGGCTACGAGCGCGGCGCTTTCACCGGTGCGCTCGCCAGCGGCAACCGCGGCCTCATCGAAGCGGCCGACGGCGGCACCTTGTTCCTCGACGAAGTCGGCGAGATCCCGCTGACCCTGCAGGCCAAGCTGCTCAAGTTCCTGGAAGACGGCCTCGTGCAGCGCGTCGGTGCGCGCAGCGCACGGCGGGCGGATGTTCGAATCGTCGCCGCGACCAATCGCGACCTCGGCCAACTCATCGGCGATGGCCTGTTCCGGCGCGATCTCTACTATCGACTCGCGGTGTTCGTGCTCGACGTGCCGCCGCTGCGCGCCCAACCCGGGCTGAAGGCGCACCTCGTCGAGCACTTCCTGAATGCCGCGAACCGCGTTCGCACACCCAAGCTGCAGCTCTCCTCCGAGTGTCGCGCCGCGCTGCTCGCGTACCCGTTCCCAGGGAACATCCGCGAACTGCACAACGTCGTGCAGCACCTGTCGGTCGTCGCCGGCGAGACGGCGGAAACCGCGCACATACCCGCCAGCGTGACCGCAGCGCACGACGCGGCGGATGCCGGGGATGCGGCCGCCGGCGGTGGCGTCCCGCCCCCGGCACAAGCCGGCACCTCCCTGCGCGCCCAGGTGCGCGACTACGAACGCACGCTGATCGAAGCGGCGATTCTGCGCCATGGCAGCAAGCGCGCGGCGGCACGCGCACTCGGTGTCGACATCGGCACCATCGTGCGCAAGACGCGCTGAGGGGCCTGGCCCGGGTACCGGCGCGCTCATCGGCATCGAAGAGACCTCGAGTCATGCCCGCACCCCGCCGCGTCATCGGCGTCTTCGAACTCGGACTGCCGCCGCCCGAACTCGCGCGTCGTTTCCCGGGCTACGCGCAGATGATCATCGACTGGCTGCAACCCGCGCTGCCCGAAGTGGAATACCGTATCGTGGCTACCGAGCGGGGGGCCGCGCTTCCCGCCGCAGCGGAATTCGACGGCCTGATCTACTCCGGCTCGCGCCACGGCGTCTACGACGACGTGCCCTGGATCGGGCCGCTCATGAGGCTTATTCGCGAACTGACGGCAAACAGCAAGCCACAGTTCGGCATCTGCTTCGGCCACCAGATCCTCGCCGAGGCCCTCGGCGGCGCCGCGCACAAAGCCGCGCTCGGTTGGAGCTGCGGGGTCCAGGACTATCACCTCAACGAGCGCATCGAGGACGGCCAGCGATTGCGCGTCCTCGTCATGCACCAGGACCAGGTGCTCGAGCTGCCGCCGGGCGCGCGCCTCCTCGGCAGCTCCCCGACCTGCCCGCTCGGCGTCATCGAGCACGCGCCGACGGTACGCAGCGTACAGTTCCATCCCGAGTTCAGCGCGGACTTCGTTGCCAGCCTGCTCGAGGCGTACGGCGGCAGCGTCATTCCCGCGGCGGTCGCCGAGCGCGCCGCCGCGAGCTTGACCGACGACCTGGATCGCGCCCGGGTGGCACGATGGACGGCGACGTTCTTCCGCCGCCATTTCCGTAACGCGGACGAGGCGCCGCACCGCACGACGTAGGCGCGCCCCGCGAGGACGTGTCGCGGCGCCGGGCGCGCCGCCGCCTGCCCATCGACACGCTCAATCAGACCCATAGCAAATTACGATTGGAATGAGTCTAAATCATGACCGACTCTATTTCGCGGTAAATCAACCGTCGTTCTTGAAGGGGATGAACATGCGTCGAAAACTACTTTCCATCGTCAGTGCCGCCGCCGTGGCTGCCACGCCGTTGATGATGTCGGGCGCCGCCAGCGCGGAAGACATGGCCGCCGCACACGGCAGCAAGGCGAGGTCGAACCAGTTCTGGTGGCCCGACATGCTCGACCTGACTGCCTTGCGTGACCACGACCCGGCCTCAAACCCCTACGGTGAGGACTTCGACTACGCCGAGGCCTTCGCCAAGCTCGATCACGAGGCCCTCGAGGCCGATCTCAAGGCCTTGATGAAAGACTCCAAAGACTGGTGGCCGGCCGATTGGGGCCACTACGGGCCGCTGTTCGTGCGACTCTCCTGGCACGCCGCCGGTACCTACCGGGTGGCCGATGGCCGCGGCGGCGCCGGCGGTGGTCAGCAACGCTTCGACCCGCTGAACAGCTGGCCGGACAACGCCAACCTCGACAAGGCACGCCGCCTGCTCTGGCCGCTCAAGCAGAAGTACGGACGCAGCGTTTCGTGGGCCGACCTGATCGTGCTTGCCGGCACCATCGCCATGGAAGACATGGGATTCAAGACATTCGGCTTCGCCTACGGCCGCGAGGACGACTGGGAGCCGGATCTCGTCTACTGGGGACCCGAAGGCGACATGCTCGGCAGCGATCGCTTCCATTCGGGCGGCAAGCTCGAAAACCCCCTGGCAGCGACCACCATGGGCCTCATCTACGTCAACCCCGAAGGCCCGAACGGCAGCGGTGATCCGCTCGCCGCGGCAGAGCGCATTCGCACGAGCTTTGGCCAGATGGCCATGAACGACGAACAGACCGTCGCCCTCATCGCCGGCGGCCACACGTTCGGCAAGGTGCACGGGGCTCACGCGCCCAAGGACTGCGTCGGCGCGGAGCCGGCCGGCGCCGACATCGAGGAGCAGGGTCTCGGCTGGATCAACAAGTGCGGTAAAGGCAACGCCGAAGACACCGTCACCAGCGGCCTCGAAGGTGCCTGGACCGCGGCGCCGACGCGCTGGACGATGATGTACCTGCAGAACCTGTTCAACTTCGAATGGGAACAGACGCGCAGCCCGGCCGGCGCCATCCAGTGGATTCCCGCCGGCGGCCAGGCCGCCAACACGGTCGCCGATGCCCACGTCGAAGGGCTGCGTCATGCCCCCATCATGCTGACGACCGACCTGTCGCTGAAGGAAGATCCCAAGTACCGCGAGATCTCCAAGCGCTTCCTCGACAACCCGGAAGCGTTCGAACTCGCCTTCGCCAAGGCCTGGTTCAAGCTCACCCATCGTGACATGGGACCGACCGCGCGTTACCTCGGCGGTGACGTGCCGGAAGAAGCCCTGCTGTGGCAGGACCCGGTTCCGGCCGTGGACTACCAGACGGTCAACGACGGCGACATCGCCAAGCTGAAGGCACG
>Ga0180435_10001244_pt1 | contig 26769 bp, 25 predicted proteins | sample SS_ome_3_FD_132467 | JGI IMG/M metagenome (GOLD analysis project Ga0180435, IMG submission 132467) | Hypersaline lake sediment archaeal communities from the Salton Sea, California, USA - SS_3_S_1 metaG | ecosystem: Environmental > Aquatic > Non-marine Saline and Alkaline > Hypersaline >... | reverse complement strand
GGGCCCCAGGACACGTCGTCGCGGCCGAGGCGGATGTTCTCCGCGACGCGGCCGACGTCGGGGACGGCGACGCGCTCGCCTATCCAGCGCCAGTCCATCTTCTCCGGCGGGCGGCCCCAGACCTTCGTGTTGTATGGCCGCATGAAGTGGCGCGCGATGCCGGGTCCGAATGTCGCGTCGATCCACTCGCCGAAGTTCCCGGGCTTCTCTGCGGCGTCCTTCGCGGCGCGCAGGCCGGCCAGGCATTCGTCGCGGACCGTCTCCGGCAGGCGGTGGATGTTGTACTGGAACGGATAGGGAACGTAGCGGCCGAGCAGGTGTATCCACGCCTCGCGCTCGTGCTCGATGAAGTCGCCCGCGAGCGCGTCATCGACGACGGACGAGAAAAGGTCGTAGTGCGAGAACATCACGTGCCCGCCGACGTCCCACGTAAACCCGGCGGAGTCCGCGAACGAGGCGGCGAGTCCGCCCGGCTGGGGTTCGCGTTCGACGAGCAGCCAGTCGGCGTGCCCGGCCTGGTTCAGCCGCCACGCAGCGCCCAGGCCGCAAGGCCCGGCGCCGATGACAAGAATTCGCTCACAACTTCCGTTCATCACGGCGTCCTTTCATGCGTGTTCGGCGTCACCGCCCGTCGCGCCCGAAGATGCTCGTCTACAATGGTCTCGAGTTCCGCGACACGATGTTCCCATGTATGTTCCGCCGCCGCGGCCCTCCTGCGCGCCCGCAGTTCAGGCGTGTCCACTTCGAGCGCCCGGCGACAGGCACATGTGAACCCGTCCGGTCCTTCCTCTTCGGGCGCCACCTCGAGCAGACCGGGAAACCGCCGGGTCTGAGGCAGTTCGGTCGTCACCACGGGCAGGCCGGTGGCGAGGTATTCATATAGCTTGATGCAATCGCGGGCGCGGCTCCATTCGGAAACCCGGAACGGGAGGATGAGAGCGTCGGCCCCGGCCGCGTAGCGGGGCAGGTCCGCGTATGCCCTGACGCCGGGCATGTGGCACCGTGGGACAGCCGCGAGTTTCTGTGCGACCGCTTGGTCGCGGCACGGGCCGATCAACACCCACGAGGCCTCGGGCAGTGTGTGCGCAGCTCTTCGGATTGCATCGACGTCGATGCAACCGTCGATGCCGCCGAAGTAGAGGAACCGCGGGCGCGGCATGCGCTTCAGGTCGTCCGGCGCGTCCGCGGCGCTCACGCCCTGCCAGTCCTCGGGCGTGCATGCGTTGGGGAGCGACCTCGGCTTGGCGCCGAGGGCGGCGAACCGCCGCTCGCACGCATCCGAGACTGCGAGCACAATATCGGCGCGGTGCGCGAGCTCGGCTTCGGCGTAGTCGATCAGCGATGCCCGGTTGCCGGGCAGGTGGCGCCAGTCGTCGTCGCTGTCATAGATGACGATGTCTGCTCCCAGTTCAGTGCCGAGCCGGAAGACCGCCGGGGTGTCGATGCTGACGACGAGCGGCCGTTCGTGGTTTCGCCACGACTTGAGCAGCGCGGTGAGCCGCCGCCGCCAGTACCACTGGCTCAGGAGACTTGGCCAGAGGAAATTGCGGCCACACGCGCCGCCGGGCAGGTCAACGGTCCACAGGTTCTCCTGAACCTGCGCAAGACGTATGCGGACGGATGGATGCCGCAGTCCGCTCTCGGGCGGATTTATCCAGAGGGCCCTGTGCCGCCGCGCCAACCGCTCCATCAGGTGATGCATGCGGCGGCGCGGTTCGTCCCACCGGACATCCGAGAACGCGACCCAGTCCAGAGCGCCGGGGCTTTTCCGTGCGGCATTCATGTTTGCAACCGACTTCATCGGCACCTCGTCCATCAACAAAACGACAGCACCTCGTCCGCTATGCGGGCGGGGTCGATCTTGTTTCGAGTGGCCGCACGTGTCGTATCGCGCGTCGCTCCGGTCACGCCTTCGACGAGCATGCGTTCGGCCGCCTGCAGAAGGCCGCCGATATCAAGATACGGGACGACGAATCCGTTTTTCCCGTCGTCGATCATTTCCTTCATGCCGCCGGTGTCAAACGTCACCGCTGGCAGGCCGCAAGAGCACGCCTCGAGAACGGCCATCCCGTAGTTCTCGAGCAGGGTCGGAGAAAGGCAAAAAGTGCATGCCTTCAGCACCGACACGTTCCGTGCCCACTCGACATGTCCGGGGGCGTAGAGTCTCACGTTCGCCGGGGCCCGGCGCAGGTCGGCCGACTGCTCGACGCCGACGTGGCCCGAAAGATAGAAGCCGATGGGAGGGGAGCACGATTGCCCGAGGCGCCGCACAATCTCCGGCACAAGGCGCGCCCCCTTGGTGACCCGGCCGGCCGACGGCACATAGACGACCGGCGCGTCCGGGGCCAGCGCAAGTTCTCGGCGCACGTCGAACGCGGGGATGCGGTCGATTTCCTCGAGGTCGAGCGTGTTGGGAATCACGCTGACCGGCCCGCCGAACTGATACGTGTTCTTGAACACGTCCTTCATGTAGGCCGAGGGGCAGATGACGTGATCGACCTTGCGAAGCACCCGCCGTTCGAGTTTCATAGCCAGCTTGACGTCGCGTTCCGAGACCGGCCCGAAGAGCGGGTTGCCGAGGAACCTGGCGGGGTTGTGGTGGGACACGAGCAGAATGCGGCCGTTCACCGGCCGGTCGATGAAGAGGCCCGGGGCACCATGATCCGACAGGATGATCGCGTCAGGCGCGAAGCGCTTGATCGACCGGTTGGCGCGCGCGGCCCCGAGTGCGGCGTGAAGGATGTACGGAACCTGATGTAGCATTCCCCGCGCGCCGATGAGGCGGAGCGCCGGGTACGACAGGCGGTCGATCAGCCACCGAACGAGATCCGGCTCGCGGTGGTGCAGAGTGTCGTCGTCGTGAACGCCGGCGACCGGGCGGCTTTTGAACGTGAACAACCTCGCGTCCGCGCCGCGGCCCCGGAGCGCCTTCCAGAGCGCATGCTGGGCAACGGAAACGCCGCCCGTCATCTCCGGGGGAGCGCCCGCCGACAGCACTGCTATCTTCCTGGCCACGACCTTTCGTCCTTTCACACAAGCCCGCAACCGCGAACGGCACGAACCATTCCTGTGCTACCGCGCTGTTCTGTCGGCGCGCGCCTTGACCTTGTCCTTCAAGAGGTCGGGAACGCAAAGCTTCGCGATCCTGAACGGTGCGAGAAGCAGGCCCCGCCAGCTCGAGACGGACTTCGCTAGTATGTCCGCGAGCCGCACCGCCCTCGTCCGTTTCAAGACGCTCAGCTCGGCCGCCATTTGCCTGTTCGCGCGGTCGGCCTCGACCATTATGCTCACCATATGTCTGCTGTAGAAGTCGAGGTGCTTCGTGACGATTTGTGTCATTAATTTGTCGCGCATCGTGTCGGAACAGGACAACATCGAGCCGGCCCGACAGCGGCGGAGGAACAATTCGTCCTCGATGCAGGCCCACTTGTAGCCCTTTTCGACGATGGAGATCCAGAACTCCCAGTCCTGGTAGCCGGCGAGGGTCTCGTCGTAGCCGCCGACCTCCTCCCAGCAACGCTTTCGGAAGAGCGATGCCACGTGAAGGCAATTGCCGAGGAGCAGTCGGACCGGGTCGAATCCCAGTATCCGCCACGATCCCGTCTCCACGCCGAAGTTCCGGACACCGGTGGTCACGATGCCGTACTCGACGGACGCATCGCCCTTGAGGGCCGCAACAGTCCTGCCGATGTAGTCCCTGTGGAGCATGTCGTCGGCGTCGAGGCAGCAGATGAACTCGCCCGCGGCGGCCGCGATGCCGTGGTTTCGGGCGGCGGGCAGGCCGCGGTTCTCGGTCCAAAGTACGCGTACTTGCGGCGGGAGCTTCGAGATCGCGGCCTTCGTCTTCTCGTCGTCCGAACCGTCGTCCACGACCATGACCTCACAGTCCTTGAAGGTCTGCGCGAGCGCAGAACCGACAGAGTCCTTGAGGAACTCGCCCTGGTTGTAGCACGGTATGATGATCGACGCGTCAACCATTACACGGCCTCCGCCCATATCTCGCCCCACCGGACTTCGCGGTGGGTCACGGTCAGGTTCGCGCCCGCCATCTCAGCATCGAAGGACTCGGGCGTGTACTCCGTTTCGTGGCCGGGGTCGAGGCGCCACTCGACGCCCAGTTCTTTCCTGAGAGGCGCCCGCCAGTCGCGTTCGAACAGCGGGACGCGGATGAGGAACCGGCCCGGCCGGAGTTCATCCTTCAGCCGGCTCAGAAATGCGGCGCGGTCCGGCAGGTGTTCGAGCACGTTCGAGAGGATGACGACGTCGAACGGGCCGCCTGCAATGTCGTCGCGCGCATCCCCGACGCGATAGGTGACGCGCGGGTGCGCGTGCTTGGCCCGTGCGGCATCGACGTTCGCAGCGCTGAGGTCGATGCCGACGACGGACGCGCCGGCTCGTTCCGCCAGGTCCTGCGCGAGCGCGCCACTGCCGCATCCGACATCCAGTACGCGCTCGTCGGCCCGAACGCGGTTCACGAAGAAGTCGTGGTAGCCCGTGTGGCGATGTTTCGTGTGCGTACCGCCCCCGTACTCGATGCTCTTGCGTCCCTCCATCTCGTAGAGCGCTCCGTCAATCCGGAACAGGAACCGCAACGCCTCGTCCGGCGGAAGCCGGTCGGCCCTGCGCCGGACAAGGCCGGTGACGAGGCGCTCAAGTTTCTCCGTGGACAGGAAGTCAGCCATCCGCAGCATCGCGCGCCCGACATGTCTCATCACCGTGCCAGTCCCTCCAGCAATGCCAGCTCCATTTCGACGACGCGCCCGAGGTCGCAATTCCGCACGACGTATTCCCGCGCGTTCCGGCCGAGACGCTCCCGGAGGTCGGCGTCCGCCAGCACGCGGCTGACGGCGGAGCGGATGCCGGCGGGGTCAGTGCCGCAGAGGAGGCCTGTTTCGCCGTCGCGAATGACGTCGCGTATGCCCGGAACATCCGCGCCGACGGCGGGCAGACCGCAGGCCATCGCCTCGAGCAGCGCCTTCGGATGCCCCTCGTAATGGGACGGCAGGACAAACAGGTCGCAACTGTTTAGAAGTCCCGGCAACTCATTGTGCGGCCGGTTGCCCACGAACTCGGCGCTCACGCCATTACGCGCGGCCGAGGCACGAAGCCCCCGCTCCAGATGCCCTTTGCTTGTGAGCACAAGCTGTACGCCGAGTCCCGCGACCGCCTCCACGAGGGCAGGAAGGTTTTTCTGCTCGACGAACCGCCCGACGAAACAGATGCGCCGCGGCTTGCCGGTTCGGTCGCAGGTCGGACAAAACCGTTCGGTCTCGACGTAGTTCGGGATGACGGCCGTCCTTTCCTCGGGCACGTTGTAGCGTTCGATGATCGTGCGCCGCATCTCGCCCGTCGTGACCACGACCCTGTCCGCGGCCGGGAAGACCTCGCCTTCAAGAGCCGCCGCGCGCCGGAATTCGGCCGAGCCGCGCCCGTGCCGCCGTTCCGCGAAGTCGGAATGCAGGTATCCGCAGCGTGCGACGAACCGGGCGCGGGCTCGACGCGCCGCCCGCAGAGCGACGTCCGCGCCGGGGACCTGGTTGCTCTTGATGATGACGTTGCCACGCCAGAGGAGCGGACACAGCCGGGCCAGCGCGGCGGCGTAGAGGCGCCCCGGCAGGCGCCACCGGTTGCAGATTATGTCGATGCCGCCGAGCCGGTCCCCGTAGTCCAGGTCGCGCGCGTCGCCCCATGTGACGAACGTGATGCGGCGGAGGTGGGGGCGCAGCGCGCGGTACAGGGCGACCTCGCGCTCCAGCATCCCGCCCTCGTCCCACGTGCGCAGCGAGACGCCGCGCGTGAAGAACAGGATCAGGCGGGATGTGTCGAGTCCGTTCATCGTTCGCGTCCGGCCGCCTCCTTAAGCAGTTCAAGGTACTTCCCGGCCACCTCGTCCAGGTCGGGCACGACAATCAGGTTCTGGAAGGTGGAATAGTTTTCGAGCAGGGCGTCGAGCTGGGACAGAATCTCTTCCTCGTTTGTGAAGGGCAATCCGCCCTGGCCGACGAGTTCCGGATGTCCGCCGTCGTCGAGATATAGCACCGGCAGGCCGCACGCGAGCGCCTCGAGGACGGCGTTCGAGCAGGGGTCGTTTCGGCTTGCGGTGATGTAGACATCGTGTTGCCGCAGAATGCGGGCGAGTTCCTCCTGCGGGACCGGCGGGATTTCGCGTATGTGGTCAAACGACTCGGAGGCGCGGCCGACGAACGTGTACTCGAAACGGTCCCAGTCGAGATGCCGGTCGATCCATTTGTACGTCGGTCCGCCCTTGCGGGGATTGTCCGACCAACTGGACGAGACCAGGCGAGTTTTGCGCGCCGGGTCGAACTCAACGCGGCCGACACGGTGAAAGATGTCGCCGTCGACGGCGTTGTGAATGATGACGGGGTTCACCGGGCGGTAGCCCAGTTCGATGATGCGGCGCAGGCACCACGCCGACTGCACGACCGTCGAGCCGGCGAGTTCCTGATTCAGCCGGAAGCACAGGTCGTCCTTGTCGCGGTCGCAACCGCGTATGAGGGAAATCGGGCCATCGACGCGATGAACGACGTTGAGCTTTCTGCTCTTCCTGAAGCGTCGGAACACCATCAGATCGAACTGTATCGAATTGAGCAGGTAAGCGCCGATGCCTGAGCCGACGCGGTTCTCCGCCACACGGACACCTTTCCGCATCAGGGATTTGCGCAGGGCCAGCATGAACTGGTTCCCTCCGCCGTAGGGTGGAGGATAGAACTTGTGCCAGAGGCACACGCGCATCCTCGCGCGGCGCAAGGGAATCACGCGCCGGAGAAGGCGTCGCACCCGGCCGGGCGGCTTCACGGCCCGGCACGGTGCCGCGGTGTGCGGGGTGATGCGCTCAAGTTCACCATAGAGGTCGCGGAACAGCGGGACGCTGGTTTCGACACGGTGACGCGCCTGGACGGCGCCGAAATGTGCCTCGAGATGCGCCGCAAGCCAGTTCGTGCGGATGTCTCGTTCGATGGACCGAGCCGCATCCGGCGGCGACCTGTAGATGCAGGCGGGGTCGAGCACGTCCCTGGCCAGGCCAACGGGAGTGCTCAGTATCCTGCAACGGCTCGCGGCGGCCTCCAGAACCGAAAGCGGCCCACCTTCGGATCGACTGCTCACCACGTACAGATCGATGAGGTTCCACAGCAGGTTCAATTTTTCCCGTGGCAGGGTGTTCACGCCAATGTCATCGTCATCCGTCGGCTGACCGACGAACGTGAACGGCACACCGAGCCGCGCCAGCCGGTCGCGCAGCCAGTGGCGACGGGGGCCGGCCAGCACCGCGTGGAACAGGAGCCCCCGCTTCCCAAGAAGCGCCAGTATCTCGGCCAGCACGTCTGGACCTTTCGAGAGCTTGGGCAAGCGGAGGTCGCGGCCCTCGCTGTCGCGGTGAAAGTTCCCGATCAGATAGCGGTCCTTCGGGATGTGGTATTGTTCCCGCAGCGCCGCCACCGGCGCATCGGCGGCCGGGAGCGGCCGAAAGACGTTCACGTCAATCGTGTAGGGAATCAACCTCACGTTCGCAACACCTGCGTAGACGAACTGCCGTGCCGCTTCGTTTGTCTGTGCGATCCAGCATCCGACGATGCCCGCGGCCTTGCGGAAGCGGTTGAGCGCCATGTAACGGAACGGCTCGCCGGGCACATGGCACAGGATGCGTTTGCCCGCCAGCTTTTCCGCAGGCAACGACAGGAGCGCGTCCCACCAGACCGAATGAACGACGTCGCATTGTTCAAGGTCCGTGAAGTCGGCGATCGACTCGAGCGCCCGGCGGGCGCGGCCCAGGTCGTCGTCCAGGGCCCACCCGATCCCGTCGCCACCGGTCAGGAACACCTTCGGCCTATTCATGGGCTCCTTGCCCCAAGGCGTTTCGCAACCAGGCGAAAAAGGACCGCCGCCGGGCCGGTGCCTTTTTCGCCACAACCCGTTCCGTGTCCTTCTTGCGCAGACAATCGACCACTCGGAACCCCTGGGATTTCAACATCGCCCGAAGCTCGCCCCGTTCGAAGCGATAGCAATGCGCCGTCTGAAGGTCGACCGGGCCGATGGGAACTTCGATCTGGAGGCCGCCGTCGGGCTTGAGCACCGCGCAGCACTCCGCCAGCACCTGGCCCGGGTCATAGCAGTGCTCCAGCACATGGTACGCCAGGATGACGTCGCGCGATGCCGGCGGAAAATGAGCGGCCAACTCGTGCGCGTCGACCTCCTGCACGTCGAACCCGTTCTTCCTGCACCAAAGTACGTTCAACCTCACGCAGTCTATCCCGGCGAGGTGTTGAAACCCCTTCTGCCGTAGATAGTAGAGGAACTGTGCGTTGCGTACGCCGATCTCAAGTATGTTCGACTCGGCGACAAGCGGCAGGAATCGCATCAAGTGCTCGAAACGCTCCGTGTTCACCGCCTCCCGTTTGCCGAAGGCCTCCTCGGGACTGTCGAAAGCCCATTCCATGTCGAGGTCCTTTGGGCGCGACGCGCCGCGCGAAAGCTGGAGATCGTGATAGACCTGTTCGCTGGTCGGGACGAGCCGCTTGTCCCCGTCTTGTGTGAAGTGCTCGGTGTCGAACCTCGGCTTCCATCGAAGCGCAGGATCCTGCCCGGCCTCGGCGGCTTTTCGCCATTCGATCACCTCACGGGCAATGCGTTCCATTTCCTCACGGATTTCGTCATCGATACCGTCATGTGGATGGTTCATCAGCGTTCTCCATGCCGCCCGGCACAAGGAAACCGGCGGCACACTTCGTGGCCGGAAGCGGGTTTATTCCTTCACCGCTTTGATTCCGAAGCCCGTGGTAAAGCGACTGAAAAACTCTTCTTCACCCGGCCTCACCTTTTGATCCCAGGCCAATGCCTTGCGCTTTGCCCAGCGTATCGTCCGGGCAAGTAACCTGCGGACGAATGCAGGGCGCGGTCGTGCTTCCTGCGACCGATGGTGGACCAGGCCCCTCAACATGTCGACCAGCACGCACCAGAAGAGCCCCTGTCTTTCGATCTCGACCTCTCCGAAACCAATTCTCGACAAGTTCTCGCGCCAGTAATGGTCGGTGTAGCGGCCGTAGTCGTGTGGGTCGGCGTGGATGTGGAAAAGGAAGGGAGCGCACGCGAGGAGCACGCCGCCGTGCTTGAGCACGCGGCGCGCCTCGCGAAGCACCGCCAGAGGGTCAGGCACGTGCTCCAGGAGTTCCGAGCAGACGACCGCATCGAAACGCCCGTCCTCGAACGGCAGGTCGGCGGCGTCGGCCAGGACGTCGGGCTCCGTGTCCGGCGAAATGTTTACGTATGTGACGTTCAGGTCGTATTGCTCGATGTCGAAGTGTCCGCGCTTGCGGGTCCGGGCGCCGCCGATGTCGGCCACCAACGCGCCCGCAGGCAATCGGGCGACGTGTCGGGCATGGAAACGGTCCACATAGAACCGGCGCAGCGAATAATCCGTTCGGTCGAACTGTGGCGGAACAGAAGCGGCGGTCACCTCATCGCCTCCCGTCTTTTCCGGGCCGTCTTTCCGCACGCGAAAAATGAACCGCACGACATCGACGCCCAGCTCATTCGTCGGACTGTGCGCCGGCTGGTCATCCGACCAGAGCACGTCGCCGACGTGCGACTCGAAGAGTCGCCGAAGCGCGTCGACGCCGCGGAAGTCGATGCGGTCGGCCCCTCGCGTGCCGTATCGAACCGGAACCTCGATCGCCACGACGGCTCCGGGCCGGGCAACTCGCACGATCTCATCGGCGGTCCGGCGTTCGTCGTAGGCGTGCTCCAACGAGTGGCTCGCGCAGATCACGTCGAAACTCGCGGACGCGAAACTCATGGCGTGCATGTCCATCACCCGAACGTCATCGCGGACGCTGAACAGATCGATGCCGGTGACTCTTGATACGCCTCTCTCCTTGAACTGATCGATTTCGTAGCCGTTGCGGCACCCGATGCACAACACGTCCGTGTCCGGGCCGAGGTTGCATGAGTTCGCAAGCAGGTCAATCAATCGGCCGACCCGTGCGACGGGCAGGTGGCTGCGCTTCGCCAGTGCCCGGTCGAGCTGGGTCCGCAGATACCCCAGGTAGTGGCGATCACCTTGGCGTCCGATCAGCCACCGCAGGCGGACCCGGTGCCAGAGGGCGGCCAGCGCCGCATACAGCCGAGATATGATCTGTTTCACTTTCATGCCTGGTCTTCTCTGAACAGCCGGTCAATCTTTTCGTATTCACGGTCGCGCATCAGGTCCAGCGCGGCGACCAGCTTGCGGTTGTCAACCCACGGATATGTCAGAATCTCGTGCGTGGCCCGGTTCGCACCCGTATAGCGCTCGCAGGCGATCCAGCCCTCCGGTTCGTCCGGAGGGACGAAGCCCAGCTCGACGGCGCGATCGTAGAGGACCGTCCCGGGGTAGGGGATATACAGCCCCGGCTTACAGAAGGGCGCCTCGGCCAGGCCCTCCAGCGTCTTGATGAATCTGAACGTCTCTCGAATGTCCGCGCAGGACTCAACCGGCATGCCGATGATGAACGACCAGGAAGAAGGAATCTTGTGAACACCGATCAGACGGGCCGCTTCCAGCATGTGCTCTCTTGTGTGGCCCTTCCGGATGGCCTTGAGGACGTTCTTGGAGCCGGATTCCCCCCCGGCCATAAGCTTCTCACAACGGGCGGTGTCTTTCACCCGCCGGGCAAACTCCTCATCGAGATAATTCACCCGCGTCTCGGCAAACCAGCGAAGACCGACGGATGCCAGGATCCGGAACGCCCGGTCCCGATCCACAAAAAAGTTGTCGTCGTTGAAATGCACGTACTTGATGCCGTATTTCCGCTTCAGAAAGGCAATATCATCCAGAACCCTGTCCTCGGCGACGGGGCGCCAGGCGTGGTTGTCGAGCGCGCCGTTGACGCAGAAATCACACCGATAGGGACACCCGCGCGACGAGATGTACGACAGTCCTCCGTTAGCCAGGTACGGCCTGAGGTCGGAGCTCCAGTCGATCTCGATGGAATCGACGTTGACCTTGCCAGCCGGCGGGTTGATGAACATCTCTCCGTCGCGCTTGCCGCCCACACCGTCCAAACGGGAAGGGTCTTCGCCGGAACGCAGGCAACGTGCAAGTTCGGCCGCCCGCTCCTCGCCTTCGCCCAACACCACGTAGTCCACGTAGTCCTGACGCAGGCACTGCTCGGGCATGATCGTGGGATGAATCCCGCCCCATACCACAGGAATCGTGCTGTGTTCCTTGATGAGCCGGCTGAACCGGGCGGAAAAGTACGCGCTTCGGCCCGTGATCACGGACACCCCGACCCACTGCGGCCGGGCGGCAATGACTTCCCTGGCAAACGACTGCAACTCGCTCTCGGCGGAGTTCTGCCAGATGTTGTGCAGTATTCTGTAGGAAAACCCGGCCTGCTTGAGATGCGCGCCAACGTGCAGAAGGGCGTATGGTATGTACGGGTGCCAGTAGGCATCGAACTTGACGAGATAGACGTCCGGCCGCTTCCCGAACAACGATTGAGCGGCCCGGCGGATGTGGTTTCTCAGTCCCGACACTACGGCCTCCGGTCTCGTGCACTCGCCGACGTCATTTGGCCTGGCGCCATTCCCAGTGACACGGCGGGCTCAGAATCCCCCTCGCCCGGCCGGGCCCAACCACCTGGAACCCCGTCAGCCCAGTCACTCTATCAAGCGTCTCGAAATTCGCAGCACTTCGCAGCCCGAAGTTGATCTCGTAGTACCCGTTTGCAAACCTCATCCCCTCGTCAAACCACAGCCGGACACACTCCCGCCCGGAGAACGACGGAAGCTCCAGCCCGTCCTCAACCGACAGGTTCCACGTGCAAATCACGCCGGCGGCGTTCGTGATCGACAGTGTCACCAGCGGCTGCTCGAGCCGCCGGGCGACGCGAAAGACAACCTCGATGCCAAACGGCTCTCCGGCCGCGATCTGCTCGCGTGTCTGCCCGGCCATGTCCACCACGCGCGCGCTCTCGATCGACACCTGCCCCGTCGTCACCCGCCTCCGGAAACCTTGACTCCCCTTGCTCTCCCGGATCGACCGGAAGACACGCTCTTCATACCGGTTCAACATCTCCGCGGGCGCCCCGTCGGCCACCACGACGCCTTCGTCCAGCACGATGCCGCGCCGGGTGAGGTACTGGAGCGCGTCCAGGCTGTGTGACACGAACAGGATGGTCTTGCCCGCCTCCCACAGGTCCTTCAGACTGGCCAGGCACTTGTTCTGAAACGAAAGGTCACCAACGGCAAACACCTCATCCACCATGATGATGTCACTGTCGACGTTGATGGCCACGGCAAACCCAAGCCGCGCGAGCATCCCGCTCGAGTACATCCGCACGGGTTTGTCGAACCACTCGCCAAGCTCGCAAAAGTTCTCAATCGCGGGCAGTTTGGCCCGCACCTCGCGGCGGCCCAGCCCCATCACCGCGCCGAGGAGGTGCACGTTCTCCCGCCCGGTCAGCTCGGGGTGGACGCCGGCGTTGAGCTCGATCATCGGGAAGATGCGGCCCCGCACCTCGACACGGCCGCGCGTCGGGGGCGTGACGCCCGCCAGCACCTTGAGCATCGTGCTCTTGCCCGCGCCGTTCCGGCCGATGATGCCCAGCGTCTCGCCGCGACGCACCTCGAGGTTGACGTCGCGCAAGACCCAAGCGTCTTCATCACCGGGCCCGCGGCCGCGCAGAGCCCGCCAGCCGCGCCGTAGCGCAGGCACGATGGGAAGCCCGTAACGCTTCCACATGCCCTCGATCCGAATGACCACATCTTCTGACATAACTAAAGCACGTCCGCAAAATACTGGCCAACGTATCGGAACAGCGGCCACGTCACCGCCCATACGACCGCCACGCCCGCGAACGAAATCATCAGCAGACCGCCGTCCGGCGCCGTTCCGTCGATGAGCACGCTCCGGAATCCCTCGACGATGCCGACCATCGGGTTCAGCCGGTAGACGAACTGCCATTTCTCGGGGACCTTCTCCAGCGTGTACATGATGGGAGTGGCGAGCAGCCAGAACTGCATCAGGAACGGCATTCCGAAGACGATGTCCCGCTTGTACGTCCCGATCGCCGCGACGCCGAGGCCGATCCCCATCGCCAGCGCCGAAACAATGAACACGAGCACCGGCAGCCAGAGCAGCGACAGGCCGACCGGCACGCGGAACCATATCATCATGCCGGCGAGAATCACCGACGCGATCAGGAAGTCGAACAGCGACGTCACCACCTCGGCCAGCGGAAAGACCTCGCGCGGCATAGACATCTTCTGCACGATGCCCCGGTTGACGTAGAAGCTGACGCCGCAGCGCGTGACCGCGTTGGCGAAGAACGTCCACGGAACGAGCGCGCTGTACGTGAAAATCACGTACGGAGTCTTGCCGCTGGAAATCCCGAGCACCTGGCGGATGAACGTGAAGATGACCATGTAGAAAAGCGGCTGGAGCACCGCCCAGGCCGGACCGAGCATCGACCGCCGGTAGCGGCTTGTGAGCTCCCGCACGACCAAAGCGCGGATCAGCCCGAAGAACTGGCGCGCGCTCTCGTGACGCTCGTTTGACCTGACGTAGGCCGAAGACAACATTGAAAGCGATCTCCTCACGCCGCGTTCAGGAGCCGACCTCGAACACATCCACAACCGTGCCCTTCGTCTCCAACAGCTTCTTCAGAATCACGTCGTCGCGCTTCGAGAACTTCGTGAAGATTATGCGGTCAAACTCCAGTGCGTCGAGCGCGTCGATAGAAACCACCGCTCGATCCGCGCACTTCTCGCCCACGCAGTCCTCGTCCGCCACCGCCACGAGCTCGAGGTTGTTCTCGGAAAGCGACACCGCCACCACTTCGGCCATCGGCTCCGCGCCGTAGAACACGACCCGGCGGACGCCCTGCGTCGCCGCCAGATCGTGCAGAGCGTTCGACGCAAGCCGGTGGCACTCGCGGTTCAGCCGGTACGTGTACGTGATGAACTCATAGGAGAGCCGGGCCTTCTCCGCGATCCCCTGCGGCGTCAGCCAATAGAGCACACGCCGCGCGGGCGCCGTCCGCATCTTCAGAAGCCCCTTGTCGACAAGCTGCCCGAGATACCTGTTCGCCAGCTTGCCCGCGATGTTCGCGCGGAGCAGGAGGTCGCGCTTCGTGACCCCCTCGCCCTCGTCCACCGCCTGAAGGATGTCGAGTTCCCGCATCGAACTGGACCGCATGCCTCAACTCCATCCCGGAACCGAACGCCCGTCCACGACAAACAGATTCACCACCGGCCCGTACTCCGACAACAGCCGGAGCAGGACGCCGTCGTCCGCCCTTTTCCAGTCGGCAAGAACGATGCAATCGTATTCGAGCCGGGCGAGGTCGCCGAGCCGCACCACGTCGCGGCCGCGGCGCTCCTCATCACAGATTGCGACGGCCTCGACGCCCGCGACGCGAGCCCACTCCGCGATGATCTCGGCCAGCGGCGTCGCGCCATAAAGCACCGCCCTCCTCCAACCGCTCGCGCCCGCCTCACTCGCAAGGCGCTTGACCACGCTCGTACGCAGTCCGCTACGCAGCCCGCTGGTGAGCGCCAGCAGTTCCCAGGACGCGCGCTCCAGTTCGGCGCGGCCCTTCGCGGTCAGTTCGTAGGCCGGCCTGCTGTTTCCCGACCCACGCGCCATTTTCCAATCGGTCAGACGGTTCAAATAACGGTTCACCAAGCTGGCCGGCATGCCCGCGGCCTGGGCCAGTTCGGCCTGCCTCGCGCCAGGCCGTTCTCTAAGCCCTTGCAACAACAGCAGATATTTGATTTCCTGGGCTTTCATAGGCCGTTCTACACATAGTGAACATACTTTAGTATCGGCCTTTTGTCAAGCATATTCAGGCGCACTTTACGCCAATCCATTCGGTCGTCTTTTCCCGGCGGAATGACTCCCACGGCGGCCTGCCAAAGCCGGCCGAGACAAATCTCGGCTTCGCCCCGCCGACGGCAGTCTCCAGTTGCGCGGCGCGCTGGCCAAAATCCGCGAGCGCCGCGTTTCCGCTCTGCCGAAATCCGTGACGGCTCTGTGATTTCCCGGAATTGAACGGCCCCGGGCCGGAGGTCGGTGACGGTTGACACGCGCCGCGGCCGCTGTTAGACTGCACACTGGCGCACGGGCCGCCGGCCCGTGTCTCGCGCCCCGGAGGATTGCGGAACATGAAGAGCAAACACCTGATTTTCGTGATTGTCAGCGTACTCGTGATGTCGTGCCTGTCCATCGCCGGTCCGGGCGAGCAGGATGACCTGTACGAGCAGTACCAGACGTTCTCGCGCGTCGTCGCCACCATCAAGGCCTACTACGTCGAGGAGGTCGACACCGACAAGCTCTTCTACGGCGCCTACACCGGAATGCTCCAGACGCTGGACCCGCACAGCTCGTTCCTGCCGCCGGAAGAGAAGGAGGACCTGCAGGTCGAGACCGAGGGCGAGTTCGGCGGACTCGGCATCGAGATATCGACGGACAAGAACGGCATCCTGACCGTCATCACGCCGCTCGAAGACACCCCGGCGTTCCGAGCCGGCGTGCTCGCAGGCGACCGGATCATCAGGATCGAAGGGAAGTCCACGAAGGGGCTGTCGCTCCGCGACGCCGTCAATCAGCTTCGCGGTCCCAAGGGGACGCCCGTCACCATCACCGTCTTCCACGAGGACGGCAAGATCGAGGACATCAAGGTCGTCCGCGACGTCATCATGATACAGAGCGTGAAAGACGCTCATATCGTCGACGAGAAACACAAGGTCGGGTACTTGCGCCTGACGCAGTTCCAGAAGCGCTCGGCGGAGGACCTCGACAAGGCCGTCAACGACCTGCTCGACAAGGGAATGCAGGCCCTCGTCATCGATCTGCGGTACAACCCGGGCGGGCTGCTGAACACGGCGATCGAGATCGCGGACCGCTTCATCGCGGACGGCATCATCGTCTCGACAAAGGGACGCCGGATAGACGAGCAGGTCTTCCGCGCGACCGTCGAAAACACCTATCCCGACTTCCCGATCGCCGTACTCATCGGTGCGCGCAGCGCGAGCGCGTCTGAGATTCTCGCCGGCGCCGTGCAGGACCACAAGCGCGGCATCATCGTCGGCATGAGAAGCTACGGAAAAGGATCGGTCCAGAGCGTCATCACGCTTCAGGACGGGCACTCCGGCCTCCGTCTCACCACGGCCTATTACTACACCCCGGCCGGCCGCCTCATTCATCACAACCAGAACAACCCCGACCAGGAGACATGGGGCATCGACCCCGACATCGAGGTCAAGGTCGCGCTCCAGGACGAGGTGGACCTCTGGAAACACTGGCGCGACGAGAGTGTCAAACGCTCGCGCGAACTGAACGGAGCCGGAAACGGCGACGAGCCGAAGGAAATGAAGCCCCTCCCCGAGACACAGGAACAACTCGAGGAGGAATTCGGGCCGCTCAACACCCCGCTCGAAGGCCCCGACGAAAAACCCGAAAAGCCCGCGGAGTTCCGCGACCACACGCTCGATGCCGCCATCAACGCACTCCAGGGCATGATGCTCTCGCGCGAACGGGCGGCCGTGGAGGCAGAGGCGACTGCGAAGTGACATGCTCATCCTCGGCGTCGAAACCTCCTGCGACGAGACCGCCGCCGCCGTCGTGAGCGACGGGCGCGACGTCCTCAGCAGTACCGTCGCCAGCCAGCAAGACCTGCACGCGAAGTTCGGCGGAGTCGTGCCCGAGATCGCCTGCCGCGCGCACATCGATGCCATCACGCACGTCATCAGGCAGGCGATGGACGAGGCGGGCGTCGCCGCCGACAAGCTCGGAGCCGTCGCCGCCGTGAACGGGCCGGGCCTCGTCGGCGCGATACTCGTCGGCCTGACCGCCGCCAAGACCTTCGCCTGGCGCCACAAACTGCCGCTCGTGCCCGTGAACCACGTCGCCGCGCACGTCTACGCCGCCAACCTGCCGCCCGGAGAGCTCGAATATCCGGTGGTCGCACTCGTCGCCTCGGGCGGACACACGAGCTTGTGCCACGCGAAAAGCCCCGCCGAGACCGAGTTCATCGGCTCCACCATAGACGATGCCGCGGGCGAGGCGTTCGACAAGGTCGCAAGCATCCTGGGCCTCGCCTATCCCGGCGGGCCCGCAATCCAGAAGGCGGGGGAACGCGGCAACCCCGCCAAGGTCCGGTTCCCGCGCGCCCTGCTCGAGCCCGGCTCGCTCGACTTCAGCTTCTCCGGACTCAAGACCGCCGTCCTCTATCACGTTTGCGGCCAGGACGGCAAACAGCGCGACGCCTCGGGCCTGAGCGAGCAGGACGTTGCCGACGTGGCCGCCAGCTTTCAGGAGGCCGTGGTCGACGTGCTCGTGAAGAAATCCCTCGCCGCCTGCGAACGGCTCGGCTGCCCGCGCCTTGCCATCGGCGGCGGCGTCGCGGCCAACCGGCGACTGCGCGAGAAACTCGCCCGGGCCGCCAGGAAAGAACACATCCGCCTCTTCCTGCCTGAGATTCGGTACTGCACCGACAACGCCGCGATGGTCGCCGGCGTCGCATTCCACCTGCTCCGGGCCGGCCGGACCGCGCCCCTCGACGTCGACGCGGTCCCCCAGCTCGGCGAACTGACATAGAGGAACCAGACAATGGACACAGAGACACTCCGCTCCCTGCTCGAAAAAGTCGCCGCCGGCCGGCTCAAGCCCGAGACGGCGCTCGGCCGGCTCCGGCACATGCCGTTCGAGGACGTGGGCTTCGCCCGCGTGGACCATCACCGCGCGATCCGCACCGGCGCGGCCGAAGTCATCTACTGCCCCGGAAAGACGGTGAAGCAGATCGTCGCCATCGCGGCGACACTCGTCCAAGCCGGCTCGGACATGCTCGCCACGCGCGCGGAGCGCGGAGTCTTCACCGCGCTGAAGCGCCGCTGGGCCCACGCCAAGTACCACGAGCAGGCCCGGATGGCGACGATACTCAAGCCCGAACGCCCGAAGCCCGCCGGAAACGTGCTCGTCGTCTGCGCCGGCACGGCCGACATCCCGGTGGCCGAGGAAGCGCGCGTCACGGCCGAGGTGATGGGCAGTCACGTCACGACCGTTTACGACGCGGGCGTCGCCGGCATTCACCGACTGCTCGCGAGCGCGCACGAGGTGCAGGCGGCACGAGCGATCGTCGTGGTCGCGGGCATGGAAGGCGCCCTTGCGAGCGTGGTGGGCGGAATGGCCGCCTGCCCCGTCATCGCCGTGCCGACGAGCATCGGCTACGGGGCGAGCTTCGGCGGCGTCGCGCCGCTCCTCACGATGCTGAACAGTTGCGCGCCCGGGGTCTCGGTGGTCAACATTGACAACGGATTTGGCGCTGGTTATATTGCGTCGACCATCAACAGAATGGCCGCGCCGGGGACGGCCGGAAAGAGCCGCAGTCCGAGGAAGTAGGAGCACGACCGTGTCGCGATTCTACCAGGTCGAACAGCCGCCACTGCCCGAGCCGAGGAACGAGGCGAGCCACAAGGGCGACTTCGGCCACGTCCTCGTCATCGCCGGCTCCCGGCGGATGATGGGCGCCGCGGCGCTGTGCGGCATCGCCGCGTCGCGCGTCGGCAGCGGACTCGTGACGCTCGCGTGCCCGGCGAGCATGCAGCCGCACGTCGCACAGGCCTGGCCGACGATGATGACGCTCCCGCTCAGCGAGACGTTCGACGGCGGCATCGCGCTCGGCGCGTGGCCCCGTATCGAGGAGTTCCTCGGCCGCGCGACCGTGGTCGCCGCGGGCCCCGGCCTCGGTCTCAACCCATCCACCGTATTGCTCGTTCACCGGCTTGTCGAGCGAGCGCCGTTGCCGCTCGTGCTGGACGCCGACGCGCTGAACGCGCTCGCGGGCCGCACCGAACTCCTCAGGTCGGCGACAGGGCCGGTCGTCGTCACGCCGCACCCGGGCGAAATGGCGCGGCTCACGGGGCGGCCCGTCGCCGAGATTCAGCAGGACCGCGGCGCCGCCGCGCACGAATTCGTCCAGGGCGGCACGATGACGCTAGTGCTCAAGGGCGCGGGCACCGTCGTCGCCGGCGCCGGCCAGCTCTACGTGAACATGTCCGGCAACCCCTACATGGCCAGCGGCGGAGCCGGCGACGTCCTCACCGGCATGATCGCGGGCCTGCTCGCCCAGAAGATGGCCCCGTTCGATGCCGCTCGCGCCGCCGTCTTCTGGCACGGGCTCGCCGCCGACCGCGCGCCGAACGCAGGCGGCCCCGGCGCCGTCACCGCGCTCGACATCCTCGACCAGCTCAGGAAGTCGGGCACCGACATCGACTGGTACGGCGAGGAACTGCACCTCGAAGACGACCACGTATATGACCCGGACCGCCCCGAAGACTCGGGGGCCGAGGCCATCGAAGAACCACCCTGGTAACCCAAGGAGGCGAGATTGCTCCAGGAAGTTGTGCTGCCGCGGCTCGGCCAGACGGTCGAGGAAGCCGTCATTGAAAACTGGGTCGTGAAGGAAGGCGACGCCGTCAAGAAAGGCGACGTCCTGCTCGAAATCACGACCGACAAGGCGACACTCGAGGTCGAGTCGTTCGTCGAAGGCACCGTGCTGAAGATCTATGCCGAGTCCGGCGAGGAAGTGCCGGTCGAGGCGATCATCGCGTACGTCGGCGACCCCGCGACGGACACGGCGCCCGAGTCCGTGCCCAGGCCGGCCAGGAAAAAGGCCGAGCCGCAGAAGAAAACCGCCGAGGCCGCGCCGGCCGCGGAAGTTCCGGCGGCCGAGCCCGCGGCGGCTTCGCCCGCGGCCGTCATGCCCTCGGGCAAGCTCATCATCTCGCCGCGCGCGAAAAAGCTCGCCGAACAGGACAAGGTCACGCCCCTCGCGATTCGCGGCACCGGGCCCGGCGGACGCATCGTCGAGGCCGACGTCGCCGCATACGCCGAAAAGGTCGGCAAGCTTCGCGTCTCGCCGACGGCCCGCGAGCTCGCGTACCTGCGTAGCGTCGACCTGCTCTCGGTCCGCGGCACGGGCGAAACCGGCCGGATAATGAAGGAGGACGTCGAACGGGCGAGGCCCGTGTCCATCGCGCCCGCGCTCGCCGGCACGAAGGTCGAGCTTACCGCGGCGCGGCGCATCATCGGCCAGCGCATGTTGCAGTCGAAGCGCGAGGCGCCCCATTTCTACCTGCAGATGACCATCGACATGACCGCCGCCGTCGCGCTGCGCGAGGAGATGAAGGCGGCCGGGAAGAAAGTCTCGTTCAACGACATCATCATCAAGGCGATCGCCGCCGGCTTCCGCGAGGTGCCGACGATGAACGCGACCTGGACGAGCGACAGCATCGTCATATTTTCGGCGATGGACGTCGCGCTTGCCGTGTCGATCGAGGACGGCCTGATGGTGCCGGTCGTCCGCGGCGTCGAGAACCTCGACCTCGAGGGCATCGCGGCTCAGACGAGCGCCCTCATCGACAAGGCGCGCGGCAAGCGCCTCAAGCCGGACGAGTACGAGGGCGGCGGCATCACGGTCTCGAACCTCGGGATGTTCGACGTCGACAACTTCCTTCCCATCATCAACCCGGGCCAGGCGTCGATCCTTGGCGTCGGCCGCATAACGGACACGCCGGTCGTCGTCGACGGCGCCATCGCGATCCGCAAGATGATGTCGGTGACGCTCGCCATCGACCACCGCATCAACGACGGCGCAACGGCGGCCCTGTTCCTGAAAACGGTCAAGGACTCGCTCGAGTCGCCGAAAGAGCTGACGTGACATGGCTCCCGCGCTGAACACCTTTTTGGGCGGACTGCGGCCGGGCGCGGCCCGGCTGGCCGAGGCGTTCGCCCGCCTCCTCTATCCCCCGCACTGCGTCGTCTGCGGCCGCGCGGCCGACGAGGACGAAGACCGCTACCTCTGCCGCGACTGCCTCGGCGACATCCGGTTCGTACGCGAGCCAACGTGCCGGAAGTGCGGACACGAGCTCGGCCCCCACACCGACGGGGCGAAACGCTGCGTCAACTGCCGCAACATCCCGCTCCGGTTCGACCGAGCGGTCGCGGCCGCGCACCATCTCGGCGCGGCGCGCGACATGGTGCTCGCGTTCAAGTTCGCCGCGCAGAAACACAACGCCCACCCACTCAGCAAGCTCCTCGCCGCGCGGCTCGAAGACAGCGATGTGACCGGGCAGGTCCAGGTCATTGTGCCGGTGCCACTGCACAAGAGCCGCCTGCGTTCGCGCGGGTTCAACCAATCCGAACTGCTCGCGCGGGAGCTCGGCATGCGGCTGACGCTCACGGTGTCGGCCGGGAACCTCCGCCGGACGGTGAACACTCCGCCGCAGACGAGGGAGATGTCGCTCGCCAGCCGCCGGGCGAACGTCAAGGGCGCGTTCGCACTGAAGCGGCCGGGCGCGTTTGCAGGCAAGTCCGTCCTGCTCGTCGACGACGTGCTGACGACCGGTGCGACGACGAGCGAATGCGCGGGCGTTCTGAAGCGCGCGGGTGCGAAGAGGGTCTGCGTCGCCACCGTGACACGCCGAATGACCACGCCTCCGGACACCGCCGACGCCGGGGCGCGGCCTGTCCGCTACGAGGTCGAGTCGCTGACGCGACCGGCCGCGCAGGGCTGATCCGCGGTCAACCGCTCCGCCGCACGACAATCATGCAGGAAGGAAGCACGAGAGTGGCCGGCGCGCAGTGTCAGGTCTGCTGGCGCACCCAGCGCTGCCGCTCGGAATCCCAGCTCACCTTGTCCCCCAGAGTGAGCATTCCTTTGTAGACGCCCGGCCACGAATCGGGTATGGCGACGGCGTTGACCGTCTTCTCGTAATACGCCTGGGGTCCGACGCCGCCGACTATCGCGTAGCCGTACCCCTTCATCCTCATGTCCCGGAAGCACGCGAGCATCAGCGCCGTGCCGATCCCCTGGTTCCGATGCTCGGGCCGCACGCCCGTCGGGCCGAAGAACCCCAGTGCGACGGAATCGTACACCGCGAACCCGACCAGCTCATCTTCCTTGGTGGCGATGAAACAGGTGTAGGGCGTATGCGCCATCGCGTTGGCGACCTCGTCGGCCCAGCAGGCTCCGTCCACGTCCATGACCCAGTCGATCACGTACCGCCTTTCCGGTGCAATCGGCTTGCGGATGGTGACGCCCTTTTTCGCCTGAATCTCGTCGGCCCAGCCGAAGTCGAGGTCGTAAAGTTTCACCAGCATGTCCGGCATTCTATTTCTCCAGAACAATCACCCCGGGCGCCAAGCCCCTACCGAACGGGTTCCGCCGCGTGAAAGAACGCGGACGGCGGGATTTGCCGCGGCTCCTGCCCGGAACTCTGCCACATGAGCTTCAGGGCTTCTTCATTCGCCTTTTCGAAATACGTGACCGTGATGGGGTGCAGGCCGGCCGCAAGCTGTAGCCGTCGCCCGCGGCGCAGGGTCGCGGCGTGGAGTCCGTTGTGGACGGCCACGACTTCGTCGCCGATCCGTACCCGGCATCCGTCGTCGGAACTGATGTAGAAGCGGTAGTCGCCTTCGGCCGGCACTTTGACGTAGCCGGTGAAACGCAGAGCGAAATGGTCCTTGCCTTTGTGTGACTCGACGCCGACCGAATCCACCACGCCCGTCGTCGCGGGTTCGAGGCGATCGAAATCCGGAAGCCGGTCCCAGTCGCCCTCGTAGTATTCGACCTTGAGTCCGCGTTTCGCGGACGCGACGGTGGCCGCGGGCCGCGCCTTGATCCTCCCGAGGGTGAGCGTGGTCTTGAACGGCTTGCCACCCCGCCTGAGCTTGATGCGGACACTGTCGCCGTCGTTGCGGTCAACGAGGGCAACGTCGATATCGAACCCGCAGTTGACCGGCCCCCCTTCCACGGCGGTGATTCTGTCTCCCGCCTTGATGCCAGCCCGGTCTGCGGGGCCGCCTTCGACAACGGAGGCGACGGTCCCGTCGCCGGCGACCGGCACGTCCATGCCCAGTTCGAAGAAGAGGCGGCCGTCGTCGACGAGCGTGGTCCGGAGATATGTCAGGGCTCCGTCGATGGGCACAGCGAAACCACGGTTCTGGACGCCCTCGGCGGTGCAGAAGACGACGCCGACCGCATCGCCTTTGTCGTTGACGAGCGGCCCGCCGGAGTTGCCGCCATGGATCGGGGCGTTGAACGCGATCATCCGGTCGGAATACGGTCCGCCCCACGTCCAGTAGGTCCCGATCCCGATCACCTTTCCTGCGGAAATCGTGAGCCCGTTGCCGCCGGGGTTGCCGATCGCAAACACCGGATCACCCAGCTTGGCCTCGCCGTCCAAGTCGAGCGGCAGGGGGCTGAACGTCTTGCTCGAATCGATCTTCACGAGCGCGAGGTCGAGGTCGCGAACGCCGACCACGACTCGGAACGGATACGACCTGCCGTCGAAGAAGATAACCCTGCGGTCGCCCTCGGCGTCGATCACGTGCCTGTTGGTGACGACGTATCCGGTTTTGCTGACGATGAGCCCGGCGCCCATGGCTTTCCCGGGGTTGTCTGGAAAAGCGGTTTCGATACGTACGACCGATGCCTTGCGTTTTTTGAAGACCGTTTCCCTGGACTCAAGCTCGGCCGAACACGCGCAGGATATCGTCGGACCGGCGAGCAAGAGAAGCAGTGCGACAGACAGGACGACGGTGGATCCGTTCTTGCGACATTGTCCCCGGCTTGCACAGGCGTTCGAAGCGGCCTCGGGAGCACAACCGGGCGAAGCAGAAAGCATGTCATTCATCGCAACGTTTCTCCTTGCGTGTTCTACGACAGCATTCTAACTTGGCGCCGCGAATAATTCCAGTGGCGTCCGAACCCGGCGCGCGCTTTGAATGTGCCGAGCGCCGCCACGCTCACTCCCCCGCCGACCCTCGCCGGCAGACCCGCAACAAGAAAAAGACGATGACGGTCTCACCGCCCTCGGCTGAAACGCTCGACACAAAGGGCAGAAAGCCGTCTATTCTTTGACTGGTTCGACGCTTGTGACGCCGGGCACCTTCTGCTTGAGGCGCGCCTCGATGCCGCGCTTCAGCGTGATCTGGGCCATCGGGCATCCGCCGCACGCGCCCGTAAGCTTGACCCGCACGATCCCCTCGGGCGTAACTTCCCTCAGCTCAACGTCTCCGCCGTCGGCCTGCAGATGCGGCCGGATCTCGTCCAGAACGGCGAGGACCTGCGCCGTCAATTCTTCGACTGTCATCGTTTCGCTCCTGCCGGCGTTCGCCGGCATATCAATTGCACCCCGGCCAGTCTTTCCAACCTTTGTATACCAGAAGGCCGCAACCGAGTCAATCGGCTTGCGGGCGTGTCGGGCGTCGCCATCAGGCGTCGTAAGTCAGCCCGGCCCAGCAGGCGTCGTCCTCGATCCGTTTCTCCACGTCGACGCCGTATGCGTCGGCGATGGGCTCGAGGATCCACGGCGAGTTCCGCCACGTTGTGCGCGCGGCGTTGCGGACGATCTCGAGGCCGCGCATGGTCATCCTGCCGAGCGGCCGGCGGTTCGGGCCGGCGGGCATGCCGAGCCCGTTCATCAGGGCCTTGATACCGAGCGGGTTCCGGAACTTGTCCTTGACGACGCGGGTCGAGCCGTCGGGCATTCGGCGCTCGTCCTCGGCGACGACGGTCACTATGTCGAAGAGCGGCGTGAGTTCGTCGTGGATCCTCTGCGCTTCCTTGTCGTCGCCGTCGCGCGCGGCGCGGACGAGTTTGGCGACGGCGGCGGGTGCGACGTTGCTCACGACCGAGATGACGCCGTCGGCGCGGACGCGCGGGTCGAGCATTATCTGGCACGTGATGCCGTCATCGCCGGAAAGGAGGTCGAAGTCGTCGCCGACGAGGCCGCGGGTGACGGCCATGCGTTCGACGTCGCCGGTCGCCTCCTTGACGGCGGTCACGTTGGGATGTTCCTCGGCGAGTATGGCGAGGTCCTCGGGCGACATTGCCGTGCCGGTCCGGCCTGGGATGATGTACGGGATGACGGTGCATCCCGGGCAGGCGGCGGCGATGACGCCGTGGTATTCGAGCCGGAGTTCGAGACTGGACGGGCCGTTGTAGTAGCACTCGACGAGGAGAAGCGCGTCGGCGCCCATGTCGGCGGCGTGCTTGCTGGCGCGGAGCGCCTCGTCGGTCGAGTTACTGCCGGTGCCGGCCATGACGAGGCACCGGCCGCGGCCCGCCTTGATTGCGGTGTCGATGACGCGGTTGTGCTCCTGCCAGTCAAGTGTCGGCGATTCGCCCGTCGTGCCGACCGGCAGAAGGCCGCTGACGCCCTGAGCAATCTGGAAGCTGACGTTCTTCTCGAAGCCGGCCCAGTCCACCCAGCCGTCGGACAGTAGCGGCGTCACGAGCGCCGTGTGTGCGCCGGCGAAACTGTTTCGTGTCATTTACTTCACCTGCAATATAGGGGGCTGTCGGAACACCCACATTCTATCCGCGAGCGGGCGGCGGCGCAACCCCCCGGGAGGAATGCATGTGGATTCACGATCAACATGGCAGGCCCGCGGTTCGCTGGCGATTTCCTTGCCGTCCGACGCCAGCGCAAGCACGTTCACATTCTTGCCCGTGTGCACCGCCGCGCAGCCGGCCACGCAAACACATGGCCCGTCTCACGGATGGCTCGCTACTCCACGTAAGGTGAAGCCCCGGCCAAGCCCCGCAACTCGGTTATGGGCACCTTCTCCAAACGGTTGCCTGACACTAGCTCGTCCAGCATCCTCATCGTTGCTCGGGCGTCATACTTGCGGCCATGAGCACGAAGGTCTTCGTCCCCAAGCACTTTATAGGTGGAAAGGACCGCGCCGTCTGGAGCGTACAACAGCAGGACATGGTTCACAGACAGGGTGTATTCGATACCTCTCGGCAGCTCGTCTCCTTTCATGTCCTCAACCAGAGCACTTCTGAGCCGCCTTATGACCCCCTCGTTGTTTGATGCATATCCTTCGAAGCTCCCTGTGTCAAGATTGCACCAGAGATATACGATCCGCGAAACTGACGAACTGGGCGGGACCGACTCCCAGGGTTTTTCGCAGCCGAGGCAACAACATCCAGCGATGCTCACGACGGCCAAGACGATGCCGTCTCTAACGTAGCCCAGCCAGTCCAACAACATACTAAAGCCCTCCAAAGACTGTGGCCCAGCCAGGTGACTCGAGGAACTCATCTATGTTCGAGTACCAATCGGCGTAGGGGCCCTTGGGGTCCTTCGTCCTCCTTTTTCTGGTAAAGCCCCAGTCATTTCTGTCGAACACTTTCCATCGAGAAGATACTGTCATGTGCTCAGGTGATGTCTTGATGCTAGCGCCTCTCCGAAGAAACGTACCAGCAAACGCTTGCCCAAAGGAGTATCCGCCACAGGCGAACGAGTAGCCGCTGGCGTTTCGGGTGAACCAGCAGCGGTGGGGGCCTTTCTTCTGCTTGGCGCGATCAAAACTGCGCGTAGGAGAGTCAGGGGAATATCTGCCCGGGTAGAAGTCTTTTCTTTGCCCGCCCTTGATAATTATCCTCTCGTTCGCCACCTCGCCTGCACTCACAGATGGCCGGTTCGAGCTGTGGGCGTCGATCTCAAAGTAGTGGATCGGCGTCGCCCCCTCTCCGGACTGTTGCTTGAGGTACTCATACACAGCATGTCCGAAAGGGGCTATGTGCGCTCGCGGGCGTTCATGCCTATAGTTCCGGGAGACGAAATCCATGCTGACATAGCAGCCCGTTGAAAAAGTGGCCTTGACACGCATGTTATAATTATGATGACAGGAGTCAAGGAGAACGCGATGGCGCTAGGCAAACGAGAGACGGAACGGCAGGAGACGATGTGGATCGC
>Ga0180435_10001240_pt1 | contig 26813 bp, 26 predicted proteins | sample SS_ome_3_FD_132467 | JGI IMG/M metagenome (GOLD analysis project Ga0180435, IMG submission 132467) | Hypersaline lake sediment archaeal communities from the Salton Sea, California, USA - SS_3_S_1 metaG | ecosystem: Environmental > Aquatic > Non-marine Saline and Alkaline > Hypersaline >... | reverse complement strand
TTTTGTTTGGCGCCTTCACCCATTCTCATAACAGAGCCTTTCCCAAATTGTTTTTCAATCATAGAAAGTGCTGAATCCAGGGCTTTATTTCTATCCATAAGATGGACCTCGTGTCGTATTTAAGTTATTAATGCTTTTTTATAGCAGTTGTGTCTATTATATCATCAAGACAGCTGTTCTGGCAAGATCTCGCCGACTGTACAGCCGGTATCGGTCAATGTCAGTGGCGTAGGCTTGCCAATGTAAAAGCCTTGAGCGTAATCCACGCCCATCTCCTTAAGGATTTGCAGGGTTTCTTCGTCACCAACAAACTCAGCGATAGTCTTAATACCCATGGCATTGCCAACCTTGTGGATGGCTTCTACCATGACTTTCGAGATAGAGTCATTTTTAAGTCCGATGACAAACTGCCCATCGATCTTTAGGTAGTCAATCGGCAGTTCCTTGAGATAACCAAAGGAGCTCAAGCCGCTACCAAAATCATCCAGAGCGAACAAACAGCCCATTTCTTGCAAGGTCTCCATGAAGTCTTTAGCCGCTTCCAGGTTAGCAATTGCTGCTGTCTCAGTGATTTCGAAACATAAGCGAGAAGGATCGATACCGCTAGCTTGGATCTGTTCAACAGCAAAGTTCTTGAAACTATCATCACGGAAGGTTTGGCCAGACAGGTTAACACAATAAATACACTGTCCGCCGGCAGCTTTACAAGAGGCCATTTGCTTCATCGCTTCCAATAAAACAGCACGGTCGACTTTAGGCATCAGGTCGTAACGCTCAGCAGATGGCAGAAAGGCGCCAGGTGGAATCAATTTACCGTCCTCATCTACGAGGCGAAGCAGAGCTTCATAGCGTTTAACGCCCTTACAGTCCTCCTGAATACCTTGAATAGGTTGGTAGTGGAGAACTAGTCGATCATCTTCCAGAGCACTATTAATGCGCTGTACCATACTCATCTCGTCATGAGCTTTAGTCAGGTCATCATCATCTTGGGTATAAACACTCACGCGGTTACGTCCTCCGTCTTTCGCGAAATAACAAGCGGTATCACATTTTTTCATGGCATCTTGCATATCCATGGGGCCCTTTATGCCAAGTACACCGATACTTGCGCCAACATGGAAGCGCTCGCCTTCCCAGAAGAATGGCATTTGTTGTACAGCTTTCAATACGTTTTCAGCAAGTGATTTAGCTTTATCAATCGGACAATCTCTTAAAATGATGCCAAATTCATCACCGCCAAGGCGAGCAAAGGTGTCACTGCGACGAATCAAGGGGCGTAAGCGCTCTGCAAGCTGTTTAAGCAGTTTATCGCCGGCAGCGTGGCCACAGGTGTCATTAACAACTTTGAAACGATCAAGATCCATCAGGCAAAGCGCATGTTCGCCAGATTCATAAGTCAGGGTCCGAGTCAGCTCGGTTTCAAAAGCGTAACGATTCATAAGTCCTGTGAGTTGGTCGTAATTAGCCTGGTATTCAACTTTTTTCATCAGAGCGCGGGTTTTGGTGATATCCTGAGCTACAATAACTGAACCGATAACATTACCGTCTTTACTATGAAGCGGGGCAACAGATGCTGAGATATCAGACTGGGCGCCATTAATTTTGGTAAAATCCATGCGTCCTGTGTAACCTTCCAGGTCGCCACCTTGTGCGCAGTTAAGAATGATTTGGCCTAGGCTTTCTTCGGTGCCTTCACGAACCAGGCCAGCTAGCTTGCCTGCTGTACAGCCTTCCTTGACGTATTTTTGATCTTTAAACATTTTTTCGGCGGCAGGGTTAAAGAAGTTTATTGTGCCGTTTTTATCGGTCGTAATAACAGCATCACGAATACTTTCGAGCGTGGTGGAAACACGATCTTTTTCAGAAAAGAGTTCACCTTCCATTGACGCAATTTTTCGAATAACCAATGCCGATACGACACTGGCCATCAGAAAGATGCCGATAATGAGAAAAAAGTGCAGATTTGAATTTTCAGTATTACGCAAATGCTCGCGATCTAAAATTTGCTGAATACTGTTGCGCTCGTAAGCTACCATTTCAAGCAGAAGCTCGATAACTTTATTTTGTTGAGGCATAACATTATCAAAAAAGATATCCCTGGCTTCTGCCATGCTATCCGAGTCGCCAACTGAGACGAGGTCTAGAAAACGATTATGGGTCGCCAGCAACGGCCCCGTAAGTTCTCCTTGGCGTTTAAGGAATAACTTTTCCATAGGCTGGTTACTGATTTTTTTCAGTTTTTCGCGGTTTTTAATGAAGTCGACAGCTTGACTCATCAGGTCCATTCTAAGGTCGTCTCGGTCAAAAGGGTCTTCCGTCAAGAACAGTTTGGTTGAAAGGATGGATCTATGTCTCGCAGCATCCACTAGGCCGGTGACCAGCTGTATGCGATGACTGCGCTGTGAAATCGAGTCAACTACCTTTTTGCTGCTAGCGACCTGTTTATATTGGCTGTAAGCCATTATTCCCGAAATTGCAAGAAAGAAGCTAAAGCCAAGTATCAGGTAAGAGCGAATGCTGAATGAAAACTTCATGTGATGCCTCAAGAAGCCGAACAAAAGATAATCACCTATAGAGAAGATGATTGATGTAGCGGAAGATTATTTAAGAAAAGACCTTCGCGAAATTTCTAGTAGTATACCACTTTGCTATACTATTTACAACCTTATGTTCATTCTTATTTATAGGGTTGAGCAAAAAATAGCGAGTAAACGTATATAGAATGGGGCAAATAGGGCGAATGTTTCCTAAAAAGTGATTCATATCGATTTTCTGCCGCTTCAGTCGCTATACGAAAAACACACAGTAACCAACTAGACAAAGGAGCTCAAACTCAAATGTTTTCTTTAATCATCACAATCATCGCCATCGCACTCGTGGCAGCACTGGCGGTTTCATCTATTTACTATGGCGGCAACAGCTTTCAGAAAGGTACCAACGAAGCTAACGCGGCACGTTACATGAACGAAGGTAACCAGATCTCAGCAGCAATCAACATGTACTTCCTGGATAATGGCGTGTACCCGGCACAACCATCTGATCTCACTGATGGCGGCCTGTACCTGAAATATATTCCTGAAGGTGATTGGCAGTTCCAGAATGACCAGATCGTACGTACAGGACTGAGCCTGGAAGAGTGTCAACTGGTTAACAAAAACGCAGGTGTAACTACTTGGGAAACCGTACAGCAATGTACTGACCCTCTTGCTCCTAACACCATGTGTTGCGAAACTCCTGATCCTTAATCAGGGATAACGGTTATATGCTGTGAAGAAACCGCCTCATTTGAGGCGGTTTTCTTTTTTAGGTTATAGTAGTTCGGCATCTGGATAGTGGCGACTTGGGATTTTATCAGCAGCGCCGGCATCTTTGAGGATAAAAAATTGAAGCATATATTCAAACAGATCGTCGATAGAGGTGAAATCGCGTGTTCTTTCAATGGTATTGTTATGGATACGATGCGATAGTTTATAGCAATTACTATCAAATACACCTATTACGGCAATTAAGTCGGTGCGTAAATAAACCGGCAACTCATAATAATATTCGAACCACACGGGAATCGGTGGCGCTAATTTGGCAAACCCTGACTGAATCAGTCTTTTGTAGAGTTTTTCCGTCAACTGGAGAAGTTCTGTTTGTGCTGGCATTCAGCGAAGATAGCACGTCATAAAAGCTTAAGAAACCAGTCTTTCTCGATCGAGAATCCATGATTGTTCTTTAAGTAAAGCGGCTAAATGCCAATCCCAGACAGCTTGTTCTCCGGGCAAAGCGGCGCGTTTGAAGCGTATGAGATCATCAAGATCAGGGTGCTCAATTGTAATACGGACCATATCCTGGTTGTTCTCACGAAAAAAGATCTTTTCGGTAAACACATGGCCCGATGGTTCTCGAAAATGCTCGTGATCAAAGGCCTTGCGAATCTCATCCCATTCACGCTTCTCGGCAGATACTGCGGGGCGTATTTCGTCCAGCATGGTCAACTTAATCAGATCAAACCAAACTAAATGGGCATTCAATCCTTTTGTTGTTTCGCTAAAATTCTTGTTAAGCAATAAACAGGGGTTGCCGTCATTTTGTCTGCTAAGCGGGAAATAAGTTGATCGAGTCATTTTAGTTGCACCAGTTCTTGGTTGACGGCATCGAGCCAGGCTTGGCCTAATTTACCAAGTACAAAACATTGCCAGTTGTCTCTGAATTGAACGCCGCCTGGTAAGAAGCCGTTAGGCCAGTCGCCGGTATCCTCGAGATGCAGGTACGCTGCGACATGCGTTTTATCGTAAGGGTTAAACCAATCCTCAATTGCGATTTCTTGAGATTTCGATGAAATTTTGCCCACCTGAATTTACCCCACTATATTTCCGATAAACCTCATTTAACGGAAATATAGCGTAAATCTCCTGTGATACGCAAGTAATATTATACCATTGTGAGAATTAGTATCCTATTGATACTTAATGGGTATCATTAATTATATAGTGAATAAATAGTGAAATCTGCTAAGATATTACGTTAAAAGGTCACTAGGAGTTCAGACGATGCCACCAGAAAGCACGCAATTAAATTTTAAAGGGGTAACGCCGCAGTTACGCGAGCGTATTGTTGGGATACAGGAGTCCTACGCCAAAACCCAGGGTCGTTCGATAAATCTCACAGAAACGCTGGAAGCCCTGATCGATGCGGTGGAGTCAGCGCACCTGCTTAAGCCGGCAGAATCGGCGCCGTTATCCGCCGAAACACTGCAATTGCAGCGTCATTTAGAATCGGTGGCGGTGTTATTCGGCATGGCTAGTACACGATTGTCCGAGACTGAGCGATATTGGGCTCAAAAACTGGAAACCGCTCAAAATGAGCTCGAAAAAAGCCAGGAGCGCATAAAATCCAATCAAATCGCTTATGAGGAGCAGCATAAGCAGCACTTGGCTTCGGTTAAGTCACTGGAAAACGCTGTAAAAGAAGCTAATAAGCGTTACGAGCGCGAACAAAAGGCGTTTGAGGCTCGAGAAAAGCAGCTAACTATGGCTGAAACCCTCAATAGTGCCCTTGTAGAGGATAAAAAAACGCTACAACGTCAATTAACTGAGGCAAACAGTCGCCAACAGGAGCTCGAGAATACACTCAAATCTACCCAAAAAACCTTTTCGGAGGAACTGGGCGGTGCGCAAAAGTTACAAAAGAGCCTGGATCAGCAACTGGATAAAGCAGAGAAAACACTGGCATCAACCCAGATTGAATTGGCTATGAATCAGGAAACGGCGAAACGCTGGCAACAATTAGCCGATGAGCGTCAGGCCAAGGAGGTCTCTCTGTCTGAGAAGTTGGAACAGGCTCAAGAGCAGATTCAGCAATCTGAGACAGAAAAAGGCGACCTAAAAGCTAGTATTGCGGCGTTAAAAACGGAGCTACAGTTCACTGTAAAGAATAAACCAGTTAAGAACTAAGTGCTCAAATTGGCAAGTAGATTCAATAAACAATTTTGACTGATTTAATAGGCTTTAAGCGGCTTATTGACCATTATAGTCTACACATGCTATACTATGGTTAATTAAAATAGTTGGTTGTTATTTATGAGTAAACGATATATAACCGCAACAGAATTAGCTGAGATGGAAAAGTGCGAAGCCCAGCTGCTGTATAAGTTAAAGTACGGCAACGTCATGACGCGTAAACTATCAAAGGCCGCTAATCGCGGTAACCAGCTGCATGCCAAGCATCACCGGGCAGTCTCTAAATTTGCAAATATAGAGCACAATGCTAAGCGATTAGATGAAAAGCCAAGTAACGCCCTGCTCTATGTAGCGATTGTTTTTGTTATTTTGAGTGTACTGGTATGGCTGAATTTCTAGTCTTTTTCTCTTTCATTGTCTTGGTGAGTATTCTAATTACGCGTGTTGCAGTTAGAAGGCATGATGCTGATGTTGTCAAAAAGTACAGCTCCTGGCTTGAAGTAGAAAACTTGCCGCAAGAGCTCAGTTACCCGCATGCTCAATTGATCATTTCCGAGGGTACTACAGTCAGCGGTTTCCGCAAAAGTCACAAGGGAACGTTATATACGGAGCAGCCCGTGGGGCTTGAGGGTATTCCTGATCAGGCCTATCGAACAAAACGAGATAACCTGGTTATCTTGGTTGACACTAAATCACGTAAAAACTTCCATAATCGAGTCTTTGACTCCGAAAAGCTTCAGTTATCCGTATACAAGGTTATCTTAAAATACGGATACCAGCAGAAAGTGGCTGATTATGCGTATGTACGGTTATTGGATGAATCGGGTAAGGCTTTTTATTTAAAAACCAAACTGTTTTCGACGAATGAGGTGGTCAAAAGATACGCTCGATTGCGTGATCTAGTCTCAGGTAAGGTTAAGCCATGTAAAGCAAAGAATCTAAGGCTTTGTATCACCTGCCCTTTTCGCGTTCCTTGCCAGGCCGACAGTCAGCGAGCAGATAAGCTTGCTTCTTAGTACAGGATGCTTCGCTTAATCGGGTAAAACCTCTTGTAATCATAGCTGTTTTTTGCTATACTAATTCAAATTTTAGGCAAATCCGTTTCTAGGATTGTCGTTCTGACGTATTCGCGTCTCCAAATCGTACTGTTCGCTACCTATACGACCTAGTGCGCACTTCTCTGGTCTAGATATATGGCTGAAAAATTTCAAGAAATCACTAATTCAAACGATTTATCGAAAGCTCTCGAGGTGTCCGTGTTTCCGAAATACGGAAACCTGCGTTTGGGTGACTTGCTAATCAGTGACGGTGCGATTGATAAAAAGCAGCTTTACCTTGCCTTGCAAGAGCAGAAAAAGGAACCTGGTAAGCGACTGGGTGCAGTTCTGGTTGAAATGGGGGCTACTACAGATATACGCATCCGTAAAGCGATGGCGCAAAAGCTGGGGATTCCTTCAGTCGATTTGATGCACTTCGATGTCGATAGTAAGGCGATGGGTGTTGTTCCGCGTCACAAATTGAGTGATTACGTCGCAGTACCGATTTGTTTTGCTAAAAAAGGCAGTCTGGTAGTGGCTATGTCTGATCCGCTGGATGCGCAAACCATCAAGCATTTGGAATTTCAGACAGGCCACCAAGTTGAGCCGGTAATTGCCGATCGCAGTAGTATCATGCGCTTAATCAAGCATGGGCATGCTTATGTAAACCCTGTTGAAGAAGATGATGAAGATACCGCGATTAATAGCGCCGCGCCTACTGTGGTCCGGGTGCTCGATGACATTATTCGAAGTGCTGTACAGCGTGGCGCATCCGATATCCATTTTGTGCCTGATGATTACGAGGTAGAAATTCTTTACCGCATCGACGGTACATTAATCAGCGGAAAGATGGTGGATATCTCTTTATTAAAAGGCTTGGCGATTCGCATCAAGTCACTGGCTAAGATGGATGTGACGAAAAAGCACCTCCCTCAAGATGGGCATGCTCGCTGGACTTGGCGCAGTATGGTAGCGGATCTGCGCGTATCCACCGTCCCTACGCCCTTCGGTGAAAGTATTGTTATGCGTATCCACAAGCAGGATGCGCGTATTAAAACGATGCTTGATATCGGGATGGAGCACGAAGACGTCAAGGTTTTAGGGCGCATTACGCGTAAAGATTCAGGGATCTTCCTGATGTGTGGACCGACGGGCTCTGGTAAGACTACGACATTGAATTCCATGCTAAATGAGCTGGTTAAGAAGGGTCGTAAGGTGATTACTATCGAAGACCCGGTTGAGTATCGGGTACACGGTGCTGCTCAAATCCAGATTAACGAAAAAACGGGTTATGATTTCAATGCTGCCTTGAAACACGTCGTGCGTCAGGATCCGGATGTCATCATGGTCGGTGAGATTCGTGACGCACAAACAGCCAAAACTGCTATTCACGCCGCTATGACAGGGCACCTGGTGCTATCTACTTTGCACGCTTCCAATGCCGCTGAAGCTGTTATTCGTTTGATGGAAATGGGTGTAGACAATTATCTGATTCGCTCCTCACTGCTTGGCGTTATGTCGCAACGCCTCCTGAGAACTAACTGCCCGCACTGTTCAAAAGATTTCAAACTTAAGGATAAAGGCGGCAAAGTTAAGATGGTGGTGCGCCAGGGTAACGGGTGTATCAGTTGCGAGGGGACTGGTTTTAAAGGCCGCGCTCTCTCGTATGAGCTCATGGAATTCAACAAGACGGTGCGTGAAGCGCTCCGACCAACCTCAGACACCGGAGAGATCCATTCAATTGCTTGCAGTACCGGTATGCAATCTATTACCTCTCATGCAATGGGTTTGGTGAAAAAAGGTGCCGTTCCGCTAGGCGAAGCCACCAAAATCAGAATGACTTAATCAGGCCTTCTGCTTTTTTGAGTCCCCCTAATTTCCCAATCGCGAGGGCCTTTTCGGAAAAATGCCCCGGCGGTTATCCCGTTTAAGCTACCGCTAAGGTAGCTATACAACCTACTTACTTATCCACAGAGGTTCATGAGTATGAGTAACGTGCTACTGCATCCAGCGATGTCATCTGAACAGATGCGTAAAACAGTCGAGAAGATTGGCGGAGAGTTACGTATTGAATACAGGGACTCTAAAATTAGCTTGATCTATTGCCCTGAAGGCCACTCAGGTGGTATTGCGCGCACAGGTGGTTGAGTTGAATCTTTCTGATGTAGAACAACCGCAGGAATTTGGCTTACTCGCGACGATTGCGCGTTTTTATCTGCCGATTATCAAGATTAGAAACCGTACTTGGTTTCTCAATCGAAAGTTACTGATCAGCTATCTGCCTAAGTACCTGGCACGAAATGGCCTGACAGCAATTGTTCTCTTTTCCTTCTCAAGTCTGGCGTCCGAAGTTGGCCTTGCTTTAGCTGAAGATCTGTTGAGTTATGCCGGAGAAGTCTTTCTTGGTATAGGACTTGGCTTGTTGTTGGTCCGTTTTTTCCTGAATAACCGCTAAAACCTGCACAGTCAGCCGTCTTTTTCGCTACACGGTGTAGGTCATTTTTATTTATTGGAGGTATCTATGAATACTGTAATTGGCTTTATCGGCAAGCGTGGTTGCGGTAAAGATACTGCCGCTGCACATTTGATCGAAAAGCATGGTTTTAAGCGTTTAGCTTTCGCGGATGCGCTCTATCAAGAAGTTTCTGGGCATTACGGCGTTCCTATCGAATTCCTACAGGCTCGTGAAACCAAAGAGCAGCCCAACCTTGTATTGGATGGTCGACCTGTCTTGAGCAGTAAGTCACCACGCCAAGCATTACAAGACTGGGGCATGCTTCGACGCGAAACAGACCCACTGTATTGGATCAAAAAGGTAACTGACAAAATTCGTAGTGAACCGGGTAAATACATCGTCACAGATGTTCGGTTCAAGAATGAGCTTAATGCTATCAGGGACTTAAAGGGCCTGGTTATACGAATTCGTCGCCCTGCATGGGAGGCTAATATCGGATCAGTAGGCACTGATCAACACACCAGCGAAACTGAGCTCGATGGTGTTGCGGCAGACTTTCTCTTGAACAACCGGGAAAACGCGCTGAATTTACTTCATAGCGAACTGGATGAGGCGTTGCTTTCATTAAACGCTGCTTAATTTAACCGCGCCCTTTATTGGGCGCATTTTTATTTGTATCACATGAAAATGATCAAGCTTATTTTAATCGTTGTTTTATCGCTCTCGGTAGTCAGTGTACATGCTGAAGAGGTCGCTGCGCCTACTGGTAGCGTCCTGAATACCGAAACCGAATACGGCTGGTGGTTTTACGATGATCCGGAAAAAACTGAAGAAGAGGAAGAGTATGTTTTTGTTCCTCAGCCAAAGCCTGTTGAAGCGCCTGAAACCGAAAAGCCAGAAGAAAATCCTTGCGAGAAGGCAGAAACCTGGACGGCTGGTTGTGGTTTTATCGACCCCGGCAGGAACTTTGAGTTCCAGGCGAAACAGCGCGATGCCTTGCTTATGAATATGGTGATGAATCCCGATCAGCCAGAATCCGTAGAGGCTTTTCAGTATTACATGAAGTGGATAATGGATCAGGCGGTCTCTGTGGGGAACATGTGGTACTACAACCGTATTCAAAATCCTGAATTAGATCCTCAAGCAGCCAATCCAATCTCCTCCTTCGGCCTTAAGCTTGCCTCTCAGGTTAAAGAGTCCCGCTCTAAGGAAATTTTCGATTTGCTCAGCGAAGATGGAATGCTGATTTACTTTAGTCGTAGCGATTGTTCTTATTGCCACGATATGATCAAAACAGTAATGGAAGTCGCCAGGCAAACTGGTATCGAGTTGTGGAACGCGAGCCTCGACGAAGAGTGCTTGCCGGGATTTAAGCAATGCCGCACCGCGCCGGAAACGTTGCAGCCCGCAGCTGCCCTCCAAGTTGCCACTGTCCCTACTCTTTTTCTTTACGTCGAGCCCAACACTTGGATTCGAGTGTCCACCGGAGTATCGGACCAATTAACATTGCGCTCTCGTATTGTGAACTTCTTTTCAGCCTATCGCGCCGCGCTCGTTAAGGGTGTGGAAAACGGCGAAGGCATGCGTCCAAGTGTGGATTTCTCCCCTAAAGATCGCGTCGACGGTCGAGGGCTGGGCGCAGGTGTTGAGGCGAGCCCTGATAAAACAATCAGTACCACCGATGTTAAGCGGCTGCTACAGACACGCTAGTAGCTATACAAAAGAGCATCAAACCGGAATATTGTCATGATTTCTAAACGCTATATGAAAAAACTCTACGCCTTTTTGTTAGCGCTTGCGCTATCAATGGGCATCACCACGTCTGCCAGTGCAAACCTTGATCGCGTTTTTGGTGATTTGCTCGATGGAGCTGCGGTCGCCACCCAAAACGGGGGCTCCTATGAAAGTCAGGCGCGAAACAGCTATGTCTTCGGTGGTATTGGTATTCGATTTCCAAGAAGTAACGTGCAACTTTTCAGTATCACTCCGCCTCGAGTAACCGCTGGATGTAATGGTATAGATTTTTTCTTAGGTGGCTTTAGTTTTATTAATGGCGAGCAGTTCACGGCGCTACTGCGCAACATCGGTCAATCCGCGCTTGGTTACGTGGTCCAATTAGCGCTAAAGCAACTGTGTCCGCAATGCGAAGCGGTTATTGCTGCTTTGCAAAAAGCCGCGCAATTAGCGAGAAAGGCATCGGTCGATTCATGTGAGGCAGGTACGGCGCTCGGTGCTTTTGTTGCAGAAAGTATCGGTCTTGGAGGTGGTCCTGACTCTAATTCTCAGAACGAAGCAACCGCCGACGTCTGTGGTAAAGAGGTTGTCGGAGCAAACGCAACGGATGGCTTTATTACGGCTATGAACAGTATATGCGACACGATGGAGAAGTCCGTTAGTTGGCTGGAAGATCTCGTTAAAAATGATCCTGACAAGCAGGCTGAGCTGGCCATCTTTGTCGGTAACTCATCCTGGCAGGCTGTGAAAGCTTTAGGGTTCACCTCAAGTCCTGCGGTCGGTGAATTCATGCTAGGGATGTTCGGTACGACCGTTATTGAAGAAGATACAGCTACGCCGCTGGTCCATCCACCTACTTTTGATGACCCTAAAGTAGCTATGGATATCTTTATGTGTGGGGCTCATCCTGAAGATTACTCTGATATCCCAGTGGTGCAAAAGTACTGCCTGGATGGCGATGTCAGTATCCCAGAGTCATACCATGTCTATCAGTGTGATGAGTACACTAAATGCCTTCATCCGCAAAAAGTCAGTGTTGCCGATTGGAAAAACGCGGGTTCCATGGGTGATCGTGGCTTTATTGCCATGGTTTACGAAATTCTCATGGGTGCTGTTGATGATGCGGCTCAAGGTAAAAAATTGTCAGATGAGGCAATTGCTCTCATTCAGTCCTCACCTATCCCGCTTTATAAGGCTATCAATATAGCGGCGGTATACCCTTCTGTTGCTGAAAGTATGGTTGAGACGAATACATTAATGATTTCCTTCATGCTGGCTGACAGTTACTTCAGGTTCATCATCACTGAAGCTTACCGTCAAAATAGTGCATCCAGTATTCCTGGAGACCTTGTAAAGAGAGTGCTTGAGGCGGCCACCCGCTTCAATGAAGGTATGTCGGAAAAGATTGTACAGATCGACAACCTGTTGGTCAGGCAGCAGCGATTCATGTCGCAAATCAACCAGATCAACAATGTAATGCAAAATCAGGTCTTTTCAAGGGGATTGATGGGCAATCAGGTCTTTGTAAAGGATCTCTCTTCGGCGGTCGCAGGTCACTAAAACAAAACACTACAAAGCCCCGCTCTGCGGGGTTTGTTTTAGAAATTAAACACACAGTAGCTATACTGTTAATAACTTTTTGGACGATACAACCATGTCGAAAACATTTTCTAAAATCATCGCTTTCCTTTTAATGTTAGCGCCTATGGCGGTGCTTGCGGGAGGTACGGTCAATCCAGACGGTGGTAATGCCTGGGATTTGTACGTTTTCGGCAATGGTGAAGTGATTTTCAATATTCTGAACGCCATCTCAGCTATGGTGAGCATGGACGGCTACCTTAACATGATGAGGTTTCTAGGGGTGATCGGTGTGGTCGTTATTGGGGTTATGGTCGGTTTCCAGCCAAAATCCGCCGGCAAATACCTCGGGTTTTTTGTGCTAGTCTATTCAGCGGTATACGCAACGACTAAAATTGATTCCAATATTGCTGTTCAAGACGAAGTAACGGGTTACTACAACGTAGCGACAGGTGTACCGGCGGCCATAGGTATACCGGCGGCAGTTATCAGTAATATCGGTCATTGGATGACAGCTCAAATCGAACAGGTTTTCTCGATTCCCGGGCAGTTGACTATGACGCAAGGCGGTGGCTTTAATATGTCCACCTCGCTGGCTCATGATGCTTCGCAGATCCGTATTACCAATCCAAACATTCGACAATCCATGATTAGTTACGTCTCTGACTGCGTAATCCCGGACATTGTTGCCGGCCGCGTTGACGCAAGATCAATCGTCAATTCAACCGATCTTTGGGCAACTATTAGCAGCAATAACGAAGCGATATTAACAACTTACGTAACAGCACAAAACCCTCAGGGTCAGTTGGTTACCTGTAAGGATGCGCATGGTTACATTCAAACTGATTTAGAAGCTGAAGCTCCTATTCTATTGCAAAGTGCTGCTTCAGCATGGCACTCCAGCGCGGCTTTTAACTTCCTATCATCTGGGGTCCAGAGTTCATTCACCTGGTTGTCAGATGGCGCCATGAATGGCTCTGCGGCCTCTACAGTACAGCAAGCTGCAACCATCCACATGTATAACGATACATTTTCCGCGTCAGCAGCAATGACGGGAAACAATGAGTTGGTTACCTCTATAGCGATGGCGCAAGCTGAGCAAGCACAGAAAACCACCTGGTTTACCTCGGCCGAACTCTTTAAAGACCTGGTTGGCTATATTTACTCTGTATTACAGGCGTTTGTTTTTGCCATCGTTCCGGTGCTGCTCATAGCACTGATGATTCCAGGTTTCGGCACGGCGGTTATTAAAAACTATGGTCAAATTCTGGTGTGGTTAATTTTATGGATGCCGTTATTGGCTATCATTAACTACATTATTGCGCTCTATGGACAGCAAGGTATGGCGCCAATGCTGTCTCATGCGAGTGGTTTGACGATGGAAAATGTTTCCGCGGTTACAGAGCAAACCAGTAAATTCGTTACAGCGGCAGGATTTTTGGCGACCATGGTACCAATGATTTCCTGGGGCCTGGTAAAGGGCGGAATTGCCTTTACGCAGTTCATCAGTGGTGCGATTGGTTCCGGGCTGGCTTCCCAGGCCGCCGGCAGTGCAGCTACAGGCAATATCTCGCTAGATTCGCAGAGCATGGGCAACCAAAGCTTTGGTCAGAAAAACTTAATGCCAAAAACTTCTGTTGGTTTCGGGCAAACAATGGCGTCCATGGGTGGTGCTCAAGCTTTAACAGAGCGTAACTGGGGTGGATCTGTTGATACTTTCTCGGGTGCTGCGGTACGTCGTGAAGCGCGTAACTCCATGGGTATGACTAAAGCAGAAACACAGTCAGAAATGGAATCCACCTCATCGCAGATCAGTCATAGCGAGCAGGCGCTGAAGTCTGCTTCCAGTGATTTTGGTCAAAGTCTCTCAAAAGACTTAAGTCAGTCGCTATCAATTGGTAATACCGATAGTCAGTCGGAAGTGTTGAAGAAAATGCAATCCATGGATGAAATGGCTAAACAGGGTTATAACTTCAACATCTCTGAATCCGGACAAGTTGAGGTTACTAAAGCTTCCGATAACACAGGTACTGTGACAGCTGATGCCTCGCTTGCAGCAAAATGGAAAGCCGGTGGCGTCCTGGGTAGCGCGGTGGAGTTTGTGACAGGTGCGAGCGCAGAAACCCAGGGTAAAGTGGGTGTTGCGTTGCGTGGCAGTGAAAGTCAACGTGAGTCAGATAGTCACTCAAAACAAGGCTCAGATACCCTTTCTGGCGCGAACGAAACTTCAGTAAGAAGCGGTGTTGGTCAAGATGTCTCTACCGGCAGAACTCGTAGTGAGGCGGAAGCAACTCAAGATGCTGTAAGGACAGCTGAATCTTTGGGACTGAAATTAAGTACAGGCACGCAAGAAGCGGCCTCTCGCGTCGATACGCATTCTCAACAGCTTCAGCAGGCTCAAGAGTACCGGGAAGACCTGCAAAAAGCTTACTCTGAGGCTTATTCTGTCGAAACAGGTCAAAACCTTGGTCAGGTTCAACAGAATATCGTCGGCGCTAACGAAACCTTTAAAGAAAATGAAGGAACGCTTCGTCAGGACTTTGGGCCGCCTAATACTAATGCACAGCAAGTGATGCAGGATCGTGCGGGAACCTTAAATGAGTATCATGACTCTATGTCCGCTAAAGCACAAAACGCTCAAAATGAGCTGACTAAAGTCTATGATCATGAGCGCGAAGGCATTGTCAAGGACCACGTAGCTGGCGCTGGAAATGCTGGCGATATGGATCTTGCTCGCAAGGAGTTTGATATCTATCACGGTTCAGCTGAAAACCGCATCGAACGTGATAATAGTGAGATCAAGCAAGGCGTTACCGATTACCAGGAGAACGCGAGGGTTCACGGCGAGTCAACTATTGTGGTTGGAACGGCTAGTGATCAGGCTGATCGTGACGCATCCATGAGAGCTAGTGGTGAGGAATACCAGCGTGAGACTCGAATTGGTGGCGACGACAGTCAATACAATGCCATGAACGTTGCCAGGGAGTATATGGGTAATGTACCTGGGTTTGGGGGCGAGGAGAGTCCTGCTGCTTCGGCTAATAGCGCAGAAAACGCAAACAGAGGCGCTGAAGATAATTCTAGCTCCAGCATCGGCTTTAGAGGAGCGGATGGCGCTAGTGGTAGAGTTGACGATAGCTCAAACAGCGAAATAACCGGACCTAACAGTAGGCCCGACGATAACGCCGCTGCCTCGGTAAGTGACACTGGAGGCGAGAATAGAAACCCTGAGGATAGTTCAGCCAACCCAAATACTGAAAACAGCGAAAGTCAATTCAGGCCGCCTGAGGATCTAAATGATTTATTCGGTGGCAGTCCAATGGAGTTGTTTGACAGGAAGAAGTAAGTGGGGCTTGAAATGGTTAAGTTATTATAGTATACTTACGCTATACTAAATTTAAGGTGATTGCTATGCTGGTAACGCTAGATAAACAAAAACACTCAAAATCCACCTTGTTTGTGGTTGCTCAGACACTGTTTCTGTTAATGAGTGTAGCCGGGGTTTTTGCGTACCTTTATGTTCAGGAGTTATTAGGCAATTCCTTGATTAAGGAGGCGGTAATGCTCGCTAGCTGGGGTTCTGGTTATCTTGTGTTTTCGCTAACAGGTAGGCTTGCTGGGCTTATTGTGCGATTTTCCGGTGATCAGGTAGACGTAACGGGTGCGTTAACTGGTCAGGTTTGTGAGGGTTGGCCTCCAGTCCCTATGATGCTGGTTGGCCTTGTTCAGTTCATCACGGGCGTTGCTATAGCTTGGCTCTCATTTATCAGCACTTTCAAGTACCTGTCCCTGCAAATACACGAATTGCTTTCTTTGGGTATTGCTCTGTGGATAGGCGTTACTGTCGGGTATGTCGCTTTGCGTATCTTTAGAGTGCATAAAGGCGCAGGCATGCTTGATGAGTCTGTCTTTGACCAGGATTTCAACGCCGTAAATACATGTGATATGCCAGGTGCGGTCGATAATATGGGCTGTATTCGTGGCGAAAACTGGGAAGAACACATGTGGGGCGATAAATAAGCCCTTCTCATTAATTGAACAAAACCTGCTGGTAATTCTCGTTATCGGCAGGAATCCCTGCTCTGGGAATCACTAAGTTACATTTTTCTCGCTATACAGATAAGCGAAATTTCAACCAACTGTTAAGAGTTACTCCATGCGATCAACACTGCTTCGTAGCGTTTTTGTGGTATTCACCTTCTGGTGGGTAGCTACGACTGTGTTTTTCAGTCTTTCCAGTCCTGAGTTTAATAAAGAGGCGCTAACGCGTATTGCTGAGCTTATCCCTTGGTTGGAAGTTGAAATCCCCGAGCAAGTGTCGGCCCTTAATGCGTTTTTAGTCCAGTTCGAGGTGGCTCAATATTGGATTATGCCAATGTGGATGTTGATCACTGGTTTAGCGATCACAGGTTATACCGTTGCCTGGCTGGTGGCTGTTATTTTCTCCCAAAAGCGCAAGCAAAGAGAACAAGGCAAAGGTAATTGGCGCGAAATGGCGGTTACCTTGGGTGTGCTGCCTATGCCGGAAAATCTAGATAAAGCAGATATTGCGTTAAAACCGAAAGGTAAGATAGCCGAGGCTATCAAACAAATGGCACCTGAGCATGAAAGGTTATTTAATGACATCATTGCTACGATTGCGGCCTATCCGAAGGCGTACTCGGGTGATGGCCACGGAGTCACGCTGCTACAGCATACATTAAATGTAATAAACAGGGCCTTAGAGGAAACGGAAGACCCGGACCCCTTGCTGCTTGTCGCTACTGCGGCTCACGATATCGGTAAAATAACAGCTTTTAAAGAAATTGGTGATGAGTTTGTAGCGGTGAAGCATCATGATAAAGAATCCGCGCATCTGCTTTGTCGAATGGGAGGCTGGTGGGCTTTAGATCCTATTGAGAGAGAAATTCTGCGTCTGTCCGTTAAGTATTCGCACTCACCTTCTAAAATGCCGCTTGGTTTTGAAGCGGAAGAGCGCACCAGGAAACTAATCGATCAACTCAGAGGTGCTGATGGTATGGCAACCAAAGAGGAAAAGAAAGCGGTCCTCAAAAAAGGTGACCTGCCCGATATGGCCGTCGATGCACTGTTACATGTTTTGCCTAAGTTGGCTTTCCAGGTCGAGGGTTTACCGAAAAAGATCAGGGCCTCAGGCTGGAAAAAGGAAAACCGCATCTATTTGCTGGAGATAGGTGTGCGCGAAGCGGCATTGGATGCCTTAGACCCGGATACTCGCTCTGCACTGGGTGGTAAGCATCGCGACGATTTTCAGGTTGCGCCTTTTACCAAGGCCTTGTTACAGGGTCTGGATAAGCGTGGCTGGCTGGTTAAAAAGATTGGTAAAGCAAAATCAGAAACTGAACGTGCATTGTGGAAAATTTCAGCCGGTATTATCAAGTTCCAGGGCGTTATCGTTATCGATATGCCGGAAGAGCACATGAGTAAATTGCCAGAAAAAGACAGTGTTTACGAAGTCAATGTGATTTCTGAACAGTGGCCCTCCCCTAGTCAAATGTCCGCAGAAGGCATGGATCTTTCCAACCTTCTAGCGCCCCCAAAACCCTCAAAGGCGTCAGATTCCTGAAACCGCCAGAGTATGCCGCTTCGGTCGCTATACTCAATCAGTTCAACTTTATCTAAATGGAGTTCTTCCGTTGAAAGCACTACACATCCTCATTGTTACGGCACTGGCTTTTAATGCCAGTCTTTTGTCAGCTGCCCCGGGAAACCCATTTATTCCCGCCAAACCTAAACCTAAGGTTGTTAAAAAGCTGCCGCCTCCAAAGCCTGTAGAGAAAAAGAAGGAAGCGCCACCTCCACCTCCTCCGGTTAAGAAAGAACTGCCACCTGATTACGGTACTTTTGTCGGTACGATCAATGGTACCAAAGTTTATTACAAGGATGCAGACAACCAATATACGTTTGTTGTTCCTAAAAAACCTGAAGCTAAAAAAGCAGCGCCTAAGAAGAATGCATCTAAAAAAGAGGGCTCTGAAAAGGTAATGCCTAAGAAAACTGAGCCTAAAAAGGAGAAGAAATAAGATGAAACTAGTTTCTAACCCAGCACTGCTAGCAGCTGCTATCTCCTTGGTTCTTGGTGGCTGCACAAGTTTCCCTCGTACATTTGATTTGCCTAAAACGGAAGAAAAGGCCGCAGAAGTAGCGGCTGAGTGGCCCGTAGAGGCCGCTATCACTACAGCTCAGGCCAGTACTGCCGTGGCGATTGTTCAGCCAAACAAAATCCCAGAGTCGATCCAAAACAAAAAAGTTGAGCTGCAATTGATGGGGCGTGGTTTTGCTGACTTTGCTGCAATTTTGGGTTATCTCGATGTTGCGTCAATGGTAGTTGATGAAGAAGTTAAATCTGAAGAGATTTTCATTCCAGCTTTCAAAGGAACGCTCGGGGACCTCCTGGGTGCATTAGCCGATGCCCACAATATTGCATTTAACTGGAAAAACAACGTACTAATGATTGAGAAATCAGCGCAGTATTTGTTGACTCTGCCGCAAGATACTGAACTAGCTAGTTCCCTGGTGACAAACCTGGAAAAACTCGGCGCCGAGAATGTCCAGGCGTCAGCTATTTCCGGATTAGTTGCTTATAGCGCAACACCTAGAAATCAAAAACTGATCAAACCTTATATAGAGCGCGTCGCTCAAAATGCGGCCATGATTACCATGCAAGTGGCTATAGTCAGTGTCGCAATAGATCGCAATAAGAAAACCGGTATCGACTGGTCAAAACTTCAGTTGGATTTTACAGATATCGGTGGTCTCCAAAATGAACAAGCTGGTTTTGGCTCAGCTGTTGGTTTAGCAGGTAGTTCATTCACCCTAGCTGCCTTGAATAAAAGCTTTACATTGGGCGCGGTGGTCGATGTGTTGAGTAATTACGGACACACCACAACCAAGCAGAATGTATCGCTGAAGACGTTATCCGGCTCCTCAGTAACCATGCGTTCTGGTCAAACGATACCTTATGTGAAGGAAATCAAAACTGGAACCACGGATAACGACGGAAATACCACGGCTGCGCCAGGCGTCACTTACGATAACCTGCAAACCGGACTGACGTTAAATATCACCCCAACTTTCGATGCTGACAGTGGCCTAGTGACCACAGAGATGGATCTAAAACTCAATACCTTGATTGGTTTTGTTGACTTGGCGTCTGGTTTGAATGTTGGCGAGATTACTCAGCCAAGTACCCAGGAACAGGAATTTAACGACATCATTCGGTTTAAAGCAGGTGAAACTGTAGTGATCGGGGGTATCAGTTACGACAATATCGCGGATCAGCGCAACACGCTCGCTGGTCTTGAAAAGCTGCCTATTGCGCACAAGGACAAGACAATTACCCGTAATGCGATGTTCATTGTATTACGCCCTACTATCACGGTTTATAGCAATGCGGCTGCGCAAACTAAAGCCGACGCTAAAGTGAACTAACCGGATAATCTCGAATTACGGAGAAATAATGAGTATTAAGTCTAAAAACAAGGGTTTGGCCTACGCTCTGTGGCTGGCCACTGGCTTGGTTCTATCCGGGCACAACCTCTATATGGGGCGTGGTGCCGCTGCGATTCGACATGCTGTGCTTTTACTGATCACAATAGCGTTTGCTGCCGCAGGTTTTTTCGCGCCAGAAGCGATGCTTGCTGATGCCAAGGGTTTGCTTAAGTTTGATGAATTGACCAATATTCACATGGCTGCTGGACTAGCGTTATTGCCGGCTATTCCGGCAGTACTTATTTGGCTCGCAGAAGGCGCCATGCTGTCAAAGCGGGTCTCTGAGGTGCAGTTGGCTCGTGTAACTGAACCAGTTGGCAATAGTGAGAATAATGACCATAAGAGTTCGGGTGACCTCGTTAATCGAGAATCCGTAACTAATGAAGACCCTGATACATTTGAAGAAGGCGCTATCGTTGAAGGTGCGGTTGATCTTGATGCGCTGGATGGCAAGAAAGATGGCAAAGTAGAAGTTTGTCAAGGCAGATCAATCCCAATACGCGTAGTGATTGGCTTTTTAGAAGATGTTCAGGCTAGAGATGCTGAAGCGTATGCAACCGGATTCATCGCAAGACACTTCGAGGCTCATGATCGTTGTTATTGGGTTACCAAAAAGCTTGGCAATGGCTACCTGTATGAAATTCACGAAGGCGGTGATGGATACGCTTTCTTGCCAGACATTATCAAGGCGCTAGAAACCACTAATTCGGTCTACATTCCGACGTCTAGCCGCTACGTAAAGATTGAAAGACGCGACGGCAAGATCGTTTCTCTGTTAATGCCAGAAGGCCATGATGCCGAAATCACAGCCGGTATTAAATGTACCGAGAAAATGACGCCGTATGTTGGCTATGCCAAACATTGGTTGTTTATTGGTCTGGCGATCTTTGTACTGGGCGTAGCGACCGCAGGCGTTGGTGGTTTTGTAAACAACATGACTCTGATCACGCAGGTTAACCCTGCAAACCAAAAACAAGTAACTCTTAAAGAGCTTCCTACCGAGCAATGGAAAAGCCTGCATGTACCACAAGGTAAATACATGGCGGCTCTGCGTTTTGAGAATGGTCGATGGGTTCGTGACATAAAACCGTTACCTGGTGCAGAGACAGAAAAACCAGACACCCCAAGTAAACCAGGAGATGAGAATGAAAAATAAAACAGCAAATATCATATTTGGTCTTATTTTCAGCATCCTTGGCTTAGCCGCCTTCGGTATCGGGATGAAGCTCATCCTAGTCCCCGGTGTTGCGCCGGCTGAGCTTGAAAAGCAGGCTCTCGTCAATACAGGTAATTGCAGTAAGTCGCTTAGAGAGATGTTTAAAGCGACTACGGGTGACAAGATCTTCACTGTCCGTGAAGCAGGCTTGCAGGACGCTGAGGTTAAACTGGCTAAAGCTTCTCTGGCAATTAGTTTGTGTCGCGGCTATGAATTGACCAAGTTTTGTATTGGTACAGGCTGCAAGATTGAGGGTATGGAGATGACACTCAACCCTCGTAAAGAATTTTCCGGAAAATAAATAAAATATTTTTCGAAAATACCCGAAACCGTACACTTTGGTTTCTATACTCTACGCATTCATTAACAAAGACGTTCGCAACACAAATAACGTTAACCGAAAGGAAAACAAAAAAGTTTGAAAAAATTAAATTATTTTTTAAAAACTGACCATTTGTTTGCTATACTATTTGCATCTTGAATGTAAACTTTCAATTAAAACTTAAATCTGGAGAAAAGAACACATGTTTTCTTTAATCATCACCATCATCGCTATCGCCCTGGTTGCAGCTCTGGCTGTTTCTTCTATCTACTACGGCGGTTCTGCGTTCAACAAAGGTACTGCTGCTGCTGACGCTGCTACCATCGTAAACGGTGCACAGCAGGTTAATGCTGCTATCGCTCTGTCTACTGTTGACGGCAACACCACTCATGACCTGGTTGCTGATGGCTACCTGACTTCTATGCCTGCTGGCCTGTCTCTGAACGGCACCAGCATCGAAGGTACTGTTGCTAACGTTACCGTTTGTAACGAAATCAACGACATGGCTGGCCTGGCTGCTAAGCCTGTTGATGCTACTGGCGTAACCTCTTACGGCTGTTTCGGCGCAGACGACGATAACAACAGCTTCGTATGGAAGTAATCGTTATTTAGTTTGACGTAAGTTAGTAAAAAGGGAGGCTTCGGTCTCCCTTTTTTTATGATCGTAGCTTTACAATTAGAAATACATTTGCTATACTGATAAAAGTAATAAATCTCTTAGTCAGCTATTTGCTCGTTCGAGCTTTTCTTCGATAGTTGATTGTCTAATCAAATCTCACGCTTGGGTTATTCTATGCAAAATCTCTCCCTCTTTCTGCAAAAAATTGACTGGATTGTCGCACTAGGTTGCGTTATCTGGGGCGTTATTGGTTTCTATGTCTTCGACTACTCCTTAAAAGAAACGCTATTTTGGGTTGGTGGCGGTGCGCTCGGTTTGCTTCTGGCGGTTATTAACCCAGCAAAGCTGATGCAAGCGCGACTTAAGAAGAATTTTGTAAAGAAAGGTTCTTAAGGAGACTAGCAATGAGTTACTACTGTCCTATTACAGAGTTTGTGGGAGATTGTTTGCAGTTTTTGCGTAAAAGCAGCGCTGAAGACAATTCGGTGCTCCATCGAGAAATTACAGAATGTGCCTATCGTATCTTAGGTAAACCAAATTCTGAGGATTTCAGATATCTCGAGCGATTACTAAAGCTTGGTGTTCGTTTGGACTGCTGGCAAGAAGACGAGGCCAATACGCTAGTAGGTCTCATTGGGAGGCAGTTAACGCCTGATTTAAGTGAGTGTAATTAGTCAAGCGCTACCTTGTTGGTCGCTATATTACTAAGTTCACTTGTCATTTTAATAATCATCGAATAAACCATGTTTTCCTTAATTATTACAATCATCGCGCTTTTGCTCTTTGTCGCAGTCCTGGTAGCAGGTATCAACTATATCCCGGCTAGTACCGTAACGACAAAAGAAACGACCACTATTGTTCAAAGTGGAAACTCAATTTTAGCTAATGCGCTGTATGCCTATCGGGTTACTCACGACGAGTTCCCTGAAGTCACGGGTTGGGATACCACACTCTTCCCCAACTACGGCAAGCTGCCTCTCGCTCCATCAAATATGGCTTGGAGCTACGGGACAAACGGCACGGGTCATTATGTATGTGTGTCTGGGTCGATCGATAAAAGTCGATTTGACGGCATATCAGCAGCGCAAGGTTTGTATTCCGACGAATATTACGTATCTGACGCATGCGGCGCGGAAGCAAACGGCGCCATTCCTTCGGCGTACCCAGCTGCTATTGCAGCCACGTTCTGGGTGACGTCCCCTTAATCATGGAGTTTTAAATGATTAGCGTTATCGTACTAGCTATTATTGCACTGGCATTGACGGCTATTGCTGGTTTTTCGGTTTTTTCTATTTATCAGTCAAGCTTGGTTGTTAATGATGCTCAACGCAATCGTGTTGAGATGCTGACTATCGCGAAAATAATCGAATCAAACGCAAGGTCTGCTTCTAGTGATGGTTTTTTGTACGCGCCTCAAGGTTCGGTCTCTTCGGAAGGCTATACGACAATCCCTGGATGGCTCAAGGCAAGCGCGAAAACGCCTTGGGGTACTAGTTACGGTTATTGTGCTTATGCGCCAAACAATACGATTGCAACCGGGGCAGATGCCAATATCGAAGGTGATTTGTCTACCTACCCAATTGACGTCACAAACAATGCGCTTACAGGTAATCGAAATTACGTAACAGGCTCAGAGGCACCGCCTATTGATGGCATCCTGGCGTTGATTATTTCCTCAGAGCCAAACTCTCAAGTTACACCGAATTGTAGTGATGTTACCTTTACTAATGGTAAGTTTAAAGTCAGCGGCGGCGTGGTCTCCGCGGTACACACTAATAAGCCTCTGTACCAGCGAATCGCCACCTCTAATCACGACATTGCCTATGATCAAGCAAGTGATGCGACGCTAACACTCGAGTCAGTACTAAATACTTGGCACAATTATCTGCCAGACCATATTAGCCTTACAATGACGGCAGGGGACAAACCATTGCCTGCTCAAATGGCTAGCCTTGCGACCAACCCACTTGAGACTGTAGCACATAAATCCATTCGCCTGACAGGAGCTGGCGCTGGCTCTACCAACATTACATTGCCGGCAAGTGTTACCGAAATTGATTTTGATATCCCAGGGATCACGTTGTCCCTGAAGGACCTTAAGGTAGCCGACGGTATTAGCCTGAAAATCCGTAATGGCACGGCAATACTTGATTCTGTGATACTGCCAAGCCTGTACTTGGAGAACGCCGACGTTATTCTGCTCGGTGGCACTCAGATAAATACGGTTTCCGGTGGAAATAGCTACGCCCTCTCGTCATTGAATTCTAAGGTCACGCTTGAAGGTGCTACAGTTTCTATCAGCGGCCAAAACGGCGATCCAGGCGCGCTTTACTTATCAGGAGGGTCTCTTAATTTAGATGCTTCTTCTACCATCAGTCACTCAGCGGATCTCGATGCGATAACAATTACGTTAGATAATAAGTCTGAACTTAATGTTATCGGAGGCGGTCTAACGCAGAGCCAAGCGGCGTTAAACACGCCTGGTTCACTACTTAAAGTGGGCCCAAATGCGACAGCATCCCTAGACTCAGCGTCCTTAACGATAAGCGACTCTGTTGATACGCTGATTAGCAACCGCGGTGTCCTGACCCTTACTAACTCAGTTATCAGCGCGCCAAGTGGCGCAACAGTGGGGATTCGATTAAAAGAAGGATCGCGTACCACTTTAGAAGGCGGCACAACGATTGGGCTTTCCGCTCCAAGTGCTATTTCACAGGTAATTGAAGATACCGGCGCTGTTTTGGTCTCAGGATCAAGTGCCGAAGTATATGGCTTGGATTGCTGGAACGAAGGCAGTGCTAGTAGTCTCTTTCAGTCTTCGTTAGATCAAAACAACGCGAGCTCCACGCCTCAGGCAGGCGCGGATAAAGCTGTCGTTCTCTTAAACCGTTCAAACTGGACATGTAAACGATGATTAAACTCGGACAATACCTCATTGACCATAATCTGGTTAAAGAAGAGGCGATTAACGCCTCTCTGGAAGAGCAGAAAATTACCGAAGACCCATTGGGTATGATTTTGGTAAGGAATGGTTTTCTGACACATAAACAGCTGGTTGAGGCAATTCTTGAAGTTGCTCCAGAGCGTATTGTTACAGAGCAATCATTCTCGGCGCGCGTACCTGCGCAGGTGTTGATCGATTACGGTGTCATTATCGTAGCGGAAACTGAAGATCTTGTTTACGTCTCCACCCTCTCGAGTGAAGCTCATGTTGAGCAGGAGCTGATTCAGTATTTCCCAGATAAAGAAATTTCATTTCTACCGTGCGCACCTGAGCGTATGGAGGAGTACCTGGCAAAGCTCCAGGACATGGAAAACGACGAAGGCTCCCTGGTGGATATCCTGCTACGAAAAGCGTTAACTGAACAGGTCTCGGATGTCCATATCATTCCAAGGTATGCTTCATACAGTGTCATGTTCCGTTTCCTCGGTGTACGCCATCTTGCTCATGAGGGCTCTATGGACGAATACAACACCTTGTCTGCACGTATTAAAGACCGCGCGCGTATGGACCTAGCAGAACGTCGTGTGCCGCAGGATGGTGGTTTCCAGGTTGAGCATAACGGCAAGCTCGTGGATATGCGTGTCGCAACACTACCGACACCTGATGGTGAAAACATTATTATCCGTCTTCTTGACCCTGACCGTGTACAACCAAGCTTGGATAAACTAGGTATCACCAAGGTTGAAGACTGGCGAGCGGGCGTTTCTCGTTCTGACGGTCTTTGTCTGATTGCAGGACCAACCGGTTCAGGTAAGACAACCACTCTCAACGCAACGGTTAAAGAAATGGATCGTTTTGGACGTGCTATCTACACGGTTGAGGATCCGGTTGAATATCGAATCAGCTACACCGGCCAGGTGAATATCAACCCCTCCGTGGGATTAGACTTTGCCCGCGCCGTACGCGCGTTCATGCGAGCGGATCCGGACGTCATTATTTTGGGTGAAATCCGAGATATCGAAACCGCGCGAAATGCGGTAAAAGCGGCGGAAACGGGTCACTTGGTACTCGGGACATTGCATACAGGATCTATTCGAGGTGCCATTGATCGACTGCGTGATTTGGGCGTTGAAAGTCATGAGCTTAAATACCTGCTTCGATCTATTCTTGTTCAGCGCTTGATGCGAGTAAGTTGTAAGAGCTGTGGAGGAGAAGGATGCCCTGCGTGTTTTGATACAGGGTACACGGGGCGTTCGGTGGTCTCAGAATGTGCATATTTCCCGGGCGAAGAGGAGGTCATGCGTGTCATTGATGGAGAGGTTTTTTGGGACGATATGCTGGACGATGCTTACTTGAAGCATTCGCAGGGAATGACCGACGAAAATGAGGTGATTCGTGTATTTGGTGCTGAAGGTGAAGCGATGATTGAAGAGAAAAAGAAGGCTAAAGCAGCCGAGCAGGCTTCAACATAATCGGATCACCAGGATAGGAGTAAAAAATGGCTACTTTCGCGATAAGACTGCAAACCCGTCAAGGCATCAAGGAGATGGAGTTTGAAGCAAAAAACATCTCTGAGGCGCGACTTCTGGGCGGACGCCAGGGTAAGGTGTTGTCAGTTAAAAAACAAAGCTCATTAGGCTTTAGTCGCGGTTTGGCGCCTTCAGAGCGCCAGGTATTCATGCAGCGTCTGTCGGCTATGCTGGCCTCAAAAGTCGGCTCAGGCGAAGCGTTAACTATCATCCGGGACACCTTTACCGGCAGGATTCGAACAATTGCTGGCTCATTACTGCGTAAAGTTGAATCCGGCTACGATATTGGCGATGCAATGGCGGCCATTGGTGAACCTGATTTTCCAGAAACAACCACTGCACTGGTTCAGGCGGGTTCTCGAGGTGGAGAAACCTGGCGCGCTTTGCAGGATGCTGCTCAATTTGAATTGGAAATGCAGCAAA
>Ga0180435_10001236_pt1 | contig 26838 bp, 25 predicted proteins | sample SS_ome_3_FD_132467 | JGI IMG/M metagenome (GOLD analysis project Ga0180435, IMG submission 132467) | Hypersaline lake sediment archaeal communities from the Salton Sea, California, USA - SS_3_S_1 metaG | ecosystem: Environmental > Aquatic > Non-marine Saline and Alkaline > Hypersaline >... | reverse complement strand
CAAAACCCGCCGGCCTCGAAAGAATAACCAGGAACGTCGAGATCTTCGCCGGACTCACCGAGGAGCTGAGGACGCTGGACGTCGATGAACTGGTGAAACGGGTGGCCGGGAAAACACTGGCCGTCTTCGGCGCGCAAAGCTGTGTCCTGTGCGTCGGGCCGGGACGCCCGCAGGATGAATGCGCCCGTGCGTGTTCCCTCAACTGCATGGCGACGCGGCCGCTCGACGCCCGGACCAACGCGGCTCTGCAAGAGGCCGCTCGCTCCGGAAGACCCGTCATCGCCGAACAGAGAGGCCCCTGCCCCTGCGCGCCCGACCGCGACGGCGACACGAGCGGATGCATCGTCCTCCCCATTCAACTCAAACACCGGGAACAGCCGGACGGACCCGCCGCGGACGGCTTCCCGGCACTGTGCATGTGCGGCATCGACAGAGCCGACCTGTCGGGCGCGCTCGTCGAGCACCGCTCACTGATCTTCAGCAACATCCTGAGCATCAGCATCGACAACGCCATCGTCCACACGAAGACCGCGCGGCTCGCGTACCGCGACAGCTTGACGGACGTGAAGACGCGTTACGTCTTTGATGAACTTCTGCAGGGCGAATGGACGCGATACAAGCGGTACGGCTCGGACTTTTGCCTCGCCCTCGTCGACGTCGACAACCTCAAGCAGGTCAACGACACCTACGGGCACGTCATCGGCGACCACGTCCTCAAGGACATCGCCGGCATCCTCGACCGTGAGACGCGCGACTCCGATGCCGTGGTCCGGTTCGGAGGCGACGAGTTCGCGGTCATTCTGCCCGAGTGCGAAGTGGACGGCGCCCGGAGCGTAATGGAGCGCGTGCTCGCGCGGCTCGTGGACGTCAAGCTCGGGCTGGCGCGCGTACTGCATCGGACCGCGAGCATCGGCATCGCCGGCGCCCGCGACAAGGCCTCGCCGGGCGAAATCCTGGAGGCCGCCGACCGCGCGCTCTACAAGTCGAAAAAGGCCGGCAAGAACCAGGTCAGCGTCGAAAGCGTCGATGACGACCTCTTCGACCACGTCTCGCTCGCCGACGTCGAAGGCGGGCACCCGCTCGACTAGCCACGCGCTCCCCCGCTCCTCGAGAATCAGCCCCAGCCCCCGTCGCCCGGGAAGACGTTCGCGTACTTCACGCTCGTCCGCGGCTCGGCCATCATCTTCTCGACGGCCTCGCGCCACTTCCCGTAGTGCGCCGTCTCCTTGTGCTTCGCCGGGTCGCCCGGCGTCCGATAGACCTCGACCAGCACAAAGCGTGTCGGATCGCCGGCCTCCTGCACGACGTCGAACCGCGCGATGCCCGGCTCGCGCACGCTGTTGCGGGCGTTCTCCTCCGTTGCCGCACGGAACGCATCGACGAACTCCGGCTTGACGTGTACCTGGACGTGCACGATGAACATCTCGCTCCTCCTTTCCGGCGCGACGCGGCTGACTCGACCTGCCACAAGTATAAGCCCGCCCCCGGCTCTGTCCACGCAAAATCGCGCCCGGCGTGCGGCGTCCCTTCTTGATACCGGAGCGGCCGGCGACTAGAATACATGCCGCCCGTAGGAGAAACTCGCATGAACCGAACGCTCGTTGCCGTCTGCCTCGCACTCCTGCTCCCGGCCGGCGCACTCGCGCAGGAATCGCAGGAGGGATTTGCGCCCGAAGAGACGGCCCGCCCACTCCGCGCAGGGTGCGCGATGAACCTGCTCGAAATCGCCAGGATGCTCCAGCTCCACGCGACGGCGCGGGACGGGGCGTTCCCGTCGCGGCTTTCCGAACTCTTCACCGATGTCTCGGGCGGGAACAGCCGTTGCCTCGTCTGCCCCGCCGCGTCCCCCCAGGTCGTCGAGGGCGGCTTCCGCCCGTCATACTCCTATGTGGAGGTGACGCCCGGGGGCCGCAACATCGCCGACGGGCCGGACGACATCGTCGCATTCGACGCGGACCCGGTGCACGAGGGCGGCCGCAACGTCCTGTTCTCGAACTTCGACGTGGCATACATGAAGGACGCAGACTTCTGGAAAATGCTACTCAGGCAGGAGCAGGAATGGAACGCGCGCGGCAAGACGCTCAACGTCGTCCTCGATGACTTCCTGCCGCTCTCCGCCGGCGAGTTGAGCACACTGACGGCCGGAAACGCCTCATCGTCGTTCTTCGATTCCGTCCATTTCAGAATCGCCCTCCTTCTCGCGCTCGCGATTATCGCCCTCGCCGCATACCTCGTGATCCTGTCACGGAAACGAAAATCCGCGACCGGCCCCCCGCCGCCGGATGCGCAATGACCGCGTGGCCGCGGGCCTTTGGGTTTGACAAACCGCCGCTCGCCGGGTAGAATGCGGCCCAACACTACTGAGGCGATGCATTGAAGACAAAGAGACGCAACAGCAAACTGAAGAGAGTCCGGCAACAGGGGTTCCGTGCGCGGATGAAGACGGCCAGCGGCCGCGAGACGCTCAGCCGCCGCCGCAAGAACGGCCGGAAGAAGCTGACTCCGGTTTAGTCGGGCACCAGAAGAACCGGCCGCTGTGAGCTTCCTTCTCCCACCAGAACGCCACGCGCATCATCCGCGCAGTAGATGATCACCCGGAGCACCGGTGCCCGGAGGTCGTGTGCCGCAGGAAGACCACCCCAAGCCATCCTTCGCAATCACCACCCTCGGATGCAAGGTCAACCAGTACGACGGCGAGGCGATACGCGAGTCACTCCTTCGCGCCGGCTGTGAGGAACGCACCCCGGCCGGCCAACCCGACTTCGTCATCATCAACACCTGCACCGTCACCGGCGCCGCCGACGCAAAGGCGCGGCGGCTCATCCGCCGGTTCGCACGCCGGCTACCCGAGGCGAAGATCGTCGTGACCGGCTGCATGGTGGACCGCGACGCAGACCAGCTCGCCGCACTCCCCCGCGTCTGGAAGCTCGTCGACAACAAGCACAAGCCCGATATCGCCGACATCATCGGGCTCGGGGAGCCGCGCCCGCACGGCCATGCCGGCATTTCGGACTTCGCCGGACACACCCGCGCCTTCGTCAAGGTCCAGGACGGCTGTGACGCCTGGTGCGCCTACTGCATCGTGCCGGCCGTACGCGGCGCGCCGACAAGCCGCCCGATTGACGAGGTGCTGGCCGAGGTGAACCGGCTGGCCGTCCGGTTCAGGGAGATAGTCCTCACCGGCATACACGTCGGCCTGTATCGCGACGCGTCCGGCGCCGACCTCGCGGCCCTCGTCCACGCGGTGCTCGATGCCTCGCCGGTCGAGCGCATCCGGCTCAGCTCGATCGAGCCGAACGAGGTGACGCCCGACCTGCTGGCCGTCGCCGCCGGCTCGCCCCGCTTCTGCCCGCACTTTCACGTCCCGCTCCAAAGCGGGAGCGACCATGTGCTCGGGCTGATGAACCGCCGCTACACCGCCGCCGAATACGTGCGGGCCGTCGACCACATACGCGGCCGGCTCGAACGGCCGGCCATCACGACGGACGTTATCGTCGGGTTCCCCGGCGAGACCGACGAAGACTTCGCCCAGACCGTCGGCGTCTGCCGCAAGGCGGGCTTCAGCCGGACGCACATCTTCCCATACAGCGACCGGCCCGGCACCGTTGCCGCCGGGATGCCCGACAAGTGCCCGAGCCGCGCCATATCGGCCCGGGAAAAGATGCTGGAAACACTTGCGTCCGAGCTCGCTCTCGAATACAAGATGCAGTTCGTCGGTCGCGCAGTCGGCGTGCTGGCCGAGACCTCGCGCGACCGGTCCGGCAAGCTCTGCGGCTACACCGGCCGCTACCTGCGGACCCTGTTCGACGGGCCCGACGACCTGGCCGGCCGCATCGTGCCGGTCCGCATCGCCCGCGCCGAGCACGACGCTTTGTTCGGAGAATTGGAGGAGAACGCGTGAATCACCCGGCATCGAACACCGACCGGCTGTGGTACCGCCAGCCAGCTTCGGAGTACAACGAAGGCCTGCCAATCGGCAACGGCCGCATCGGCGCGATAGTCCTCGGCGGCGTCGAGACCGAGCGAATCGCCCTGAACCACGGCCGCCTGTGGCGCGGAAAGCTCCAGTGGCGCAGGAACCCCAAGTCGGCCCGGCACCTCGGCGCCGTCCGGCAACTCTTCTTCGAGGGCAAGACGCTGGAGGCCGGCGAAACCGCCAACCGCCTGCTCGCCCCCCAGGGCGTGCACGGCGTCGACGCCTATCAGCCCGTCGGCGACCTCTGGCTCAGCTTCCCCGGCCACGGGGACGCGGCCGACTACTGCCGCGAACTCGACCTCTCGACCGGGGTCGTCCGCGTGACCTGCCGCCACGACGGCGTCACCTATGCGCGCGAGATATTCGCCTCGGCCGCCGACCAGGTCATCGTCGTGCGCATGACGGCCGACAAGCCGGGCGCGCTCGCCTGCTCCGTGAAGGTATCGCGCACGCCCGACCCCGAATGCACGATCAAACCGTGGGCCGAGGATAGTCACATCGGCTTCACGGGCGACTTCACCGAGCAGGTGAGGTTCGCAACGGCCGCCACCCTCGCGGTCAATGACGGCCAGGCGGGCGCGCCGACCTTGAACGAGGACGGCTCGGCCTCCCTCGCGGTCGAGAACGCCAGCGAAGCCGTCGTTCTCGTCACCATCGCCACGCACGGAGAAACGAACGACCCGCGCGGGCTGTGCGCGGAGCATATCGACCGGGCGCTCCGGAAGGGCAGCTTCGACGAGCTTCTCGGCCGCCACGTCGCCGCGCACCGACGGCTCTACGACCGCGTCAGAATCTCGCTCGGCTCGGACGAAAAAGCCGAAGTGCCGACCGACCGGCGCCTCGCGGACCTCAAGGCCGGGGCGCCCGATCCGGGCCTGGAGGCGCTCTACTTCCGGTACGGCCGGTACCTGCTGATGAGCTGTTCGCGCCCGGGCGGTCTTCCCGTCAACCTCCAAGGGATGTGGAACGAAGACCTGCGGCCGACATGGAGCGCGGACTTTCATCACGACATCAACATCGAGATGTGCTACTGGCCCGCCGAGGTCTGCAATCTGTCCGAGTGCGCCGGGCCGCTTTTCGATTACGTCGATTCCCTCGTGCCCGCGGCGCGCGAGGCCGCAACGGACATCTACGGCTGCCGCGGCGTCCTCATCCCCATCACCTGCGACGCGTGGGGCAAGTGCCTCAAGACCGAGGGCGGGTTCAGCGAGTGGACCGCCGCCGCGGGATGGCTCGCACAGCATTACTGGTGGCACTACGAATACACCGGCGACGAAGAGTTCCTCCGAACGCGCGCCTATCCATTCTTCAAGGAGATCGCTCTCTTCTACCGGGACTACCTCGTCCGCGACCCGCGGCCGGAAAGCCCGCACATGGGGCGGCTCGTCACCGTGCCGTCGCAATCGCCCGAGAACAGCTTCGTCGGCGGGTGCGGCCCCGTCTCGCTCTGCATCGGCGCGACGATGGACTTCGAGATCATCCACGACCTCTTCACACACCTGATGGAGGCGAGCAGGATTCTCGGCGAGGACGCCGACAAGCGGCGCGAGTGGGAACGGGTTCTGGAAGAGATTCCGCCGCTCCAGGTCGGCAGGCAAGGCCAGCTTCAGGAATGGCTCGAGGATTACGAGGAGACCGAGCCCGGCCATCGTCATTTCTCACACCTCGTTGCGCTATTCCCCGGCGACCAGGTCACGCTCGACGACACGCCGGACCTGGCCGGGGCGGCCCGCGTCTCGCTCGAACGCCGCCTGGCCCGGAAGGGCGGCCACACCGGCTGGAGCCGCTCGTGGGTCGTCGGGCTCTGGGCGCGCCTGGCCGAGGGCGACCTGGCCGAGGAACATCTCCGTCACCTCATCACAGACTTCGCAACGACGAGTCTCCTCGACCTGCACCCGCCGCGCATATTCCAGATCGACGGCAACTTCGGCGGGACGGCCGGCATCGCCGAGATGCTCCTCCAGAGCCACGGCGGCGAACTCAAGCTCCTGCCCGCGCTCCCGTCGTCGTGGCCCGAAGGCCGCGTGACCGGACTGCGCGCCCGCGGCGGGTTCGAGGTCGATATCGCCTGGCAAGGCGGGCGGCTGACATCGGCCGCGGTCCGGTCCGCGCTCGGCCGCGCCTGTCGCGTACGTTACGGGACGGCCCTTGACGTCGCGTGCGGCGGCACGCCGGTCGAGACCGAGTGCCCGGGCCACGGCGTATGCGTTTTCGAAACACGTCCGGGCGAAGACTACCGGCTCACGGTCGCTTCGTGACCTGCCGCGCCGGAAAAGTGTTGACCGGCAACGTTCTCAAGTGTTCTAATTGTTCCGCGGAGACAACACTATCATTCGTGGGAGGCAAACGATGCGGCTTGTCAGAATGGTATCCGGTGTGGCGGCGGTTCTCGCCGTCCTGTGCGCGGCCGCCGGGGCCGCCGAGAAAGAGGCGGCGGCCGTCACGGTCATCTACAACGACGGCCAGGCGGTCGGACTGAAGTCGGTCGAGATCGGCTACGAGGAGGCCGGCCTGTTCGGCACGTCCTACAAGAGGATCAGGAAACTGCCCATAGTGGCCGGAAAGCTCGCGCTCGATGTGCCGCTGACGAAGCTCGCCCGGGTCGCGTTCCTCACCGTTGACGAGAAACAGGAGAACGTGAAGGTCCGGCTCACGGCGCTCGACGGCGCGATTCAGGAAGGCATGGTCGGGACGAAGAAGAAGATCATCTGGAAAGGCACGCATCCGTTCGCCGATTCCGAGGTCACGCTGAACCCGGCCGACATCAAGGAGATCATCCTCGTGCCCGAGAAGAAAGAGGAAGGCGGCCCGTCCTGATGGACCGCACCACGATGCAAATACTCAAGCGCAGGACACCGGTCGCTCTGCTGGCCCTGTGCCTGCTCGCGGCCTGTTGCGTCGCCGTCGCGTCCGAGGCACCCGCCCAGCCCCCGGCGCAACAGCCCGCCCAGCAGCCGGGGTTGTGGTCGAAACTGTTCGACTCGACGCTCGGGCTCCTGCTGCTCTTCATCTTCCTGCCCGTCATCATCACGACGTTCGTGGCGGCTCGGCAGCGCGACCGTTGCCTCAAGACTTTCAACAGGTACCAGACCACCGCGTACAGAAAGACACAGCGACCGGTATGGGGCATGATGCGCGTCTTCAGCAAGGGGCTGGTCCTTGTTTTCCGGGAGCCGCTCAGGGAACCCACCCGGCCGACAAAAACATCATTCATGATGTACGAACCGGACCTGCAGAACATCTTCGCCATCTTCCGCTTCCACGACCAGCTCAGCGACCAGAACCGGAAACGCCGCGACCGACAAATCCGCCGGTTGGCCTATCCGGGCATCATCCTGCGCTCGTGGCGGCGGCTCCGCAACCTGATCAACACGCTTCGCGACGCCTTCAACAAGGCGATCGGCGTTCTCCTCGGCCAACTGCAAAGGGTCAAGCCCGGCAGCAAGATGCTTGCCACGGGCGGCAAGCAGATAGAGGGCGTCGGCACCGAACTGCTCGGCCAGGTCGCCAACGCGTACGAACCACTGCTCGAGCATCACATCGCCACGCCCGTGGTCGTGGAGATCATGGGCCCCGCCGAGGGACAGAAAAGGGAATACGGCGGGCACCTCGGCGAGTACAGCTCCGCATACGTGATGATCCTCGACGCCGAGACCGACTTCGAGGATTCCGCCGCCGCCGACGGCCACGGCGCCTTCGAGGAACAGGTCAGAGCCGCCAGGACCGACGACCGGATCGAGGTTTCGAACGCTCTCGAAGTGCCGGTCGGAGTGGTGTCTGTCGAAGTCGGAGACAAGGTCACCCCGGTCGACATGGAGGTGCCCGCCCGCGAGACCGTGCGTCTGCCCGTTTCGCTCGCCGAACCGACGGCCGCGGCGCCCGTGGTCAAGCTCAGGGCTCGCCGCAAGACCGATATCATCGCCCCCAGGACACACGCCATAGTCCGGCACGGGGGCCTCGCAAGCAAGTAGACCGGCCGCCGACCATTCCACGGAGGGCCCGACGCTGATACGCCTGCTCATCAAGGGTGCGCGCATCGTCGACGGCGCCGGCTCGCCCGCCTTCGAGGCCGACATCGCCGTCGACGGCGACACGATATCCGAAATCAGCCCGCATATAGACGCGCCGGCCGAAACCGTCGTCGACGCCGCCGGGTGCGTCGCCGCGCCGGGCTTCATCGACATCCACGCGCACGGCGGGCTGACCATCCTCGAAAACGTCACCGCCAACAGCAAGGCACACGACGGCGTGACGACGGAGGTCCTGGGCAACTGCGGGTTCTCGCCGTTTCCCGCGCGCCCCAAGGCGGGCGGATTCCGCTCCGCCGCGGAATTCTTCACGGCGGTCGAAAAGGCCGGCACGTCGATAAACCGGGCCTTCCTGACCGGGCTCGGCGCCGTTCGGGCGTTCGTGGTGGGCGACGGCGCGGACGCCCCTTCGGCCCAAGACGTGAAGACCATGCAACGCGAAGTCGCGCGAAGTCTTGAAGAAGGAACGTTCGGCGTTTCCAGCGGCCTGATATATCCGCCCGGCTGTTTCGCGTCGCGCGAGGAGATCGCCGAGGTCGCCCGTCCCGCCGGCGCGGCCGGCGCGCTCTACGCCACGCACATGCGAAGCGAGGGCGACGACATCGAGGCGGCTCTCGACGAGACGGAGTTCGTCGCGCGCACAAGTGGCGCGCGGCCCCAGATCTCGCACGTCAAGCTCTCCGGCAGGCGCAACTGGCACAAGATCGACTGGCTCGAGGCGCGCCTGCTCCGCATGCGGGACGACGGCCTCGAGCTCGCCTGCGACCGGTACACGTACACCGCATCGGCCACCGACCTCGGGGTCATGCTCCCGAACTGGGTGCACGAGGGGCCGGCCGAACGGCGAATGCAGCGCCTCGGCGACCCCGAGGTCCGAGGCCGCGTCGAACGCGAGGTCCTCGACCTTCATCCCGAGCCGGAATACTGGGACGGCGTGCTCATATCCTCGATGCCGAACGGCGGAGAGCAGGGGTACGTCGGAAAGAATCTCCGGCAGGTCGCGGAAGAGCGGGATGAACGCCCGATCGACGCTCTCATGAACCTGATCGCGTCGCAGAAGCAGAAGCCGTCCGTCGTCTTCTTCTCGATGTGCGAGGAGAACCTGCGCCGCATTCTCTCGTGGCCGTTCGTCGGCGTCGGCAGCGACGCCCGCGCCCGCTCGCACACCGAGCCGGCGACCGAGAAGCCCCATCCCCGCGCCTACGGCACGTTCTCGCGGCTCATGGGCCGGTACGTCCGCGACGAAAAAGTCATGCCGCTCGAAGAGGCCGTGCGGCGCGTCACGTCGATGCCGGCCGGCCGCCTCGGCCTCAGCGGGCGCGGGGTGCTCCGCGAAGGAGCGTTCGCCGACATCACAATATTCGACCCCGAAACGGTGGCGGACCGCGGGACATTCACCGAGCCGTGCCGGACGCCCGCGGGCATCCTGCACGTGCTCGTGAACGGGCGCGCCGTCATCAAGAACGGAAAGCACACCGGCGCCCTCTCCGGCCGGGTGCTGAGGAACGGACAATGAAGCCCGTCATCGGACTCGACTGCGACCTGCGCCTGCGCGGCCCGGCCAGAAATCAGAAGCTGGAAATATGGCGGAGCTACGCCGATGCGGTCGAACTCGCCGGCGGCGTGCCCGTTATCCTGCCGACCACCGAGAACCCCGGCCACATCGACGAGCAACTCGACGTCGTCGACGGCCTGGTCCTCATCGGCGGGATGGACCTCTCGCCGAAGTTCTACGGCGCCAGAAAGCACCCCAGAACCAAGACGATGCACCCGAGCCGGCAGTTCCACGACATCGAGCTGGCACGAGCGGCCATACGCCGCAAGGTACCGGTCCTGGCCATCTGCGCCGGGCTCCAACTCGTGAACGTCGTCTGCGGCGGCGACCTCATCCAGCACCTCCCGGACGCGCTCGACCCCGGCTCGCCGCACCGCGAAAACACGGCGGAATTCACGCACGACGTGACCGTCGAGCCCGGCTCGAACCTGGCCCGAATCATCGCGGCGGACCGCCTGACGGTCAACTCGTCCCATCATCAGGCGGTCGGGAAGGTGGGGGCGGAACTGGGCGTCGTGGCGCGCAGTCCGGACGGCGTGATCGAGGCGCTTGAACCTGAGGGCGGAACGTTCCTGATGTGCGTCCAGTGGCATCCCGAACGGCTCGCCGCGGGCGACACGCGGCATCTCGCGCTGTTCGAGGCGCTCGTCGAGGCATCCGGGCAAGAGCCCGAGGCGGCTTAAGAACGCCCCATCGCCTCGACAAGCCGGGGCAGGACCTGGCGCACTTCGCCGATGACGGCGTGGTCGCTGAAGCCGTGGATGGGCGCGGCCGGGTCGCGGTTGATGCTCACTATTGTCCGCGAGTTTTCCATCCCGATCTTGTGCTGGATGGCGCCGCTCACGCCAACCCCGATGTAAATCTTCGGCTTGACGACGATGCCCGTCTGGCCTATCTGGTGCGGGTGCGAAAGCACGCCGGCATCGACCATCGCCCTCGAGCACCCGAGTCCGACGGGCACGCCGAGGAACCGTTCGAGCCCGGCGCGGAAGGGCTCGACGACCTCGCTTATCGCCCCGCCGTCGCCTGCGCCCATCCCGACGCAGACGATGACCTCGAAATCCTCGAGATCAATCCGCTTGTCATCGGCCGACTGCCGTTCGAGCGTGATACGGTCGCCGAAATCCTCCGCCGGCAGGGCCGCGTCGAACACCTTCACGGAGCACTTCTTCGCCGGACGCTTGCGCGCGGGGAGCGCGCCGGGCCGCACCGTCGCCATCTGGGGCCGGCCGCCACGCGGGTCGGCGTACACGGACACGATCGTCGCCATGATGTTCCCGCCGAGCGCCGGCCGCGTCTGGTAGAGAACATTCTTCGCGAAGAGGTCGCGCCTCTCGAAGTCAGCGATATCGAGCGCCGAGCAGTCAGCCGTCAGCCCGCAGTCGAGTTGGGCCGAGACGTAGGGCGCGAGCACGCGCCCCGTGAGCGTGGCCGGGGCGATGACGATCTGCGGGACGAGCCGGCTCAGCAGGGCCGTGACGGCGCGGGCGCGCTCGCGGACACCGAAGACGCCGGTCTCGAGCCCCTCGATGAAATGCACAACCTCGGCGCCGTATTCCGCGAGCTGGGCCGCGACGGCCCGGTCCTCGGGCGCGACGACGACGGCGGCCGAGCCACAGCCGAGATTCCCCGCCATCCTGGAGCAGGCGGACACTATCTCGCACGAGACGCCGGCAAGCCGGCCGTCCGTGAGCTCGCACAGGGCCACGCAGTCGCCGCCGTAGTATCCATCGCCCGCCGCGGCCGCGGCCTCGTCCCCGCCGGCCGGCCCTTCGTCATCGTCCGCGCGGCCGAACGACGCCTTCAGCGCGCCCAGCAGGGCGGCCGCGCGGCCCGGGAACTCGTCGTCATCTGCGGCGATTGTCTCGCCCGCCTGATGCTTCCGCTCCGGCTCGAAGACCCTTATGACGCGCGTGCGCGACCCGTCGAGGCCGATGCGGCGCTCGTCCAGCTCGACGTCGTCGCGGCCGAGGACCAGCACGTCGGTCTCATTCGCGCGTTCCATTGACGCGAGGTCCACGTAGAAGGACATGTCGGGGTAGAGGCGCGTGGCCGTCGCGACGAACGGCCGGCGGCCCGTGGTCACGAGCTGGAACCCGACGGAGTTGAGGCACTTGAGTCCGATGCTGGTTTCGTCGAGCTCGAGGCCGCAGACGTACGGATAGAGCGGGGCATCGAGGAAGCAGGCGATCTGGGCCGGGACCTGGGCCGTGTCGCCGTCCGGCGACTGCATGCCGCAGAGCACGGCGAAGTCGGCGCCGACAACGCCCCGTTTCACGAGCTCCCTTATCGCGCAGGAGAGCGTGTAGCCGGTCGCTATGGTGTCGGCTCCGGCGAGCCGGCGGTCGGTCAGGAGCACGGCTCCGTCGGCGCCGTATGCGACGGCCTCCTTGAGCATCGCGGCCGCGGCCGGCGGGCCCATCGACAGGGCGACGACGCGCGTGCCCGGCCGGTGCGCCTTCACTTCGAGCGCCATCCGAAGCGCGACGCGGTCGAGCGGGTTGAACGCCATCTCGAGGCGCGACCGGATGAGCGTGCCCCGCTCGCGGTCCCACGCGTCCGGCGGGATGCGGTCGATGTCGGGCACGTACTTCGCCAGGAGGACGATGTCCATCAGGCCGGCATCTCCGCGGGAATCATGTTGCCGATGTTGAGGATGGCGTTCGGGTCGAGCGCCCTCTTTACCCTCGCAATCGCCCGAAGGCCCGCGACGCCGTAGAGGACCTGGAGGTACGGGACCGTCCGGCCGCTCTCGTCGAGCACCGTCTTCTTGCCGACACCGTGCTCGGCCGAGATCGTGCCGCCGAGCGCCACGGCCTTCGCGGCGAGGCGCGAGTAGGCGAGCTTGGCGCGCTTCGCGCCGTCCGCGTCGTCCGGCAGGAAGTTGAGGTGAACGTGGTCGTCGCCGATGTGCCCGAACATCAGGAAGCGGACGCCGGCCGCGCCGGCCTCGCGCTCGTATGCGTCCATCATCTCGCGGAAGCGGTCGTGCGGGACGGCCATGTCGCTGCCGATCTTGCCGGCGCGCTTCCGCACGTACTCGTTCACCGCCTCGGGCAGGGAGTGGCGGAAGAGCCGCGCGTCCTCGCGCCTCGACCCCGGGATGGCCCAGTTCGAGACGGCCCCGTGCGCGTCGAGCTCGCTCCGAAGCTTCCTGAGCGTGTCGCTGTCGGGGTACGGGCTCTGGCCGCCGGGCGTGCCGTACGGAAGCTCGAACAGGACCGCGGCCGCCACGCCGTCCGGGATGTCCGGGTGCTTTCCGCGCATGAAGTCCAGGGAGCGGCCGTCGAAGTATTCGAGCGACAGGAAGCTGAGCGGGCCGCGGCCGGAGATTCCGGCGTCGACGAAGTCGAGGGCGCGGTCGCGCTCGCCGAAATAGGCGATGACCGTCAGCGTCTGCGCGACGCGCTCGACCAGCGCAACCTCGATCTCGGTGACGACGCCGAGCAGCCCTTCGCACCCGATGAAAAGGTCGATGGGCTCCATGTCCGGTGCGAGGAAGAGGCCGGCCGCGTTCTTCGTCCGCGGCATGCGGTACTCGTCCGCCGTGGGCAGGGTTACCTCGACCGTGCGCCCGTCGGCCTTGAACCGCAGGCGGCCGTCGCTCGCAGGCGGGTCGCCCCTGCGCACCTCCGCCACCTCGCCCGTCGGCAGGACGACCCGCAGGCGGCGAACCCAAGCCCGCGTCGGGCCGTAATGGAATGACCGCGATCCGGAGGCGTTGGTCGCGACCGTCCCGCCGACCATGGCCGACATCTCCGTCGGGTCCTGCGGATACAGAAGGCCGAACCGCGCCAGGATTGCGTCGAGCGCCGAGAGCGTCATCCCGGGCGGCACAACGGCAAGTTTCCTGTCCCTGTTGAGAAGGATCGAGCCCTCCGGCCCCTCGGTCGGCTCGAACCCGTCCTGCGGCTCGCTTCCGGCGCACACGAGGCGTTCCGTGGAGAGGACCGCGCCGCCGTTCATCGGGACGCGCGAGCCCGTGATGCCCGTGCCGCCGCCGGAGACGGTCAGGAGCGTCCGCGTCCGGTTGGCCGAGCGCACGACTTCGGCGACCTCGGCCTCGTTCGCGGGCAGGAAGAGCTCGTCCGCGCGGCCGTGGAAGGCGGCGGATTCGTCGCTCAGGTAGTTCCCGATGCGGTCCGGGTCAGTGACTTTCACAAGGGCTTCAGCGGCCATAAGGCGAGGATAGTACCAGTTGCACCCAATTGCGTCAACACTTGTTGACTTGGCCCGGCGTGCCACATATACTACGGCGTACCTGTGATTCTTTTGTATCCACTCTGATGAGAAAGGCCGATGAGCGACCAAAACGCCTGTGTTCTCGGCATGCAATGGGGTGACGAAGGCAAGGGCAAGATAATCGACCTCCTTTCCGGCGACTTCGACGTCGTGGTCCGGGCCCAGGGCGGGAGCAACGCCGGCCACACGGTCGTGGTCGGCGACGAGAAGTTCGTGCTCCACCTCGTCCCGTCCGGCATCCTTAGGAAGGGCGTCGCGTGCGTCATCGGCAACGGGGTCGTGGTCGATCCCGATCAGTTGCTGAGCGAGCTCGAGGAACTGCGCGGGCGCGGCGTCGACGCCGCGGGCCGACTGCTCGTGAGCGACCGCGCTCAGGTGGTGATGCCCTATCACAAGGCGCTGGACGCGGCGAAGGAGAGCGCCCTCGGCGACAACAAGATCGGCACGACGCTCCGCGGCATCGGCCCGACCTATGCCGACAAGGCCGCGAGAACGGGCATCCGCCTGTGCGAACTCATCGACCCGTCCGTCTGCCGAACGATGCTCCAGCAAAACATCCCATTCGTCAACAAGGTGCTTCAGGACGTCTACGGCGCCGACCCCGTTGACCCGGCCGAGACGATCGACTGGGCCGTCCACCGCGGCGAGACGCTCAGGCCCATGACCGGCGATACCGTCGAGTTCCTCCACGAACGCACCCGCTCGGGCAAGCGGATATTGTTCGAGGGCGCCCAGGGCAGTCTGCTCGACGTGGACTTCGGGACGTATCCGTTCAACACATCTTCAAACTCATCCGTCGGCGGGATGGTGACGGGGAGCGGCCTGCCGCCGCGCGAGATCGGCCGCGTTATCGGCGTGTTAAAGACATACACGACGCGCGTCGGGGCGGGGCCGTTCCCGACAGAGCTCGACGACGAGACCGGCCTGCTTCTGCGCGAGCGGGGCGGAGAGTTCGGCGCGACCACGGGCAGGCCGCGGCGCTGCGGCTGGTTCGACGTCGTGGCCGCGCGGTTCTCGGCGAAGATCAACGGCGTCGACGAGCTCGCCCTGACGAAGCTGGACGTGCTCGCTGGGATGGACCCGATAAAGATTTGCGTCGCGTACGAGATCAACGGGCGCCGGACCGAGGCGTTCCCGGCCCGGGCGGCGGCCCTCGCGGCCGCGCGGCCGGTGTACGAAGAGATGCCCGGCTGGCGCGGCGAGACGGCCCCGGGCGGGCGCCTCTGCCCCGAGGCGGCCGCCTACGTCGATAAGCTCTGCGAGGTGACCGGGGCGCCGGCCAGGATCATATCCGTCGGCAGGAAGCGCAGCGAGACCATCATCGCGTGATCTGCCGGCCCAGCGCACGGGGGTAAGCGGAACCTTGTCCAGGACGATATCCGAACTGCCCAGGCACGTCGCGATAATCATGGACGGGAACGGCCGCTGGGCGCTCAGGCGCGGCAAGCGCCGCGCATCCGGGCACCAGGCCGGAGCCGTCCGCGTCCGCGGCATAACCACCGAATGCGCGAAAATCGGGGTCGAACAGCTCACCGTGTACGCCCTGTCCGTGGAGAACTACAAGTCCCGGCCCAGGGCCGAGATCGGCGCGCTCATGCGGCTCTTCCGGCGATACCTGGTGGACGAACGGCCGACGCTGATGGAGAACGACATCAGGTTCCGCGCGGTAGGCCGGCTCGATGAACTGCCCGCGAACGTCCTGACGGAACTCCGGAAGACCGAGGAGATGACGGCGAAGAACCTCGGGATGGTCTTGTGCGTCGCCGTGAATTACGGCGGACGGGCGGAGATCGCCGACGCCGCCCGCGCGCTGGTCCGCGAGGCCAAGGCCGGCCGCGTTCGGGCGGAGGACGTGGACGAAAACTTGTTCGGAGCGCATCTGTACACAGCCGGCATGCCCGACGTCGACCTGGTGGTGCGCACCGCCGGCGAGATGCGCGTCAGCAACTTCCTGCTCTGGCAATCGTGGTACGCCGAGCTTTACGTCACCGACGTGCTGTGGCCGGATTTCGATGAGAACGAACTGCACAAGGCGGTTCACGAATACGCGCGGCGCGAGCGCAAGTTCGGCCGGGTCGGGCCGCCCAAAGAACGGCGGGGTACGTGATGCGAACACGACTTCTGTTCGGCACGCTGATTGTTCTCGCCCTCGTCTTCCTCTTCTGGATGGACCTCTACCACGGCGGGTATTTCATCTGCATCGTGGCCATGGCGGTGACGGCCGCGGCTCTCCACGAGCTTTTCGCAATGGGGCGGAAGGTCGGGCTGGACCCGTTCAGCCGCACGGGCATCGCGTTCGGGGCGGTGCTCCTGCCCTACTACGTCTGGAGCGAGGCGCTGGAGGGGCTTTTGGGTCCGCAGGCGCTTGTCGCGTTCATCATGGCGCCGCTTCTGGCCCTGATCCTCGTCCTGATGGCGCGCGCGGCCACACGGCCCGAAGGGTTTGCGCCGCAGTTCAAGAACATCGCCGTGACGGTCTTCGGCGTGCTCTACGTCGCCCTGCCGATGGCCTTTCTCGTCCGCACGCGCTTCCTCGGCGAGGGGTGGGACCTGGTGATACTCGTCATCGCGGTCACCAAGGCGAGCGACGTCGGCGGGTATTTCGCCGGGGCGACGGTCGGCCGGCACAAGCTCGCGCCACGCGTCAGCCCGAACAAGACGGTCGAGGGCGCCATCGGGGGCGTGGTCACCAGTGCGCTCGTGTCATTCCTTATGGCGTACGGGATGGGCATCAAGACCTTGATTAGCCGCGGAATACTCGCTACCATCTCGTTTGGCGTGGTGGTCGGCGTGGCGTCGATAGCCGGCGACCTGACGGAGTCGCTCATCAAGCGGAGCACGGACACCAAGGACTCCGGCAACCTGTTGCCCTCGTTCGGCGGCGTACTCGATTTGATCGACTCGTTCCTCGTCGCCGCCCCGGTGGCCTATTTCGTGCTGTCCATTTTCGCCAAGGTGGCGCCGCAATTGGACCGGACATGAAGGAAACGGTACTGCTTCGGAACCGGCAAGAGACAGAAATGGTCCACGGACCCAACGACATGAACCTGAAGCAGGTCAAGAAGGCGTTCGGCGTGGCGCTCTCCTCGCGTGAGGGCCTGATCAGCATCGACGGCGCAGAACAGGGCGCGACACGCGCGGCCCGCGTCCTCGAGGAGATAAAGTCCCGCGCCGAGCTGGGCTCGCGCGTCGGCCCGGCCGAGGTCGAGGACCTGATAGAGGCCGTGCGGAACGACGTGGACCTGAAGGCGGTGGACCGCATCGAGGTTTTTCGCAAGGAGGCCCCGGTCGTGCCGCGCACGAAGGGCCAGGAGCTTTACGTCGCCGCCATGCGCAGCGCCGACGTCGTCTTCAGCATCGGGCCGGCAGGCAGCGGCAAGACGTACCTGGCCGTGGCAATGGCGACGGCCGCCCTCCGCGCGGGCGAGGTCCGCCGCATCGTCCTCGTGCGGCCCGCGGTCGAGGCCGGCGAGAAGCTCGGGTTCCTGCCCGGCGACATGCGCGAGAAGGTCGATCCGTACCTCCGGCCGCTTTACGACGCACTGAACGACATGATAGAGTTCGACCGCGTACGCCAGTTGTGCGACCAGGACATCATCGAGGTCGCCCCGCTCGCGTTCATGCGCGGCCGGACGCTGAACCATTCTTTCATCATCCTCGACGAGGCCCAGAACTGCACAAGCTCGCAGATGAAAATGTTCCTGACGCGGCTGGGCGCGAGCTCGAAGGCCGTCATAACCGGCGACATCACACAGACCGACCTCGCGCCGGCCCAGACGTCCGGGTTGAAGCATGCCTGGGAGCTCCTCGGCGACATCAAGGGCATCCGGTTCGTGGAGCTCACGAGGCGCGACATAGTGCGGCACCGGCTGGTCCAGCAGATCGTCGACGCCTACCAGAACGAACGCAACGCGGAGCGTTGAGCGCGAAATGCCGAAGCAAGTGCGTCAAGCCGCAAGGCGACTCAAGGCGACGGAGGGCCGCGACAAGGCCCTGGCAACGGCCCTGTTGCCCCGCAGGATAGACGTCGACCGCGGCCTCGCCCGAACGATCATGGGGCTCGTCATCGCCGCGGCCGTCTTTTTCGCCATCAACCTCGACACTCTTCGAGACGAGCCCGCCGAGCTGTTGCAGCCCCGCGCGCTCGGCAGCGCCGCCCTCATCCTCGCGGCCGTCGCGCTGATGGGCGTGTACCTGTACAACCACTGCCGCAAGGTCGTCAGCTCGAAATCGAAACTCATCATCTACGGAGCGCTGTGCGTCCTGCCGCTTCTCGTGGCCCGGGCCACGGCCCTGAGCGGCGCGCCATCGCAACTCACGCATCTCGTGCCGCTCGGGGCCGTGATATTCATCATCGCACTTTGTCACGGGACGCAGGTGGCCGTGACGACCAGCTTCGTGCTCACGGTCTTCACGGCGATCGCCCTGCGGACCGATGCGTTTCCGACGGCGAACCCGGCGGCGCTGATCCTCCTCGGCGGCGCTCTGGTGTGGACGTTCGGCGCCAGGCACATCAGGAAGCGGCTCTGGCTCTCGAAGATCGGCTTCCTCGCCGCAGTCGTGCAGGCGTGGATCGCCGCCGGGATCGACCTCTCGGTGTCCGGGGAGCTCTCGCAACAGGAGCTGTGGGCCGCCGCGAACGGCGTTATCACGGGCGCCGTACTCACCGCACTGCTGCCTATCATCGAATACCTCTTCAAGGTCAACACCGAGATAAGTCTCCTCGAGCTCGCAGACCTGAACCAGCCGCTGATGCGGCGGCTCGGCCTGCAGACGCCGGGCACCTATCATCACAGTCTCATCGTGGGCAGCTTGGCCGAGACCGCGGCCGAATCGATCGGAGCCAACCCCCTGATCGCTCGCGTCGGATCGTATTTCCACGACATCGGGAAACTGCAGAAGCCCGACTACTTTGCCGAGAACGAGGGTACGCAGGGAAGCCGGCACGGCTCACTTTCGCCGAGCATGAGCGCCATCATCATCGGCGCCCACGTCAAGGACGGCGTCGAGATCGCCGAGGAATACAACCTGCCGGACGTGATCATCGACATCATCGAACAGCACCACGGCACCTCGCTGATGGAGTTCTTCTACCACCGCAGCCGCGAATCCCAGACAGAAGAGACGCCGTCGGAGGAACAGTTCCGTTATCCCGGCCCCAAGCCGAGGACGCGGGAGGCCGCCATCATCCTCCTGGCCGACGCCGTTGAGGCCGCGTCGCGCACACTGCCCGAACCATCGCCGTCCCGGCTCCGTTCGCTCGTGAACGACCTGACGATGAAGAAACTGCTCGACGGCCAACTCGACGATAGCCCCGTCACGCTGGCGGACCTCGCAAAGGCCGGGGAAAGCTTCGTCCGCGTGCTCGCCGCCATCTTCCACAGCCGCGTCAAGTATCCGGGCGGCGCCGACGAAGACGACCCGGACGCACAGGGCCTGTCCGACCGCAACGGAACGAAGGCCACGAAACAATGAAGATCGACGTCACCAACCTGCAGGACGTCATCAGAATCAAGCTACCGGCGGTCCGCCGAGCCGCGCGGGCGGCGCTCGAAGACATGCTCGGCTGCTACAGCATCGTATTCGTCGACGACGAGCAGATGCGCGAAGTGAACCGCAAGTACCTCCACCGCGACAACACGACGGACGTCATCGCGTTCCCGTTCCAGGACGCGCCCCTTACCACGGACGACTGCGCCGGCGAGATCATCGTCTCCGCCGAGCTCGCCGCGGCCGAGGCGAAGAGCCGCGACATCGACGTCGACGCCGAGCTCGCCCTGTACGTCATCCACGGCTCGCTCCACCTCGCGGGCTTCGACGACTCCACCCCGGCTCAGGCCGCCGAGATGCACCGCAGGGAAAAGGACATCCTGACGGAACTCGGCTACGACGCGGAACGTCTCTGGAAGCCGCTCAAGCCCGGCCGCAGCCAGGTCAGGAGTTAGCCCCATGACCGTGTTCGCAGTCATACTGTGCGTAGTATTCGCCGCAATCTGCTCGGCGGCCGAACACGCCCTCGCCGAGGCATCGCGCTCCAAGCTTGACGACATGCTCGACGACAGGAAACGGGCCGGGGTCGACCGCCTGCTCGCGAAGCGCGAGGAGCTGGGCATTGTGGCCGGGATTTGCCGGACTCTCCTCGAGATCGCCGTCGTGGTCGTCCTGGCCGCGCATCTTTCGCCCGGCCTGGCGCTCTTCGGGTGGTCGGTGCTTCTCGTGCTCATCATTGCCGAGATCATCCCACGCCTCCTCGTCGAACGGTCACCCGAGGCCGTTCTCGTCTCCACGCTCCCCGCCTGTCACGCGCTCGCGTGGCCCGTCCTGCCGCTCGCCGGCGGACTGCTCGCGCTCGCCCGGTTCGTCCGCAAAACGAGCGACCAGGCAACGCAGGAAGAAGACGAGGCCGCTGAGGAAATACTGTCCGCGGTCGTCGAGGGCGAGAAAGAGGGCCTCATCGCCGGCGACCAGGCGGACATGATCGAGAACATCATCGAGCTCCGCGACGTCGACGTCGCCGAAATCATGACGCCGCGGCCGGACATGGCCTCGGTCAACGTCGACGAGCCCCTGGAGAAAATCATAGATGCGGCCGTCAAGTCGGGCCACTCGCGCCTGCCGGTCTTCCGCGAGACGCGCGACGACATCGTCGGCATCCTGTTCGTGCGCGATCTCATCGCCGGGCTCGGGCCAGAGCCGGACGAGGCGCCGTCGATCGCGTCGCTGATGCGGCCGCCCTATTTCGTGCCCGAGACGATGCGCACCAGCGATGTCCTGCGTCATTTCCACAAGCACAAGACCACGATGGCCATCGTGGTCGACGAATACGGCGGGACGGCCGGCCTCGTCACTATCAGCGACGTCGTCGACACGATCGTCGGCGAGGTCCGCGACCAGCACGAGCCACAGCGCGAACCCACCGTCACGGTTGTGGATAATCGAACGATCGAGGCCGACGCCCGCACCGCCGTCCGAAGACTCAACGAAGACTTCGGCACCGATATCCCGGAAAGCGAGGAATACGACACCGTCGCCGGGTACCTGTGCTATACGCTGGGCCGCGTGCCGAACAAGGACGACCGGACCGCTTGCGGGAAGACCGAACTGCTGGTCCTTGCGGCCGACGACCGCCGCGTGCACAACGTCAGGATAACCGTGGCCGGAGGCATCAGGACCGACTCCGGCCGAAGCTCTACATCCTAGACACTCTATCGAGCGTCATGTTGTGAATGGCACACTATGCGCAGGAAACAGAGATGCTTCGCCTTGCTCAGCATGACACAAGACACACGGACAGGGAGGGATATGCTGCGAATGAGGCCGGTTTACACGACGTTGTTGATCCTCGCGGCTCTCGTTCTCTGGGCGGGTTGCGCCACCCAGAAATCACAACGCAACACCACATTGTGTGAAAACCGAAAACCATGTCGCATCACAAGGATCGCCGCCGTCTATAGTAATGCGGGGAAGCGGCAGGAGGAAATCGCATATGCCTGTTTGCGCGAGGCGATCTCCCAAGGAAAGAATCGATGGCACTGCTCGCTATCGCAGCGCGGATTTCAGGCTTTTGTCGGCACACCGAATCATCCGACAGGCCCCCTTCCCCCGCGACGCCGAGATTGTCCGGGCATACGTCAGCGAATCTGGGGTAGATGAATCTGAGCGTTGCGACATTGCCGCGACCGTGTTCATAGTGCCGGGGACTCGGCCCACCTACTTATGGGAAGGTATCCCCTCAAAAGGGGCCATGACCGAGTATTACCATATCTATGACCTCGGACATTTGGGCAAGGTGCTGGTCATTACCGAAAGCGGTCCCAGCCAACTCGGCGGCAGTGTGCGATTTGTTCTATGGGATGTTCTTGCGAACCGGGTCAAGACTCTCCAGTCCTGGGCGGGTGAGCAGGACGGAAAAGACTTCTGTCATGAAATGCGTCTACGCGAAAACGGGCCTGAAGTTGTAATTCACGGATTCTACTCGATAAAGCGAGCCAACGGGGCGTACGAAGAGGACCGCAGGGGGCTCGAAAAGGCGCTCGGTATTGCGGTAGAACTAGTATACGATGGGGATGCCGAATGATCTCGTAGCCGTGGCATTTGTGCGCCGTTGCACTCGGATTCGGAGAGTTGCGTGTAAGCCACCCAGCTACAGGACCATTCTAGAACAGACATCCCCAGTTAAGAGCTAGCCCCGCACAAGCGTCCGGCAATACACGGCCGACTGGAGCGCCAGCATCCTCGCCGACAGGGCGAGCGCCTTCGGCAGTTGCACGCTGGACAACCCTGCGCAAGGCCCCTCAAAAAGCTCGATGCAGGCGCGGTTCACGCGGTCGACGAACCGGCCCGGGGTCGACGATATCAGCGCGTACCGGCTCGCCGCGCAGTAGAGCCCCTCCGGCACGGCCGCGAGGCCCTCGATTGTGCGGAGGGTCCGGCGCGCCGCCTTTCGTTCCATCGGCGGGATGGCTCCCTCCGGCACCGGCGCACCGAGCTCGTCGCGCAGCCGCATCAGGACGGCATAGAACACCCGTGAGACGCCCCGCTCCAGCCCAACCTTCCGGATCGCCGCCCAGTCGATCTCGTCATGGTGCGCCGAGATGATCGCCGACAGCTCGCAGAGGTCCATGAGTGGAAAGTCGATGAACAGGTGCTGGCGGATAACGTTGTGAACCAGCCGCAGTTGCACAATCTGGTGCGGACCGGGCGCGGTCACCTCGCGCCCGCCGACCGTCGCAGGCGCGGCCCGGTCGAAAAAATCCGCGAGGTCGAGCAGGCCCGTGGCCGGGTTGCGCGGGGACCACACGTGCATGTCGATGAACGCGGGCGAATCGACGTCGAACGGCACCACCTCCGTTCCTGAAGTGCAGAGCCAGCCCTGTTCCCTCATCAACGCGAGGGCCGCGTCGCCGTCCTGCGGGGCGACGACAAGGTCGATGTCCTCCATCATGCGCACCGCGTGCGACAGGCATCCCGCGGGCGGTTCGTCCGCGAGCGACACAGCCCCTTTGATGAGGCAGGTACGGATGCCGCGCGCGGCCAGCAGGTCCACGGCCCGCCCGAGCTGAGACCGGAGCAGTTGGTTCCGGAGGCGGCATGCGCCGGAGATGTGTTGCAGGAGTTTTGCGGCCGGCCGAAGTTCGGGCACGTCCGTGTCGACCCCGAGCCGGCGTATCCGCTCCGCCAGAAGGGGTCCGATGCGGTGGTGCGGCTTCGAGCGAAGCAGACAGGCCAGCCCGCCGTCCCGAGCGAGCCGCTCCAGCAGGGGCGCGGCGTCGGCGCGGCCGCATCTGGGGTCGAGCAGGCGCAAAGCGAGTTTCGTCCGTGATGCGGGATACCGGCGGGCTTGAAGCGCGCCGGCCAACGGATCAGGCCAGCCGGTCGGTGTCGGAGAACCCGGGCAGACTCGTCGTTCCCTTCTTGGGCGGTTCTTCGGGCTTGTCGTCTTCATCCTCCCCGCCCCCGTCGTCTTTCTTCTTCTTCGGCGGGCCGGTCGGCTTGGACCCGACGACCGCCATGTCGAACGTCTTCATCGCCGGGCCGATGTAGATGCCCAGGAGGGCCATCTTCTTCAGGAAGTCGCGCTTGGAAGCGCTGAACCGCTCCTTCAGTGTCTTGTCTTTGCTCATCGGTCGTCACCCTACAACTTCAGGTTCCCGAACTTCCGCCCCGCTTCCCCGGCCCTCGAAAGCGCCTCGCGCACACTGCCGAACGTGCCCGGAAACTGCCGTCGCAGGCCGCGCGCAACCTCAAGTATTGTACATCCCGACCCGAGCATCCGCAAGGCGCACTCGGTTATCTCGCCGTCACGCGACAGGCCCGGCCGGTGCGACCGCGAGCCGGCCTCGAGCGACGTGGCCGACATCGGGAACGAACGGAACGTCGTGCCGTCCGCCCGGACCCCGCCCGCCGTCACCTCCCACTGCCACCACAGGCGGTCCCGGTCTCGACTGCGCCGAGCCGCCAGCGCTACGGCGACGGCCGCCCCCTTCTTCGCGCGCATTGGCCGGGTCAGCGGCAGAAAACCCTGCCCCCAGAGCGTCCTGGGCGCGCCGGGCGCGTTGCTCAGCCGAATGCGCGGCGCGAGCAGGGCGTCGAACCAGACGGCCACGCCGTGAACGAGCGCCGTCTTCGGAGCGCGAAAGCGCAGAGTAGCGTCGAACTCGAACGGCGTCCCGGCCGCGAACTCGACGCCGTGGACGCGCTTAGGCGCGCCCATCAATTGCGACGGCCTGAACCACGCCCGCGCGATGCTGTTCATCGCCATCTCGCGCGTTGCCGAAAAATCGACGCCACACACTTTGTCTGCGGATGCGCCCAGCCGGTCCAGCTTTTCGTACACGTTGCGGCAAGTGACGGGTGCGGCGCAGACGGCGGCGGACTCGGGCACGAACCGCCCGTTCTTCCTGAGCAGGCGGCGCCGGACCGACGAGACCAGCCGTTCCGTGTCGGGGTCCGCGAACACGACGGAAAAATCCTCCGTAATCGCAAGGTCCGCCTTCTCCGGCAGTTCGACGGACAACGCGTCGCCGTGGACGAACTCTATCCGGCCGCCGCACCCGCTCGCTTTCGCGACCTGCCTGGCCGCGATGATGACGTCACTGCGCTCGACCGCATACACCTTGCGCGCGCCCGCACGACAGGCGAAAACGGCGTAGGTCCCCAGCCCACAGCCGATGTCGACGACGACGTCGCCGGGCTTCACCACGGCCTCGATCCCGCGGCGGAACACCTCGACCCGCACCTTGTCGCTTGCCATAACCCGGTAATCGGTTATCACGGCCTCATCCCCATCGCTTCGGATATCAATCGCGGCGCCTCGCGAAGGCCGGAGGTCTGCACGCGGAACAGCGTCGCGCCGCGGACCAGGCCGACGCACGCGTCGACGGCCGCCTTCCCGCACTTTCCCGTGTTGAACGACGCCCGGAGCAGACGCTCCATCGCCTCACGTTCGCCGACCGGCACGATCGCGCTTTTCTTCGACCACTCGGGGAACGCCACGACCGCAATCTTCGCTTGCTCGCGAGCCGCGCCGCTCAGGGACTCGGGGTCAACGTAGCGGAGCGAGGTCATTCCCTCGTTCAGCAACACACGCCTCGGCTCCGTGATCCGAAGCTCGGGCAGCCGCCGCGCCGTCCCGGACTTGACCAGCATCGCACGCGGGAAAGATGCGGCGGTCAGCCCGCGCGGCTCGATGAGCGCAACCTCGTCGCTCATCACGCCCCAGCCCGCAAGGCCCAGCGCGCACGCGAGCGACGTCTTGCCGGCATCCGGCCCGCCCGCCAGCACAACCGCCCGGCCCCGCCGCTCGACGACGGCGGCGTGCACGTGGACGTACCGCCGGAACCGCCTGAGAAGCCAGTTGACGATTTCGGATTCGAGCCAGGGGAGCAGTTCCGCCTTGTTCTTCGCGCGCCAGAGGGGCCGCCGGCCCAGGCGAACCGAGAAGCCACGGCCCTCGCTCCGCACGACAAACGTCGAGCCGCCCGGCCTCCGGCGCGACACCTTGACACAGGCCGGCATCACGACGCGGGCGATCTCGTCGGCGGTGCGGTCGTCGGCGTCGATCGAAAACCGTACGCCGTGCAACGAGTACCTGACGTTCATGCGAAAAGGCCCTGCCTGGCGAACTCGTCGGCCGCGCTGATCACGTCCCGCAGAACCGTCTCGCCGCCCTCCCCGGACGCGGAGCTGATCTCGCCCGCGATGTCGCCAAGCGAACGTTCCCCGTCAATCAGGCACCAGATGAAGCCGGCGGTGACGTTCAGCGAGTGCACCTTCTCGGTACGAGGGTCGTAGAGCACGCACCCGTCTTCGATCTCCCGAAACAGGACGCCGTCCTTCGGAAGCGGCACGTCGCTGGCCTTCACTGGCTCTTCTCCGAGCTTCCCACGGGCGATTCGAGCAGGAACGTGACCGGGCCGGAATTGACCAGGTTCACGTCCATCATGGCCGCGAACGTTCCGGTCTCGACCTCGAGGCCGCGGCTCCGCAGAGCGGCGACGACCTCTTCGTAAAGCTTCTCGGCCAGTTCCGGCTCGCACGCCTTGTCGAACCCGGGCCGGCGTCCCTTGCGGCAATCGGCGCAGAGCGTGAACTGCGACACGACGAGTACCCCGCCGCCGACATCCTCGACCGAACGGTTCATCCTGCCCGCGTCGTCCTCGAACATCCGCAGTTCGGCGACCTTCCGCGCCATCCACTCGACTTCCGCGGGACCGTCGCCCCTCTCGACGCCGAGCAGAGCGAGCACGCCCCGGCCTATCGAGCCGACAACTTCGCCATCTACGGTGACCGAGGCGGACGCGGCCCGCTGGAGGACGGCCTTCAAACGCCGACCTCCTTCTTGACCTTCTTCGAGCTTCGGGCCACGCTCCGGGCGAGCTTGTTCCTCAGCGCCGCGAGCTTCCTGCGCAGCGCCGCGTCGGACGTCGCAAGTATCTCGGCCGCCAGCACCGCGGCATTCACCGCGCCGCCGGACCCTATGCCGACGGTCGCAACGGGCACGCCGCCCGGCATCTGCACGGTCGAGAGGAGCGAATCGAGCCCGCCAAGACTCGACGTGAGGATGGGCACGCCGATGACGGGCACCGTCGTCAGCGACGCCATCACGCCCGCCAGGTGCGCCGCCCCGCCCGCGGCCGCGATGATGACCTTGATTCCCTTGCGTTCCGCGCCGGTCGCAAACGCATGGGCCGCCTTGGGCGTGCGGTGGGCCGAGATGACGTCGATGCTGAAGGGTATGCCGAGTCCGCGGAGCGTCTCGACGGTCTTTTCGAGCTTCGACAGGTCGGAATCACTGCCCATCACGACAGCAACTTTGTGCTTCGCCATCGCACGGCCTCCTGAAAATACGGGCTTGCCGAGATTGAAAGGAGTATTATAATTCACCTCGGCCCCCTGTCAACGTGGAGAAGAAACCCATATCCAGCGATAGAGATTGAATTGGGGGAAGTGAGAATGGCCTCGTTGGTGACGATCCGTTAAAATCTGTTTGGCAAACGATTTTTTTGGAGGAACACCAACGAGGTGAAGAGGATGAT
>Ga0180435_10001234_pt1 | contig 26863 bp, 22 predicted proteins | sample SS_ome_3_FD_132467 | JGI IMG/M metagenome (GOLD analysis project Ga0180435, IMG submission 132467) | Hypersaline lake sediment archaeal communities from the Salton Sea, California, USA - SS_3_S_1 metaG | ecosystem: Environmental > Aquatic > Non-marine Saline and Alkaline > Hypersaline >... | reverse complement strand
GAGACCCAAAAAACAGCGCGCCAGAGCATCTCCAGCGTGCGGCGCGAGCCGGAGACGCCCGGCGAGCTCTGGCTTACCATCTCGGCGCTTCCTTCTGCGTCAATGGGCCCTCTCTTCTTCCGGGCCCGAGTGCTGGTCCCCCCTCCTCCTGCCTCCCTCCTTGCGTCGAGCCACCTGGTCCAGGATCGCCTCTGCGCTACGACGCGCAGCGTCCCCAGGTCCGCCGAGCATCTTGGCCAGCTCCGCGACGCGGTCATCGGCATCCAACGACCGCACACGAGTCACCGTACGCTCTCGGCCGTCGTGCCGGTCGACCCCCTTCTCGACGCACAGATGCCGGTCACCGAAGCCCGCCAGCTGCGGCAGATGGGTCACACAGAGCACCTGTCGCCGCTGCGCCGCCCCTTCCATCCCCCCCGCCAGCCCCCACAGCTTCTCGCCGACAGTAGCTCCCACCCGGCCGCCGATCCCTTGATCGATCTCGTCGAAGACCAGCGTCCCAATTTCGTCCACGCGGGAGAGGACCGCCTTGAGCGCCAGCATGAGTCGCGAGGTCTCCCCGCCGGAGGCAATCCGCGCCATCGGCTTCAAAGGCTCACCTGGGTTGGCGGACACCAGGAACTCAACCCTGTCGATCCCCGTTGACTTGAAGGCGACCCGCAGCGACTCACCGCTGACCGGGGCCTCGCCCATCTCCACGCCACTAGAGGAAACCTCAAAGGAGAGATGCGATGCCCTCTCAGGCAATCCCACCCCCTCCGGATCCGGTCGCCAGTCGAGCCTGACCCCGAACCGGGCCCCCTCCATCTTCAGTTCCTCAAGCTCCTCCTCGACACGGCGCGACAATTCAGCCGCGGCCTCCCGCCTCCGGCGTGAGAGCTCCAGAGCCTGTTGCCCCAGCTCGTCCAGCAGCGCCGCCTCCTCTGCCTCGAGTTTCTCGATCCGTTCGTCGCTGTGCTTGATCGCCTCCAGCTCGCGCCTTGCCTCCTCAGAGTACGCCAACACATCCTCAACAGTCTCTCCATACTTCCTCTGGAGGCGCCGGACCAGGGACAGCCGCTCCTCCACCTCCCGCAGCCTCTCCGGATTGTATTCGATCCCCGCTTGATACTCCCGTAGCTGCCTCGCCAATTCCTCAAGCTGGAAACTCAGGCTCTCGGCATCCTCCAGAATCCGCTTGAGGGAGCTGTCGAGCCGGACGGCCTCCGCCAGGGGACGCAGAGCAACGCCGAGTAGATCCGTTGCCGACGGACTCTGCGGTTCACCCTCCTCAATGGCCGACATCATCTCGCCCGTCAACTCGGCCAATCGCTCCGCGTTCGCCAGCCGCGGTCTCTCCTCGAGGAGCCGTTCCTCCTCACCGATCTCGAGGCCGGCCGATCCTATCTCGTCAATCTGGAAGCCCAGCAGGTCGGTCCGGTGTGCGACCTCGCGCTCATCACGTCTCAAGTCGTCCAGGCCCTCGCGCACCTCCTGGACGCGGCTCACGATAGCCGAAACACCCTCTCTCTTCCCACCCAAACCAGCATACCGGTCCAAGAGCTGGAGATGCTGGGGCACTCGAAGCAGTGACAGATGTTCGCTCTGTCCGTGAATATCGACGAGCCCCTCAGTCACATCCCGGAGAAGCGCCAGAGTCACGGTCCGCCCGTTGACCCGGCAGATGTTTCGCTTGTTGAGGCGCACCTCCCGCCCGAGTAGGAGGAGACTCGCGTCGTCGCCCTCCAGGCCCTCCCGCCTAAGGAGCGGCTCGATCTGCGCCCGCTCATCGCCATCCAGCCGGAAGACCGCCTCCACCAAAGCACGCTCGGTGCCAGCGCGGACGATGGCAGTGTCGGCCCACTCTCCCAGCACCAGCTCCACCGCATCGACGATGATCGACTTCCCCGCGCCTGTCTCTCCGGTGAGCACCGTCAGACCCGCGCCAAACCGCAGATCGAGGGCATCGATGATGGCAAAGTCTCGAATCCGCAGCTCCAGTAGCACCCGACCTCCTACACTCGATTCCCGGTACGGAGGCGGGCGTAGGCCGCGCCCGCGGCCGTCAGAACATAGACTCCACCCCACAACAGCCGTAGGAAGCCCCCTGCCAGGGAGGCCAACAGGCCCGGGGCCTGCACGGCGGCCCCGAGGAGTGAAAGTAGAGAAAGGATGATGACCGGCAGTGCTCCGAGAAGGATGCTCCCGCAGACCACAAGCCACGTGTACTCCCCCCGCTTTCCCCGTATGGCCCAGCGGACCGCCTCCGCAATGCCGCCGCCAACGATGGGCCCCAGCAGCACAACGTACCAGCCCAGGCGCGGCAGCACCCACCCCGCTGCCAACGAGAGCGGAAGGGCGACCAAAGCGGCGACCACGTAGTAGCTCGGTTTGAAGTCAGCGTAGAACACTCGCTGCTGCTCGTTCACGCACGAAGGACAGCGATAGCCCACGGGTGTCCGGACGGCACACCGTGCGCATATCGGCTTGCCGCACTTGTTGCAGCGTAGGCGCGTCTCGACCTTAGGATGATTCGCACAGGTAGCTCGTTCCGCCATGATGCCAGACAACCCCACTCTCGCCCTCTACTTCTCACTCCGCGGCACCAGCCGCTTCACCAACGTCTTATAGAAATACGTTTGCTCCCGGACGCGTGCGAAGCGCGCCGCGTAGGCGCTGGCCTCCACGCTCACCACGTCCCGGTTCTCCAGTTCCACCTCGGCCTGCCCATCCACCATCAGCACGGCCGGACGGCGCCCAACGATCGTGATCCGAACCGTCACGCCCTCCGCCAGCACGATGGGGCGCTCCATACTAAGGTGGGGGGCCACCGGCACGAGGAGGATGTTCCGTAGTTCCGGAGGTAGAATCGGTCCCCCTGCCGCCAGAGCGTAGGCAGTACTCCCCGTAGGCGTCGCGATGATGACGCCGTCCGCCACGTACGTAGCTAGCTCCCCCCCGTCCACCGTGACCCGGAGGTGCACAGCACGTCCTCGAGCCCCACGCCCTACCACCGCGTCATTGAGTGCCTCGGCCTCGCCGAGCTTCTGCTTGCCCCGCCAGGCCGTGACGCGGAGCATCATCCTCTCCTCGACCCAGAAATCCCCCGACAACGCCCGAGCCAGAACATCCTGCCACTCGTCGGTCTCCGCTTCGGTGAGGAACCCCACCCGCCCCAGGTTGACGCCCAGGATCAACACGTCGTGGGGCGCCGCCAACCGCGCCGCATGGAGAATCGAGCCGTCGCCGCCCAACGTGACCAGAAGCTCGAACTCGGAGAGACATGCGCCCTCAGACACATCGTCGATAGCGCAGAAGGACACGGCGTCAACCCGCTGCGCGAGCCACGCCTCGATATCCACGGCAAGCGAGCGCGCCTCCGGAATGCTGGCGTTGAACAACACACCGACCTTTTCAAGTTTCACTGGTACCCCTCACAAGTGAGAACACTCAACACGTCCCATAGGCCGCGCAGCGGGTCCGCAAGCGAGGCCAGGTCCATCACACCCGGAGCCAGACCGACCGACACACGTCCGTTGCCTAGCGCGGGGCAAAGCGCTCCAGTTCCTCTTCCATCCCTTCTACGTGACTGCCCCGCCAGTAGACACGGCCACAACCGGTGCAGCGAAAGAAATCACGATGCGTCCGACGGATGTAGGGCGCCACCTCGTCAGCGATGTCGGCACGCGACACCTGCTCGAGCAGACCGTTGCAAACGGAGCATCGGGTGAGGGAAGGATCCGGCGGTGGGCCGAGGGCCTCTCGGATCTCCTCAACTTGCTCCTCAAGATCCTCGGAGGTGATGAGCAGCGTCTCCAGCCCCCGGCGTCTCGCCAGCTCTCGGTCCCGGGTAAGCAGGACACGTTTCTCGGCGCGGGCACGACGGGCCAGCTCGTGGTCGGTGGCATTGTTCTCGTAGGCCGTGTCGTAGCCAAGCAGGCGGAGCCACTTCGCGAGTCGCCCAAGCATACAATCCGCAAGCAGCTTCAGGGAGGCGTCGTTCATCCTGCTTGGCGATTTCTATCGCTTCTGGTAAGATTAGGTCTTGGTGGACCGTGGAAACCTACAAACCAAGTCAGATCACCCAGGCTCAGGCAATCAGCTGGCCGCCGGGCGGCACGCCACGCCATCGGTATTTCATTTTACCCGAAGGAAACCCTTATGACAATTGAAAGCTGGCTCCCGGCCCTTATGGGATACCTGATGCCTGTGGGCCTGTTTCTTCTGGCCTGGGGCGGCATGCCTCCCAGACGGGCCCGTCGGTCGGCCACGCTGGGTTCGCTCGTCCTGGGGCTGGGCACGCTGGGTTACTTCGTAGTGGGTTTCGCCTTCCACCTGGGCGGGGCAGGCCTGATGAGTGATAGTCCGGGTCTGGTCGGGCTGACGCGCCTGTTTGCGGGCGAGGGTGGTCTTGAATGGGGACTGCTGGGACTCAGCGGCTTCTTCCTGGGCGGCGACGCCGCCACGCCCGAAGCCCTCTCCCTATTCTTCACCTATCTGCCCGCCGTTGTCTCGGCGACGCTACTTTCGGCTCTCAGTCTGGCGGGGAGGGCCCGCGGATGGCAGGTGACCCTCGCCGGTCTGCTGACTTCGGCCGTGGTCTTCCCCTTGGTCGCCTGTTGGACCTGGGGGGGAGGATGGCTCTCCAAACTGGGTTCCACGCTGGAACGAGGTCACGGATTTGTCGACTATGGCGGTTCCGGAGTCATCTATCTGGTTGGAGGTTGCGTAGCCCTGGGATCGCTCCTGGGCCTCCGACATCGCGTCCCGGACGACCCGTCGGAAGGGCCAGAGGAGATGCCGCCATCGCACTTCCCCCTGCTCGCTAACTTGGGGGCGCTACTTTTCGGCCTTGGGTGGCTCGGATGGTCCTTGAGCTCACCGTTTCACAGTGCCGGCGCCGACGTCATCGTGCCGCGCACTGCCGTCAACGGTCTGCTGGGCGCAGCCGGGGCCATCCTGGCGTCCCAGCTCTACTGCTGGTTCACCACGGGAGGTGCGGACCCGCTGATGTCGGCACGTGGGAGCGCTGCCGGCTTCGTCGCCGTCGCGGCCGGCGCGGCCTTCGTGCCATCCTGGGCGGCACTGATCATCGGAAGCGTGGCGGGCATGCTTCTCCCCCTGGCGGTCTACGTCGAGGATCGTCTGCTCCGCCTTCCCGATGCGACGGCTACGGTGGCCTTGGGCCTCACGTCCGGCACGTGGGGACTCCTTGCCGTGGCCCTCTTCGCCGACGGCCGCTCCGGACAGGGATGGAACGGCGTGGGTCTGACGGAGTACCATACCATCCTCGGACAGGGGGTCACAGGTTTTCTCCCCGCGGAGGGTTTCATCGGTGACGGACGTGGGCAGTTGATTGCCCAATTGGCCGGGTTGGGCGCCATCGCCCTTACGGCACTGCTGATCAGCACCTCTACCTTTTTCGGTCTGAGTCTGGCCGACCGAGATCGCGCCGCAGAGGATCACGGGCCACAACTGCTCCAGTGGTTGAAGAGCCTGCGCGGCCCATCTCCTTTCTCGCCAGAACAAGTGCCTGATACAGAGACGTAGCGCATACGGTCGGCATTGGCAGCCATTGCCGTACCCCTTCCCCCTCCCGCCGGGCCGACCCAGAGAGCATCACACAGTCTGATGGAGGAACCGTTGACCAAGCCTAACGTCGTATTGATCGTACTGGATACCTTACGGGCAGACCGGATGTCCTGCTACGGCTATGGACGTCCCACAACCCCGTTCCTTGACGTTTTTGCCGAAGAGAGCACGTTGTTCGAGCGCGCTGTCGTGCCCGGGCAGTGGACCATCCCCTCCCACGCATCGCTCTTCACCGGGATGTATCCCACGACCCACATGACCACACAGATCTACGATTCACTGGGGGAGGAGTTGAGCACCCTGGCCGAGCTGCTCCGCGCGGACGGATACAGGACTGTAGGCTTCTGCAACAATCCTCTCCTTGGCGTCGTGGACAACGATCTCGATCGTGGCTTTGAGGAATTCTACAACTACGGTGGCGCCGTGCCCAACTACCCCGACCTCGCCCGCTCCCAGCCCAGGGCCTTTGGCCGGCTCGCAGAGCGGTTCAAGCGCGTGATGCGGACACTCACCGCGCCGTTCCAGAACCAGTTCGCCCACAATAGCGCCCTACTCCGCATCGCTATGCATCCTTGGATCGTGCCTCTCTGGCAAGGGAGCGTCAATTTCAAGGGCAACACCAAACGCTCACTTCATGACGTGGTGGGCTACCTTCGTGCTCACCGCGCCGGAAATGACGAGCGTCCCGTGTTCGCCTTCATCAACCTGATGGAGACACATCTCCCGTATCGGCCCCCAACCCGGTTTGCGCGCAGATTGGCACCCTACTACGAGGATGACGCCGAGGCCAAGACTTTCATGGAGGGCTATAATCGGGAGCATTATCGCTGGATGATCCCTCTGACGGAGCCCTTGGGCGAGCTCGAAGACCGCGTCCTCAACGACCTCTACGACGCCGAGGTAGCCTACCAGGACCGGCTGCTGCGGCGCCTGCTGAAGGACCTGAGCAAGCCAGCGGCGCAGGATAACACGATGGTCATCATCACCTCGGACCACGGAGAGGGGCTCAACAACCACGATTTCGTCGGCCATTCCCTCGTCGCCTATGATGACCTGGTCCGCACGCCCCTGATGGTGCGGTACCCCCGAAAGTATCCGGCCGGGAAACGAGTCTCCTCCTTGGTATCCACGCGCCGCGTCTTCCACGCCGTGCTCGACGCGACCGGGGCGCGGCCCAACGGCGGTGGGGGGAACAGATTGGGCGACGACGTCGACGAGCTGACCTTGACGAGGGAGCTCAATGGATCGGCTCCTACGGAGTCCCTTGTCTTTGCCGAAGCCTACACGCCCGCCACCCTCTTGGCCTTGATGGAGAACGAGAATCCCTCGGCCATAGACACCTTCCGCTGCCGCTCGATGAGGCGGGCGGCATACAGCGGGCGTCACAAGCTCATCACCGTCGCTGGTGAGCCTGACGAGCTATTCGACGTGGTCGCAGATCCTGGCGAGACGAAGAACCTGCTGCACCAGCTTCCTGACAGAGCGGCGGAACTCCACCAGGCATTAGGCGACTTCGTGAAGAGAGCGGAGAGCGGGCGTTCGGACAATTGGGAGTCCGCGAGGAAGGTGGATCTGGACGACGGGGAGATCGCCGACCGGCTGCGCGCCCTGGGATACATCGAATAGGACCAAGATGCCAGCGATCTACGGCACATCCTCGCCTATCGAGTGGAGCGGGCTTCGAAGTAACCTAGGGGTTTGAAAATGCCTGGACGGACTGCTTGATGTGACGGACCTCTCCGCAGATCTGCCGATGGACGACAGCGGCGACGGGGTAGAAGCGGAGAAGAAGCTGGCCAGCGCGCGTTTCGGATCCGATGCGCAGTGCCAGAAAGCTTCGCCCCGCGTCCGCTTCCTCGATCTCAAATCTCCCCCATATCTCTAGCATTGCAGGCCGGAGCAGGCGGAAGGAAAAGGCGCTCTCCCGCACATCCGTTAACTCGAATCGAAGCTCTACCGGGACGAACATAAACCGCTCTCGGGTCGTGAACGTCGCTCCGGGTTCGCCAAACCCGCCTTTCTCGAAAGTGAACCCTCCGTGCGTCTCAAACGCGTACCGCTCTGGGTGATCCCTTAGGGAGAGAAACCAACCCCGCACCGTGTCTACCGGCGCGGCCACCTCCGTGCGCACGCCCAGAATCGGCTCACGCACGGGTGTCTCCCTCACGACAAAACCGCAACGGAGCGCAGAAGAGGAACGTCCGATCTCTGCCCACCGGGCTCTCCGCATCGGTGATCGGCTTGAGCACTATGTGGCCATGCCAGGCCTTCATCCAGAGGCTTCCTCCTCTATCCACCTGAACGTACCCGTTCCAAGATCATATCGACTGCTTCTTCCGCCGTATCGGCCCGAGCAATCGGAACCTCCCCGTGTCCCTCACGCGCCATCTCCCAGGTCCAAAGGCCGACCAGGGGCTTGTTGTACCCTAGCGCGAGTCCAATTTCGCTCAACGTGCCGTAGCTGCCACCTACCGCGATGACCCCGTCCGCGGCGCGGACGATAATTGCGTTTCTCGCATAGCCGATGCCGGTGGCAATGGCGATGTCAACGTACTCATTGGCCTCGCTTCGGTCCCCTCCCGGCAGCACCCCGATGGTCAGGCCTCCTCCTGCCTTGGCGCCCCTGCAGGCCGCCTCCATCACGCCCCCTCGACCGCCACAGATGAGCAGGGCATCCGCCTTGGCGAGTGCTCGTCCGACGCCTTCGGCCAGGGCAGCCTCTTCAAGCGTGGCTGATGAACCACCAATGACCCCGATCAAGGGTCCTTTCATCCGTTACCCCCCTCAAGCATGAAGGTCCTCAGCGTCGCATACTCCGCGCCACTCGGCTTCAGCTCACTTCGGATCAACTCGAAACGGTCGGCTTCGAACGCCGCCAACTCACCGACGTTCGTGCCGGTCACAGCGTCGCTGATCAACTCCCTTTCGTCGCGCGACGCGCCTCGGCGGACCCTGCCCAGCGTGAGATGCGGTGTGAAGCCGTGGCGCTCGGGTTTGTAGCCGAGGGCCGTCATAGCTTCCTCAATCGCCTCACAGAGGACCTTCAGGCGGCCCGTCGGCTCAGTCACGCCAACCCACAGCACCCGCGGGCGAGTCGGACTGGGGAAGCATCCGAGCCCCTCTGCCTTCAGCGTGAAGGAAGGGGCATTCCGGGCCACCACGGCGAGCGCTTCCTCGATCGTAGCAATCTCATCCCGGGGTGTATCCCCCAGGAACTTCAGCGTCAAGTGAACCCCCTCCGCCGCAACCCAGCGCACCGTGCGGTTGGAAACCTTCCCCTGGAGACGGTACTGCACGTCGCTCAACCGCGTCAACAACCGCTCTGGCAGCGGAATAGCTATGAAGATACGGAGCTTTTCCATCGTCCCTCCTTCTTACCATCATCCGTCAATCAGCAAGTGAGCCCACGTCCAACCGTTGTGGGTTTGTGATGCCAATGGACCAGGGAATGACCTTCGGACACAGCCTCCCAGAGGAGACTCGCATCGAGCCCCCTTGGCTCGCTCGCAATCAAGGAGATCCATCTCGGCCCGCGGGGTGGCCCCATGCACCTACCGGCGTCCCATCGCCGCCGGCACGCGGCGAGCTGGGGCGCAGCCATCGAGGGAGCTGCCAGGCAGGCGGACCGCGAAAGAAGAACCCGATTCAGCGCTGTAGAGCGAGATCTCGCCGCCGTGGGCCTCTACAATGGCCCGCGCGATGCTCAAGCCGAGACCAGTGCCTGGTGTCTGCCCCGAGGCGGCCACTTGCCCCCGAAAAAACCTCTCGAAAACCGAGCCCTGCTCGTCCACCGGAATCCCCGGTCCCGTATCTCGCACCTTGATGGTCAACGTCCCGTCGCTGGGCTCGGTGCTCATCTCTGCGAGGAGGTCGACTCGTCCTCCTCGCGGCGTGAAGAGGAGCGCGTTCTCGACAATCTCGTAGAGCGCTTGAGTCAGCCTTGCTTCGTCCCCCATCGGGCTTGGGAACCCCGACGGAATCCCCGGACACGTCAGCGTGATACCGGCGGCGTCGAAACGATCCCGGAAACAATCTTGGATGCAGTCAAACACACGGTGCAGCGAAATCAGCTCCCAATGCATGACGCCTTTGCCACTGTCCAATGCCGTTATCTCGACCACATCCTCAATGAGCCCCTCAAGCCAACGAATCTGCTCCTCCATCACCTCCAGGTGCTCCCTGGTCGTCGGCGACACCTCCTCCCGCCCCAACAAGTGAGCGTAGAGCCGCAGCGTCGCCACGGGCGTGCGGAACTGGTGCGAGACGTTTTCGATGAATGTATCCCGCGCTCGATCCAGCCGCCGGCGCTGGGTCTCGTCTCGCAGTGTGCAGACGTGGCCCTCCACCTGCCCGTCGCGATCCTTCACCGGCGCGACCGTCAAGGCTGCGTCGTACGTAGGACCGTCCTTCCGGCGCGCCCGGACGTCCCCACGCCACACGTGCGTGGCCTCAAGATCAGGCAGAGACACTGGGTCAACCTCCTCGGGTGTCATCTCCCCTATCAGATTGGCGATAGGAAGGCCGATGACGTCCTTTGCTGAGTACCCCGTCAGGGCCGAGAATGCCGCGTTCACGTACCTCACCGCCCTATCTCCATCGACCATCAAGATGCCGTCTCCCACGCTGCGGAGGACGGCCTCCTGCCGCTCCTTCTCCGCACGGATCTCAGCCGTTCTGCTCTCGACCTTCGCCTCCAACACACTGTTGAGCTGCCGAAGCTCATCCTGCGCAGTTTTTCGCTCCGTGATATCCTGGAGGATGATTAGACGACCAAAGACGTCGCCGCCCGGCCCTTGCAGCGGCGACATCCTCCACTCAAGACAGCCGACGCCCTCGATCTGGACCTCCCCGCCCGTTTTCGGCTCCTCGGACTCCGAATCGCCCATTGGAACCCAGGCGCCTAAGCCCACCTCAAGACTCTCTCCAACGACCGCATCCGGACGGATGCCCAACATGGCTTGAGCGGCCGGATTGACGTCCACCACCCGATCCTGCCGGTCACAGACGATCACACCCTCCCGCATCTCGTCGATCACAACATCTCGGGCCACGGGTGCCACCTTGAGAAGGTGAAGGTGCCTCAGGCTCCACACCAGGATCACACCCGTCAGCATGAACCCCACCGGGGTCAGATCCAGACCCTGGAAGCGCGGCGGCGCCGCCAGGTAGAAGGCGTTCAGCCCCCACGGGGGGACCATGCTGACCAGGAGTCCCACGACCTGCCGGCGGTGCAGATATCGATAGCGGAATGCCGCGCGGATCAGAAGGAGGGTAGCGACCGACAGTAGGCTGTAGAGATAGACAACCCAGATCCAGAACCAGGTACCGTGCCCGTAAACGAGGATCCTGCCGCCTAGTACTTCGTTGGGCGTGAATGCTGTCCATATCAGCCTATGCCACTCGTTCGTCCAAGCTAGCGCCAGGGTAGTCAGCGGGATGGCGGACAACAGCAGCAGCACGCCAGCCCGGATCCCACGCACCTGTCTGGTCAACTCAAGGGAGAAGAGAAAGAGTAGAACCGGCGCGACTGTCAGCCCGACGTACTGGATCTTCGACCATAGGATCCGGGCCGAAAGAGGACGAGCTGTCATCTCGAATCCGAGAGCGAGCGACCACTCTGCGATGGCCAGGAGGAGCAATCCGAGCGGCAGACCACCAGGCCGGTCGCGCAGGCGCAGGGTGGACACAGCTAGACCCACGCAGAACGCCGCGTTGACGAACAGGCACCCGACGTAGAGTGAGAAAGCCCAGCTCACGGTTGGTCACACCCCGGTGAGGCGCACCCCGGTGAGCCAATTGACCGCATCAGTCGCTTTCGAAGTGGCGACCCGGCATCACCGGTGCTCCTATCCGCTAGAGAGTTCACCGACAGCGCTGCCTCGCCCGTCAAGCCTGACCAACTTTGGTCTATTCGCTCACGCGTTCCCGGGCAGCAACGCCGATGCATCCACCGCTCCAAGCGGGCGCGGGCTCCGTCAAATCACCGCCTCTCGACCGCGGCGGAAAGCCTTCCGATTGAGCTCCGCGTACTTGGGCGGCACCCGGGCCTCGATCACCGATAGCCACGTTTCCTCGTCCACATCCAGACGCGAAGCGAGTGCTCCCAGGACGACGGTGTTCACCATGCGCGTGTTCCCAAGATCTTCGGCAATGGCAAGGCCGTCGATAAATGTTACGTCATCCGTACTGGCGCGCACGAACTCCAGCACCTTTTCGTCGGCCGGGTAGATCTGGTCCCCCACCGTCACAGTCATTGGAGCGATGCGCTGCCGATTGATCAGCAGAGCGCCACCGGGGCGGAGCCAGTCGATCCATCGGGCGCTCTCCAGCAGCTCCAGAGCGATCAAGTAGTCAACGGTTCCCTTCTCCGCCGTGGGAGCCCCGACGCGCCTACCCCAGCGGACGTGGCTCTCAACCACGCCACCCCGCTGTGAGAAGCCGTGTACCTCTGACTTCTTCGCTTCGAAACCCGCCGCCAGCCCCACACTCGCGGCAATGTCCGATGCGGTCAAGATCCCTTGACCGCCCACCCCCACGAAAAGGAAGTTGGTGATCCTCTCCATCTACATCTCCTGTTGATCCGTCTGATAGATCGCCGAGCGCGGACATACCTGCAAGCAGACGGTGCACCCGGTGCACAGCAGCGGATCGATCTCCGCTTTCGGGCGGCCCGTGCGCTCGTCCGTCTCCTCTGCTTTCAGAATCGCCGGACAACCCACACGCAAACAGAAGCCACACCCGTTGCAGACTTCGGGATCCACCGCGGCCGTCGGGCGGCGTTGATAGCCGGGCAGGAAGACACACTCCCCCTTGACGTAGATGACCGAAGGACGATCCTCGACGGCAATCGCCTCCTGAATCGCCTGCTCCACACCCGCGACGTTCATCGCATCGACCACCCAGAGATTCTCGACGCCCATGGCCCGCACGACTGCCTCGATGTCGATCTGATGGCCCGGCTCGCCCTGCAGCTTGACGCCCGTGCCAGGGTGCTCCTGCCCGCCGGTCATCGCCGTCGTCCGGTTGTCGAGGATCATCGTGCAGACGTTGCCCCGATTGTAGATCGTGTTCGCCAGCTCGGGCAGCCCGGTGTGAAAGAAGGTCGAATCCCCAATCGTGGCTACAATATCGTCTGGACAGCCTGCCTGTTTCGCCCCGTGGGCCATCCCGATACTGGCCCCCATGGAGATTAGCATATCCATCTTCTCGAAGGGCGGCAAGACGCCAATGGCATAGCAGCCGATGTCGCCTGAGACGAGCAATCTGAGCTTACGCAGGTTGAAGTAGACCGAACGATGCGGACACCCGGGGCAAAGCGCGGGCGGTCGGGCCGGGATGCTCAGAGCGTCCTCCCGTTCCTCCACTGGTTCCGGCCCCTTGCCGACGGGCAGCCCCGCCTCCATCGCGCCCTCGCGAACGCGTGCCAACGTCAACTCCGCCGTCAATGGGAAAAACTCCTTGCCGACCGGCTCCAGGCCCATTGCCCGTACTTGCTCCTCGATGAAGGGATCCAACTCCTCTACCACGACCAGGACATCGACCTCTGCGGCGAAGTCCCGTACCATCCTCTCCGGTAGGGGATGGACGAGGCCAAGTTTGAGGAACGAAAAGCCCGCGAAGACCTCGCGGGCGTACTGATACCCCATGCCGTCGGCAATCACCCCTACCCGCTTGTCCCCCCATTCCACTCGGTTCAGCGGACACGTCTCCGCATATTCGGCGATAGCCCCCATCCGCTCCTCGATCTCCGGATGTCGGAGCCGGGCGTGCGCCGGAATCATCACGTATTTCTGCGGTTTCCGCTCGAAGGGCGGCAGAGGCTCCCACTCTCGCCGGCCTTCCGGCATGCTTACCTCGACGGGCGACTTGGAGTGCGAGATGCGGGTGGTCGAACGGAGCATCACCGGCGTGTCGAACCTCTCGCTGAGCTCGAAGGCGAGAGCGGTGAAGTCCTTGGCTTCCTGGCTGTCAGACGGCTCCAGGCAGGGGAACTTGCCAAATCGGGCATAGTGTCGGTTGTCCTGTTCATTCTGCGAGCTGAACGCGCCGGGGTCATCGGCACTGACCAGGACCAGCCCGCCTCCTACGCCCGTGTACGAAAGGGTCATCAGGCTGTCCGCAGCAACGTTCACGCCGACGTGCTTCATTACCGCCATCGCCCGCCCGCCAGCAAAAGAGGCTCCGATGGCCGAATCGAGGGCCACCTTCTCGTTGGACGACCATTCCGCCTTCACTCCCGCGTACTGACCCAGCGCAGGGAGAATCTCCGTGCTGGGCGTGCCCGGGTAAGCCGCTGCGTATCGCACGCCAGCTTCCCAGGCGCCCAACGCGATAGCTTCGTTGCCCGACAGCAACCGCCGCGTGGACGAGGCCGAAGTTGGGTTCTTCATGAGGACTTGCTCCTTAGGTTTGCACAGGTGTTCAGATCTCATGGGGCAGCACACCGTCCAGGGGATTGGACCGAGTGACCGGAGGGCACCCCGGTCGCTCCCCCACGACCGTCGCCAAACCGCCCCCCAATCAGTGTACTCCAAGTGATATGAGATGACAAACGACTGCTATGCCAGGTGACGCTGCTGGTGGCCGACGGGGGACGTATCGTTGAGGCCTGGGCCTTGGGATGTCGACGGGGAACGCGCGCCGTAGGCAGTCATTCTGCCCTCGGCCTCAGGCTGAGGAGCCGAAGGGAGAGATGCACGATCAGCGCCCTCGCAGACGAAGGCGGGCCTCCCGGCAGCGCGGACAATGAGTGCCCCGATACTCCGCGCCACACGTACGGCAAGTCCTGGGTGGCATGGGCCGCTCGTCATCCAGCGAAGTGGCGATCAAGACGATCGACTCCCCAGTGTAACGGGCCAGGAGATCATCCAATCGCCTCTCCCCAACCAGCCACGCCCCGGTGTCAGGATCACGACGGAGCGATCCCTGGAGGACGCCTGCGTCCAACTCACGCGCGTCCGCTGCTAGCTCACGGATGCTGGCTTTGCGATGCGCCGGCATAGCGGCTCCTTCCTAAGCTCACGTCACTTGATGAAGATCACGAACACTATCGATACGGCAGCCCCGCGCTGAACAGGCTGCCCAACCCTTCCCAGGATCAGTCGACCGCACGCTCGATCTCCTCGCGGAGCACGCGGAAGCGATCCAGATCCCTGGCGACTGTCGTGTTAGGCATGATCGCGCGGGCTTCCTCCAGAATATCCGACTCACGGTACCGTCGCGAGATGTGTGTCAAGATGAGGTGATGGACGTCGGCATCGCGCGCCAGCTTGGCGGCCTTCGCCGCAGTGAGGTGGTCGAACTCGTCTGCCAGGTCAGCGTCTCGCTCCAAATAGGTTGCCTCGATGACCAGTAGGTCCGCGCCCTGCACCGCATCCCGCAGGTTGCCCGTCTCCCCGGTATCGCCCACGTGGGCCAGGGCGGCCCGTGACTCTGGCGGACCCAGCACTTCGTCCGGCCGGACCACTCGGCCGTCCTCGAGCGTCACGTTTTCGCCTGCAACCAGCCGGCTCCGCTCCGGGCCTGCAGGGACGCCCAGAGCCTCCGCCCGTTCGATGAGAAACGGCCGGCGGGCCTTCTCGCGGAAAAGATAGCCGAGACTAGGACCCCGGTGAGCGACCGGAAAGGCGCTCACTTCGAACTCGTCGTCCTCCAAGATCACTCCGGGCTCAACCTCTATGAAGTCGATCTCCACCGCCGGGCGTGCGCCTCGCAGGACCACGCCGTAAATCAGGTCGTAGACCCGCTGCAAGGCCCATCGCCCTCCATAGATCTCCAAGCGTTCCATAGCCTCCCAACGGGCGAAGGTCGAGACCAGTCCCCCCAGGCCCAGAATATGGTCCAGGTGCCCATGTGTGAGGAAGATACGGTTCAACCTCTTGAACCCCAGCCCACTCCGCAGAATCTGCCGCTGTGTGCCTTCCCCGCAGTCCACGAGGAAACGGTACTCACGGTGGAGCACCACCTGCGCCGAGAGACCGCGGTGAATGGAAGGGGCCGAGGCCGAGGTCCCAAGAAAGACAACTTCGATCATACCTCACCCCTCCTCCATGCGTGCGTAACACCACACCCCCGTTCCAACAACCAGAATACCAACTCTACCCAACGGACCATGATCACCTTACGCCCGGCGCCGCCCATCACCGACTGAGAAAGCCTGTCCCTCCACCGCTAGCGCACCCTGGCCCCCTTCTCCGCCCTCAAGGTCCATTTGACAGTCCAGGAACTGTCGCACAACCCACATATTCGTCGAGAGATGCCGCGTGACCTTTGACGTGAGGATGCGTGATTCTCCCTCGGCAAGAGCCATCGGCACCACCAGTTGGTCAGCCAGGTGGGGGTCCACTGGGGCCCCGGCCCGATGGTGCGCCAGCAGATCCTCACACGCCGCCTCTGCCACGTGCTCCGCCGGCAGCCCCTTCCGGCCGTACGATGTGAACGCGGCCAGGGCGTGCTCGTATTCTGCCCAAAGAAAAATACCCGCACCCGGTCCTTCGCCCCGCAGACGGCGGGGCTCCACCCGCGCATCCAACCCGGCCCCGGCCAGCACGTTACGCGCCCGGTCCGCCATCCGCTGGGGAATATGCGAAGGCAAGTTGGTCACCACCGCGCTGCCCCACAACCGCTCCAGCGCCCCCCGCTCCGTCAGGGAGATCGGATCCAGCGCCCTTTCCCGTCCTCGGATCTCGATCCGCACGCTGCCGCCGCCGACGGGGTAAAACCCCCACTGAAGCACGTCCAATTCGGCGTCCACGCCCATACGCGCGATGATTGGCAAGAACACGTGCTCGATGTACGAGGCCGACGGGGCCCAGGCGACGTGCGTACCGCCGTAGAGGGTCAGCTCGGACGCACCGGCTGTCAGCGCCAGGGGGAGAAGAACGGTCTGAAGGACGAGGCCAATCGAGCCCGCACTCCCACCCTCAGACGCCGACGCGACATCAAACGCATAATCGCCCGCGTTCGGAGGACCCCCGGGCTTCAGCGTCACAGTCTGGGATCCAAGCTCGTCCCCTCTGAGCTCGCCGCCGCAGACCGCTGCCGCGGCACGGACTGCCGTCAGGTGCTGCGGCCGCAGCCCCGGCCGCTTACGGCCGGCCCGGATCCGTTCAACACGCACGTCGCGGGCCATGATAAGGGCCAGCGTTACAGCCGTCCGCAAAATCTGACCCCCGCCCTCGCCGTACGAGCCATCGATGACGACCAACTCGGATCCCTGCAAATGGCTCACGTGTCCCGAGTCATCAGCTCTGCCCATCACTTCTTCATCTCCTGCAGGGCCTCATACCCCGGACGAACGACCGTCTCCGGCCAGGTCGGCTCGGTCACGGCCCACCAGTACTGCTCGTCCTCTTCAGTCCACTCCGGGTCCGGAATGGAGAGCACGTTTATCAAGCCCATCCACGGTGCCCACTCTTCCTCGGCGTACGCGAAGGCCCTCGTCAGGTAGTCCGCCTTTTCCTCCGGCGTCACGGCGTGCCAATGATAGGGTGATTCTGGCCGCGGATCCGTGGTCCAGCCCATCTCCAGGATAACCACCTGCTTGTCGGCGTCGCCCTGATCGACCATGATCTGACGCATATCTTCAACGTGCCGGAAGCAGAAGAACCGCTGCCGCCCGTACCGCTCGGAGGCAGCCGCCTCGCTGGGCGACACCTCGGGCGGCGCTTTGTACCCCGGCGCGTTCAGCCCTAACGCGTCGAAGTACGGCGCTGCACCGGCCTCGTACATCTCGATCAAGTAGTCTGTGTCGGGGATCGCCGCGGGCAGGCCCGTCCCCGTGGGCGCCAAACCGGCCGACACCACCAGGGCCTCCGGATCCGCCGACTTGATCCCGATGTAGCACGCGCGCAGCAACTCCACGTACCCCTTTGGGTCTGGCGCGTAGCCGCCCCACTCGCGGGCTAGATTCGGCTCATTCCAGACCTGATAGGCCTGCACGCGCCCGTGATACCGCTCCGCCAGAACATGACAGAAGTCTCCCAGATCCTGGGGGTCTTCAGGAGGGCCGTTGCGGGAGCGGACCCCTTTCTCCAGCGCAGCCCAGGCGGGTTCACTGTCCAGGCGGAACAGCACCTTCAGACCGCGCTCCTCAGCGTCCTGAACGATCCGATCCGTGAAGTACCAGTTGAAGGCGCCCTTCTCAGCCCCCTCGACATCCCTCCATCCCACGTTCTGCTTCACCCAACCGAAGCCGGCTTCCTGGATCAGGTCCATATCACGCCGCGCAATCTCCTCGTGCCACCAGAGATGCGCCTGCATGCCGTACTCCGGCGAGGCCATGCGTGGCCTGGGCCACGAGGTGGGCGTCGCTTCGATAGATCCGCCCTCTATGAGCGACAACGGGGTCCCACCGAGTAGCAAAGTGAGACCCATCGCGCCAAGGACCAGGACTGCGCCGACGAGGAGGGCAGTCCGCATCGGACGCCCACCTCTTGGTAATCGATGCTCCACGAAGAAACGACGGTCGATAGGGGTACCTCCATCAGCCTGTCTCATCGGATGGCGCGTCATCGTCGCGCGCGGCCGGCACCTCCCCCGGGTCCCTCCTGGGACCGGGACTTGTCCGCAAGATTCAGACCGACCCAGAGCGTGCCCGCCTGGACCAGCCCGGATGAGAACCGATGTGGCTACGGCTTCGGCATCTCCTGGATCGCGTGGAAAGAAGGCCGCGGCGCGCCGTCCAAGTCGATGAGCCCGTACGGTGCGTTCGGATCTCGGGGGCCCCATCCAAGCTGCGAGTAGTTGAGGTTCCAAAGGAACGCCAGCCGTACGAAGCCCCACTCACGCATGAGTTGGAAGGCCTCCACGTCCCACTCCGCCTGCTCCTCGAGGGTATTGTCGAGGGCGAACTCGAACCCGGGCGGGTGCCCATCGAAGCCCTCCGCCGTCGCCCAGCCAAACTCCGTGACGCACAAGGGCTTGTCGCTGCCCGCCGCCGCGATGCGTTCGTGATAGCCCCAGAGCGTCGACTTGAATGACCAGCTGTGGTGTGGGTTGTCAAACGGCCCGCGGAACTGCGCCGTCGGGTCGTTGTACCCCTCGTCCCAGGCCACGTCCGGCGGCATGTTGATCCCATTGTGATGGGCGCCGACGCAATCACAGTAGCTCAGCGCATCCAGCTCGATCATCCGATCCATGTAGTCGAAATCGTCCATCCAGATCACCCGGTCAGGGTTGTTCGGATCCGTCTGGCGGCCTGCGGTCGGGGACAACGCGCCGCTGACAACGATGATATTGGGGTCGCGGCTCTTGATCGCCTGGTAGGAGAGCTGCAGCATCTCCACGTACCGTTCCGCGCTCACCCCCTCGGCGGTGTCCCACTCGCGGTCCAGGTTCTGCTCGTTCCACACCTCAATGGCGTGGATCCGGCCCTTGTACCGGTCGACCAGTCGGCCCATGAAGTCGGCGATCAGCTCCAGATTATCCGGGGGGCCTCCCTCTGGATTCTCGTCTGTGTAGCTCCGCGACCACTCTGGCGCGTCAACCACGCTGAACATGACCTTCAGACCGCGGCGGTTGGCCTCGTCGACCACCGCGTCGAAGCCGCTCCAGTCTACCTCGCCTGGGGTGTTCTCAAAGTCCGCCCAACGGAACTGCTGCTTCATCCAGCCGAGACCCAGGCTATCCACCTGTCCCATCCAGTAAGCCGGATCGCCGCCGCCCACGCCGTTGACCGCAACGCCGTATCCGAAGTCCTCCACCTCGCCGCCCGCTGGCGCCGTCGGACTCTCCTCGTCGTCGGGCTCGGCTTCCCCACTGCCCAACGTCGGGGTTGACGTCGGCCCAGCCTCCGCCAGCGTCGTGGGGACATCGTCAGCCGGCTCTTGCTCGCCACTCTCAGACGCGGCCGTTGCCGGTTCCCCCGTGGCCTCTGTTTTCGGTTCGGGTTCGCCCTCCTGCCCGTCGCCGGGGCCTAACCAGCCATACCAGGTACACAACCCTCCGACGATGACCAGAAGAAGCCATGCAGCGACAGCGATGTACAGCCCTTTGCCGCTCAGTCCTGGGCCTCCAGATGACGTCCTAGACATGTGAACACCCTCCTAAACAGGCGAAGAGGTCCGGCTCAGTCGAACGACAGCGTCACGATGACTGCAGCCGAACCTCTGTTCTTGCGACTGTCCCTCAGAAGCACTCCGCGTGCCGCTCAAGCAGGCACACCCAGGAGATCAGCGAGCCTGCTGGACAGTATAGCACAATCGACAGTTGGCGACAAAGCCGTCCCGGCACGCTACCGGGTGCCCAGTACGTTGTGCAGCGCATCGCACGTCGGGCAAGCGCCTCCTGGCCTCATGATAGCGAAGCTGGCCTGGGGATCGCAGTCCGCTGCCTGCGGATTGCAGTCGCCGCAGTCGTTCCGTACGTAGTCCACGTTCCACACGATGACGCAGCGCACCATGCCCGTGTTGATGCTCAGCCGCACCGCCTCGCTCAACCAGGCTCCTTGCTCAGCCAACGATGTCCCGTTCCCCCACTGGAAGTTGCTCGGCAACCCGCTGCCACACGTCCCTTCCGGCGTGACGTAACCCATCTCCGTGTAGAACAGCTTTCGCGTACCGCCGAAGATGTTGTAATAGAGCTGGGTCTGCGGCAGGAAGAACCAGGAGTGGTGCGTACTGCCCGGATTCGCCGGGTGCCCGCTCGTCGCCGATGGTGACGTCGCACCAGCATTGTGGTGCGCCCCAATGTAATCCATGCACTGGACAGCCCCGGCATTGTACATACCCTGCAGCCACGGCTGATCGTCGCATCCGTTCGGGCTGCAGCCTCCGAAGTAACCCGTCGGTGCCGGCGCTGCGCTGATCACAGCCGTCCCGGCGTTGGCGTTCTTGATCGCCCCGTACGCCTTGCACAGGAGGCTGGTGTAGGCCTGGGGACTGATACTCCCCGCTTGCCACTCGCGGCTGATGTTGGGCTCGTTCCAAATCTCAATGGCGTCGGCCCCATCCGCCGCCATCTTCGCTACCCAATCCGCCACCTTCTGCTCGAACCCGCCCTGGGTCACCATGCTCGCCGGCCCAAGCGCACTCACCTGGATCTTGAAGCCTCTCGCGTGAGACGCCGCAATGATGCCTGCCGCATCACTTGGGTAGCGGACCTGTACCTTGGCCCAGTTCATACCGGCGTAGCTCATCTGACTCGCATAAGGGAAATTCCAGTCCCGTATGTGGCCCCCGAGCTCGAAGCTGCCGCCACCGCTCGGCGCCGGCGCGGATGGCGGGGGTGCCACCTGCTCCGATTCCTGCGGCTCACCGACCACAATCTTCACCCAAAGCTGCCCACCCAAGGCAGTACCCCCAGATTGGAGCTGCCACTTTCCGGTGTACGTCCCGTCCTCCCCTGGCGCCTCCATCGACACCGTCACATCCTTCTTGCCGCCGGGCTCGACCGCGGGCACCTCCACCGACTCCGGGGCACCCATCTGCTCGCCCCCCACAAAGGCCAGCACCGTGTCCTCCGGCCAGGGACACGAGCCGCTGTTCTCCACCTGCCAGGTTTTCTCGAATGCCTCACCCTTCTCCATCTGGGTGTTGTCCGGAACCGTCACGTCGTCCAGGAACCGGGCATTGAGACACGCGGCATCGTCATCCTCCTCGGCCTCGTCCGTGTCCTCCTCTTCGACCTCCTCGGCCGGCTCAGTCCCGGTGATTGTCTCAGTATCCGTGATAGGTGCCGATACCAGTTCCTCAGGTTCCGGCTCGGCCACCGTGAGCTCCACAGCGCCATGGTCGAAACCGGCGACCGAGGCGCTCACCGTATAAAGCCCCGGTGTCTCCGGCGCCGTCCACGTATAGCTCGGATTCGCCAGCGGACCCGCCTGATGGACGGTCTCCTCGCCGCCGCTTCCCACCTCCCACACGATCTGCATCTTATCCAACCCGGGCACAGAGACCGACTCGACGTCGGGATAGCCGGCCACGACGTCCAGCACTGCGTCCACGTTTCCAGGATTAAGCGCGTCGGTCACGACCACGCCACCAAGCCGATACCGCTTCGCCCAGCGGAGCTTGTGGGCTAGGTTCGAAGCCGTGCCCAGCCATGTGGTGCACGGCTCATCATCTTCCGTCTTATGCCGCAGTGCGTACGTGCCCGCCTCAGCTTGAGCCATTGTGCTCATCAGCGAGCCAGAGAGCCCTAAGGCGACTTCGGTCACGGGTTCCACCTCTGAGGCATCGTCCAGGACGGACACCTCGCCGAAGGGCGCCAGCGCCTTCTGGGCGGAGACGTAGTCATACGTACCAGTTGCCTCGTTCAACGTCACGCTGAGCGAGGAGACCATCATACGGAGTCTCTCGCGAGGCACCCGGGCCGTGGCCCAGTCCAGCAAACGGTGCGCCTGACCATCGGTCGTGTAAGCTTCCGGATCAGAAGGGAAGGGGATGTGCACCGCGTCGGCGCGCTCACCCAGAGCAGCCAGGTCGTAGCCTCCACTCTCCCACGTGCCTTCCACCAGCACGGGACGCTCGACTGTCACACCCAGCTGCATCTCCGCATCATGGAGCGCATCGGCCAGTTCCCCAATGAAGCCCGTGAAGGCTCCTCGTTGTTCAGCCCCTACACCCCGGTAGTCAATGTCGACCCCGTCGAAACCCCGCCCCGTGCACAATTCCACCACCTTCTCGACGTGCGACACCTGAGCCTCCGGATCATCCAAGAAATCCGCGAGGAGCCCCTCATTGACGCTCTTCCCTGGTGCCCAGTTGCGAATCGTCGGCATCACGCCGCAACCCGCGTCGGCATCGGGAACCACCAGGCTGCCCGCATCGCCGGCGAAGCCCCCCATCGTCCCCAGAAGCAGCCCTGTTGGATGGACGGTCTCGAACAGATGCACCTGGCTCAACTGATCGTCGGCGTCCAGATCGGTCGCCATCACCGCTCCTGGCCCGCCGTTCTGCACCACGACGACGGACGGGGGAAGCTCCGCGACATCCGCTCGAATGAACTCGTGACCCGCCACTTCGTTGTGGAGCTCGCTGCCAACCCAGACCCAAGCCTCCCCATCCCAGGAATACAGGTCCAGGGTCTCCCAGGGCTCGGCGTCGTTGGGGACGAGCACGTCCACCCAGACCGAGTCCTCGGCGGCACCCCGTTTCTGGATCTTGTAGAAGGGGCTCTTGACCTCCAGGTAGTCGGGAAGAGCCTTGACCGCATCCTTGAGCTCCCCTCCCGCTGACCCTTCAAGGAAGGCCAACTGGGGTATCGAGTCGAGGCGCACCTTCACGCGCCCCGCGAACGCCTCGGGATCAACCTGCAGCGTTAGTCCATCCGGGTGCGACACGGCGACGCTATCAGCACTGAGCGTCTCGTACCCCACCAGGCCGAGCCGGCGCAGGAGCGAAATCGGCGGCAGGAGCAAGGCCACGACCAGGAGGATGGCCACGACACCCAGCACAACCCGGCCGAAGCCAATCCGCCGCATGGCACCAGACAGTGCCCCGTTGAAACCCATCGTTGGTCCCCTCCGTCTTCTATTCATCGATACCCCCTACCAAGCAGTGATGCAGTCTGTTGGGAGCCTACCTCTGAGTGAGCATGCAGCGAGCGTCGTCGGCGACAATGCCTCGAAATGTCTCGAAGTGTCCCACAGCGTGCAACGCCCTGTGGCCCTTCGGCAGAAAGGCTCTCCAAGGCGTCATCCAAGGTCCATTCAACTGTTCTATCCTCCACGTCGAACGCTGTCCCCATCCCTCCGCCAACCAGACCTCGCGTCCGGCAGGGCCAACCACCAAGCCAACAGAATAAGGAGAGAGCAAGGAGGAGCCCAACGGGCATCGAAGGCGGTACCGGGTACCCCGTTCACGGACGGCGCGTATTCTAACACGCCCATATCCATTTGACAAACATGGGCATCCGACCCGCTGCGCTGCCCGTGTACCGTGCCGCCCAGCGTGGTCGCTCCAAGCCGTCCCCAGGCGACAAGTCCCTCGCATCCTCTAACCGCCTCCCGTCCGGGACGTTGCACCCTGGTTACGTCGAACAGGCCGCGACCCGCCGTTTTGTGTCATCCTGTCTGGCCCTTTTCGCCGCCCCAAGCTCCACCACCCGCGAAGCACAATGACGCGTATCGGCTTGTTATCAGGGTCCCTTGCCCTTTAGTTGCTCCCCAGAGATGCCGTGTTAAAATCCAAGATGGACGTGAACGAAACACGAGTGCCGCTTCGAACAACCGGAAAGGTGTACATGACCATGAGCGACTTGGAAGGGCGTACGCGATGAACCGCTTCGTCCTACCCTTGGTCGTAACCGGGATCGTCATCGTTGCGATCCTATTGACAACCACGAAGGAGAGACCGACTATGATTACCTCGGAGATCGACGAGGGGGCACCTAACCTGCCGCCCATCGACCTGGATGCACCCGACGAGACGGAGACGGCGACCTTCGCCATGGGCTGATTCTGGGGTCCGGACTCCCGGTTCGGGAGTCTTCCCGGCGTCGTCCGCACGCGCGTCGGCTACGCGGGCGGATCGAAAAGCAGCCCCACCTACCAGAGCCTTGGTCGCCACAGCGAGACCATCCAGATCGACTACGACCCGAGTGTGATCACTTACGAAGAGCTGCTGGACGTCTTCTGGTCCAGCCACACGCCCGTCAGCCGCTCCGTCTCCCGACAGTACGGGTCGGTCATCTTCTATCACGACGAGAAGCAGCAGCGGGTGGCGGAGGCGAGCAAGGCCCGCCGCGAGAACGATACCGGTCGCAAACTCGCCACCGAGATCGTGCCCTACACCGAGTTCTGGCGAGCCGAGGACTACCATCAGAAGTACCGCCTCCGGGGCGTCAACGATCTGATGTCCGAGTTCGGTGCAGAGTTCCCGGACGTGAGGAGCTTTGTGGACTCCACGGCGACTGCCCGTGCCAACGGGTACGTCGGCGGCAACGGAACGCTCCAGCAGGTTCGGGAGACCGTCGACCAGCTCGGCCTTTCTGAGGCAGGACAGGAGAAACTACTGGGGATCGCCCAGCGGCGGCTGGACTAGCCGCCCTCGGTACTTAGATCCTGTGGTCCCGCGCGTCCGGTGTCAGAAAGGCATTCGGTAGCAGCCAGCCGGGACCACAGGGACGTACCACCATCCATGTCCCGAATTCGGCTGTCGCTCGACAGCCGGAGACCAAGCTGACCTGTCGCCAGGCTCTTCGCCCTGGTGCCATCTACCTGTCGGGAGGTGATGACGTGTTCTACCCATCGGACCGGGTCTTGGTCGCGATCATGAACAGCAAGCGGGACTTCGACATTGCGCGCGGAGAGGGTTGGTACCGCATCCCTCAGCGCCATGCTCCCGAGAGCACCACCGAGGCCGTCGTCCTTGCCTTCTACTTCACCCGGGTCTTTGGGGACGAGAAATGGTCCGTCCACTACTACGCTCCAGTGGAAGGCCACGAACTGGTGCGCCGAAGCGACCTCCTCCCCGAGCAAGCAGGTCACCCACGGGCCGACGAGCCGTACTACAAGCTCCAAATCGGCCGGCTGATGAAGCGCGACGAGCCCATCCCCAGCCTTCGCTGGCGGCGCATTACCTTCATAGAGTCGACCTGGGACCGGTTCGTTGCCGCTGACGAGATCAACGACCTCTACGCCACCGGGGCCGACGGATTGTACGTGACCTTGAAGGAGGATCGTCTCCACCCCGAGCGCGAATTCCTCTTCAAGGAGGGCAACGCCGAGTACACGGTCGACCTGGTTATCCCCTGCCGCCAGGGCACGGTCTGCATCGCCACCGGCGACCGCCCCGCCCCCGCAGGCACTCTCCGCGACCCCGACGTCGATGCGGTTAAGAGGGCCGTGGAGGCCCTTGGCGGCGAGCGCCCTCCGGCCTGAGGCGTCTGCCTCACCAACGCCGGTGTTACGAATGATCCACCCCAGCGCCAACTCAGATTGACTTGAGGCACAATCGCGCTGCCCGAGTCGAGAAGCAGGCATCCGAGGATACCACCTCCACTGACGCCTAGGACCTCTTGAAGCCAATAGGGGAACCAGCGTCTCTCGAGTTTGAGCGGGTCAGATACCGCTTGCACACCGACACAAGGTGTCCACTCAATGGTTTTCTAGCGTCTACGAAACCTGGCTCTAGCCGCAATCGGGATAAGCAAGGGCAGCGGAGAGGTCTGAAAAGGGCAGTCCCTGGTCATCGCCGACGCATTGCCTCGAGCCCCAGCGGATGAGCTGAAGGCCCAGCTGAGGCGAGATATCGTGGATGACCAGGCCTTTGTGTCTCATAGCGCAACGCGTCCACTCGCAGAACACCGGACCACTTGGCATTTGACGCCACTCAGGGTCTGTAGGGACCCTGAAGTGCGGCTCAGGGACAGGACGGCCTGCATCGCGGTCTCCACCTACCCAAATCTGGCCTGAGCCGGGTTGTTTCCCGCCTCCGCCTCGCCGGCCTCAGGCCCACCTCACCGGGCGTGGGATGGCCGCTCTTGATGCGTCAGTTGAAGCCGGTCGGAGTTGCTTCGCCCCACGAGGTACCCTCGAGTCAGACGGCACAACCTAGTCTGCACAGCGTCACCAGCGACGCTGTGCCGCGGCTAGACCGTCCAACTAAACGCTAACCCTCTCCAACCCAATCCGTCATCAGTCCTAACTCAGCCCAACCTCACAGTCTCCTGTAGATATGCTAACATGACTAATTGAGAGCCACCTATCGCACCTACTCCCGAAAGGAGAATCCAAGTTGAAACGCGTGCTGATCACCGGATCGAATCGTGGCCTGGGCCTCGCCTTCGCCCGCGAGAATCTGGACCGCGGAAACCGAGTCTTTGCCACGTGCCGCCGCCCCAATGAAGCTGGGGACCTGCGGCGACTGCGCGAGCAAAACCCTGATCGCCTCACCATCCTCCGGTTGGACGTCACCGCCGAGGAGACGATCGAGGCAGCCGCCGACGCTGTCGCAGACACGGTCGACGGGCTCGACCTGCTCATCAACAACGCCGGCATCAACCCCGAGGAGGATCTCGGCAGCCTGGACGCCGAGACGATGCTCCATGCCTTCCACGTCAATGCCGTCGGACCCATGCTCGTCGCGCAGGGTCATCTGGACCTGCTCCGGGCCGGGGACAACGCCCGTATCGTGAACATCTCGTCGACGTCGGGCTCCCTTGCCCAGAAGTCCACCGGCGGCGGATACAGCTACTCCAGCAGCAAGGCCGCCCTCAATATGCTCACCCGGGCCATAGCTTTCGATCTCAGATCCGATGGTATCGTCGTCATAGCCATCCATCCCGGGTGGGTCCGCACCGATATGGGCGGAGCGAGCGCGCCACTGAGCCCCGTCAAGTCTGCCGAAGG
>Ga0180435_10001233_pt1 | contig 26873 bp, 18 predicted proteins | sample SS_ome_3_FD_132467 | JGI IMG/M metagenome (GOLD analysis project Ga0180435, IMG submission 132467) | Hypersaline lake sediment archaeal communities from the Salton Sea, California, USA - SS_3_S_1 metaG | ecosystem: Environmental > Aquatic > Non-marine Saline and Alkaline > Hypersaline >... | reverse complement strand
GGAGCGCTCCAGCTGGGGCGCGATCAAGGCAAGTTACCGTTGATGTGGTTATCGTCGACCCCGTCGCCGTCGACCTTGGCGATCGCCCGGGCCAAAGCCCGCACCTTGTCCAGGGATTCCCGCCATTCCGCGTCGGGATCGCTGTCGGCGGTGACGGCGCCCCCCCCGCCGTACACGGCCCGCCCGTCCCGGGCCACGATGGTGCGGATCACGATGTTCAGGTCCATCGCCCCGCTCGAGTCCAGCCAGCCGATGGCGCCCGCGTAGGGCCCCCGCGCGTGGGTCTCCAGCTCGTCGATCATCCGCATGGCCTCGATCTTGGGGGCGCCGGTCATGGAGCCGCCCGGGAAGCAGGCCCGCACCGCGTCGATGCCGTCCAGCCCCTCGCGCAGTCGGCCGCGCACCGTGGACACGAGCTGCCAGACCGTGGCGTACCCCTCCACCTCGCACAGGCCGGGCACGTGGACGCTGCCGGTCTCGCACACGCGGCCCAGGTCGTTGCGCGCCAGGTCGACGATCATGACGTTCTCGGCCCGGTCCTTGGCGGAGGCGGCCAGCTCGTCGCGCAGCCGCGTGTCCTCGAGCGGGTCGTCGTGTCGGGGGCGTGTGCCCTTGATGGGACGGGTCTCGAGCCGGCCCCGGTCGTCGAGGCTCAGGAAGCGCTCGGGCGAGGCGGAGAGGATCGTCGCGTCCCCATGGTCCAGGAAGCCGGCGAAGGGCGCCGGATTGTCACGGCGCAGGACGGCGTAGAGGCGCCAGGGGTCGGCCGCGAGGGTCTGCTCGAACCTCTGGGTCAGGCAGCACTCGAAGACGCGTCCCTCGCGGATGTCGTGCTGGATCGAGCGGATCGCGGCCAGGTACGCGGCCTCGCGACCGGCCGGCACGGGCGGGTTCCCGTCGGCGGGATCGGATAGGCCGTCAGCCGGATCCGGACCGGGCGTCCAGCCGGCCAGGCGCGCTCGTATGTCCGCGGTCGACCGCTCGGCCGCCTCGCGCGCGCGCGTCCCGTCGCGACCGCGCCCCAGGACCGAGAGCCAGCTCACGCCGCAGTCGTGGTCGCGGATCAGCACCGTGTCCTGCACGCCGAAGCGGATGTCCGGCAGGCCCAGGTCGTCGAGCCCCGTGTCCGGGTAGCGCTCGATGCAGTGGCCCGCCTCGTAGCCGATCCAGCCCACGGCCCCGTGGACAAATGGGGCGGGGCGGTTGGCGAGCGCCCCAGCGGTCATGCGCCAGCGGTCGCGCCAGGCGCCCAGGGCCGCGAAGGGCTCCACGCCGTCATACCGTCGTTCGCGTCCCGCCGCGACGATGCGTACGTCGGCCCGCCCGTCGGACCGGCGTCGGGCCTCGAAACGTCCGCCGCCACCGGGACCGAGATACGAGAAGCGGCCGAGACGACCGCCGTCGAGGGCGCTGTCCAGAAGCCAGGGGCCCGGTCGTCCGGGCCGGCGGAAGGCCTCGACCAGTCGCCAGAAGGGTGCGTCGTGTTCGAGGCGCTCCAGGATGTGGTGGTGGGCGGTCATGGCGTGATCGTCGCCGCCGGGGGGGGCGGCGTCAAGCCGGAGCGTCGATCCGTATCGTTGACCCGTATCGTTGACCCGGAGGTCTTTCGGCCTTAGAGTGCCGCCATGCTATTCAACTCGCTCGTCTTCCTGGTCTTCCTCGCCGTGGTGCTCCTGGCCTACCCGCGGCTGGGACATCGCCGGCAGAACTGGTTCCTGCTGGTCGCCAGCTACGTGTTCTACGGCTACTGGGACTGGCGCTTCCTGACCCTGCTGGCCATCTCGACCCTGACCGACTTTGCGGTGGGCCGCCGGCTGTACGCGACCGCGGACACGGGCGCCCGCAAGCGACTGCTGGCGGTGAGCGTCTGCGTCAACCTGGGCCTGCTGGGCTTCTTCAAGTACTTCAACTTCTTCGTGGATTCCATGGGGGCGATCATCGAGAGCTTCGGCCTCGAGCCCCACATGCCCCTGCTGCGCGTGCTGCTGCCCGTCGGCATCAGCTTCTACACCTTCCAGACGCTCAGCTATACCATCGACATCTACCGGCGGCGTCTCGAACCCACCGACGACCTGCTGGACTTCGCGGTCTTCGTCTCGTTCTTCCCCCAGCTCGTGGCCGGGCCCATCGAGCGTGCGCGAAACCTGCTGCCCCAGGTGGCCGCCCCGCGCACGGTGACGCGGCGCCACGTGGAGACCGGCCTGAACCTCATCCTGCTGGGCTTTTTCAAGAAGATCTTCGTGGCCGACACCCTGGCGCCCTTCGTCAACCAGGTCTTCGAAGATCCCGGCGCCTGGACCAGCGGGCAGCTCCTGACCGGCGTCTACGCCTTCTGCTTCCAGATCTACGGCGACTTCTCGGGCTACTCCGACATCGCCCGCGGCGTGGCGCGCCTGCTCGGTTTCGAGCTGATGGAGAACTTCCACGCGCCGTACCTGAGCCGCAGCCCGGCCGAGTACTGGAAGCGGTGGCACGTGTCCCTGTCCACCTGGCTGGGCGACTACCTGTACATTCCGCTGGGCGGCAACCGCAAGGGCACCGTGCGCACCTACGTCAACCTGATGGTCACCATGCTGCTGGGGGGCCTCTGGCACGGCGCGAGCTGGACCTTCGTGGCCTGGGGCCTGTGGAACGGGCTGTACCTGGCGGCCTACCGGCTCGCCGGCGGCGGCAAGGTGGACCTGCGCTGGCCGCGCGCATTCGGGCCGGTCGCCTGGAACGTGGTCAAGGTGATCGTGACCTTCCACCTGATCGCCGTGGCCAAGATCCTCTTCCGTGCCGGCGACTTCGGCGTGGCCTGGCAGGTGATCACCGGCATCCTGGCCGGCGAGGGCCTGCTGACGGTCGGCGCCACGCACGTCTTCCTGGTGGTGGCCGTGACGGTGGCGCTGGACATCGTGCAGACCCGCACCGGCAACCACACCTGGATCGCCGACGCCCGCCCGCCCCTGCGCTTCGTCGCGGGCAACGCCATGCTGGCGCTGGTGCTGGCGGCGGCCATCTACCGCGTGTACAGCAACCCGCCGTTCATCTACTTCCAGTTCTGATCCGCTCGGCCACCAGGTGCGCCATGAGTTCGTTTCCGGGGACGCTCCAGTGGCCGTTGTTGGGGATGTAGAGGCGGACGCCGCCGGCGGTCTGGGCGGCCCGCAGATCGTCCAGGGGGTCGAGGTGGGCCACGCCGTGGGCGGCGGCGAAGGCGGCCAGGCGCCGCGAGGGGGCGTCGAAGTCGTAGGCGTCGGGGGACAGGGGGGCGTGGGCCAGAACCTGCTCGCGGGTGCGGGGATCCACCTGGATCTCCGACGGGGCGATCAGCAGGAGCCAGTCGGCGCCGGCGTCGCGGCAGGCGGCGTCGAAGTCCAGGAGCTGCCGCTCGGCCAGGGCCCACCACGATTCGACCTCCGGGTCGGGATCGGTGCGGAACAGGCGCAGGTTGTTCACGCGGCGACGCAGGTAGTCCGCGTTGCAGGGCGTGCGGAGGGACGGATCGTCGCGCTCGCCCCACATGCCGTGGAAGTAGGGCGCGCCCTCGGGCAGGGGCGGCTCGTCGGCGGTGCGCGGTGCGCTTTCCTCGGCGGCCGCCGCGTCCCGGGCGCCGCCGCCGAAGCGCGCGCCCGCCCGCAGGCGCCGCAGGGCGTTCGTGACGCGGACCAGGTAGAGCTGCTCGGCGAGCACGAAGAGCCGGCTCCTGCGCAGCAGGTCCAGCAGCGGGCGCTGCGAGCCCACGAAGTGCAGGTTGCCCTGGTAGACGGCGCCGGGGATCGGGATGCCGGTCACGTCGCTGCCCACGGAGAAGCAGAGCAGGGCCAGGTCGGGGGCCAGGGCCGGGCCCTTGCCGCGCATCAGGCCCACGGCGTTGCGCACGTCCCAGCCCGGCAGGCCGGCGATGATCACCTCGGGCGGCGGCGGGGGCGCCCCGTGCCGGAGCTCGGTCTCCAGCAGCCGCAGGAAGTTGTGGGCGATGGGCACGTCGCCGTACACGAAGGAGTCGCCGAGGCCCACGAGGCGGCGCACGCCGTCCGGTTTGGCCACCGTGCGGGGCCGGTCGCGGAAGCCGAGGGCGTTCACGTGGCGGTCGTCCAGCGGATCGAACTCCCCGGGGGCGCTCGGACGCAGGGTGTAGCCGCAATCGGCGTCCGTCACGTAGGGCGTGTCCGCGCGGGCCGGGATCGTGTCCTGCAGGTATCTCACGAAGATTTCACACAGCACGAGCGTGGTCGCCGTGGAGAGCAGCACGAGCGCGGCGATGCGGAGGCGTCTGGACAAAACGTCACTTCCTGTGGGCGAACGGGCCGCGCGGGACCCGGATGCGCGGGACCGGAGGCGCGGGAACATGATACGACCGATGCCGCGGCCGTCCAAGACCCGAAACGCGCGGCGGGCTGGGGCTGTTGACAGGCGGGTCGCGCGGGGGCTACCTTCGACGTTCCCGCCGCCGCTGATGATCGCGTCGTGTCAACGGAGGAACCGCTTGCGCCTCGACGGACATCGCTCCTCTCGCCTCCCCGCCGCCGCCCTCATGCTGGCGGCGAGCCTGGCGTTCGCCGCGACGGCTGCCGCCGGTCCCCGCAAGGACATGGTGGCCCAGGCCGGCATCATGGGCCTGACCATCACCAATCTGGGCTACGTCGGCAACGGCCTGTCCAATCCCGGACAGCCCTCCTGCGAGTACCCCCTGAACAGCCACGTGGAGCATCTCTTCCTGGGCGGGCTCTGGGTCGGCGCCGTCACGGCCGACGGCACCATCCGGGTCTCCACCGGCGCGCAGGACGGGTCCAACCTGGTGGCCGGCGACAACATGCGGGAGTTCGAGAACCTCGACGACCCGGCGGACCCGGACAACGATTTCGTCTGGCAGTGGTCCAACAGCCAGAACAGCGACAACTACCACCCGTCGGCCCTGGCCACGCAGCACATCGAGTGCCAGTTCGACGACTTCACCGACCCCGAATCGGGCACGCACGTGCCGATGGGACTGAAGGTGATCCTGCGCGCCCTGGCCTGGGGCAGCCCCTACGCCGACGACTTCGTCATCCTCGACTACTCGATCATCAACGTCTCGGGCACAGAGCTGAGCGATGTCTACGTGGGCTTCTGGAACGACACGACGGTGGGCAACACCCTCATCAACAATCCCTACGACTCGTCGCAGGGGGCCCCCTGGAACTACTACGACGACTGCAACGGCGCCTGGCGGCCGGGGGACGTGGAGGGCGACGACAACATCTGGATGATGTACGAGCGCGACGACGACGGGGACGACGGGCTGGCCACCTCCTGGATCGGCAACCGCCTCCTGGGCACCGTGCCGGCCGTGGAGCCGCCGCGGGGGCGGCCGCCGGTCTCGTACAACGCCTGGGGCTTCCGCGACGTGCCGGCATCCGACGACACCTTCATCGATCCGGAGACGCTCGACGAGACGCCCGGCAAGTACCAGCTGATGAGCAACTGGCAGTTCGACGTGGGCGAGCAGCAGCACGAGGACTTCACGCGGCCCCACGACTGGATCGCCCTGCTGTCCACCGGCCCCTTTCCGTACATGGCGCCGAACGACACCATCCACGTGACCTACGCCCTGACCTGCGGCGCGGACTCCCTGTCCCTGCTGTCCAACTCGCGCGTGGCCCAGGTGGCCTACGACACGGGCTTCCAGATCGCCACGGGCCCGCCCTCGCCCCGCCTCGAGGTGGGGTATGCGGACAACTCGGTGATCCTGTCCTGGGTACCCGGGGATTCCCTGGGTTTCGACGGCGAGGGCGAGCCGTATCCCCTGCCGGTCGATGATCCGCGCCGTTCGCCCGAGCACCACATCAGCGTCATCACCGGACGGGAGGACTTCCAGGGCTACCGGGTCTACCGATTCCTGGGGGAGGGTTTCACCGGCGATCCCAACCAGCAGTCCACGCTGGTGGCGGAATACGACAAGATCGACGGCCTGGGCTTCGACACGGGGCTGCCGCCCCTCGACGCCGACGGCAAGCGCCGCTTCGTCGACACCGACCTGCTCGACGGTTTCGCCTACTGGTACTCCGTGGTCTCCTTCTCGGCCCCCGATCTCGACGAGGGCCTGCCCCCCTTCCAGAGCGGGTTCTACGAGAACGCGCTGAAGGTCTACCCGGGGCCGGCGCCCTCGCCTGTGGGGAGCGGGCGCGGCGTGGGCGTCTTTCCCAATCCGTATCGCGCCGGATCCTATTTCGACGGGCAGTACGGCGAACGCGAGCTCAACCGCAAGATCTGGTTCACGGGCCTGCCGGCGCGCTGCACCATCAAGATCTTCAACCTGGCCGGCGACCTGGTGCAGACGCTGCGCCACGACGATCCCGCCTCGGGCATGGAGCCCTGGGACATCCTCAGCGATCCCGTCCGCGCCATCGCGACCGGGCTGTATATCTACGTGGTCGAGGACCTGGAGAACGGCGGCGTCCAGCGCGGCAAGCTGGTGGTGATCAAATGAGGCGCCGGCGCGAAGGCGAGACCCGCATGTCCCTGCGCGGGGCGGTCCTGCTCGCGGCGGCGGCGTCCTGCGCCCTGGCGGCCCATCTCGCGGGCTGCACGAACGACCCCTACGATCCCTCCACGGTGCTCAACATCCCGCCGGTCGCGCGGATCTACGTCTCCGACGGGCCCGGCGGCGAGTTGAACCCGACCAGCTACTACGAGCGGACCTTCCACTGGAGCGGCAGCGACCAGGACGGCTTCGTGGTGGAGTACCACGTCTCCATCGAGATCGAGGCCGGCGTCGCGGCACCCTGGGCCGTCACGATCGGCACCGACACCACGATGACCTTCACCACCGACGACCTCGGCGAGGCGCAGGCCCTGGTCCGCCTGGCCTGCCGCGACAACGACGGCGCCATGAGCGACACGATCAGCCAGTACATCCCCCTGCGGAACTTCCCGCCGGTGATCAACTTCGCCGCCGACTTCGACACCGTCACCTGGAGCTTCGGCGCCGCGAACTTCCGCTTCTTCGCTCTCGACCTGGACGGCCACGTCACCATGGACGATTCGATCGTCTACTACCTCGACACGGCGGACACCAACCTGGCGCCGGTGCAGGAGGGATTGCCGGACGCCGATCCCAACCTGTGCCCGGTCATCAAGGGGATCGACGACCTGGAGACCGGGACCTTCGCCGTGGAACTCCACGACATCCGGGACCCGGGCCAGCGAACCCTGAACGTGCGGGTCGGCGACGAGGCCGACGCCACCACGAACTTCAGCTGGACCTGGGAGGTGCTGCCCGCCCTCGGCACCGTGCTCCTGGTCGACGACCTGATCGGCGACCTGGACGTGCCGTTCTACCACGGCACCATGGATTCCATCTTCGGCGCGGGCCAGTGGTCGCGCTACGACATGTCCCTCGGCCTGCCCGACCGGAACTGGGTCCTGCTCGAGACCTTCCGCCAGTTCGAGGCCGTGTTCTGGTACACCGGCGCCGCGACCTCGGCGAGCCTCGGCGACGTGGCCGCGGAACTCGAACAGTACGTGACCGAGCCGCTCGCGCCGGGCGGCCAACCGGGACACCTGCTGCTGATCGCCAAGGGCGTGATCGGGGGGTCCTCGAGCCTGCCGCCCAGCTTCGTGCAGAACACGCTGGGGATCAGCCGCACGCCCACGCAGCCGACCTTCTACATCCCCCAGGACAAGACCTGCCTGGCCACGCCGACCGGTCGTCTGCCGGACCTGCACTTCACCAACAGCGTCACCGCCGGCGTCGGCCTGCAGCCGATGCCCGGCAGCGAGGCGATCTACCAGATGGAGTACTATCTCTTCTGGAGCCCCACACGGCGTCCGCCCTACGAGCCCATCGTCGGCGTGCGCAATCCCGATACCGCCACCGCCACCCACGCCCGCAGCGTGGTGATCTCCCTGCAGTTCGAGAACGTGGAGCCCTCGGAGGGCCTCGCCTCGCTCCGCGCCATCCTGCAGGACGAGATGGGGGTGACGCTGCCGTGACGCCCCGCGCGACCCGGTTCACCGTGCTGTGCGCGACGGCCCTGACGCTGGCCGCGGCGCTCGCGACTCCGGTGCGGGCCCAGGAGCGCGCGATCCCGGAGATGCATCCGGCGATGATCAAGGGCGTGGTGCGCGACGCGGATAGCGGCGAGGTCCTGCCCTACACGAACGTCTACATCGCCGGATCGCGGTTGGGCACCATCGCGCTGCAGGACGGCCAGTTCTACCTGGCGGGACTGCGCCCGGGGACCTACACGGTGCGCGCCTCCTACATCTCCTACGCGCTGGGATCGGAGACCGTCTCGGTGGGGCCGGGGGAGGTGGCCGAGATCGAGTTCCTGCTGGACGTCGAGGCCATCTACACCGATCCCATCAACGTCTCGGCCGAGCGGCGGCTGATCGAGATCGAGTTGACCGGCAGCGCGCACCGGATGACCTCGGAACAGATGGAGGCCATGCCGCTGGACAACATCGTGGAGATGATCGCCCACCAGCCCGGCGTGACGCTCCAGGACAACGAGATCCACATCCGCGGCGGCCGCGCGGACGACACGCAGTTCATCGTCGACGGCATCTCGGTCAACGACCCCCTGGCCGGCGGCGGCTACGGCTACGCCATCGACCCCTCGATCATCAACGAGATCGAGGTGCTCACGGGCGGCTTCAACGCGGAGTACGGCCAGGCGGTGTCGGGCGTGGTCAACGTGTCGACCAAGGAGGGCGGCGACCGCTGGAGCGGCAAGACGAGCTGGAAACGCGACCACTTCCTCGGCCGCAACGGCGGCTTCGGCATCGGCGAGATCGCGGCTCTCGCCGTGCCGCCCCTGTCCATGGCCCTGGGCGAGGAGACCGACGTGGGCGCCGAGCCCGACTACCACGATCTCACCGAATACGACGAACCCCAGAACATCGACATCGTGAAGCTGTCGCTCTCCGGTCCGGACCCCCTGAGCGACGCCCTCGACGCCATCGGGCTGGGCCTGCCGGGCAAGCAGTACCTCCTGCTGAGCGGCTCCATGGACATCCACGACGGCTACCTGCCCATCTACTCCCGCACGCGTCAGCTCGAGACGCCGCTCTACGACGCCGACTGGCTGTCGCCCCGCCAGCAGAACGACTGGAACGGCCTGGCCAAGTGGACGTGGAACATAAATCCGCGGCACAAGATCAACTTCAACGCCAACCGCCAGCTCGCGGTCAGCCAGGGCTTTCGGCTGGCGGGCGAAGGGTATCCGCGTCCCTTCATCGACAACATGAACAACGCCCTGGTCTTCACCAACGAGAACATCCTCAACCAGCTCTACTACCGGTGGGTCGTCGGCGAGAAGGATTTCTTCGAGATCAGCCTGGGCCGCAACTTCAGCCGCATGCACGCCAACCTGATCGGCAACGACGACTACACCACCTACCCCGAGTACGACATGTCGCCCGAGCCCGGATCCCAGGCCGAGGGCAGCAGCGACCGCTGGCACGACCACTACTCGGAGTCGTGGACCCTCAAGAGCTCCTACGCCTGGGTCTCCAGCGAGACCAACCAGTTCAAGACGGGTCTGGAGCTCTCGTTCACCGAGATGCAGCTGATCGACCTGCAGCAGTACCTGCGGATCCCGCCCTCGGGCAAGCTCGCCTTCAACGAGGACATCTTCAAGGTGCATCCCGTGGTGGGGGCGGCCTACTTCCAGGACACCGTGAACTACCGGGGCATGGTCGTGAACGCCGGCCTGCGCCTCGACGCCTGGGCGCCCGGCAAGGAAGTCGAACACGTGATGGACCGGAACTCCGAGTACCTCTTCATCACGCCGGAGATGCGGGACGACTTCTACGACAGCACGGTGGAGTTCTGGCTGCGGAGCTGGAAGATGCGCGTCTCGCCGCGTCTCGGCGTGAGCTTCCCGGTCACCGAGAAGGACAAGTTCTTCTTCAATTACGGCCATTTCTCCCAGTGGCCGCGCTACGCCTACGTCTACCCGCAGCTGCAGGCCCAGTCCGCCAGCGAGATCCAGCTGCTGGGCAATCCCAACCTGGATCCCAAGATCACGGTCGAGTACGAGACGGGCATCCAGCACGAGTTTCCGGGCCTGTGGAGCGTGGGCGTCACCTTCTTCAACCGCGACATCTTCGGTTACGCCAAGTCCGTGAGCATGAACACGGTGGACATCGGCGCCGCCGACACGCCCGATCCGGACGACGAGGGCACCGTGACCATCGAGCCCGTGCGCTACTTCAACGGAGACTCGGCCCGCAGCCTGGGCGCGGAACTGACGGTGATCAAGCGCACGACCCGCTTCCTGTCGGGTTCGGCCAATTTCGAGCTCTCCAGCAGCACGGGCACGAACAGCAACGCCGACCGCGGCTACCTGGAGGCCGTCTACGGCGAGGGCAGCACCGAGGACACGAACTTCGGCGGCCTCTCCCGGTCGCCGCTGCTCTGGGACAAGCCGTGGCGCGTGTCCGTGAACCTCGACTTCTCGGTCTTCGACGAGGAGCGGCCCAGTCTCTTCGGGCTGACCCTGCCTTCGAACTGGAGCTTCAACCTGCTCTTCAGCGCGGAATCGGGCCAGCGCTACACGCCGGCCAGGCTGGAGGATCCGGACGGGACCGTGATCGGCGGCGTCATCTACGGCGACGCCTACTCCAAGATCGGCCCCTACAAGAGCTCGCTCAACCTGCGCTTCAACAAGTTCTGGGACGTGTCGTCTCGACAGCGGTTCACCGTGTTCATCGAGGCGCGCAACATCCTGAACCACAAGAACTACCGCCGCGTCAACAAGTGGACGGGCGACGGCTACAAGGTCGGCGACTACAACCCCGAATGGGACAACAAGTACGGCGACTACTACGACCCCGAAGGCCCGAACGCGGGCGAGGGTCCCTATCCGTTGACCACGGACTCCGAGGAATACGCGAAGCAGTACGTGAATCCGAGCTACATCGAGAACCCGCGCGCGATCCTGATGGGGGTGAGCTTCTCGTGGTGACACGGACGCACAGTCGCGTCTCCGGGCGCCGGCCGGGCCGGTGGTCCGGCCTGCTGCTCGCCTGCGCGCTGCTGGCCGCTCCGGTCGCCGCCTCGGGGGGCAGCATCCTCGGCCTCTACGGCGGGGAGAACGTGGGCACGGCCGGCGCCCAGTTCCTGCGCATCCCCGTGGGCGCCCGCGCCGTGGCGCTGGGGCAGTCCTACGTGGCCAACGCCTTCGACGGCGCGGCGGCCTTCTGGAATCCGGCCGGCCTCATGCACACCCGGCGCCAGCGCAGTCTTTTCTTCGGCCACACCGAATACGCCGTGGGCATCGACCTGGAATCCGCATCCTATCACTGGCACCGCCAGAACTTCGGCTTCGGGTTCAGCGCGGGCGTCCTGCGCTCGGGGGAGATCCCGCGCACGGACGAGTTCCACCAGGAGGGCACCGGCCAGACCTTCCGCGCCGACCAGTACCAGTTCGGCTTCAGCCTGGCGCGGTCCATGACCGACCGCTTCTCCTTCGGTTTCACGGGCCGCTACTACCAGGAGAACCTGGACGAGTTCGTCGTGCGCTCCGTGCTGATGGATCTCGGCGTGCTCTACTTCGTCGGCGTGGGCGACCTGCGCGTCGGTTTCGTGGTGCGAAACTTCGGGACCGAGATGCGCCCCGACGGGACGCCGCCGGCCATCGGCCCCGGCTACACCGCGAGCTCCGAGTTCCAGAGCTTCTCGGCCCCCACTTCCGGCACCTTCGGGGTGGCCTACACATGGTCCCTGGCGGAGCGGATCGGCCTGCTGACGACGGCGGACTTCCACCACCCCACCGACTACAGCGAGAGCTTCCGCACGGGCCTCGAACTGGGTCTGGACGGGCGCCTCTTCCTGCGCGGCGGTTTCGAGACGAACCGCGACGAGGGCGGGATGGCCGCCGGCTTCGGCGTGCAGCTCGCCCGCGACGGCTGGGACATTCGCCTCGACTACGCTCTGAGCGACATGGGCGCCTTCGGCACGATCCACCACGTCACCGTGGACCTGGCGCCGCTGGGCCGGGAGAGGAGGCGGCCGTGACGCCCAGTCCGCGCAGGCGTGTCGCCGCCCTCGCCGCCGCGGCCGTGATCGCGGCGGCGCTCGCCGGCTGCGGCGAGAAGATCGCGATCCCCGTGCCGGAGGGCCTCTTCTCCGTCAACGCCTATTACGCCATCGACCAGTACGACGACCCGCACGCCCGCCAGCTCGCGGTCGTCAACGGCCTGCTCTACGTGGTGGGCGACGACGGATCCCTGGTCAAGCGCAGCCAGAAATACGACGAGCGCGAGCGCCGGGACGGCCTGGCGGATCCGACGGCCCTGTGCGCCGACGACGACTCCGACGTCATCTTCGTCTGGGAGGACGGCATCGGCTCGCTCACCGTCTACGACGCCGGCAGCCTGGCCCCGCTCCACATGATCGCCCTGCCCGGCGTGCAATCCGCGACGCACATGACCGCCTGCCGCACCGGCACCGAGACCGTGGACGCGAGCGCGCACACCTTCGTCTACCTGGCCGACCCCGATTCGGGCGTGGTCCACCGTTACGCCTACTACGACGAGAGCGGCACCGCGACCCCCATGGGCATCCTCTGCCGCGACGGCGGCCTGTCCGTCCGCTCGGTCCACGTGCCGGCGGGGCTGCTGCGCGACGGCGTGGGTCTGATGTGGGTGTGCGACGCCGAGCCCGAGCGCAACTGGGTGATCCGTTTCGACCCCACGCCCGATCTCGAGGACGTGTCCGGCAGCGTCGGCGTGCAGGACCCCTGGCGCGGCCTCGCGCATCTGATCGACGCGGCCACCTGCGTGCCGCCGACCGAGGCGGACTACGTGCTGGGCGACGCCCGCGAATGTGAGGAGACCGACTGGGTGGGCGGTCCCAGCGACGAGCCGGGCGCCTTCCACCTGCCCCAGGGGCTGGCCTCCGACGGCAGCGGACGCATCTTCGTGGCGGACCACGACAACGACCGCATCCAGATCTTCACACCCGACGGCGAGGTGGACCTGGTGTTCGGCGGCGAGACCCTGATGCCCTCCCCGGTCAACCTGGGCGTGGCGGACAAGTCCGTCGGCAACGACACCAACTTCGGCGCCTTCGTCTTCGTCGTGTCCACGACCTCGGGCCAGGTGCACAAGTTCGTCTCGCACGAGGAATACACCGAATCGAACCTCGGGCCGCCACCAGAGCAATAGAGGAGGACGGCGGATGAGCGGGAACAGGGATGTCCCTTTCTACCTTTCCATCTCGGGCAACATCGGCGTGGGCAAGTCGACGGTCTGCCACATGGTGGGCGAGGCCCTCGGCTGGCCCACCTACTATGAGCCCGTCGACAACAACCCCTACATCGCCGACTACTACAAGGACATGCCCCGCTGGGCCTTCCACCTGCAGATCTACTTCCTGAGCAAGCGCTTCGAGGTGCAGAAGGAGATCATCGACCTCGGCTGCTCGGCCGTGCAGGACCGCACCATCTACGAGGACGTCGACATCTTCGCCAAGGTGCTGAACAAGCGCGGGGCCATGGACGACCGCGATTACGAGAACTACCGCGAGGTCTTCCGGAACATGGTCTCGTTCCTGAGGCCGCCGGATCTGGTGCTCTTCCTGCGCGCCGGGGTCGACGCCTCCATGTCGCGCATCGCGGAGCGCGGGCGCGACTGCGAGTCGGGCATCCCGCGCGACTTCATCCAGGACCTGCACGACGCCTACGAGGAGTGGATCGGGACGGCCGACGAGATCTGTCCCGTGCGCATCATCGACACCGAGCGGGTGAACCTGCGCGACGATCCGGAGGCGCAACGGGAGTTCCTCGACTATGTTGGCGAGCTGCACGGGAAGAAACGCAAGGCCCTGGCCCACGGAGGTGGTGCGTGATCGGCGGTGGACATCGACGGAGCGACATGCTGCGGGGGAAGGACATCCCGGACGCCGTGCTGTGCGCGCTTCCCAAGACCGACCTGCTCTGCCATCTGGACGGCAGCCTGCGGCCGGAGACCTTCCGCGAGCTGGCCGTGGCCCGGGGGCGGGACCTGCCGGCCTCGGCCGACGAGATGCTGGACGCGCTCTTCCCGGTGGACACCGAGAGCTGCCGCAAGCACTTCGAGGGCTTCTTCGAGCACACCACGGCGGTCAGGCAGACGCCCGAGGAGCTGACGCGCGTGTCGCGGGAGCTGGCGGAGGACGCCGCCGGGCAGGGTTGCTGGTACCTGGAGGTGCGCTTCTGCCCCCTTCACCACCTGAAGGAGGGGATGACGCCCGACGACACCGTGGCCGCCGTGCGCGCCGGGCTGGCCGAGGCCGAGCGAACGCAAGGCATCCGCACGGGCATCATCATCACGGGCATCCGCACCATCAGCCCCCAGCACTCCCTGGAGCTGGCCAAGCTGGCCGTGGAGTGGAAGGGCCGCGGCGTGGTGGCCTTCGACCTGGCGGGCACGGAGCGCGACTATCCCGCCAAGCTGCATCGCGAGGCCTTCTACTACATCATGAACCACAACATGTCCTCGACCATCCACGCGGGGGAGAGCTTCGGGCCCGAATCGATCAACCAGGCGTTGCACTACTGCGGGGCCAACCGCATCGGGCACGGCACGCGCCTGCACGAGGATCCCGATCTGCTGTCCTACGTGAACGACCTCCGCATCCCGCTGGAGATGGCGCTGACCAGCGACGTGCTGACCGGCGTGGTGCCCACGCTGGACGCCCATCCGCTGCGCCGCTACCTCGACCTCGGCCTGCGCGTGACGCTCAACACGGACAACATGCTCTTCGCACGCACGACCATGTGCTGCGAATTGCGGTTGGCGGTCGACACGTTCGATCTCAACCTTCTGGAGACCGAGACGCTGATGCTCAACGGGATCAAGAGCGCGTTTTTGCCCCAGGCGGAGAAGGTGGCCATGGTCCGCGAGGCGGTGACCACCGTGGTCTCGCTGCGCGACAAGTTCGCGCTGGACGATATGGAGATCGCATGACCGACCGACTGTCCAGACTGAAGCCGGAATGGCGCGAGACGGTGGGCGAGGCCGCGGCCTGGCTCGAGGCGCGCGGCTTCGCCGGTCGGACGGGGCTCGTTCTGGGCAGCGGCCTGGGCAACTTCGTCGAGGCGCTCGAGAACGCCGAGGCCATCCCCTACGGCGAGATCCCGGGCTTCACGAAGACCTCCGTCGCGGAGCACAAGGGACAGCTCGTGACGGGCGACGCCGCCGGCCGGCGGGTGCTGGTCATGCAGGGCCGGCTCCACCCGTACGAGGGCCTGCCCGGCGAGGTCATGCTGCTGCCCACCGCGGTGCTCGCCTGCCTGGGCATCGACGAGGCCGTGGTGACCAACGCGGCCGGGGGACTCAACGCCCACTACGTGCCCGGCGACCTCATGGTCATCCGCGACCACCTGGACCAGCATCTGCGCGATCCCCTGCGCGCCCTGCTCGTCGATCCCGCACCGCCGGAATCGGTGCCCGGACGCGTCGCGCGGCCGTCGGCCGCCTACGACCACGAGTTGGCCCGCCTGATGATCGAGAGCGGTGCCGGCGCGGGCGTGCCCCTGCACGCCGGCGTCTACGCGAGCATGTGGGGGCCCGCCTACGAGACCAAGGCCGAGATCGGCATGCTGCGGAAGATGGGCTGCGACGCGGTCGGCATGTCCACCGCCCCGGAGGTCATGCTCCTCAGGGCGCTGGATGTGCGCGTCGCCGGCCTCTCCTGCATCACCAATCCGGCGCGCGAGGTGGGGCAGCCGCAACTGTCCCACCAGGACGTCGTGGAGGCCGGCCTGATGGTGCGCGACCGCATGGCGAAGCTGCTGCTGGCCTTCCTGCCGCGACTGGACGGCTGAGCGCCGCCGACGAGAGGGAGACGGGGATGTTCCTGGAATCGACGATGCTGCTGCTGATACCGGCCGTGGTCTTCGCCATGTACGCACAGCACAAGGTCAAGTCCACCTACCGCAAGTACCTCGAGGTGCCCTCGGCCCGGGGCCTGAGCGGCGCCGAGGCCGCCCGTCAGCTCCTGGACGCGGCCGGGCTCTCGCAGGTGGGGATCGAGGTCATCGACGGCGAGCTGAACGACCACTACGACCCGCGCGTGCGCAAGCTGCGCCTGAGCCGACTCAACCACGAGGGCAGCAGCGTGGCCGCCCTGGGCGTGGCCTGCCACGAGGCCGGTCACGCCCTGCAGCACGCCAAGGGCTACGCGCCCCTTCAGCTGCGACAGGTCATCTTCCCGGTGGCGAGCTTCGGCAGCAAACTGGCCATGCCCCTGTTCCTGATGGGATTCCTGTTCAGCTTCCCGGCCCTGATGGACATCGGCATCGCCGTCTATCTCGTGGCGGCCTTCTTCAGCGTGCTGACCCTGCCCGTGGAGTTCGACGCCAGCAAACGGGCCGTGACGCTCCTGAACCGGCACGGCATCGTGTCGACCCAGGAGTCGGGCCACGTGAAGGCCGTGCTGAACGCCGCGGCGCTCACCTACGTGGCGGCCGCCCTGATGGCCGTCCTGCAAATCGTCCGCCTGCTCATACTGCGCAGAGGTCGTTGACCGAACGGAGGAAGACATGCGTCCCTATCTCGTCGCCGGTAACTGGAAGCAGAACCTGGGCCCCGCCGCCGCGGCCGCGCTGGCCCGCCAGGTGTCCATGGGTCTGCTGGGCCTGGACATGACGGGCGAGGCCCTGGTGTGCCCGCCGGCCGTCTCGATCCCCGCGGTCGCCGAGATCGTCAAGGGGGAGAAGCTGCTGCTGGGCGCCCAGAACTGCAGCGCCACCGATTCGGGCGCCTACACGGGCGAGATGGGGGCCGACATGCTGGCCGAGGCCGGCTGTAGCCACGTCATCGTGGCCCATTCCGAGCGACGGGCCTACTACGGCGAGACCGACGACGACTTCGTGAACAAGATCGAGCGCGCCCATGCCGCCGGCCTGACCGCCATCTTCTGCTACGGCGAGCTGCTCGAGGAACGCAAGGCGGGACGCGAGCGCGACGTGGTCAAGTCCCAGCTCGAGGGTGTGCTGCCCCGCCTGGGCACGGCCACTCCCGCCAACCTGGTGCTGGCCTACGAGCCGGTCTGGGCCATCGGCACGGGCGAGACCGCCACGCCGGAGCAGGCCCAGGACATCCACGCGGTCTCGCGCGAACTGGTGGCCGGCCTGCTGGGCGCCAAGGCGGCCGCCGCGATCCGCATCCTCTACGGCGGCAGCGTCAAGCCGGGCAACGCGGAAGACCTCTTCGGCCGCGCCGACATCGACGGCGGCCTGATCGGGGGCGCCAGCCTGAAGGCCGACGACTTCCTGGGCATCGTCCGCTGCGCCCAGGCCGTGGCCTGACGACGCCTAACACGGGCAGGTCCGACATGAAGACTCCCACGACCGCAAGGCGCGCCGCTCCGGCGGCGTGCGCCCTGGCCGCGATCCTGGCCATGTGCCTGACCATGTGCCTGGCGCCCGCCGCGTCCGCCGCCGCCGAGCAGCTGCTCGAGCGCGAGGGCTGGCCCGGCGCCGCCGCGCCGCCCGGCACCGAGACGCCCCGCTTCCCCGGCCTGCCCGCGGGCGCCGAGGTGCTGCGGCTGGAGAATGGGCTGCAGGTGCTCTTCCTGCGCAATCCCGGCCAGCCCATGGCCAGCGTCACGACCCAGGTGCTCGTGGGTTCGGCCCACGAGGACTTCCGCACCAGCGGCATGAGCCACATGCTCGAACACCTGCTCTTCAACGGCAGCGACAGGTACACCCAGGAGGAGCAGTACGCCCTGGCCGACCGCATCGGCGCCTGGAACAACGCCCACACGACCGACTTCTACACGAACTTCATCATGATCGTGCCGGCGGAGAACCTCGCGGCGGGACTCGAGCTGCAGGCGCAGATGCTCTTCCATTCCCTGCTGCCGGCCGACAAGTTCGAGAAGGAGCGGGGCATCGTCGTCGGGGAGATCGTCCAGGGACGGGACCGGGCCGGCGACTTCGCCGCCGACGCCCTGCGCGAGGCGCTCTACGGCGGCAGCAGCCTGGGCATGCCGACGCTCGGCACCCTGAGCACCATCGAGCACATGTCGCGCGACGACGTCCACGCCTTCTACCGCAACCACTACGTCCCCAACAACATGATCACGACCGTGGCCGGCAACTTCGACCGCGACGAGGCCCTCGCGCTGCTGCGCGAGCATTTCGGCTCGGTGCCGCCGGGCACCGTGTCGCGCCCGGAGCCGCGGCCGGCGCCGTACATCGACCGCACCCGCGCGATCACCCGCCGCGGCGGCGACGCTCACGTCCTGGCTCTGGCCTACGAGGCGCCGGCCTACGGCTCGCCGGATTTCTTTCCCTTCCTGGTGCTCTCGCGCCTGCTCGACGCGCCGGTCGATGGCATCCTCACCCGGGCCCTGGACGACCTGCCGCCCGACGAGCGCATCGACCTGGGCACCTGGTGGGAGCGCGCTTCGGGCTTCGGCCGGCTGGTGATCGAGCTGCGTCTGCCCGACGACGCCGACCCGGCGCGTTACCACCGCCTCGTGACGGAGGCCCTGTCCAGCGCGGCCTCCTGGGGCGTGACCCCGGAGGACGTGAACGGGATCGTCCGCATGCAGGAGACCGAGACCCTGATCGAGCGGGAGCAGCTGCGCCACCTGGCCATCATGTCCTCGGCGTCCATCGCCAACGGCGGCGTCGACTTCTTCCTGGGCTTCCTGGGCGACCTGGGCGCCGTGGCGGCCGAGGACGTCACGCGGGTCCTCGGCGCCTACCTGGTGGGCAGCCCGCACCTGGCCGTGCACGTGTTGCCGGGCGAGGCGGCCGACGCGGCGTCGGACGGCGCCGGCGAGGTCGTGCTGAAGCGTTCCGAGCTCTCCAACGGCACGGTGCTGGCCACCCTGCAGAACCCGGCCTCGGCGCTCTTCGCCGCCCACCTCACGGTGCGCAACCGCGTCGAGATCGACGGCGACCGGCCCGGCGCCCTGAACCTGGTGCACCGCCTGCTGCCCCACGGCATCGGCGGCTGCGACGCGGCCTGCGTCTCGCGGAAGCTCAGGAGCCTGGGCGCCGAATTGAAGCTGGTGGACGATCCCCGCTTCCCCATGGACGACGACTACACCGACGGCCGCTTCTCCTTCGCCCGTCTGGAGACGGCGTCGGCCAACGGCGTCGAGGCCCTGGTCCTGCTCCTGGACATGATCCGGAACGCGAGCTATACCGCCGACCATCTGGCCGAGGAGCGCGCCGCCCAGTCCGCCCTGCTGGCCCGTGACGCCCGCAGCGCCCGCAGCCGCGCGAACAGACTGCTCGCCGAGGCCCTCTACGGGGACCACCCCCTGGCGAATCCGCCGGCGGGCGATCCCGGCTCCCTGGACGGGATCACATACGATGTCCTGCGACAGGTCCACCGCCGCGCCTTCGCCCCCGCGAACCTGGTGATCGCCGTGGCCTCGCCCCTGCCCCACGACCAGCTCGCGGCCCTCATCGAGGAGCAGCTTCCCGGCCAGGGCACCCCCAACCCGGGCCTGCCCCCGGCCCCCGTGACCACCGAATCCATGCACGTGACCGACACCGTCGGCAGCCAGCTCGCGGCCATTCGCACCGGCGCCCTCCTGAGGGTGGCGCCGGAGGACGCCCCAGCCCTGGAGATGCTCGTCGCCGTCCTCAACGACCGCCTGGCCCAGGACCTCCGCGAGACCCGCGGCCTCTCCTACAGCGTGGGCGCCGCCGTGGACATCTTCGGCGAGGAAGCGGAGTTCACGGCCTGGCTCAACCCGCCGACGCCGCGATTGGCAGAGGGGGAGGGCGCGCTGCTTGAGGCGGTGCGAGGCTTCGACCCCGCCACGATCACCCAGGACGAACTGGACGCGGCGAGAAACGCGCGCCGGGGCCGGTTGATGATGCGGCGGCTGTCGAGCATCTCGCAGGCCTATTACCTGGCGATGGCGGAGCTGGAGGGGGATGTGCAGGGGTATCTTGAGGGGCTGGATGTTTATCGGGATGTGACGTTGGGGAAACTGGTACGGGTGTACAGTGCGTACATGGACGGGTTGCAACTGGTGACGGTGGTCGTGGACTGATGAGGCACTTCAGATTTCAGATTATTACCCTATTGCTTGCAACAGTCGGGGCAGCGGCCTCTGAACTACCGATATTGCATCATGATACTGAGATCTGGATCGATATCGTTCAAAGCAGTTTCAGGGTGGATGACACGATCACGGTTCCGGCTGGTGTGGACTCGCTCCAATTGAACGCTTCACTCAAGGTCATTTCTCTGGACCGCGCGTCTGGTGATCAGACTAGAGTTGGGGAGGATATTCTCCATATATCTGGTGAAGCCAAGCCTCCGGGTGTCTATGTGGTCCCATTGGCCGTGACTGCCAACGGATATATCCGAGAACCCGATTCCGATTGCAGGGTACATGTCTTCTATTCCGGTGACTGGTTGGAGTCCACCGACGATGTCACCTTCTCCCGCGAGAACGTCGGCCGCGAGATCCGGGGCACCGTCAGCGAGGAGGGCGTCTACCTGGCCGCCGACGGCTGGCTGCCCTACGCCGAGGGTGTACAGTCCACGTACAGGCTCACGATCCACACGCCGATCGGCTGGGAACCCGTGACCCAGGGCGAGCGGATGCATCACGAGATTGTCGATGACGAACTCATCACCGTCTGGGACGCCCCCAACCCCTCCGACGGCCTCATCCTCGTCGCCAACAAGTACCATGTCACAGAACGCCAGTTCGGCGACGTCACCGCCTACACCTACTTCCTGGATGACGAACCCAGGCTCGTCGAGACCTACATGTCCCATACCGAGCGCTACCTCGACATGTACGAGGAGATGATCGGGCCGTACCCCTACGCCAAGTTCGCCACCGTGGAGAACTGGTTCCCGACCGGGTACGGCATGCCGTCGTGGACGTTGCTCGGCGGGACGGTGCTGCGGCTGCCCTTCATTCCGGGGACGAGCTTCGGGCACGAGATCGCGCACAACTGGTGGGGCAATTCGGTGTTCGTGGACGACGCCGAGGGGAACTGGTGCGAGGGGCTGACCGTCTACTGCGCCGACTACCACTACAAGACGCTCGAATCGGCCGACGCCGCGCGGGAGTACCGGCGCAACCTGCTCAAGGACTACGTGGCCTACGTGCGGGACGGGCGGGACATGCCGCTGCGCGACTTCCACGCGCGGCACAGCGGGGCCACGCGGGCCATCGGGTACGGCAAGGCGATGATGGTCTTCCACATGGTCGAGCGGCGGATCGGGCGGGCGGCCTTCCTGGAGGCGCTGCGCGACGTGTACGCGGCGCATCTCTACCGGCCCGCGGCCTGGAGCGGCTTCCTCGACGCCTTCGCGCGGCACGGGGGCGTGGACCTGTCCGGCTACGGCGCCCAGTGGCTCGGGCGCGAAGGCGCGCCGTTGATCAGCCTGGCCGGGGCCGCGCGGGAAGGGGACGCCGTCGTGGTGACCCTCGCCCAGGACGAGCCGGCCTGGGACATCGACGTGCCCGTGGTGATCGAATCACCGTCCGGGACCGCTGAGCACGTTGTGACCCTGGACGCCCCCGAAGTGTCCTATACCTTCGAGACGCCCGGTGCGACGGCGGTCCGCGTCGATCCCGACTACCATGTGTTCCGCCGCCTGCATCCGCAGGAGATCGAACCGACCCTCAACCTGGTTCTGGGCGATCCGCAGCCGCGTTTCGTCCTGCCGGAGGGGCCGCTCGCCGCGGCGGGCCGGGCCTTCGCCGAGGACTGGCTGGAGGGCGGGGAACCGGTTATCGTGGCGGCGGACGCGCCGGCCGACGGGCACGCGCGCATCCTGCTCGATCCCGATCCCGAGACACTGGCGGCCCTGATGCCGGACGGGGCCGTGATCAGCGGGAACCTGCTGTTTCTCGAGGGACAGCGCCACGACCTGACGAAGGCCGACGCGGTGATGGCCGTCGCGTCGCCCGACGAGCCCGGCGTGACCTGGCTGGTCGTGATCAGCGGTTCGGCGCCGCGACTGGAGCGGCTGGCCGGACGTCTCAGCCATTACGGGAAGTACTCGCACCTCGTGCTCCCGGCGCGCGGCCGGGTGCTCAAGGGAAACTGGCCCGTGGCGCGATCGCCACTGGGGGCGACGCTCCACTGACCGAAAGAGGAGAACCGACATGAAGACCAAGCTGACCGTCCTGTTCCTGTCCCTGATGCTGCTGACCGCCGCCCTCTCGGGTTGCGGCGCGAGCAAGGCCCAGAAGGGCGTCCTGATCGGCGCCGCCACGGGCGCGGCGGCCGGCGCCGCCGTGAGCGACGACGACACCAAGGGCGCGGCCATCGGCGGCGCGGCCGGCGCGCTGATCGGCGGCCTGATCGGCAACTACCTCGACCAGCAGGCCGAGGAGCTCGAGGAGATCGAGGGCGCCACGGTGACCCGCGAGGGCGACCAGCTCATGGTCACCTTCGACAGCGCCATCCTCTTCGACGTGGACTCCTCCGAGCTGCGTCCCGCCTCGGTGGACCTGGTCGGGAAGATCGCCGAGGTGTTGACCCGCTATCCCGAGACCGACATCCTGGTCATGGGACACACGGACAGCACGGGCCCCGAGGCCTACAACCAGGGTCTGAGCGAGAACCGCGCCGGCGCCGTGCAGGCGGGCCTGCTGGCCAACGGCGTGGCGTCGACCCGCATCCAGGCCCGCGGCTACGGCGAATCCTCCCCGGTGGCCGACAACGCCTCCATCGCCGGGCGCCAGGAGAACCGCCGCGTCGAGGTGGACATCCGCGTGAACGAGGAGTTCCGCGCGCGCGCCGCGGAGCAGGAAGGCTAGGCTCTTTCTGAAAACTCTCGGACCGAGCAATGTGCGTCCACGCGGTCCGAGATCGAGGCGCAGACCGGAGCCGTAGCCGTAGCTACGGCGAGGATCTGCAACGATGAGATCGGTCCGCGTGGGCGTGCAGTGCGACGGAAGAGAGTTTCAGACAGAGCCTAACCCCGAACCGAGACCCACAACCCCGAGGAGGGGGAACCGGTGAGCAAGTACGACACGCTTCAGCCCAAGTCCGTCTGGAAGATCTTCGCCGAGCTGTCCAAGGTGCCGCGAGGCTCCGGCAACGAGACCGGCGTCATGACCATGCTCAAGGCCTGGGCCGACGCCCGCGGCCTGAAGTGGCGCGACGACGAGGTCGGCAACCTGCTGGTCATGATTCCCGGCAGCAAGGGCCGCGAGAAGGCCAAGCCGGTGCTGGTCCAGGGGCACGTGGACATGGTCTGCGAGAAGAACAGCGGCACGAAGCACGACTTCGAGACCGATCCCATCAAGCTGCGCGTCAAGGGCGGCTGGGTCGAGGCCGACGGCACGACCCTGGGCGCGGACAACGGCATCGGCGTGGCCATGGGGCTGGCCGTGGCCGAGGAGAAGGGGCTGAAGCATCCCCCCCTGGAAGTCCTGCTCACCGTGGACGAGGAGCGCGGACTCACCGGCGCCGCCGGCGTGCAGGCCGGCTTCTTCAAGTCGCGGCGCATGATCAACCTCGACTCGGAGGAGGACGCCGCCCTGTTCATCGGCTGCGCCGGCGGACGCGATTCCGACATCACCGTCAAGAACAAGAAGGTGAAGCTCGGCAAGGGGCTCGTGGGCCGCAAGGTGTCGGTCAAGGGGCTCAAGGGCGGGCACTCGGGACTGGACATCCACAAGCACCGCGGCAACGCCATCAAGATCCTCACGCGCGTCCTGCTGGCCGCCCGCGGCGAGGTGCCCTTCAAGCTGGTCGACATCGACGGCGGCAGCATGCGCAACGCCATTCCCCGCGAGGCCGCGGCGCGCGTGGCCGTGCCGGAGGCGAAGGCGCGCCTGTTCAAGAAGCTCGTGGACGCGGCCGCCGGGCGCATCGCGGCCGAGGAGCTGGCCGGCTCCGACGAGGGGCTGGTCGTGAAGGTGGGGTCCGCCAAGGTCGCCCACTCCCTCGGCGGCAACTGCACGTTGCGAACCCTCCACATGCTGGACGCCCTGCCCAACGGCGTGCTGGACATGAGCGCGACCATCGACGGCCTCGTGGAGACCAGCTCCAACGTGGGCGTCGTCAAGACGGACGGGTCGCAGGTGCGGATCGTCTGCTGCAGCCGCTCGTCGAACATGTCGGTCCTCGACGGCCTGGTGGCCCGCCACCGCAGCCTCGCCGCCATGCTGGGCGACCGCGCCGTCATCGCGCAGCCCGAGGGCTATCCCGGCTGGCTGCCCAACCCGAAGTCGGACATGGTCCGCACCACGGCGCGGATGTACAAGAAGCTCTTCAAGGCCGAGCCCACCCTGACGGCGATCCACGCCGGTCTGGAATGCGGCCTGCTGACGGAGAAGTACCCGGATCTGGACATCGTCTCCTTCGGCCCGGACATCACGGGCGCCCACTCGCCCGACGAGCGCGTGAGCGTGAAGAGCGTGGCCAAGATCTGGAAGCTGTTCGCGGCCGTGCTGGCCGATCTCCGCTGACCTCCACCCGCTTCGCACACCCAGGCCGCGGCGTCCCGCCGCGGCCTTTTTCATTGGCATGAGAGTTGCAGATTGCTGGTCGGCGGGATCGAGGTCTAAATCCTCAACCCGTTGCGGATAAGCACGATACGGGGCGATCGCCCCGGCATCGTCGAGGTGTTGACGAGTCAGTTGTGGGTGTTCGTCATCCAGAGGAACGAGCGCGTGAAGGATAGCGGAAACAGGAGCGACTCCGGCCGGGAATCCCCGGTGGCCGTCGCGTCGGGCACGGACCGCCGCCTCTTCGACGACGAGATCGTCGGGGAGTTCGTCTCGCGCCAGACCGAGCTCCTCGCGCACCTCGAGGCCCGTGCGCTCGACATCGAGACCGAGCGGGGCGGCGCCGATCTGCCCGACCTGATGCGCTTCTTCCACACCCTCAAGGGCGAATCGGCCCTGCTGGGGCTCGACGACGTCTCGCGTCTGGCCCACGCCACCGAGGACATGCTCGACAGGGAGCCCCTCGTCGTCTGCGTCGACCGCATCCTCGCCGTCAAGGACTGGCTGGCGCTGCGCTTCGCGGCGATGAGCGGCGAGTCCGGCGGGCCCGGCTCCGTGGCGGACCTGATCGCGGAGCTCGAACGCGGCCCGCACGGGATCTACGGCCTGAACCTGCTCGAACTCGACGTGGACATGCTCCAGGACTTCATCGCCGAGACGGGCGAGCACCTGGACGCGGTGGAGGGCCGCCTGCTGGCCCTGGAGAACGAACCGGACGACGAGGAGGCGGTCAACGCCGTCTTCCGCTGCTTCCACACCATCAAGGGCGTGGCCGGTTTCGTGGAGATGGAGCACATCAAGGAACTCGCCCACATGGCGGAGAATCTGCTCGACCGCGTCCGCCGGGGCGAGCTGCCGCTGAGGGGGGAGACCATGGATCTGGCCTTCGCGGCGGTGGATCTGCACAAGCGGCTCTGCGAGGACGTGGCCGCCGGCATGGCCGGCGACGGTCGACTGATCCGAAGGGACGAGCTGGCGGCGCTGGTCGCGCGGCTGGGTGCCGCGTGCGGCGAGGACCCGCCGGGGGAGACGATCGTCTCCGCCGACGGGATTCCCGAAGCCGTGGAGACCGACGCCTCCGGCCTCGTCATCCTGCCCAGGGCCCGACGGACGCAGGCGCCGGCCGAGACGCCGGTCCCGGACGTCGCGCCCGGGAAGCCGGCGCCGCAGCGGACGGGCTCCGTGCACCGGCGCGAGGCGGTGCGCGTCGACGCCGAGCGGCTCGACCTGCTGGTGGAGACCATCGGCGAGCTGGTGATCGCCGAGGCCATGGTCAGCCAGAACCGCGAGGTCCGCGAGCTCGAGTCCCTGGAGCTCGAGCGCCACCTGGACCGCCTGGACAAGATCTGCCGGGAACTGCAGCAGATCGGCATGTCCCTGCGCATGGTGCCGGTCCGGCCCGTCTTCCAGAAGATGGCCCGCCTGGTGCGGGACCTGGCCAAGAAATCGGGCCGCCGGGTCGAGTTCTCCTACAGAGGCGAGGAGACCGAGCTCGACAAGTCGGTGGTCGACATGCTCGGGGATCCCCTGGTTCACATGCTGCGCAACTCCGTCGACCACGGCATCGAGAGCGATCCCGCGGCCCGCGAGGCGGCCGGCAAGCCCCGGGTCGGCAACATCGAACTGCGCGCCCTGCACCGGGGCGGCGGCATCGTCATCGAGGTGGAGGACGACGGCCGCGGTCTCGACCGCGACGCCATCCTCGCCAGGGCCGTGCAGCGCGGTCTCGTCGTCGAGGGCGCCCAGCTCTCCGACCAGGAGATCTACTCGCTCATCTTCGAGCCGGGCTTCACCACGACCAGCGAGGTGACGGACGTCAGCGGCCGCGGCGTCGGCATGGACGTCGTCCGCCGCAACATCGAGAAACTGCGCGGGACCGTGGACATCGCCAGCGAGTCGGGGCGGGGGTGCGTCTTCAGCTTCAAGCTGCCCCTGACCCTGGCGATCATCGAGGGCATGGTGTTTCTGACGGGCGGCGAACGCTACATCGTCCCGACGCTCAGCGTCGTGCGCCTGATCAGGCCCGAGGCGGAGGCCTACACGACGGTCATGTCCCGCGGGGAGATGCTCCGCTTCGAGGGCGAGATCATCCCCCTGATCCGCCTGTACGAGATCTTCGGCGTGGAGAACGCCAAGGAGGCCCTCGACGAGGCCGTGGTCATCGTCGTGGAGAGCGAGGGCCGTCGCGTGGGCCTGCTGACCGACGAGCTGGTCGGGCAGCAGCAGATCGTCATCAAGAACCTGGGCGAGCACGTCCAGGACACGGAAGGACTGGCCGGCGGCGCCATCATGTCCGACGGCAACGTGGCGCTGATCCTGGATATCGCGGGACTCGTGCGGGTCGCGCACGAGGAGAAGGGCGCCGTCAACACGGAATCGGGAGGCAGGTCATGACGACGGACAGCCAGGTCGCGGCGATCGCCGCTCCGGGTAAGTATCTCAGCTTCTCCCTCGG
>Ga0180435_10001232_pt1 | contig 26875 bp, 22 predicted proteins | sample SS_ome_3_FD_132467 | JGI IMG/M metagenome (GOLD analysis project Ga0180435, IMG submission 132467) | Hypersaline lake sediment archaeal communities from the Salton Sea, California, USA - SS_3_S_1 metaG | ecosystem: Environmental > Aquatic > Non-marine Saline and Alkaline > Hypersaline >... | reverse complement strand
TGATGGCCTTACACTGCAGCAGCGGCGTGCTTACGCGGTAAAAGCGTATCGTCATACCGCGCAGTATGACGCAACGGTTGCTGCCTATCTGGGCGCGGATGAGCTCCTGCCCGCTTCTCTCAGTTTGAGTTTCAACAAATTGAGCGATATGCGCTACGGCGAGAACCCGCATCAGCAGGCAGCGTTCTATACCGAAGCGCTTACGCCAGCGAGCGGACAGATTGCCAGTTATGTGCAGCACCAGGGTAAAGCGCTGTCCTATAACAATATCGCGGACACGGATGCGGCGCTGGAGTGTGTAAAAGAGTTTTCTGAGCCAGCCTGCGTCATTGTGAAACATGCTAACCCCTGCGGTGTCGGCATAGCTGAAAACATGCAGGAAGCCTACAAGAAAGCGTTTGCAACCGATCCGACCTCAGCCTTTGGCGGCATTGTCGCCTTTAACCGAAGTCTGGATGGTGCAACTCTCGCGCAGATACTGGAGCAGCAGTTTGTTGAGGTTGTGATCGCGCCGGAAGTTACTGGCGAAGCTGTAGACGTTGCCAAAGCTAAAAAAAATGTGCGCCTGCTCAGTTGTGGGGCGCTGCAGGATTCTGCTCGGCGACTCGACTTTAAACGTGTCGGTGGTGGACTGTTAGTGCAGTCGCCCGACAATGTGTGTTTAGACGACAGTGCGTTGGCTGTGGTCAGCAAACAGCAGCCAACTGAACAACAGATGCAGGATTTGCTGTTCGCCTGGAAGGTGGCCTGGTTTGTTAAATCCAATGCCATTGTTTACGCCCGCGACGGACAGACCATTGGTGTTGGGGCCGGCCAGATGAGCCGGGTCATCAGCGCAAAAATAGCGGGTTTAAAGGCGGCTGAAGAAGGCCTGCAGGTTGACGGCGCGGTGATGGCATCGGATGCCTTTTTCCCTTTCCGTGACGGCATTGATGCTGCGGCGGACGCGGGCATCAAAGCAGTGATTCAACCGGGAGGATCTATGCGTGATGATGAAGTCATTGCTGCTGCGGATGAGCACGGTCTGGCCATGGTATTTACCGGCGTGCGTCATTTCCGCCACTAAGTTAGAAGCAACCACAATCCACCGGGGGTAAAGTCTGTGAAAGTTCTGGTCATAGGTTCGGGTGGGCGCGAGCACGCCCTGGCCTGGAAGCTCAAACAAAGCGAAGGTGTTGAAGAGGTGCTGGTGGCGCCGGGTAATGCAGGCACCGCCCTTGAGCCCGGTGTACGCAATGTCGACGTTGCCAGTGACGATATAAACGGGTTGTTAGAGATGGCCAGGTCTGAGGGTGTAGGATTCACTGTTGTGGGCCCTGAGGCGCCGCTGGTTGCAGGTGTGTGTGACGTGTTCAATGCCAACGCAATGCCCTGTTTTGGTCCCAGTGCACAAGCTGCGCAGCTTGAAGGCAGTAAAGACTTCAGCAAGGAATTCCTTGTCCGTAACGATATTCCTACGGCAGCTTACGAAACATTCAGCGATCTGGACAAAGCAAAGGCCTACATCCACTCACAGGGTGCCCCGATTGTAGTCAAGGCAGATGGATTGGCTGCGGGTAAAGGCGTGGTGGTGGCCACCAGCGAAGAGCAGGCTCTAGCGGCGGTAGAAGATATGCTCAGTGGTAATGCATTCGGCGATGCAGGTGCCACGGTGGTGATTGAAGAATTCCTAAGCGGCGAAGAAGCCAGTTTTATCTGTTTGTGTGATGGTGCCACCGCTGTGCCGTTTGCTTCCTCCCAGGATCACAAAGCCATTTTTGATGGCGACAAAGGCCCCAACACAGGTGGTATGGGCGCTTACTCGCCGGCTCCGGTCATAGACGATGCACTGCATGAGCGGATAATGGCTGAAATCATTGAGCCTACCCTTGCGGGTATGGCCGCAGACGGCATTCCCTATGTTGGTTTTCTGTATGCCGGCCTGATGATTTCAGCGGAGGGTGACCCCCGAGTGATTGAATTTAACTGCCGCTTCGGTGATCCGGAAGCCCAGCCGGTGATGATGCGCCTGCAGTCGGATCTGCTGGCAGCCTGTCAGGCAGGTCTTGCTGGAGAGCTGGCGCACTTCAATCTCAGTTTTGATCCCCGTGTGGCTTTAGGCGTGGTGATGGCTGCGGGTGGTTATCCCGGCAGCTATAGAACAGGTGATCCGATCAGCGGGTTGCAGAAAGAACTCCTGGATACCAAAGTATTTCATGCGGGCACGCGCCTGCAGGACGGCCACGCTGTCACCAACGGTGGCCGTGTGCTGTGCGTTGTTGGCATGGGGCACACTGTGGCCAACGCGCAGGCGCGTGCTTACGAGCGCATTGAACTTATCGGCTGGCGTGATCGTTATTTCCGTAAAGATATTGGTTATCGCGCATTAGATCGAGATTAGATCTGTCAGCGTAAACGGCTGATGGCTGCTGAGCAGGCGGCATCTGCTGCTGCAAACTGCAGCCATGTTAGTGCAGCAGTTTCTACGCATTCCCGAATTTGAACATACGTCTAAAGCTGAAATTCGGGCGCTGATTCAGCGTGTCCGGGTGTTGTGCCTGCCTGCGCAGCGATGGTTGTTGCGTGACGGCAGAAAACTGGATGCCTTTCTTTATCTACTGCATGGGTCACTTACCATTGAAGGTAGCCGCCAGGTTGCCAGCAGCCAGGGACCACTGCGTCACTTCTATCCAGGTGGCACCAACATCCGCACCGAAACCCCGACTCAAATCCTCTGGGTGGATGCTGCGCAACACGATTTTCTCAGCCGAAGTGCGCAGCATACACAAACCCTGAACGAGCCTGCCGATGCGCGCTGGCTGGAACGTTTCCTGAGTTCGCAGATGATGCAGCGCGTGCGACCTGATCATTGGCAGCAGATGGTGCAGTCCTTTCGGCCGCGGTGTTACCGCGCAGGTGAGGTTGTTGTTGAAAAAGGTGCTAACGGTGATGTCTGTTTTGTTATCCAACAAGGCCACGTTGTGGTGCACGATGGCGGGCGTACCTTATGTCATCTGGGCCCCGGCGATTTTTTTGGCGAAGATGCTCTGGTAACCGGTGGCAGCCGAAACGCTTCGGTCACTGCTCTGCAACCGGCAGTAGTCCAGTGTATTGAAAAGCGTGTGTTTAGTCGTTTGTTACTAGAGCAGGTGATTGAGTTTGTTGCTGAGCAAGATGATGGCCAGCGTCTGAACCTGTCTGATGGTTGTGAGTCAAGTGGGAGTGTCGCGCTGGTAGATCTCCGGGATCATATTCAGCGCCTGGACGGCAGGCAAAAGTATTATGTTGGTGGGGGTACGCGGCCCCAGCGCGCTTTAGCTGCCTTATTGCTCATTCAGCAGGGCTTTATCGCATATCCTCTGGCACAAGATGGATAGCCGGTGTGCAAGGACAAGTCAGGCAGGAATAGTGCGGTCTTTTGCCCAGGTTCGCAGCGACTGTATGCTCTCGCTGCGCAGAACGGATATCGGGTAGGTGCGGTCCAGGGCGGAATTGATATCAGCCTGGGTGATCTTGCCATCGCGAGCGGCAGCCAGGTATCGGGCCGAGACAATGGCCTCTTCAATCTCAGCCCCGGTGAATTCCTGAGCGGTTTGCGCTAGAGCGGGCAGGTCGAAATCTGCCGGATCCAGATCGCGTTTAGCCAGGTGTATGCGGAATATTTCCTGACGTATCGCCGTGTCTGGCAAGTCAACGAAAAACACCTCGTCCAGCCGTCCTTTACGAAGCAGCTCTGGTGGCAGCCCTGTGATATCGTTAGAAGTTGCTACGATAAACACCGCATTGTCGTTCTCAGCCATCCAGGTCAGCAGGGTGCCTAGAACCCGCTGTGACGTAGCGTTGTCACTTTGTCCGGTTGCAAGGCCTTTTTCGATTTCGTCCATCCACAGAACACAAGGGGCCATCAGCTCGGCCTGTTTCAGTGAGTTACGCAGGTTGCGCTCGGTCTCGCCAAAGTATTTGTTGTACAGAGTGCCAAAATCAAGACGTAACAAGGGGATGGACCAGAAACCTGCAACAGCTTTGGCGGCCAGGCTTTTGCCACCCCCCTGGACCCCAAGCAACATAACCCCTTTAGGGCGATCAGCCTGGTTTTCCAGCAGCGCATCGCGACGCAGCTTGAGCCACTGTTTTAGATTGCTCAGCCCGGCGACGTTGGAAAAGCGTTCAGTGTCATATTCAAAGTGCAGGACGCCTTCGCCGTCCATCAGATCAAATTTAAGCTTGTTGATTGCAGGGATATCAGAATCTGTGATGGCGCCATCGCCGAACACGGCGTGCCTGATCAGAACCTGAGCATCCGCGTGGGAGACGCCGCGCAGGTTGGCAATCAGTTTCTTCAGGGTGCGGCTGTCGGTTCGCACTTTCTGGCCTCGGTTCTGTTCCGCCCATTCCTGCGCCTGACTGCGCACCATGGCCATCAGTTCTTCATCGCTGGGTAGCCGCAGGGTCAGATTTGCTGACATGCGTGATATTTCGGCTGGAATATCCAGTTTATGGCTGACGAGTACAACCGTGTTCTGATTGGTGTCGTAGTTCAGACCAATATCTTTCAAGTAGCGGATGTTTTTAGGTTCATTGTTCAGATACGGATGAAAATCGCACAATACATAGAGTCCGGGTCCTGGCTGTTCAGCAATATGTTCCAGCACTGCTTCAGGGTCAGTGAAATCTGCATCAGTGTTATCGGGACGTGCACCGAAGCCGCCGAGCTGCAGACCTTGGGTGACGCTCCATTCATTGAAGCTCAGTCCACGCTGAATGGCACTTTGCAGTAATAGCGCAAGCACCCGACGTTCGTCGGGAGATTCGATGCCGATAATGGGAATTTTGGCATCAAGTAGAACTGCGAGATCTTTAGTGTCGGCCATACTCGGATTATAGATAAACAGGCGGCCATTGGCGGGGAGATGTGTCGCAAAACCCCTGTTAAACTAGGGCTTTAATTTTGATGCAGAGAAGCCATGGCGGACCCTGTCGACAACTTAGTTCTTGGTCTTGATAGAGCGCTGCGTACGTTGTCAGGCGCTTATAATGCCCAACGGCCCAATCCCGGTGCAGATGAGGCGCAGATAGAGCTAGATGAGGTTGAGCGCAAACACGTTGCAGGTTTGATGCGTGTGAATCACACCGGCGAGATTTGTGCCCAGGCGCTTTACGAAGGACAGGCGTTAACCGCTAAATCAGAGCAGGCGCGCGAAACGCTTTTAAGCGCGGCGTCGGAAGAGCGTGATCATCTGGCCTGGTGCCGAAGTCGTTTGGCCGAGCTGGACGGACAGCCAAGTGTGTTAGCGCCTCTCTTCTATGGTGCTTCTTATGCCATGGGTGCTTTGACCGGACTGGCTGGTGATAAGGTCAGTTTGGGCTTTGTAGAGGCAACCGAGGATCAGGTTGTGGCTCATCTGGACCGACACCTTGAGGAGCTGCCTGCTGAGGATCACAAAAGTAGGGCTATCCTAGATCAGATGCGCGAAGACGAAGCGATCCACGGCGAACAGGCACTCGACCAGGGTGGTGAAGCTTTCCCTGAACCGGTTAAACGAGTCATGTCTCTGATATCTAATATCATGACGCGTACCACTTATCGTATCTAGACGTTAGGCCATTGCCTGCTTGATGTCGAAGGTGTGGGTGATTTCCACGCCTGCACGTTGCAGCATAATGGAGGCTGAGCAATATTTTTCCGCGGTGAGTGTAATCGCTCGCTCTACTCGAGCGGCATCCAGGTTGTCACCTTCAATTAAGAAATGAATATGGATGGTCTCAAACACCTGAGGCACTTCATCCGCTCGCGTTGCTGTGATCTCGGTCACACAATTGGTCACTTTCTGACGAGATTTGCGCAATATACTGACCACATCAAAAGATGTGCATCCGCCAACACCCATCAGCATGAGCTCCATGGGACGTACGCCAAGGTTTTCACCACCTGAATCAGGTGGACCATCGATAGATACTTCATGTCCGGAGTCCGCAGTTGCGGTGAAATGGACATTGTCCTGCCATTGTATTTTTGTGTGCATGTAACGCTTTTCGGTGTTTAGGTTTGTAAAGACGAGACATTTTCGAGGAAAAACCAGTGAACTGCGACCGTTTAGAGTGTGAAAAAGTGCCGTTTGTCGACCGTGTCTCGTAACACATCACATTTCTCACCTAGTATTTGAATCACGCACAGTGTTACGAAGGAGCGCAACCAATGCTAGCAACGAAGAACAATCAAATGGGCCGACCGCTTACCGCGAAAGGATTTCAAATGAATTTGAATGCCGAGGCCGGCAATACGCATCTTGATGCGTTTCTCGCTGCGGCCCACCGCCGTAAATATCCCGCCAAAAGTACCCTGATTTATGCCGGGGACAAAAGCGACTCGATTTATTTCATCCTTAAGGGTTCCGTTACCGTGCTTGTTGAAGACGAGTCCGGCCGGGAAATTATTGTCGCTTACCTGAATAAAGGCGACTTTTTTGGTGAGATGCCACTGTTTGTAGATGACACGCCACGATCCGCTTGGGTGAAAGCTAAAAGCGAATGTGAAGTGGCTGAGCTGTCTTACAACAAATTTAAAGAGTTAGCAGAACGTCATACAGATCTGCTTTACGCTGTCGGCAAACAGATGGCGGAACGACTCAACAAGACCACGCAGAAAGTCAGTGATCTGGCGTTCCTGGACGTCACCGGTCGCGTTGCACGAACTCTGTTAGAGCTGACCAAGCAGCCTGATGCCATGACGCATCCAGATGGCATGCAGATCAAGATCACCCGTCAGGAGATCGGCCGCATTGTCGGGTGTTCCCGTGAGATGGTCGGCAGGGTATTGAAAACACTGGTTGATCAAGGATTGGTCTCCGTTAAAGGTAAGACCATGGTGGTGTACGGTACCCGCTAAAAAACGGGTACACCTGAAGAGTTACACACGGATGTGTATAGGGCGAGTCGCTGACGCGACTCACTAGAGTAAAAGTCAATCTCGAAAGGGATGGCTATTTACGCAGAAAAGGGCTCAATAGGGCCCTTTTTCTTTGCCTGCAGGTTTAAGCCGTTTAGAAAAATAGATCACTTAGCGCCTGGCCAGGATCGTCCGCCCGCATGAATGTTTCTCCCACAAGAAAACAGTACACGCCATGGTCGTTCATTAAGCTGATGTCCGCTCTGGTGCGGATACCACTTTCGGTTACGACAGTGATATTGTCGGGTATGTTCGGCAGCAGATCTGTGGTGTTGGTCAGTGAGGTTTCGAAGGTTTTCAGATTTCTGTTATTGATACCAATAAGACTGGGCTGCAGGCTCAGTGCAGCCTGTAATTCATTGAGGTTGTGAACTTCAATCAGCACATCTAAGCCGATACCTTTTGCGGTCTGATTGAGCACCGTCAGCTGCATGATATTGAGCGCTGAAGCGATTAGTAGAATGCAGTCAGCTCCCAGGGCTTTGGCCTCATATACCTGGTATTCATCAATGGTGAAGTCTTTGCGAATAATCGGCAGGTCGGTAACAGCTCGAACGGCTTGCAGAAACTGATCGCTGCCCTGGAAGTAGGTTTCGTCGGTAAGTACAGATAAGCAGGTCGCACCGTTCTTGGTGTAGCTTTCAGCTATGGCCACCGGATCAAAATCCTCGCGGATAACGCCTTTAGAAGGGGATGCCTTTTTGATCTCAGCTATCACACCGGGCTTTTTCTGTTCAGCAGCTTGTTGCAGAGCTGCGCAGAAGCCGCGGGCAGGCTTCGCCTTTTCGCTTTGGCGCTGCAGCTCTGCCAGAGAAAGCTGTTGCTTGCGCTGAGCAACCTCCTCGTGTTTGGTGGCGATGATGGTGTCGAGAATGGTGCTCATTGTTCAGTCATCATGCGGGTAACTCTGACCATCTCGTCAAAGCGCTCTTTTGCCAGACCGGCAGCGATTGCATCCTGAGCCATCAGCACACCGTTTTTCAAAGAGGTGGCCACGCCTGAGACGTAAATCGCAGCACCTGCATTCAGGCTGACGATATCAGCGGCGGCAGAATCTGCGGAAGTTAAGGACTGTTTAACCAACGCCAGGCTGCTTTCTGTGGAGTCGGCACACAGTTCATTAACGGCAGCGCTCGAGATGCGTTGCAGACCAAAGTCTTCCGGCGAAATTTCGTATTGCTCAATAGTGCCGTTGCGCAACTCGACCACTGCTGTGGGTGCGTCCAGGCGTATTTCATCCAGGCCATGGCTGTGCACAATCATGGCGTGTTCGGTGCCCAGCAGATGCAGTACCTCAGCCATGCGCGTTTGCCACTGGCTGTCAAACACACCGATGACCTGGCGTTTAGCGCCTGCGGGGTTTGTCATTGGTCCTAACACATTCATCATGGTGCGAACGCCAATCTCCTGCCTTACCGGACCGGCAAACCGCATAGCGCTATGGTGAGCCTGAGCAAACATGAAACCTACGCCCACGTCCATAATGCAGGTGGCGATCTGCTCCGGCGATAGTGTCAGGGCGACTCCAGCGGCCTCCAGTACGTCAGCGCTGCCGCAGAAGCTGGTCATTTTCCGGTTGCCATGTTTTGCGACTTTGGCACCGGCCGCTGCAGCAACAAACGCAGCGGCGGTGGAGATGTTGAACAGCTTACTCCCGCTGCCCCCCGTGCCGCAGGTATCCACCAGGTTTGGATGGCTGACATTCACCTTGGTAGAGAGGTTACGCATCGTCAGCGCGGCACCAGCCAGTTCTTCGGCCGTCTCTCCCTTGAGACGCATGCCGATCAGGAAGGCGCCGATCTGAGCAGGTGTGGCCTCACCCGTCATGATGATATGAAAAACCTCCGCCGTGGCGTCCTGACCGAGATTTTTTCCAGCGACAATAGCTTCCAGAGCCTGGTTCAGGTTCATAATTTTGGCCCCTCTGATTGCAGAAAGTTATTAAGCAGGTCATGCCCACTCTTGGTCATGATTGACTCGGGATGAAACTGTACGCCCTCTACGGCCAGAGTTTTATGTCGAAACCCCATGATCTCATGAAACTCACCGTTCTTTTCCGTCCAGGCTGTCAGCTCAAGACAATCCGGTAGAGAATCTTTTTTCACAATCAGTGAATGATAGCGGGTTGCTTCGAAGGGGTTGGGTAAACCTTGAAAAACCCCTTTGCCGTTGTGATGAATCAGTGAGATTTTGCCGTGCATGACGTCTTCGGCTCGGACCACTTCGCCGCCGAAAGCCTGGCCAATACTCTGATGCCCCAGGCAAACACCTAACAGAGGTATTTTGCCGGCAAAGGCGCTGACCACTTCCAACGATATACCGGCTTCGTTAGGCGTGCAGGGTCCTGGGGAGATGACAATCTTCTCCGGCGCTAATTTTTTAATCTCTGCAATGCTGATTTCATCATTGCGGAATACTTCGACCGCAGCGCCAAGTTCGCTTAAATACTGGACGATGTTATAGGTGAAAGAATCGTAGTTATCGATCATGAGGATCATCAGGTTTTCTCCCTGGTTGGGGCTGTAGCGGCGTCAGGTGTTGTTTGCTGGATCGACACTGCCTCAGCGGTGGAGAAATTTTCCAGACGGGCCTGTACGCGGGCCAGCGCTGTCTGGGTATCACGCAGCTCGCGTAGAATTTCGTCTGAAGTTGGCGGCGTGCTGAGTTCGTTTAAACGTTCAGCCTTGGCCTCGTCGAGATTATTGATGACAACCGCGATAAACAGATTCACCACCACAAAAGTGCCCAGCACGACAAAGCTTACAAAGTACATCCAGGCCCAGGGTTTGACCGCCATCGCCGCGTACATGATGTCGGTCCAGTCTTCTAAAGTGACGATTCTGAACAGTGACAGCAACGCAATACCCAGGGTGTCCCAGTGGGTGGGATCAACGTCGTGGAAGAGGTGGTAACCGGCAACGCCGTAGACGTAGAAAATAATCGACATGAGCATCAACACATGGCCCATGCTCGGAATCGAGCGGACCAGGGTAGCAACAATCAGGCGCAGTTCCGGTAACGTGGATATCAATCGCAATACACGTAACAACCGTGCCAACCGCGCAAGCGTTGCCAGCTGGCCGGTTGCTGGAATCAGGCTGATGACGATGATAGTGAAATCGAAAATATTCCAACCGTCTTGAAAGTAGCGGGTGATTTTGGGGTACTCAGCGGCCATCTTTATCAGAGCTTCGATGATATAAACGCCCAGGAACACCTGGTTGGCAATCACGAACAACCCGTGATAGCTGTCGTAAAGCGTTTTAGACGTGTCCAGGCCGATGACCACAGCATTCAGTAGAATGACTGCGGTAATGGTGTTGCTGAACCAGTTGCTTGCGACGATGTGGCGTGCCCAGATCACACGTATTCCTGTAGCTCAGTTGAGGGGTAAACCCGATTGCGCGTAGTTTGCATCAGCGGAAATTTTCAGTCGATCAGATCGCGGAACTGATTTTCTGCCATCGCAGCGGCGCGGAAAATAGCGCGGCCTTTGTTGAGGCTTTCTTTCCATTCAAGGCGGGGCACGGAGTCGGCAACGATGCCACCTCCGGCTTCGATGTAGAGTTTGCCGTCTTTCACCACGGCGGTGCGAATTGCTATGGCGGTATCCATGTTGCCGTTCCAGGCCAGGTAGCCGACAGCGCCGCCGTAAATGCCTCTTTTCACCGGCTCTAGCTCATCAATAATCTCCATCGCTCGCACTTTTGGTGCGCCGGAAAGGGTGCCTACCGGTAACGTTGCCCGGAGCAGGTCCATAGCAGTTTTACCCGGCTTCAAAGTGCCTTCGACGTTGGAAGAGATATGCATGACATGGGAGTAACGTTCGATCACAAACTGTTCGGTGACTTCCACTGAGCCTGATTCGGCAACTCGACCAACGTCATTGCGGCCCAGATCGATCAGCATCAGGTGTTCTGCAATTTCTTTCGGGTCAGCAAGCAGCTCTTCTTCCAGTGCGAGATCTTCAGCTTCGTTGTGGCCGCGGCGTCGAGTGCCGGCCAGTGGGCGGTTGGTGATGCGGCCATTTTCCACCCGCGCAAGGATCTCAGGCGAGGAGCTGACGATCTGGAAATCACCGAGGTTCATGAAATACATGTACGGCGAAGGATTCAGGCTGCGCAGGGCTCGATACAGATTTATGGCGGGTGATGCAAAAGGGATTGACATGCGCTGCGCCAGAACGACCTGCATGACATCGCCAGCCCGGGTGTATTCTTTTATCTGTTCTACCGATTCTTTAAACGCCGCTTCGCCTGTTTCAGAGACAAAATCCGACTCTTCGATGTTCTGGTTGGCCTGGCTAACCGGAACTTTAGGGGTTGCCTGAGCAAGTTTGCGTACGCGTGCCTGCAGCGTTTCTCTGGTTTTTGCAACGAGGCCTTCCTCGTTAGGGTCTACCAGGCTTACCAGTTGCATGCGCCCTTTGACGTTGTCAAAGATGACCACCTCTTCGCTGACCATCAGCAGAATGTCGGGGGTTTTGAGCGGATCTGGCGGCGTGGTGTGTTTGAGACGCTTTTCGACATAACGCACCGTGTCGTAGCCAAAATAACCGACCAGGCCGCCGTAAAACCGAGGCAGATCTGGCCGCTCCTCAACGATATATCGAGCCTGGAATTGTTCGATAAAGGTCAGCGGGTCATCGGTGGAGGTCTGCTCGATGACTTCGCCATCGTGGGTGACGGTGATGTCGTCGCCGCGAACGGTTAGAAATGTTCTGGCGGGTAGACCAATGATGGAATAGCGCCCCCATTTCTCGCCACCCTGAGATGATTCGAGCAGATAAGAGTAGGGACCGTCTGCCAGCTTGAGATAAACAGACAGTGGTGTGTCCAGGTCGGCCAGCGTTTCGACTACAACCGGCGTGCGGTGGTAAGTAGGAGTTGCGTCAGTCATCGGTGTGCCTTAACAAAGAATCAGAAAAACGAAGTTATGTGCTGATGCACAAGTGGCGTGCAGAGGCACGCGGGATGCGGCTATCGCCACCCCTCGTCGAAGCAATTGATCCTGTCTCTGTCTACTTGGCTGTCCATCGCGGCGAAGACTAGCAGGCTGTTGCCAAAGTATCAAAAGCCCGCAGCTTTTGTCTGCATGCTCTCAAGGCAAAGTCACCAGCTGTCTTCACCCCGCGCGCTTGGCACTGTCCGTTGAGGGCAGGTTCACCTGTGGCCAGACGACGATATCTTCATCATTGGCGGGCAGTTTGCTGATCTGGCGTCTTTTCAACCCCATGAATACGGCAGGCACCATGTACAGGGCAATGACCGCTGAGCCGCCGACACCGCCTGCGATGGCTGTTGCCAGCGGTGGCCAGAAGGTGCCGCCATCCAGTATCAGCGGTACAAAACCGCCAATCGTGGTCGCTGTTGTGGAAACGATATGGCGCGTGGCGTCGACCACAACATCTGCGGTGCCCTCGATATCTCCCGCCAGGGCGACAGGGCTGGCCTTCAATGCAGACAACACAATAATGGCGCCGTTAATGGCCAGGCCCATCATGCCCAGAGCACCGATCAATGCCATATAACCAAAGGGATAGCTGAATAAACGCACCCCGAATAGAGCCAGGCCAAAACTCAAAATGGCGACGCTGCCGATCAGCGCCGCGTACCTGAAGGAATTGAGAGACAGTATCACTACCGCGGCCATGGCCATGGCAAAGAACAAAAACACCGACATGATGTTGCCGATCGATTCGGCACTGTTTTCTGCCTCGCCGCCGATCTGCAGGCGATAGCCTGCGGGTAGCTCAAACCCCTGGGCGTCGATTTTTTCACGGAACTCTGCCAGCACCCCGGCGGGTAAGGTGAAGGGGACCAGATAAGCCTGCACGGTGGAAATACGCTCACCCTGACGGCGATCAATGGCCGATGCAGTGGGTATCATTTCCCAGCGGCCCAGTTCATCCAGCGGTACGCCGCGCCCACCGGTTGTGAGCATGGGCAGCGTTGCCAGGTCGGAAATTTCATTTCGATACTGGTCCGCTACGCGGACGCGGACAGGAATCTCCGCGGTACCCTCCTGCACGGTCCCCGCCAGGTCACCCATCAGAGCAGAGTTGAGTCGCTGCGATAACTCTCCTGTCGACATGCCGGCTATCGCCGTAGCATTTTCGTTGGGTATGAACGAAAGTTTAGGTTCAGACGTCGACAAAGTCGCACGGGTATAGGTGACTTGATCAACTTCCGCAAGAATTCGTCGCAGATGCTCAGCGTTTTCGCGTAATACGTTCAATTCCGGACCGACAATACGTACTTCGATCGGGGCATCACTGGGTGGTCCCTGCTCGAACGGAATCGCCAGCACCTCAGCTTGCGGCAATGCCACTGATAAAGCTTGTTGGATTTCGGGTAGAATGTCATGGGTTGCTTGAGCTGACCTTGTGTTCACCCAGGCGGAAGCGTAGCTGACCACTCGTTCGTTCAGCGAAACGACATTATAGAAAACCCGTGGCGCACCCTGGCCTATGCTCCAGAAGCTGTCGGTGACTTCTGGGTTGGCGCGCAGAATATCATCTGCAATGGCAACAGCTTCGCGGGTTTCCCAGATGGAGGCCTGGGCTGGTAGTGACAGTTGCACCTGAAACTGGTTACGGTCAACAGGGGGAAAGAACTGGTTGGTTAAGGTAGGCGCTAACGCGAAACCAATGACCGGTAAAACGCAGGCGACACCAATGCCCAGCGACGGTTTTTTCAATACAGCGACGATAGTGCGTCGATAACCTGCAGTCATGGATTTGTTGCTGAAGCCTGATTGCCACCAACGATGGCCTTCATGACTGGGCCACCTGTTTTCCAGGAATCCGGCAACTGTCGGCACGATTGTCATCGCCAGGATAAATGAGCTGGTAACAGACAGCGCCACGGTTACCCCGATGGTGCCGGTAAAATCGCCAACACCACCGGGTGCCAGGGCGATTGGCATAAACGCAAACACGGTAGTTGCCGTGGAAGCACCCAGAGGGATCAACAGGTGCTTAATGGACTTATTGATAGCCTCGGGGATATCTTCGCCATGTCTGCGGCGCAATTTGTAGTCTTCAACCACAACAATCGCATTATCAATCAGCAGTCCTAACGATATGATCAGGCCGGTCACGGACATCTGATGCATAGGGATGTCCATCACCTGCATGCCCAGCAGCACCATGCCGCCGGAAAGTGGAAGCGCAATACCCACGGTAAATGCAGAGCGCACACCCATGAACCACACCAGAACCACCATGACAATCACCAGCGCAAACAACAGGTTGGTACCTAACGACTGCATACGCTCGCCGGTGTACTGATTCTGGCTGTAAACAATATCTAAACCAATTTCATCGGGCAGTGACGCCTCAAATCTATTGACAACTTCCAGGGCACTTTCAGTCCAGGTTTCAACCTGCAACCCGCCCTGCATCTTGGCGTTCACCAGCACAACCTGTTCATCCCCGTTGAAAGCCAGAGAGTTGGGTGGGTTGACCTGAGACTTCTGTATTTTTGCCACATCTGAAACACGCAGCACGTTGCCGCCAGAGGTGATGGCCAACGGGATACGAGCAATCCGTTCCGGAGAGGAGAGCTCCGCTTCGACCTCAACTAACATATCTGTTGTGCTGGATCTCAGGCGACCGGAAGGTAGTTTGGTATCCGCCGAACGGATACTGGCAGCCACCTGCGCGGCGGATACACTGGCGCTGGCCAGTTTATAAGGATCGACAGAAACCAGCAGTTCTTCTTCAGCATCGCCCCAGGATTCGGCAATTTCGGTGCCGGGCATATTTGCCAGCTTCAGCCGCAGGGATTCAGCCAGGCGAGACAGTATCCCCTCCTGCACAGGCGAGTCCTGCAGCCAGCGCAGGGAGATAATCAGAGTTGATGCCAACGGTTTGTTGATCACCAGCTCCGGTTCGCTGCTGCCATTGGGTAGGGTGGCGCCAACTTCGCCTAACTTGTCACGCACCTCGGACCAGATGGCATCCACCTGATGCGCTTCAATGCTGTCATATAACTCCACGCTGACTACCGAAAGGCCAGCCTTTGAGGTGGAAGATATTTCTTTGATTTCCGGTACTTCCCGCAACGCGGTTTCAATCGGTTCGCTGACCAGAGACTCCATGCGTTGAGCTGTTGCGCCGGCCAGGAAGGTATTCACCCTGGACCAGCGCTCAGTCATGGTCGGGTCTTCCTGGCGTGCCAGGCTGTTGTAAGCCATGCCGCCCATGACAACGATGAACAGTATCAGCAGCGCTGCCAGACGCGGGTTGGCGTAAAATGCGTTAGCCCGCATAGCTCACCTGCGTGGCTGGAACCGGATTAACAACCTGCCCGGGTACAATGCGCTGCACGCCGGTAGCCACAACGCGGTCATCAGTGCGCAGGGTGCCACGAACAAAAACTCGATCCGCCTCGCTGTGCACGATCTCAATTAACCGGCGTTCTACGGTCTGTTCTGAGTTGACCACATAGACACCCCACAAACCCCGGTCCGCTTCTGTCAGGGCGCTCAGCGGCAGCCAGAACCCAGGATCGTTAACCGCTTCATTGATGGCCACCTCTACCGTAGAGCCAAGCGGGATGTCGTTGCCGGTAAGATCAAATATGGCGGTCAGAGTGCGCGTCGCTGGGTCGACTTCTGGAAGCACAGCATTGAGCGTTGCGGCATAAGACTGTTCCTGCCAGTTCACCTGATAGGTTTGTCCTGGCATCAGGCGCTTGGCGATATCTGCTGGAATGCCAACATGGGCTTCACGATGCGCATCTTCCACCAGACGCAGAGCGGCTTCGCCGGAGCGAACCTGTGTGCCTTCATCAACGTATCGTGCCTGGATCGTACCTGGAAAAGGTGCTCGGATGACGGCTTCGCGCAGGTCAACTTCGATGCTTTTCTGTGCCGCCAGCGCGCGTTCCAGATTGGCTCGGGCAACGTTACGCTGCGCCTGCTTGGCGCGCAGCGCCAGACGTGTTTCATCATAAACCTGAATCGAGGCATGACCTTGTTTACGGAGCGTTCGGAAACGCTGTTCAGTATTGGTGGCCAGCTCTGTCTCAGCAACCAAGGCCTCGAGATTTGCTCGCGCCAGAGAAACTTCTGCAGCTGCCTGGGTCAGTTGCGCACTGATAGACGCGGTGTCGAGTTTGGCAAGGGTATCGCCTTTAACCACAACGTCACCCAGGTCAACCTGCATCAGCGCGATCTCTCCACCCCGCTTGAATCCCAGTTCAGCGGCTCTAGCGGCGGCTGTGCGCCCCGCGTACACGCGATTTGATTGATAACTCTGCTCAGCGACAACGTTGAAAACGCTTACATTCACCTCGGCATAGGCTGAGCTTGAGAACAGTAACAAACAGACCTCAAAGAGTGTGGCCAACACGGCAATGGTGCAGACCCGGCGCCAGTTCGTTGGGAAATTCCGTCGAATCATTCGTGCGTGCACGCTTGTACTCCAAATCCGATGTTTACATCGCTAACATTGTTTGCAATGCTAACTTTTATGTAAGCAATGTCAACATAGTTTTGGTGAATCTTGTGTGAAAACGCTGCAATAGAGCGTGCAGAACTGCACCGTTCAGCGAATAATCACAGAAGGGATGGACAAAGAGCGAGATGTGCACAAAAAGAAGGCCAGTAAACTGCCATGAGTAGTGACACTGAGATTGAATCCAGGGGCGGTTATCACCACGGTGAATTGCCTGCGACCTTAATGGCGCTGGCCATGCAGCATATTGAGACGGGTGGAACGGAGAAACTCAGTCTGCGTGCTCTGGCGCGTGAAGCCGGGGTGTCGCCCACTGCGCCCTATCGTCACTTTCCAACCAAACAGTGTCTGCTTGCCGCTCTTGCGACCCAGGGTTTTGAGCAGTTGCACGAGCGGACGTTGAAAGCCGTTCAGTCAGGTGGCTCAACAGATGAGCGTTTTATCACGCTCGGTGAGACTTATATTGGTTTTGCGCTGGAAAACCCGACAGCTTACCGACTCATGTTTGGTTCAGTGCTCGGCGATTTCTCTGAATACGAAATGTTGAGGGTGGCTTCAGAGCGTTCTTACCAGCCGGTGCAGGCACTGTTGCAGGCGTTGATCGACGAAAAAAATATCGCCCAGGATGTGTCGCTGTTAGGTGGCGTGGTCTGGTCGGGCGTGCATGGTATGGCTTCTTTGCTGATCAACGATATGGATAAGGGGAAAAGCCGCCCTGTTACCAGTCCTCGCGAGTCAGTGCATGCCCTGCGCAGCAATCTGCGAGCCTCGATAAAACTCATGTTTGCCAACCTGGTTGGCGGCAACACCAGCGACCTTTAACCTAACAGTTCCAGAAAGCTGTCAATAACACCGCTGGCACCCAGCGTGGTGACGTCAGCGCCGTGGTTGTAGCCATCGCGCACACACACCACGTCTATGCCGGCTGCGAGGGCGGCGTTGACGTCTGTGTCAGAGTCTCCAACAAACAGAGTTTGTTGGGGCGTCATTTCAAAAGCCTCTAAACACAGCAGAACAGGTGCGGGGTCGGGTTTAGGTGTGTGCGCCGTATCCCCACTGACAATCAGATCAAAATAGTCTGCCAGTTGAATATCTTTCAGCAGAGGCTCACTCAGTTCGGCCAGTTTGTTGGTGACCACTGCAAGTTTGGCGCCGTTGGTTTTAAGTTGTGCCAGGGTTTGCTCAACGCCGGGATAGATCCTGCTATGTATTGCCAGGTTGTTGCGGTAGTGGGACAGGAAGTCTTCCAGCAATGGCTCTATATCGCGTTCAGGTTGCGCCAGATAGGCTAGCGCCTGGTTAATCAACATGCGTGAGCCATGGCCAACCCAGTGCCGGGTCAGGCCGATATCCACACCTGCAAGCCCCGCTTTGTTAAGACTGACGTTGAGGGCTGCATTGATGTCCGGGGCGGTGTCCACAAGGGTGCCGTCCAGATCAAAGAGATAACTGTCGTAACCTGACCAGGCGCTCAAACTGACTGCTCTTATGCCTGGGTGGCCAGAGCGATCTGTTGGCGCATCTCAGAAATAGTCGCTGCATAGTCGGGGCTTGCAAAGATGGCGGTCCCTGCAACAAATGTATCTGCGCCAGCAGCGGCAGCGGCGCCAATGTTGCTGGGTTTAATGCCGCCATCAATCTGCAGGCGAATCTCATGATCCGCTTTGTCGATAATACTTTTTACCCGTGCCAGCTTGGTCAAAGAAGAGGGGATAAAACTTTGCCCGCCAAAGCCTGGATTTACCGACATGATCAGCACCAGATCTATACAGTCGAGCACTTCTTCAAGCACTTCCAGCGGCGTGGCAGGATTCAGAACCAGACCAGCTTTGGCATTTCCTGCGCGGATCATTGCCAGGGTACGGTGCAGATGTTCCGTGGCCTCGGGGTGCACAGAGATATAGGCGGGTTGTGAGGTCAGAAACTCTTCAACAAGACGGTCGACGGGTTTCACCATCAGATGTACATCCACCGGATCATCTATGCCCGCTTTGCGCAATGATTGCAGGACAAGAGGCCCTACGCTCAGGTTGGGTACATAGTGGTTGTCCATCACATCGAAGTGAATCATGTCCGCGCCAGAGCTGAGGACGTTGCTGACTTCTTCACCCAGGCGGGAGAAGTCGGCGGCTAAAATCGAGGGGGCAATTATTGGTTCCATAGACTGCACATTCTAAACGGCTTCCTATACTTAGCCTATGAAGAAATTGAATTTATCCCTTTTGACTTTGTACCTTGCGGCTGTTTCGGTTGCGGTTCCAGTTCTGTCTGAAGAGGCGCCACCCGAAACAGAAGTAACCCAGCGCAATGGCTCGCTCACAACCCTGGCGCAACGCGGAGAGTCGCTGCGAAGTGTTGAAGAGTTGCTCTGGTTTGATTTTGCAGGTCAGCAACGCTGGCTGGCAAAACGCCCACCCAGTGGGCCGCGTAAGGGTAGTGTGGTTCTGTTTGCGGGCGAACAGGCCGGACCGAACGGTCTGCATCACCTGGCGCAGCTGCGCACAGGGTTGCCGCGACACGGCTGGGAGACTTATTTCTTCAACCTGGAGGATGCGGCAGATCCCACCGGGCAGGCACTTGCGGCACTGGGTCAGCTATCCGAGTCAGGCGCCCTTGTGCTGGTATGCGAAGGTCTGACCTGTGAAGCACTGCGTCATCTGCAGGCAGATTCGGTAGGCGCCTGGGTCCTCTTAAATCTGCCTTTAGCGGAAACCAGCCGGATTACTGTTGAGTATCGAAACAGCTGGCAGCCTGCTGCAAAACCCACACTGATTCTGCAGGAGTTCCCCCAGGGCTGGCCGCGCGAATTAGCCTTGTTGGGTGGATATGAGCTGCATCTACTGCCAGCGGCGACGGGGCCAAGTCTTGATGCAACTGTGCAACGAAAGATCCGCGGGTGGTTTAAACGCAAGTTGGGTGGCGTTTAAGCACAGTGCGTTTCGATCAGCTCCAGCGCATTGCGCAAGGCCACCATTTTATCCTGCGCTGCCTGTTTATCAGCCGTGCTGGCGTTAGCCGCTAATTTGTCTGGATGGCTGCGGCTGACCTGCTGACGATAGGCATGTTTAACCTGGTCAAAGGACGCTGTCTTATCAATCTGCAGCAATGCGAAGGCGGCCTGTAGCGCTGGATCGGTTGCGTGCTTCTGATCTCCATCTGTAGATGGATTATCCGGTTTTGAGGTCTGGTTCTGGTGGCGGCTGGCGATATCGCCATACTCCCGTGCGACGCGGTTGGGTGCAAAACCGAGATAGCCGCCCAGCAGTTTCAACTGGGACAGAGCCGCATCTGAAGGTTCGATGGCGACCAGGGAACAGAAACAGCGCAACATGCTCAGGCGTGATGCGGAGCCCTGTTCGGTGGGTTGAAGGCACTCGCGGGAGAGCGCCTGGAGCGGAAAATTTGTGTTTTTGCCATCACTGAACCAGGCTTTCGCCTGCTGCCGCACCGCGTTTGTCAGGCTCATCTGATTCATCACCCGCTCGGTATACGCGATATGTTCGGGTTGCACGCGGCCGCCCGCTTTAGCGATGCGGCCAAGGCCCGCAAACAGATACTCCAGGTGCGGTGATCTGTTGATCTGGTGGCGTTGGCCAATTCGGGTGAGTGTGGCCTGGTCATCATCGTGATGCAGGTGTGCCCAGTGGTCGTAGAGGTGACCCAGGGCGATGCCGCAAATGATTGCAACAGACAACCACAGCGGGTCAGCAGGCGCCCATATGACCGCGCAGGTTGCGCCTACGGCTTTGCCAAACCATTGATTAAATAACAGATGTGATTGCATAACCTGTTAAGCATAGGTCATACCGCAAGAGCTGCTTGAAAAATGCCTCACTTGAGTCTGAGTTTGTCTCTCAGCTGGTGGTATTCGTCCAGCGTACCGATGTCATGCCAGAGCCCTCGATGCACCTGGGCAGTAAGGTTGCCGGACTCGATCAGGGCAAATAACGTATCGCGAAAAGAGAAATGCCGGGTCGCCTGGCCTTCGAACAGCTGCGGACTGATAACCGCAATGCCACAGTAGACGTAGTCGCCGCCGCGGCCCGTCACCTGGCCGTGTTGGTAAGTGAAGTCGCCCTGTGGGCGATTGGCGGGTTTATGTGTGAGGACGATGTGGGCAGGTCGATTTTCCGGCAGAGCGAGTGGCAGCTGGCGGAAGTCAAAATCCGTCCAGATATCGCCATTGAGTAACCAGAACGGTGCTTCGCCAAGCAGCGGCAACGCATTGACAATGCCGCCGCCCGTTTCCAGCAACTCCGACTCATGGCTGTAGCGGATTTCCACGCCAAATCGGTGACCGTCTCCCAGAGTATGGCTTATCTGTTCGCCCAGGTGATGCAGATTGATAACAATCTGCTGCACGCCCGCGGCGGCGAGCGCTTCAATCTGCCAGACGATGAGCGGTTTACCTGCAAGTGCCAGCAGGGGTTTTGGGGTGGTATCCGTGAGCGGAGCCAGGCGTGTGCCTTTACCCGCGGCGAGAATCATCGCTTTCATTGAGTCACTGTGTTCCAGGCTAGGGTTTGAGGGCTAGGGCCGGATGGTTTTGAGCCCAGGCGTGCACCTGTTTCAACTGCGTGTTGAGATTCTCAAGGTCGCGGTACTGGGCAGTGAGATCAAGCAGACGTAGAAGCAGCGGCCTGATTTCCGGCAGATGGCTCGATTTGTTGTCGCGCAGGTGCAGGCGTGCAAATATACCAATTGCCTTGAGCTGGCGCTGAACAGCCATGAAATCAAACCACCGTTTCACTTGTGCGTACGGCAGCGTTTCAAGCGCAGGGGTCAAGCGGACGTAAAAGTGCAGCCATTGGTCTATTTCTGCCTCGTCGAAGGTGTGGTAGCAGTCTCTTAACAGCGATGCGATGTCGTAGAGCGCAGGTCCCTGTAATGCGTCCTGAAAATCGACGATTCCTAAAAGATTATTCTGGTATAGCAGATTGCGGCAGTGGTAGTCGCGATGCACACAACTCTTAGGCTGTTGTTCAGCGCTCTCTACCAGCTGTACGCAGGTTTTTTGGAAGGCGGCGCTGTCGAGCTGCTGCTGTAAAAACTTCTGCACAAACCATTCTTCAAACAGCTCAAGTTCAGTCGCCAGGCGCTCTGCGGTATACGCTGGTATTGCCGGGTCCTGTACCGCTGACAGGAGCACGAGAGCCTCGATTGCAGCGGTCAGCGACTGCTCCTGCGCGGCAGTACCGTACACCTCCTGCAGATGTTGCGAGCCCAGGTCCTGCATCAGGAAAAAGCCCTTGTTGAGGTTGCTGCTGATGACCTTGGGCACCGGTAACCCATGGTTGCCGAATACAGTGGCCAGACGAAGAAACTGATCGTTGTTCTCCAACGCGGGTGGGCTGAGCATCAGCACCAGGGTTTGTGGCAGCTCTGCTGACTTCAGCCGGTAAAAACTGCGGTGACTGGCTTCTACACGCAGGGCGTCGAACTGCAAAGAATGCGCAGGGGTAAGATTCAGTGCTGTTCTGCACCAGGTTTCGGCACTTTTGGATATCAGGTTTTCTTCCACCTGCGCATTATAACCCGGCGAGCAATTCATTATGATGCGCGCATGGAAATTAGCCGTCACCGTAAACACGTTGCAAACCTGCTCAAGTTGTTGGCTCTGTGTTTTACCGCGCAGATCTGGGCCGCCTCAGGTGCAGAACACCTGTGTGTGCCTGATGCGAGCGGTGAGGGATGGGATTGTGACCCGTACAGTGATGAAGTGCCGCCCTTTACCTGGAACCAGGTTGCCCCTGTGCCGTTGCCTGAAAGGCCAGCACCTGCGACAAATCCTGTTTCTGTAGATCCGATTGTACCGGAAGCTTTTGCTGAGCCCGTTGCGGCCGACACGGACCCTGTGACTGGATTGAGTAATCGTCCCGAAGACTGGTACATCCCCAGTGAGCCGCGACCAACAGACCCGGAACATCGTCTGTCTGATGACCTGGCAGCAACACGATATGTGCACCGGGACAGCGGCGGGATCTGTCCTGGTGGCTATCAACAGCGCACCTTCCCGTTGCCTCTAAATGCGGACGATGAGGCGCAGCCCATCGTCATTCTGGCCGATGGGCTCTCCAGCGTTGTTGGAGAAAGTGCGAGCATGAAAGGGAACGTGACCATCGAGCAGGGCAACCGGCTGCTCCGCTCGCCCGTTGCGGAGCTCGACTATCCTTCGCAGATTGTAGAGTTTCCGCAGGGTCTGACACTCGACCAGCCTGGGGTGATTATGCAAGGCAACCAGGCGACAGTGCATCTGGATACCAAGCAGGCGGATTTAAGCGGGACGCAGTTCATCCTCATGGATGCCAATCTGCGGGGCCAGGCGTCAAACCTTAAGCAGAGCGACACCGGCGATCTGACCCTGCAGGGCAATCAGTTTACGCGCTGTGAACCGGGCAACAATGGCTGGACGCTGCAGACAAAAGAATTGGTGATTGAGAAAGATGCGGTGTTCGGCACTGCCAAACATGCCGTGTTGAAACTCAAATCAGTGCCGGTCTTTTACACGCCGCGACTGCAGTTTCCGGTTTCAGATCAGCGCCTGTCCGGGTTTCTTTTTCCGAATCTGGGCTACTCCGATGAAGATGGGGTCGATGTTTCCATCCCCTACTATTTCAACCTGGCCCCCAACTACGACGCTACGCTTATTCCCCGCTACATCAGTGAGCGCGGTGCGGGCGCTGAACTGGAACTGCGCCATATGTCCGGATGGCAGAACACAACCCTCAGCGGTGGCTTCCTGCCCAGTGACAAACTCTACAACGGGGACTTGAACCGTGATGATTTTGACGAGGCTGGCGGCACCGCAGCGTTTGGACCGTTTGATTCTGCTGACCGATGGCTGGGCGCGATAGACCATCGGGGTAAGATAGGCGTATTCCGCACGCTCATAGACTACACCAGCGTCAGTGACCGTGATTATTTCCGCGATCTGGGCTCAGATCTTGGTGTTTCCAGCCGTCGTGAACTCGAGCGTAAAGGTCAGATACAGTACAACCAGGGTGGCCTGTTTATGCGCCTGTGGGCGCAACGATTTCAACGCCTTGACGATTCGGTGATTGACGATTACCAGCGTTTACCCGAGTTTGATGCCGTCTACTCCAAATCCATCGCAGGACCGTTTGAATTCAGTCTGGGGGCAAAGTGGTCAGATTTTGATCGCGATACTGATGGCCTCACGGGGATCAAGGCTTTCACCGGTCAGCGCACACACCTCGAGCCAAGGCTGCGTATGTCACTGCAACAGCCTTACGGCTTCCTCAATCTTACTGGTGGTTATCGCTACACCCGTTACGATCTTGAGCAATCCGACCTGACTGTTGGCGGCGTCCTGCTGGACGACAGTCCTGATCGGAATATTGGGGTCGCGTCGGTAGATGGCGGTTTGTTTTTTGAGCGCCCATTGAACTGGTTTGGTCAGAACTTGATCCAAACACTTGAGCCACGTCTGTTTTATTTGTGGCAGGAATTTGACGAGCAGGATGCGCTGCCCATCTTTGATGCGTCACGGCTGACGTTTGGGTACTCGCAGCTGTTTCGCGATAATCGATTCTCTGGCCTTGATCGGATCGGCGATGCGGATCAACTCTCTGCCGGCGTCACCACTCGATTTCTTGCAGCAGGTACCGGGCGTGAGTACTTTCGCTTCAGCGTGGGTGAGATCTTCTATTTTGATGATCGGGAAGTGACTCTCTCTGGTGCGCAAACGGAAGCTGATCTCGACAGTGCATCAGCTATCGCCGCCGAAATGGCAGCATCGGTCTATGGCCACTGGAAAGTCACCGGAAACCTGATTTGGGACCCAAATGAAAACCAGGTTGAAGAAGGTGGTGCAGGACTTTCCTATCAACGTGACGCCCGGCATATCTTTAATATGGGCTACCGTAACCGGTTCGATCAGAACATAGAGCAGACTGATCTTTCTTTGTTCTGGCCGGTGTCTCGGCAGTTCTCGGTGCTGGCACGATGGAACTATGATCTTGAGAGCGGTCGTACTATTGAAGCGTTTGGCGGTGTTGAATATGCCGATTGCTGCCTCAAGGTTCGCCTGCTGGCCCGTCGTTTTCTCGACAGCCCGAATGCACAGAATTTTGAGAACATAGAAGCGGACAATGGTGTGTTTCTACAAATTGTATTTAAAGGCCTTGCTGGGTTCGGTACTCAGGTAGAATCTGTTCTTGAGCAGGGTATACGCGGTTATCGCACTCCTGAAGCCAACGATTATTTTACGAACTGACAATTTATTAACTAAAGATCTATCAACTGAATATTTGCGTCCGGCAAACAGGAGATATGGAATCTCCCGTGATGGATCTACCCTTGGAGGTGTCTGCAAAAATGCATAAAGTTCTGACAACACTACTGGTTTGCGTGGTCGGCATCAGCCTGCTTTACGTGCCGGTAAACAGCCATGCTGTATACAGAGAAATTGAAGGCATTGTGGCCATTGTAGACGATGATGTAGTGCTCGCCTCTGAGCTGAAAAATCGTTACGACCAGGTCATCCGCCAGATGCAGACTCAGAATGTATCGTTGCCGCCGAATGAGATCCTCATCAGCCAGATCATGGAGCGACTGATTCTGGAAAGTATCCAGAAACAGGAAGCCGAGCGACGCGGTATCCGTATAGATGATGAAACCTTAACCAGAGCGGTCATGTCGTTTGCACAAGGTAACAACATGACCCTCGAACAGTTTCAGCAGGCACTGGCAGCTGACGGCGTCAGTTATCGCGAGTTTCGGGAAGAGATCCGTACGGAGATGGCCATCACCCGGCTGCAACGAAATCTGATCAACCGTAGAATTTCGATCACCGACCAGGAAGTTGAGGGCCTTCTCAACTCTCCATTTTATAAAGAAATGTTCTCAGATGAGTATCGCGTTGGCCATATATTACTGTCATTAGAAGAGCGAGCATCAGACGAGGTAGTGGAGGCTGCCATGGCTGAAGCCAACAATATAGTTAAGCAGCTTCGTGAAGGCGCTGACTTTGCGCAGACGGCGATTGCAAAGTCGTCCAGCAGTCGAGCCCTTGAAGGTGGAGACCTGGGTTGGCGTAAGGCGGGTGAGCTGCCCAGTCTGTTTGCTGAGCAGGTGCTTGAGCTGGAAGTGGACGGCATTGCAGAGCCAATTAAAACCTCGGGCGCGATCCACATCATCAAGCTCCTGGAGCGGCGCGGTGCAGGTGTGCAGAAAGTTGTTGAGACGAACGTGCGGCATATTCTGGTGCAGCCTTCGGAGATACGTTCCCCTGAAGAAACGGCAGCGTTGATTCAGGATATTAAACGTCAGTTGGACGAAGGTGCTGATTTTGCGGAGCTCGCAAAAGAACATTCTCAGGATCCGGCCAGTGCGTTGAATGGCGGCGACCTGGGCTGGGCCACACCTGATCAGTTTGTTGGCCAGTTTGGTGAAATTATGGAGCGCACTGCAAAAGAAGGTGTCAGCGAACCTTTTCTGACTCAATTCGGCTGGCATGTTCTGCAGGTGCTTGATCGCCGCGAAGAAGACATGAGCGACGAGGCGCGGGAAAATATGGCTGTCGAAATTCTGCACAAACGACGCTTCGAAGAGGAGCAGCAGGAATGGCTAAAAGAAATTCGTGATGAAGCCTTTGTCGAAGTGCGGCTTTAGTGCTTTGCGTGTGAGGATATGTTAGCAATCACGCCAGGAGAACCTGCGGGCATCGGTCCGGACCTGGTTATCCGGCTGGCACAGCATGAACGGCGGCAGGGCTGGGTAGTGCTCGCAGATGCGCGGATGCTGGCGGAGCGAGCCCGGTTGCTGAATATTCCCCTGACAATAAATGACAACCATGCGCAACCCAGTTGCGCCCCGGCTCACCTAACCGTATGCCATATACCCCTTGCAAATCCCATCACACCAGGTCAGCTGGATTGTGGCAATGTGCCGGGTGTGCTGGCCGCTCTGGATGCCGCCATACAAGGTTGTCTGGAAGGTACCTTTAAGGGTCTGGTCACCGGTCCCATGCAGAAGTCTGTAGTCAATGACGCCGGTATCGCCTTCAGTGGGCATACCGAATACCTGGCTGATGCTGCAGGTGTTGATGATGTAGTTATGCTGCTGGTGGCAGGTGAGCTGCGAGTTGCATTGGCAACTACTCATATCCCCCTCAGTCAGGTGTCAGAATCGCTTACGCAGGAACTGCTTGAGCGTCGTTTAAACATCCTCCATGCAGGGCTGAAGAATTTTTTTGGTTTGCAGGATCCGCATATTCTGGTTGCCGGTCTGAATCCGCATGCCGGAGAAAGTGGTCATCTGGGTCGTGAAGACATAGACACGATTGCGCCCGTACTGGAGCGTCTGCGAGCAGAGGGCCTCAGGCTGAGTGGTCCGCTCCCCGCAGACACCTTGTTTACACCTCGACATCTTGAAGGTGCGGATGCGGTTCTGGCTATGTTTCATGACCAGGGTCTACCCGTGCTCAAATATGCTGGTTTTGGAGAGGCAGTGAACGTCACTCTGGG
>Ga0180435_10001230_pt1 | contig 26905 bp, 22 predicted proteins | sample SS_ome_3_FD_132467 | JGI IMG/M metagenome (GOLD analysis project Ga0180435, IMG submission 132467) | Hypersaline lake sediment archaeal communities from the Salton Sea, California, USA - SS_3_S_1 metaG | ecosystem: Environmental > Aquatic > Non-marine Saline and Alkaline > Hypersaline >... | reverse complement strand
TATGTTTATATGAAAAAATATATTTTTCCGAATAATAATAGAGGAATATGTTTTGCTTATTTTTATCATTCATGGTATAAGTAATTATTAGCGTTATATGGTATAAGACCAGATAATAAACTGAGTTGTTTTCGATTACAGGAGAGGAAGAAAACATTATGAAACATGCGAATCTTATCGGAATTATGGGAATTTTTGTTTTTGTGGCTTTGGTGTCCAGTCCCCTGACGGCAGGATTAATACAGCCTTTAGGGAATTCAGGATGGAGTTATGAGGTGTCAGAAGCTTATCAGGGCAATGTCAGTATTGCGATGGACCCTGGCAGCAATGGCGATTACCTGATTATCGAACTCCGTAAGGAATTTACTTCCCCCGTTTTTAAGCTGGGTACCCAGGGCGAATCGATCTGGGTTGATTTTGTTAAGACAGGTCAAAATGCTACCAAGAACATCATTATATTCGATGAAAGAATAATTAACAGAACAGGAGTAGTCTGGAAGGATTTTCATATCGGCTTGGTTCAGAATTCAGTACCTTTGAATCGTGAGGGAGCATATGTCGGCTTTAATGACAATGTCGGCTTTGAAAAAGTTGATGGTTTGAATCCCTTTACAATGGAGTACTCTTCTTTTGACGGCGTAAACGGCGCCCCGACATGGATGAATTTTACTGATGGCGAAGTTCCCGCTGGCGGTGCGGAGTTGCTTCTTGGTGTTAATGGTTCAGCTAATAACTACGCCCAGATTATGGTAGATACAGACAAAATGCTCACAGGAGAAATCTTTTCTCTGAAAGAATATCCCACAATACCGGAACCAGCGACGATCGGATTACTATCTATTGGCGCATTAGCTCTTATCAAACGTAGAAAGAAACAGTTGCAGTAAGAATGAGACTTGGTTCTCTATAACCGGGGCCGGGGGCTCATCCGATTGGATTTGGTGGGCCATGCAGGGGAGGGGCCTAGTACTGCGTACGGCTGCATTTTCGGGTTCTGTGTATTTCCTAAGTAGCGTTGGTGGCGAGCTTTGCTCGCCTGTAGTACCCGGCTTTTTACGCTGGACAGAGCACTAGAGTATTTACGCTAAACAGAGCACTAACCTGGCTAATTCACAGTTTTCGGTTATGAGGGGTTCTTTTGTTCCGTTTCTTCGTTCCCGGTTCTATCTGGCCGCGGAAATTAAGAGCGGATAGATAATAGGATTATTCAACAGTGGTTATATTACAACTGTTGACTATTCATCTTGCCCCCGAAAGCTGTTGGGAAGGTTCCGGTCATTCGCCTTTCATCAGATCAACGACTTCCTGGGCATTGTCGGCTTTGGCCAAAGCCCGGCAAAATGCTTTTGACTGGGCCAATTTCGCTATTTCCGCCAGGGCCTGCACATGCGGGCCGGACATGTCCGGGGGAGCCACCAAGAGGAAAAATAGTTTGGCCGGTTCCCCGTCGAGGCAGTCGAAATCGATACCCTGCGGGGCAATGCCCAGAGCCAGTTTCAAGCTGGTTACCGCGACAGTTTTGGCATGGGGCACGGCGATGCCGTCCTGCAGGCCGGTGCTTTGTTTATATTCACGTTCCTGCACAGTATTCAATACGCCGTCGATATCTTCAATTTCGTCGGCATCTTTCAATATCTGGACCAGTTCCCTGAGAACCGCAGGTTTATTTGTCGATACCAAAGGAATTTTCACAATATTTTTATTAATCAAGTCAATCAAAGCCATAACTTATATCTCCAGATTCGTTCACGACAAACTATATTATACCAGAGAGTCATAAATGTTCCAAACTCTATCCTCGTCCTTGACAATCAGGACCGAACAAGGTGCCGTTCGCAAGGCTCGTTCCGCTTCGTCATAAAACTCGTCTCGCCGACTCCTGATTCGAGAAAGTTCTCCTAAGACCAGCAGGTCGATATTTTCCTCTTTGACAGCGTTGACAATTTCCTGGTGGATAGTTCCTTTGCTGCGTTTTTTAGCAATTGGCAATCCTTTTTGGCGGGCCAGATCATCGATATAATTAAGATAGCGTTCCGCGTCCGCTTCCATATCATGTTCATAATCAACCTGTTCGTCCTGGAGAAATATTTTTGCTTTTAAAAGGTCTTCCACTGCCTTGGTGTTAATCACATAGTGGGCGAACATTTCCGCGTCGGTGGAGCAAGCCAGGCATATGGCATACTGAGCGGCGGTAACTGATTGTTCCGTTCCGTCAACGTAAACCATTATTTTTTTTATGAGATTACTCATCGTAGTTCTCCATTTTTTTCTTTTCAAGGTTTTCCTTGACCATTTTCATGAGAACGAACATATCCCGTTCATTTTCCTCGAGTTTGCTTTGGATATGAAAAACGGTTTCTTCCAAATCGGGGATGGCTATTTTTTCGAGGGCATTGACTTTTCGAATCGTTTTTTTGACCTCATGGGCTAATCGCAGTACGGATATTTTCAGTTCGGAGAGTTTCCCGAGCAATTTCAGGGTTTCCTTGAAGAATTGTAAGGAACTGTCAATCCAGAAACTGGTTCCCTCAGGGCTATAGTAAGGTGCGAATTCCCGGAACTCAGTTTCAATGACCGGAAGGGTGATTCCCATTACCCTGCGCGACCGAACAGTAACGTCGGTGGTGATGTGAACCGCACTGGTCAGATATTGTACTTTGAGCTTGCCCATATCCATAAAAGCTTCTTCAAGTGTTTTATACGCGTTTGCCAGGGCGTTTTCAACCCGGTTCTGATAATCAGCGGTCTGGTCGATGAGAGACAAAAGCTCGATAATCAAGATGTTCCTTTTCTGGTCCAGCAGCTCATGACCCTGTTGAGCGAATTTCAGATCATTTTTAAGCTTGATCAGGTTTGTCTTTGTCGGGGCATAGTTAAGTTGTGCCATAATATTCGCCTGCTAACTGCCGTAGTATTTCTCAATTTCTTCTTCAGTAATCCGATGCAGTTCATCAACCGGGAGAGCCCGTAAAACCTCCCAGCCGAGGTCCAGGGTTGTTTCAATGCTTCTGTCCTCGTCGAGACGCTGAGAAACAAATTTTTGCTCGAAATCCCGGCCAAACTCGAGATAATTTCTATCCAGGGGAGTTAATTCCTCTTCTCCAATCACGGAGGCCAGGTTGCGTACATCCTTTACGTAGCTGTAAGCGGAGAAAAGCTGACTGGCAAGATGGGGGTGGTCTTCTCGGGTCATACCTTCCCCGATGCCGTCCTTCATGAGACGGGAAAGTGAAGGCAGCCCAGCCACAGGGGGGTAAATTCCTCTGCCGTCCATTTCTCTTTCGAAAACGATCTGTCCTTCCGTAATATAGCCGGAAAGATCGGGGATAGGATGAGATATATCGTCATTGGGCATAGTCAGGATGGGCAGCAGGGTAATTGAGCCATTGCGATTTTTAATCATGCCGGAACGTTCATAGATTTCAGCCAAGTCTGAATACAGATAACCGGGGTATCCTTTGCGGGAAGGTATTTCGCCGCGAATGGTGGATATTTCCCGCAATGACTCGCAGTAATTTGTCATGTCGGTCATAATAACCAGGACATGCATATCTTCATTAAAGGCCAAATGTTCAGCCAGTGTCAGTGCGGTGCGCGGTGTAATCAGTCGTTCGATAGAGGGATCGTCAGCCAGGGAAAGAAAAAGGGCAACGTTACCCAGCACGCCGCTTTCCTCGAAAGAGCGGATGAAAAACCGAGCTACGTCATGCTTAACTCCCATAGCGCAAAAGACAACGGCAAATTCGATATCGGTTCCGCGTATTTTCGCCTGCCGGGCAATCTGGGCGGCGAGTTCGTTATGGGCAAGGCCGTTACCGGAAAAAATAGGCAGCTTTTGCCCTCTAATCAGCGTATTCATACCGTCAATGACGGAAATCCCGGTTTGAATAAAGTCGCGGGGATACTGCCGAGCGGTGGGATTAATTGCCAGCCCATTTACGTCCAGCATAATATCACTGCAGGGAGGTGGTCCGCCGTCAATGGGATGTCCTAAGCCATTAAATACCCGTCCGAGCATTTCTCTGGAAACGCCCAGAGTGAGTGGTTCACCGACAAACCGTAAGCGCGTGCCGGGAAGATTCAGTCCTGCGGTGCCCTCGAACACCTGCACCAGCACGGCATGGGTAGAAGATTCCAAGACGATGCCCAAGCGGACATTACCGTTTCTGTCAATACATTCAATCAGTTCTTTATATCCAATGGGATGTGTTTTTCCGGCGAAGATAAGAGGTCCGTCGATTTTGTCGACACCGATATACTCTCGGCCGGATAAAAGTCGCCGGTTGTTTGTCTTAGGCATGTAAGGCCTCCATTTGGTCCATAGAACGTTCCAGTCGCGCTTCGATTTTATCGAGGCCGGCAAGCTGTTCATTTGGTATCGAAAATTTCATTTTTACGATATCCTGATAGACTTTCATTTTTCTCAATTTTACCAGGGTAGCGCCATTTTTAATAGCTTCGTAACCGCGTTGCCAGTAGGTGACGATTATTTGCAGCATTTTCGCCTGTTTTTCGACAGTAGAATACATATCGATTTTATCGTAGGCATTCTGTTGAAGAAAGGCGTTTTTGAACAAAGTGCATATTTCCAATACGAATCGCTGGGTATCGGGCAGGGCGTCGGGGCCCACCAGTTTGACGACTTGCTGGAGACGGACTTCCCGAAAAAGTAAATCTATAATTTCTTTTCGGTTTGCCAACCATTGCACGCTGACATTTTGATCCCACCAGGCAGTGATATCGTTGAGATATTCGCTGTAACTGTTGATCCAGGAGATAGCGGGATAATGTCGGGCATTGGCAAGGTGTCGGTCCAGAGCCCAGAAACAACGGATAAATCGTTTGGTATGCTGGGTGACCGGTTCGGAAAAATCACCTCCGGGAGGAGAAACCGCACCAATGATCGTTACCGAACCGATATCGCTGCTTAGCGTTTGCATGCGGCCGGCCCTTTCGTAGAATTCGGCAATTTTGGTCGGCAGGTAAGCAGGAAAACCCTCTTCCGCCGGCATTTCCTCCATGCGTCCCGACAACTCCCGGAGAGCCTCGGCCCAGCGAGAAGTGGAATCCGCCATGACCGCCACATGATACCCCTGGTCTCGAAAATATTCAGCAATGGTGATTCCGGTATAAATACTCGCTTCCCGTGCCGACACCGGCATGTTCGAGGTGTTGGCAATCAGAATAGTACGTTCCATCAGCGATCGGCCGCTTCGAGGATCAATCAATTGGGGAAATTCCGTCAATACGTCGGTAATTTCGTTGCCTCGTTCACCACATCCGATATAGACAATCAAATCGGCATCACACCATTTGGCCACAGCCTGCTGGGTCATGGTTTTACCGGTCCCGAAACCACCGGGTATTGAGACCGTACCTCCTTTGGCTACGGGAAAGAGAGTGTCAATTACCCGTTGGCCGGTAATGAGCGGAATATCGAGGGGAAGACGCTTGCGAGTGGGCCGTTGAGCCCGGATGGGCCACCGGTGCATAAGATAAAGTTTTTTTTCCTGGGAATCGTTCGTTTTGACGACGGCCACAACTTCTTCTACGGTATAATCACCTTCCGAAACGATTGTTTCGAGAACGCCCTGGACCTGGGGCGGCACCAGGATTTTGTGGAGAACATTTTCCGTTTCCCGGACCGTGCCGAGAACCATTCCCCCGGCGACGCGATCTCCTTGTTGGATCGAAGGGACAAAATGCCATTTTTTTTCTCTATTCAACGACGGCACGGTAATTCCACGGTTGATATAGATTTCCGATTTTTCCCTAATCGCGTTCAGCGGTCTCTGGATACCGTCATAAATAGTTCCCACCATACCCGGGCCCAATTCCACCGAAAGCTGCATTCCCGCTCCGTAAACAGGATCATAGGGAGCGATACCGGTGGTATCTTCATAAACCTGGACGATGGCGCTGTCTTTTTCCAGTTTAATCAGTTCGCCAATGAGTTTTTCTTCTCCGACGCGAACCAGCTCGAACATTTCCGCATTGGTGATTCCCATTACCTCAATGATGGGGCCATTGACTCGTTTTACTTGTCCAATAATACTGTTTGTCATAATATCTCTTTTTGATCTTCGGTAAACAGGGCTTCGTGTATCAAACGATGAATTTCCCGCCGTTTGCGTGACATTCTGGTTTTAACCTGATTATTAAAGGCAATGCGGCCATCGACGGTCGTCAGGACTATGCCCTGAGAATCTAAAGGTGGCTTGCCGGTCCATGTCAGGCTTATCTGCCTACCGGTCAGGGCATAAAATTTATCTCTTACATCAGCCAGCAGCTGATCGTCAATGAGCGGTTTTTCTTTGGCCGAGGCGTTTATTTGGGCTTTTTCGGCATCGAGGCCGAGGGCAGCCTGCGTTATCCAGTCAATGAGAACAGTTTTATAGTTTTGGTCGTCAGTCAGGGCATAAAACTTTTTTTCCGCCCGGTTCATAATGTGCTCGATGACCGTCAGGCGAGTACGAAGGAAGCGGCGTTTTATTTCCAGTTCTACTTCAGAAGTTATCTTTTGTTTTATCGCTTCGGCCTGTTTATGTGCTTTTTTTCGGGCGGTATTCAATAAAGATTCGATATTTTTCTCGGTATATTTATTTATATCGGCGGCCTGGTGTTCCGCTTCCCGGATGATTTTTTCTTCTTCCGCGCGGGCATCGGTTTCGATACTGGAGATCAACGCTTCCTTACCATTTCCTACGGATTTCATGGAATCTCGTTCCTTTTTTTAATTAAAGGGTATATGTAAAAATGTGCGGTTTCGCACTTTTTTCCGGGTGAAATTTTAACGCAACGTACAGGCAGGGCCTTGGTAATTAATATGTCTGTTTTTTAGACAACCTATATTTTCAACCCGATGGCCGTATGGACCATTTCCTTGATTCCGGAACGATTTTTTTGGGCGCCCTCTCGATCGGGAATCTCGACAATAAGCGGAAAACTAACGGTAAACAGATATTTGTTTACCAGGGGTCTGATCATATCGGCGATACGCTCGGTAATAATGATGATGGCAATGTCCTTGTCGTCCAGCAATGCCTGAAAAGCGTGAGTGGCTTCTTCCGGATTGCCGGCAACTTTTCCGGCTACACCAACGAGCCCGAATCCGAGGACTGTATTTTCATCTCCTATAATCGCGTACTTCATAGAATATTTATACTTTTCCGAGAATCATCAGGGCAGTTATGAAACCAAAAACAACAATACCTTCCGCCAGGGCCACAAAGATCAGGGCCTGACCGGCGATCTGAGGTTTTTCCGCGATGGCACCCATAGCGGCGGCACCGACATGAGAAATCGCAAAGCCGGCACTAAGAGCCCCCAGTCCGAAAGCGATCGCCGCGGCGATAAGGCCGAATTTCAGGCCGCCCGACATTTCCGATTTGTTGTTTTTTGTCTCTGTTTCCTGATCCTGTAAATCATCCGCATAAAGGTTGGTGGTAAACATCGTGCCAAAGATGGCCATTATTGCCAGAAGCACAACCACGCTAAAAGTTATTTGCGTTTTCAATCTTTTTTCAGGTTTATCCATTACGTCTGATCCTTTCTGTTATTAGCTAAAGTTTACTTTGTAATGAAATAGGTGTATGTAATTTTCCCGTACCATGGAAAAACTTGGTAAAAAATTCGTAATAATTAAGCCTTAACGCCTGAATTCCCGCCGAAAGGCCTTCCAGGGCAATTACCAAAATATTACCGAGAATAAGGACCAGAATGGAAAAAACTCCCGAGGTCATATCGGCAATGGTGAAAAAGGAAATCATCAGACAGACATGGGCAATCCCCAGTCCGGCTACCCGCATAAAAGAAAGGGTGTTGGAAAGGTAGCCGCTGAAAATCTCCAAAAGCTCCACAATCCATTCCATAAAAAAGTTGAGAATCGCAAAGAGCACACTATTGTTCTGCTCGGGCTGTGATTTCCGGTGGGCAAAATAATGGCAGGGTCCTTTTATAAAAAGTAAAAGGCAAGGCAGTCCGGCCAGGAAAAAGAGAGTTGTTCCGGGAGGTAATTCTTTATAATTGTATTTTATCAAATAGGAGGTGATGTAAATGCCTCCCGCGTAAATCCAGGCGCCCAAAATGCCGCCTTTGTCAAAAAACAATTCCATCCAGTTCCGGGCCAGGATGATATTAATCCAGTTAAAAGCTAAGCCCATAAAAATAACGGAAATGCCGAAATAGATGGTAATCAAGAGAATATCATAAATGTTTCCGATCATGGAGTGTTCGGGACTGTGGCCGGATACGATGCCATGAAAGTCGAACCAAAGTGGTTTCACAAAGCCGGCGCCGAAATAAGAGCCGAAAAGTATCCCAAACACGATAGAGGATATGCCACACCAGAAGATCAGCCACGAAATATGGAATAATCCTTTTTTTTCCTTGTTTTTTTTCAGCATCGAGGCCCCAAGTATGCCAATTACTATCAATACCAGGCCTTGCCCGGCATCGGCGAACATAAGCCCGAACATTGCCAGATAAATGGGCATAACAAAAGGGGTGGGATCAATCGTGCCGTATTGAGGGATGGCAAAGTTGCTGACCAGCATTTGGAAAGGAGCAAACATTGTTGGATTATTGAATTGGACCGGAATATCATCGCCAATAACATCTTTGCCGCCGGGTTCGTACCATTCCAGATAACATCGACCTTTACAGGTTTCGTTGATTTTTTTCTTCAGAGCTTCTTTTTTTGCCGAAGGTATCCAGCCGGCAAAAAGAGTGGTTCGGGAAGAAGATTTGAAATGAACCTGAATTTTACAACACAACTCATTAATACGCAGATTTCGCCAAAGTTCGCGGAGTTGTTTTTCTTGTTTTTTCACCAGGCCGTCCACTTGCTGCTGTATATTTTTCTGTTCAGCTGTTATTTTTTTCAGTTTTTCCGTGACCTCGTTCAGCAAATCCTTTTTAAAGGATGATTCTTCCCGCGGTATGTTAACCGGGGTCCATTCAGCCTGGGTTAGTTTTTGTTTGATTTGTTCACGGTCTCGCTTCATTGAAATCAGAAGAAGATGCGTTTCGTTGTTTTCCTGAGCCAAGGTAATTTTCAGGGCCGGCAGATTTTTTAAATCATCTTCCAGTTGTTTATCTTTAGTGGCCGGCAGCTTGCCGGTCTGCATAGTGAGAAGTGAGTTTTTCGCGGGCATCGTAACATTGGAAAGACCTACCCCGTAGATAACCATTTGCCGCTTTATATCTTCGAGTTTTAATATTTCCTGCTGAATAGTACGCTGCCTTTCCCTGATGCTTTCGCGTTTCCGATCGATGGTATCGAGAAAATCACTTTCTTTGGCAATGTCAACAGTAACGCGATTTTTCAGGTCGGTTTCCCGGGGAGCGGCAGGAATAATCCCCACCGTATGCAAAATCCCCTCGACCCGTTTGCGTAAATCAATAATATCCGTCAGGTTTTTTTCCGGCTCGACCGCCGCAAAATCAACCGATTCTTTTTCATCCAGATTCGAGATAGTGATAAACTGCATAACCCCCTCACGAAGGATTGTTTCGGTTACCCGCTCACGATCCTTTCCCAGAACCACGGCAAAAAGCTGTGTCATTTTCGTGGTAAACATTATATCAGCCCTTCAATCTGTTCCAGTTGCCTGCCATACTGCTTGGCGTTCAGTATTGTCCTGATTTTTTTCAGTTCACCGCTTTTTAAGATGAAATAAGCGAGGATAATCCCGATGGTAAAAGGATAACCGGACAAGATACGGCGGACCTCGTTTTTCATAATCTCATCCAGTATGCGGCGCATCAACAAAAGCCGGGAGTTACTGTCGGATATCTGGGAGGACAAAAGAGCCGTTAATCCCGGATAGCTGCCCTGGATCAAGCCCTGGAGAACCGAAGTAAAATTCCGGGCGCAATATAGTTCATCGACAAGCTGTTTGTTCAGGTTAAAGCCACCCGGAATAATTGACGCCAGGACCTTTTCCAAAGGGAGGTCGTAAAACTTTTTGAAGCGAATAATCCAGCTGATGTTCTGCGAATCAATTTCCGCCCCAATCAAACGCAGGGCAATTGTTCGGTCTTTTCGGTCCAGCATGTTAACCGAAGATAGAAGATGGTTATAATAATAGTGATCGAAGGCAATCTCCATACGAAACAAAGAACCTTCAGATTCGACGGCGTGGCTGTACTTTCTGATTATTGGGCCATAGGGGGTTTTTTCACAGACGCCGGCAATTTCATCGAAACTTTCAGCATAAACGATTATATCTATCGGAATATCATGGATAACAGGGTCGTATAAGATGTAATGTACGCTGGTTTCGACTGGGCGCTGCCGGAACTTTCTGTCGAAATAAATTCGGATAGCATTTTTCAGGTTGTCGATCTCGTAGCGGGACAACAATGCATCTGCCAGCGGCAGAGAATTTTTATGAAGATATTTTTTAATTTCCTTATAAAGATCAATTTCGAACATAAGAAGAATACGCTCTGCCTGCTTCAAATCACCGGTTGAGCAGTAGGTTTCTTCCAGGCAGGCAAAAGTAGTTTGGCGCAGAAGGGCAAGAGTCGCGTCAAGAGAGGGTGCTTTGGCCAATTGACTGAACATATCGTCGGAAATAATCTTACTGATTCGTGCCCGAAGCTTGGCGTTGATGAATGCGTATTTCGATAAAACATCCGTCATGAACGAGTATCCTTCTGTTCCGCGGTAGTCGCCACCAAATCACAGATAGTGTCCACCAGATTATCCACGATTTCTTTGCGATCGTCGAGCAGGGTATCTGCTTGCCGGTCGGACTTTTTCAACTTTTCATTTCTGACATCCTCCGCCTGTTTTTTTGCCTCTTCCACCAGCGTCTGGATAATGATTTGAGCTTCCTCTTTGGCTTTATTGGTCTTTTTTATACTATCTCTTTCCGCGGAAAGTTTTATTTCGGTCGCTTTCTCACGGGCTTGTTTAAGAATAGCTTTGACTTGTTCTTCCGTTTGGAGGACTTCTTCGATTATCTTTTTCATAACATCTTGTTATCCTGTACCCAATGGATATATTTTTCATCCTTTTCCCTTGGCATACCAATCAGGATCATGGGCCAATTTGGTTTTCGCTTCCTCGGTCATCATTTTGAAGGCAGTATGACCACTGGACCAGGAACGGTTATTAAAGTTGCCATCGGTCATTTTTTCAATTTCCGTCAGAGCTTCGGTAAAATAACTGCCGTAAATGTGTAGAGAATCGGTGATATCGACATATCTGCCCAGCCGGACAGGACGCCCGATATTTTCGCTGATTCGCAAGGCAATGATTCGCTGCAGATCGGTCAGGGCGTACGCGTTCATAAACCAGGCTTTATACAGGTCCCGGCTCCGCCAGTGAGAATTCATGTTCAATACGGGTTGCCCTTTATAATCCTCGAGAATACGAAACCAGAGACGCTGCAGACAGGGAGGATCGTCGGTAACAGGATCGGCAGTGGGCATCCAGGTAATGGCCTGGGCTCGGCGAGTGTGAAAAGTTTCACTGCACTTGTCAATAATATATTCAATCTGATTCGCGGGAGAAAAAGGCTTTTGCGACTCGGGATCCCGCAAATTATCGGTGGGATTGTACTGAAAAAGCCTTTCGTGATAAGTATAAGTCCATTTACCCGCCACCGGATCGATCCAGTGGTCGTGAATGCCGTCGCAGACCTCCTGGCGATAAGCTTCCAGTTCCTCGGGGCCACCCGGGAAATTTTTATGAATTCTGGGCTCAGCAAAAGGATCAGCCACCGTGATTACAACCGTAGCGTCCCGGCTGGGAGGATCGCCGGATTTGTCATATTCGGTTCGGACAGCAGCTCCATTTTTCCAAACTGCCAGAACCGCTTTCTCCCAGGCCTCGGGCAGACAAGCTGCCGTAACGAACAATGCCGGTATATTACCTTGACCAAGCATTTGATCAGTCATTGAAAGCTCCTATCGTATTTTTTCGGATTGCGATAAGGTTTTATCTCTTAGATGCCGGGCCCGGTCGGATAACTGAGTTATATCCACTTCATCCCGACGGTCCAACTCAAAATGAAAATGATGTTTATCCTTAACGGTAAAAGGAAGAAAGCATTCACTGAAAAAATCAAGAATCGGCCACTGGTAAACCGGGGCTTTTACGTTCCGAGCGGCCCGGATGGTCTGATAGCCTTCCTTACGAACGGTCACGCCGTATCGGCCATACCAGGTGAATTCACTGGTAACCGGAGTGGCGCCCACTTCCTCTCCATTAAGCCAGACAATCGCTCCGGGCGGTTGCGAGGTTATCTGAATGACTCTTTCGACACAACCACTTATGGTTACACAGAAACAGGCGGCAAAAAAGCATTTACTAAATAATCGCATCATATTTCGTCCGGCAACTGCTCTTCCGGTTCCTTATTAGTGGCACAAATGGCTCGGTAGAAACACCAACTCAATCCCACGACAATGATCAGAAAAAATATGGTGAGAATAACATACGCTTCCGGAGACAGTTCGCCATCATATTTTATTTCAGCAAGTAAATTTATAATATCTTTCATAAACACACAACCTAAATATTGGAAATATTTCAGGAGTCGAATTCGACTATCTTTTTCGTCGCGACAGGCCGCCATAAACCCAAAATAACCGCTAACAGAAAAATAATTAATGTCATACTCAGACCCAGAATATTCCTGCCGATCAATTCTCCCTGATAATCAATCAAAAAACCACCTTGATTGGCAGAAGGAGAAATTATCCCGGGATAAGCATCCTGTAAAAGCCAGCGATTTAAACGAAGTTTGTCCGGATTTTTCTCTCTGTTTTCAATTAAATATTCCGTTTTCGCAGACAACTCCACCGTCGCGAAAAGCTTTTGATCGTAGATACTTTTTCCCTGAATGGTATTATTCAAATCATCTACCAGGGATTCCACCAGTGCGGTAGAGGTTTCCACTCCATTATCATCGTTATCATTCAACAGAGCAAGGGTTTTCACCGACAAGCAGTTTTCATACAGATACCGGGAGACAGAATCAGAACGGCCTTTTAATTTGGTGACAAGGGTGGATTGTTCCTTTATATCATCCTCTTTTAGCAATAGCGATGGCCCCCTGACATCTCCGATAAAAGACCATATAATCAAAGTGAAAAGAATTACAGGTATTATTATTCGAATCACCCATTCCCACCACAAACCTAACTGCCAATCACTGTTTTTGTTGGCATGACGGCGTAATTTCCCCAAATCGAAAGCCCATCCCAACACCAGACACTCGACGAGTCCCACAAACATAATCCCCCAGGTTCCTTCATTAACGAAGCCGTCGATAGTTCCTATCCAATTAATCCCTCCCCGGGTGGTAAAAAGTAAACCCACCGTGAAGCCCACAATGGACATCGCCGACAGGACACTAATTCTTTTCCAGCCGGTTTTGTCAATCATGCCGGCCAGAGCGGCTTCGGTAATGGAAAAGGCCGAATCGATTCCCAGCAACAATAAGGCGATAAAGAAAATAATGGAAAAAAAATTGGCCCATGGTAACGCCGCCAGGGCTTTGGGAAAAGCCACAAAAGCCAATCCAACCGAATTATCCAACACTTCATGGACCGGTTGGTTTGTTTTAAGAGCAAGAGCTCCCATGGTAGCAAATACGGCTATGCCGGCGATAAAGCTCGTAGCCAGGTCCGCCAAAGCGATAATCAAAGCATTGTTATTCAGATCGCTTTTACGATGCAGGAAACTGGCATAAGTCACCATAACCCCAAAGGCAATCGTCATGGAAAAAAACACCTGCCCAAAAGCCGCCCGCCATACCTGAGGTTCCTTCAGTGCCGACCAGTCCGGTTCCAGGAAATACTCCAATCCCCGGATAGCGCCGTCCAGAGTCAGTCCCCGCACCATCAAAACCACCAGCATCAGCCAGGGGATAGGTACGGTCCAGAGCACAATCTTGCTGACCAGCTTCACCCCTTTAAATATGCACAGGAACATCACCACCCATACCCCCGCCAGGGCTGCCACAATAGGCCAGCGCAAACCTCCCAAACTCAACGTCTGGGTATCCTGCAGATACTGTTTATGGAAATAATCGTTGGCGTTTTCCGCCCAGGCAAGAGGGTGACTGAAACTGTCTATCAGGTAATTAAAACACCAGGCCAGAACCGTCGCGTAATAACAGACAATGATAAAACTTAAAACTATCGGCCACCACCCGACAAATTCCCACTTTATCCCTACCCGCTTGAAAGCTCCGGGTGAAGACTGCTGCGTGAGATGCCCCAGAGAAAATTCCATAATCAGAAAGGGAATCCCAATCACAATCATGGCAACAACATAAGGAATAAGAAACGCGCTGCCGCCATTGCTATAGGCTTCATGAGGAAAGCGCCATACATTACCCAGCCCCACCGCGGAACCGATGGCCGCCAAAATAAACCCGGAGCGAGATCCCCAATTTTCACGAGAATTCATTTTATCCGTCAATCATCACACCTCAAGTTTGCCCGGAACCCATTAACCTTGAAAATACCGCTTGGGCAGTAATAATCGCTTTGGCGAGGTTATGAAAAGGCCATCTTGAACCTGGGAAAAATCCGAAAGATATACTGCTTACGATTGAATTTTCCCGTTTTCGCGTTATGTATATATTTATCCAGAAAACAAATACATCGGGCCCTGCCAGAAATTCTCATACCCGATGGGTATAACTTTTCGGTCAAGCGTTATTGCCAATATCATCCGAGAAGGTAATCTTCTCGGTCAAACCGAGCAGGCTAAGACTGTCTCGCTCTACAATACCACGCAGCTGCTCCCTCGGCACCGCCGGCAAGACCGAATCCAACGTTACTTTATTAAGATTATATAATGACTCGACCGCGGTTTTGACGGTATGAGAGGGAAAATCGCTGGCAAAAAGCAGTTTTTCTATCACCCCATACTCATATGCCAAGGTCAGACTCCGGTAGGCCTGCCAGGGCTTATTGGTCAGGCCGGCAACATCCGCAAAGACATTCTCATGCTTGGCCAATAGCGATATCGTTTGCTCTGTCCAGGGATACCCCAAATGCGATAGTACGATTTTCAAATCCGGAAAGGTACGAGCAACTTCATCCAGGCCCTCCGGTCGAGTATATTCCATTACGCCGGAGCTGGGTAGAGATTCCCCGTGCAGAAAATATACAGGCATGGACAATTCAAGAGCCTGCTCGTAAAGCTTCATAACCCGAGTATCACAGGGATGAAAACATTGACAAGCGGGACTGAGAGTAATGCCGACAAATCCATCCTCGCTATGAAGTTGTCGTAATTTTTTCAGACTGCCTTTTTGCACAGGGTCTATACCGGCAAAACCCAATGCTTGGCTGCGACGGGAAGACACGTAACTACTTATCATTTGGTTGGAAATTTCCGCCTGACAATGACTGCTGACAAATCCCAATACCAGAACCACTTCCGCTGGCCTGGATGCTTCCTGATGCGCTTCGGGTGTCGGCAAGGTGGAGCCTTGGCCGGCCAGGCAGGAAAACACATCCGCCCGGCCCAGTTGAGAGCGAGAAGTCCAAATGTGACTATGACAATCTACAATCATAAACCATTGCCCAAAAAGCAGATAACATCAAGAAAAACCGTGGAGCCCAAAAAACAGCATAATCTCACGGCTGTAATCCGTTCGTTGATTAACAGCAACAGTATAACTCAATAGAAATAAAATGTAAAATGGAAAATACCATCGAGATTATTGCCCTGCGTTTTCCACAAATTTCATCACGGTTAACTTGCGAACTTTTTGCGCCACCATATTCCATTGCTCAGGGCCTTTGGTTAATTGAGGCATAACACATCTTTAATCGTTAACTGGTCACACTTTTTTTTCACTATATTCGTAATAGGACTGATATACTTTCTCGAAATAACCACCTTTTCGGGGCTTAACCGCGTTAAGGATTACTCCCATAATTCTGACTTTTTCAGGGTTCAGTTCTCTAATCGTCCGTTGAGCTACCCCTTTCGTAGTCATATCGGAATGGAAGACCAAAATAGTACCGTCCATTTGGGAGGCCAATATTTTCGCATCGACCACCAGTAGCGAAGGCGGGCCGTCGAAGATAATACAGTCATAATTCTCTTTTTGCTCTTCAATAAAACTACGCATCCTGACACTGCTCAGCAGATGGGCGGGATTGGGCGGCAGAGGTCCGCTGCTGACAACATCCAGATTCTTTATTCCGCTCGGATGAATTATCTCACCCTCTTCCGCCTGCCCTACCAGGAGATTACTTAAACCCAGTTCCGAATCTGCCGGGGCTAACAGCTTGCCCAGAGTAGGCCGTCGAAAATTAACATCGACAAGCAGAACTCTTTTATCTTCATGAGCATAAGTAATTCCCAGATTGATTGCGGTAGTTGTCTTGCCGCATTCAGCCGAAGCTCCGGTAATCAACATGGTTTTTAACTCTCCCTCCGGTGCGCTTAATGCCAAATTGGCTCGAAGCTGGCGATAAAACTCACTGAGCAAAGAATGGGGATGGCTTTCGGAAATTTTTTCTACACTAACCTCTCCCATTTCTTCTTTATCGTAGGCGGGAATCATTCCCAGCAGGGGACTATTCAGGTTGCGAACCACATCCCGGGGACTCTTCAAAGAATCATCAATAAATTCCAGCAAAAACGCCAACCCTACTCCCAACAACAGCCCCAAAACAAAACCACCCGGCAAAAATACCTTTAATTGCGGAAAACTGATAATTTTGGGCAAAGTTCCCAGAGTAATATTTTCCACCTGTCGGTCCGCGTTGTTAATAGCTACGTTAATAGTATTTATCTGTTTATTGAACATTTCAATACGCTGATTCAATATTTTTATGTCGTCCTGAGTCGCCAGATATTCTTCCCGAGCCCTATCGACCTTTTTCTGTCGTTCCTCAACATCGCTTAACTGATCGTTCACTCTATCCAGTTGTTTCTGTAAGGTATCGATCTCTTTGACTATTTCCAGATTTTCCTGTTGGGTATACTGGCCCCGGAGACGTTCCTGTCGGCTTTCTATTTGTTTTTGAGCGGTCTGGATTTGCGAGTAGATATCTTTTACCTCCCGATGCTCTTCTCCCAACCTATTCAAAGAAGTATCATATTGCTGCTCCAGGCTGGCAACCTGATGCCTGAGACTCACAATCATCTGATCCTGTTCGACCGCCAGTTGCACTTGGCTGGAAAATCCCAGATTATTTCGCTCTTCTCTTTGCAGTTCACCATAAACTTGGGTTTGCTGCAGAAGAGCTTCCAGTCGCAATTTTTCCTGATTCAGGGCATTGAGTCTATCGGTCACAATGGTAGATCTCCCCTGCTCCCAACCGGGCACATTCGCCTCTCGAATCAACTTCCTTAATATCCCTCGTTTACTCACCAGCTCGGGGCGTATTTTCTCATCAAGTTCTTTGTTTAACGCAATAAGGGTCTGTTCGAGGCCTCCCCTGGCTTCAAATTTGCGATTCCCTCGATATTCCAATAAAGCTTCATTCAATATCAATTGAGCTTCTTCGGGGCTTCCCGCCTGCATTTTTACTTCCACTAGTCGGGTGTCTCTCCGGGGCTGGGCCGAAAAGCTTTTCTTCATGGCCTTGGTTAGATTTAGCTCATTCTTGCCTTTCCATGTTGTCTGCTGCACCAGGGTGCGCGCCAGTACCTGATTCAGGAAATTTTCGCTGTTAAGATAAGCCGCCTGGTTTTCCGTTTCCAGTTTGAAATAAGTTAACTGAGGAAGTATCGCCGTACCTTGAAATATATCTCGATTGGTCGGCATATTGCACTGAACATATCCTACCGAAGTGTATTTCGGATCAAAATGCAAGTACCAAAACCATAATCCGGTCATAGCCAATGTCGATATTAAGACAATAACAACAATCAGCCAAATGCGGCAGCGCAATAAGCCGGTCACATCCCTGAAGTTCATCGCCTCCGCCGAGGATTTCGGCCTTGCAACCGTTCGTCGGGGCACCATATTACGCGTTTTGTTTTGTTGTGTTTCTTGCTTGTTCATATCGACTTCCCTTTTATCTTCAGTCATAATGAATTAAACTATTTGTCTAAATTTTCGAGATACATGTTTATTTCTTTTAATTGTCCGGCAGATTCGGAACCCTTCATTTTTTCGAATTTCTTTTTCGCTTCCAGAAACTGCTTCCGGGCATCCTCCCGGCGTCCTAATCCCTGCAACGACTGGGCCCAGTGTTTTAGAAAATAGGGCGATATCTCCTCACTTTTATGTCGGAGATTCCGGATAGCTTGCCTTAAAATCTTTTCTGCCCGACTATACTCCTTGTTTTTCAGCAACGCCAGAGCGTAAGTATCCATGACATTGGTATTGGACGGGGCCAGACTATACGCCTTATGGGCCATTTTCAGGGCCTCGTCAATATCGCCGTTTGTTTCCATCAGAATATAGGAAAGATTGTTCAGGGAAAGATAGTCATCCGGTTCCTGAGCCACCACTTTTCGATAACTGTCAATCGCTTTGTCATATATTCCCGCCGAAAGATACGCTGCCGCCAAATATTTCTCCACCAGACTGGCCATTTTTTTATCCGCGTTTTTCTGAGCCAAATGGTACTGCGCTATCATCCGGTTCCGGTCGTTTTGCTTGCGATACATCTCCGCCAACACCATATGCATAACGGGCCACTCCGGTTGACTGGACAATTTCTTTTTACACCAGGAAATCATCTCGTCGGTTTCGCCGAGACTAGAAGCATAACGAATCACCATATCAGTTAAATTAAAATCATATGTATCATATTGCAAAACCTTCTCAAAAGCGGCAAACGCGTCGTCCTTCCGTCCCAGCCGCTTCAGCGCCACCATTTGGTATAAAAGCAACGCGGCATCGCCTCTGCTGTTCGTGAGGTTTTCGCTTATCAGTTTTTCCACTTCCTTTTCATGGCCTTTGATTTCCAGCAGGGCACGCGCGAACGTTTCCAGACATTTCTTCTTCTGGTCATTCGACTCCCGGCTCATCTTCCATCCCTGACGCATATAATCCAAGGCTTGAGTATAATTCCGGGTCATTTGATCTTTTTCTCCCCGCTGCTTATACCAGTCCCCTATCTCCCAAAGATTGCGCCCCGCTTCCATGCATAATGAAACGGAAGAATTGTCTTTCACCCAAATTTGGTAATATCGTCTCAAATCATTCCAGCGACTACGGAATTTCAGTGACTGCACCAGAATCATTCGGGCTTCCATATGGCCGGGACTTATTCTCAGGATCGCCTCCAGGTCCCGGATGGCGTCGTCATAGCGACTCATCGCCCAGTGAATCCGCGACAGAAGTATGCGCCCCAAATTATGGTCGTCGGGATATATGCCCCGTAACCGATTGATGCCATCTTCCGCTCGTTGCAGTTTAATTGTATCTAATTCGCTTTTGCCGCTTAAATACAGGGCTTTACATTTAAGTAAATGCGCCAGTTTATTATTGGCATCCCCGGACAGGACTGTGTCCGCCTGGTTTTCCGCTTCCCTATAATTTTGATTTATCAAAAATTGATTGCCCCGTAATAATCCGGACGTAATATTCCCGGACTCCTCGGGAAACTTTTTATCAATCTCACCTAATAGTGTTTCCGCCTTTTCCTTTTGCCCGATTAACTGACACACTTCGATATGACGAGCCATTAATAAATATTCGTCCTTTTCCTGCCTGATCCGCTCATACAAACGCAAGGCATTTTCATAATCCCCTCTTTGAAAAGACAGCTCCGCCAAGGTCACCTGGGCTGATTGATTCCCGGGATCGTCCTGTAAAATTTCTTCGAGCAGCTTTTTAGCTTTTGAAAATTCGCCGCGACTAATATGTAACCGGCTCAGCATTAAGCGGGCCTGCTGTTTTTCCGGTCCGTCCGCCGCGGCAATCATTTCTTTCAGAGATTTGTCGCTTTCGGCTTCCTGCCCTATCTTACGTAGAAAAGAACTGTACGCTGCCCGAAGCCCCACCGATTTCGGCAGCGATTTTATTCCATCCAGATATGCTTTTTCTGCTTGCCCCTCTAACTCTTTTTTCTGATCGGGATTTGTAACATTTCTGGAAAACTCATAAACGGACTCGGCCAGCAACTGCCAATTGGCCGCGTTTTCCGGGTCCAGTGATATCAAATGACGGCAGGTACGTACCGTCAGATTGTGACGATCGACCATCGACTGGGCTATATTATTCCTTGCGGCTTGGCTTAAACCGCTTTCTTTCAGCCGACCGCCCTGATATTTTATCCACAACAGACCATAGCTAACCTGCAGACGGCATGCCATTATGTTGGTAGAATCCGCGGCCAGAATAGTGCCGGTAACACCAAGTATTTGAGAAATCTGGTCGGAAGTGAGATTTTCTGTCCCCGTTTTACGATTTTCCTCATGGAGCAACTTTGCCAACTGTATATTGGCGGGCACATTATTACGATCCTGTGAAACAGCTAGGCGAACCTGCTCGAGAGCGTCGTTTGCGCGATCCTTCATATTGTTATATGCCTGCGCCAGCCTCAAATGAGCCGACACCGATATCGGAGACTCTTTCAAATAATTTTCCAGATTTTCCGCGGCCTTATTCCACTGCTTAAGGACCAAAGCCAGCTGGGCATCGTACATCAAACCATCCAGCGGTTTTTCCCGGCTTTTTTGCGCGACAAACTCTTTGGCTTTATCCCATTCCTCCAAAGTCAAATAAAGAGAAAATATCCGGTCCTGCAACTCCGGCTCATCCGGTTTTAAGGAAGCGGCTTGCGAATAGTACTGATACGCCAATCGTTCGTTTTTTTCTGCCTCATCCTCATTATTGACTTTGGACATAGCCAGATAATAATCTCCCAGTTGTTTCGATTTATCGAAAGAGTCATCGATTTGCTCCAGTACTGTTTTGACAATTTCATTTTTACGTTCCGGGGTAATTAAACTCGGATCCGGTTCGTTCAGCATCATATGCATTTGTTGGAAATATATGTTTTTCGGATCGGCTTCTAACGCTTTTGCCAGCAGATTTCGCGCCCGGTCATAATTACCGGGATCGTCTTTTCCCCGCTCCGTATAATAATTAAAAAGAATATTGACTACTTCGGAATTTCCCGGTTTTTGACGAGCCAGTTCCTGCAAGGCGGCCATCCTTTCTTCCGGAGTTTTGTGGGCTCGCGCCCGAAGGAAAGCTGCTTCTTCGCTGTCACCTTGCAGCTTTTTCGCAATTTTCCCGGCTTCTTCATATTTCTGCTGTGCTAAAAGAATCTTCATCTGAATAATCATGACTCTTTGAGAATACAAATTCTTCTCGCTGAATATTTTATTATAGGCGTCATGAACTAATTCTAATTGCCTTAACCTGTAAATACCGGGTAATTCCTGCAGTGTTTCCATAGATTCCACGAAGTCGCGCGCGGACCTGCGTCCGATTTGCAATCCTTCAAAAGCGTAATCTGCCGCCATGGATTTATGGCCGGCTTGACGCAGGGCTCGAAACAATTTCATCTTCAGTTGCGACCGTAGTAAGCCGACAGCTTCATCTCTTTGATCCGCTTCATATAAATCTTTCAGCCCCCTTGTTATTTCTCCGTTGGCCAGGGCCAGGGTTCCTGCTGATACCTTCTTGATTACCAGGTGAACACCGGAAGCATCGACAAGCTCTTTCAGCACATCACCGGCAAGCTGCAGGCATTGTTTTTTGAGTCCCTCTTCTTCGGCCCGACCGGCCCGCCATACACAGATATCAATCAACATCGGTATCATTCCCGGCTGATAGAAATTGCTGATTTTGTTCATGCCTCCATACCGCAATCGGTGTACTTTGGCCCAGGTGGGCCCTTCCATATCATTCAGAGAAGGCAAACATATCGCTTTTTGTAAAAGCAGGAATAGAGCTGAAAGTTCTTCTTTCGTCATCTCCGCAAATTCCGCCCGGTGAAAATAGCTTTCCACCAGGGAAGCATACCAGTAGCCTTCCGACGGTTCGCATTCGATAGCTTTTTCGTACAATTTCAATATTGCATCATAGTCGGTTCTTTCCTTAACCTGTGATCTTAATACTCGAGCTTTAGTCGCGTATAAACGATCTGCCTCAGGAAATCGTTCCAATGCCGTGTCCAACTCAGCCAGACTTTTATCTATATATTCCTGGGCTTGCAAAATAAGTTGTTTTTTCTTCTCCTGATTTGTTTCCGTCCTGGACTGTCGAAGCAGATTATTCGCTTTTAACAACAGACAGCCCTCGACCAGATTCAACACCGCCTCAGGATCATCCCCATTCTTTTCGACCGCTTTGCGAAGATAACCTTCCGCTTCTTTCTCCCATTTTGTTCGCTGGATATCCCCTTCGGATTTGTCGATTCGGTATTGCGCTAATTTTGCCAGCAAATCATAGGCCTGGACATTCTTGTCATCCAGTTCCATTGCTTTTGTCAACAATTGCTGCACCATATCTTGCATGGTTTGGGGGCTTTCCGTGGCCCCGATTTTTAACAGAGAAAGAGCGGCATGGGCCTTGACGACATAGGCATAAACATCATCCGGTTGTAACTTAATGAGAATATCCGAGTCACGCAGAACCTCCGACCAATCTCTCGGGTGACCGCCAATGGTGGCTCGTTCGTATTGAAAGTCCAGAATTTTTCGCTTGGCACGATAGTTCGTGGAATCCTGCTTATATATCTCACTCCATGCCCCCAAAGCCGTTTTATAATCCCGCAGCGCATAATGAAATTCCGCTAACTCGAATAAAACTTCTGTTCGTAACGATTTGTTTTTCCGTCCATACCGTTCTGCGGCATTTAAGTTTTTGATAATCTCTATTTTCCGGGGTTTGCGTTCTTTTTCCTCTAATTCTTCTTGCCGTCGGCGATACTGGTAGAAATCGGAAATTTGAGAAAGTTCCGCCTGCACTTCCTCTTCAACTTTCCAGTAATCTTCTGACAACTTCCTGGCCCGGGCCAGGTTTTCCTGAGGATCATGGCCCAGCATTTTCTGAATGGGCGCCGGCAGCCAGGGACGCCTGGTATCCATCCATATTCCCAACAGAATAACTATCGGCAATCCGATGAGAAGCAAAATAATCAGTATCTTTTTGTTAATGCGCTTTTTGGCCATATTTTTTCTTTCTCCAGTCTAATCAAAGGGCTCGAAAGCTGATTTGTTCCAAAAGTATTCTTTCATATCTTCACTTGTCACTGTTTACTCTATCCAGATTATCCCAATCCGGCCAGTGTTCATCGGCCAGAATAGGCAGAAGAGTTTTCATCAGCTTTTCTGCCGCCGCCAAGGCTTTCCCCTGATCTACCTTATCGGTGGGAAAAGTGATTTCTGTTTTACAGAAATAGGAATACGCGTCCCGCGGATCGTTCAGTATCAGGCGAAGCTTCTCCGCTTGACATTCATATCGCCCATGAACAGAAAAGAAATATAACACATTCCTTTCTTCTCTGCCGAATGTCCCCGGCATCGAAATCGTAAGAACTCGAATCGGCAATTGATTGTTCTCTAAACCGCAATCGGGAACCCGTATATATTTATTTTCCGCGTTCTGCATTCTTCCTCCGCTACCCATGTAGCAAATATCCGGAGTGTGAGTAACACGGGCAATATTATCACCGGTATAATAAGTAATGAACAAAGATATAAATCGTGCCGGATCGCTTTTAGCGACGGTGGTATCTTCCAACGCCCATTGTATATATATTTCCGTCCCTAATTCTCCGACAATCTCCTCTGGAATAACATATTTACCCTTTACCAGGTAGGGCTTGAGTTTGTTTTCATCCAATTGATCCAGGGGCTTCCGCAACGGTATCGGCAGTTTGCGCAGATGCCACTGCAGTTTTTCCGCCGCGATATTCCAGCCCCCGGCACTAATAGCCAGCACCAAAGTACAAATCAAAAAAGAAGGCTGAGAAAACAACCGCTTTAAGGGTTTAATTATATATTGCTTCATAATCACGCCTGTCGGCTCAAACATGATACCCAATGGGTATATAAACTTTACCATTCGCCTCCGGCAGAAGTTGGCCCAGCTTAAGCGGGTCATTACCAAGGCCCTGTCAATACGTTACGTTAATTCTTACACAGAAAAAAGTGCGAAATCACACTTATTCACTTTTGCGGACAACCAGAACATCTTGCTCGGCAACATCATCTTCCACCAGAAAATTATTTAAAACCCAGGCTAATCCACCGTATAATGCGAAAGCTAATATCAACATCAGCAAACCCAATAACGTATGCAGTAACCCCTCGGCAAATTGGGCACCGATATAAATATGAATCATTCCGGTTACTAATACCCGGACTATATTACAAAATATCGCAATAGGAACCGTACTAAAGAGTAATACCATGCGATGGACAAAAGGACGATATTCCAGATAAGCCATAGCCACTCCCAAAGCTACAAAGGCCATCAGTAATCGCATCCCGCTGCAGGCTTCCGCCACGTTTAAATTAAATTCCCGGCCTAGATGCGAACCGCGGATCACAACTCCGGCAGCTTCACAGTAAACATGGGGAAACAAACTTAAAATCACCGCGGTAATGTCGGACGCCAGTTCCCTCAGCGGCATTGTAATGGCGGTATGAACACGCCCGGGAAGCGGCATCGCGAATATTAAATATACTATCGGCAGCCAGGTCAGATGAAAAATCGACCAGCCACCCAGAAACAGTACAATTCCCCCGATCATAAAAATCATCGTTATCAACTGGAGATAATAAATCTGCGCGTAAATAAAAAACAAAAATCCCAACAGACTCAACATCATTACTATTAATCCCCAATAGCTGGGCCTGCCCACAGTCCGGCCAAGACGTTCCCGAACTTGATATATAAAATACAAACTAAATGCCGGGATAAGTATTCCATGCGAACCGTCCGCGGTCTTCCACAAGCCAACAAGCTTCGCTAAATGCTCGCGAAATAACAGCACAAACAGAATGCCCGTTATCGCACACTTCCAGCAACGATCAATAAACGCGTCGGAAATATTTTTATTGTCAACGGAAATAGAATCAGTCATTCAGTTATACCCCATGGGTAAGATAATTCATGGCAAGGCCTGATGAAATTCATTAATAAGAACCTGTCAATACGCTGCCCTAAAATTTCACACCAGAAAAAGTGCGAAATCGCACTCTTTTCAATATACGTCTTTAATTGCCGAAATCTACATCCGCAAAATTACGGTCATAAACAAAACCAAAGCCATAAGTACTGCGGAAACTCTGTCGCACAACCGATATCCATCGAGACACCGGGTGCGAACCGATATTTATTACATCGTTGGGCTTAATGTAATAATCCGGGTGGGTACCTGCCAAAAGTTTCTCCAGATCCACCATTTGCGTAACCTGGCGATTACCGTCGAGGCGACGTGTAATATCGCATCGGCTCGGCCAGGCCAGAGATGTCATGCCGCCTACCGTAGCCAAAACCTGAGTTAAAGTCGTATATTCACCCGAAAGCTGATATGTACCCGGCTGCTGCACCTGGCCCCATACATAATAAAAGCCTATTTCGTTCATCGGAACCTGAATGTCATCTCCCGGGCGAATGATAATATTTTGTGCCCAGTCTCCCTCTCGAAGTTTCTTCAGATCAATACGGATAACATCGGGATAATAATCACGAAACTCCTTGGCGGCAAATTGAGATGAGGGTAATTTAAACCGACTCGGCTTTACTTCTTTCAGGGTGTCAATTTCGTCTGGCGACTCGGACATAGTCTTGGAGGACAACTGAAATTTACCTTCTTTTCTGATTATTTTAAAGGCCTTGTCTTCTGTGGGTTCCGCAGGCGGCTCCTGATTAACTGGAACAATTTGTAATATATCCGTCACCGAATATAATTCCCGGGTATCCGCAAACATAAATTCCGCTCCGACCTTATCCGTTGGATCGGTATTTAATGTTGTCGGATCAATGCTTTCCAGGAGTTCTTCCCGTTCCTGACGCGGAGTGATTGTTTTCTCCTTTCGGGGGGAAGTTGTTTTCTCTTCCAGATGCTTCTGGCCGGGTGGCGAAGACAGTTCTTTTTCTCCAGGTGTGCCCGGAGCGGGAGACATGAAAACAGGAACTTCCGAATTTTGCCGGTCCATCTTTTCTTCTTGCCTTCCCAGGTTGTCGACACCTTGATATTCTTCGCTTAACGACCTGATCACATAAGCATAATTCGCGTTATTCTGGGGGTAACCTCCAGCCAGAGCCAAGGCTTCCGATATCCTGAATTCAACTTCCGGGATCGGATACCGCCCTGGTGCGGGCACTACCCCGGATATAGAAAACATTTTTTCCGTCGAATTCAGAATAACCACACTGACTTTGGGATCTTTGATTATGTTGGGGCTGAGAAGTTCTTTGATATGGTCCGTAAGTTCTACTTCCGTGAGGCCCGCCGCCTGAAAAGTACCGATATAAGGCAAAGTCAGTCGACCCATATCGGTAATCTGCCTTTGAGACATCCATTCGATTCCGGTACTGAAAAGATCCAGTATCGTAATGTTTATCTGATCTCCGGGGCGAAGTACATATTCTTTTTCTACGACCATAAAATCACCCGGCCTCGGATCTCGTGCCCCGGAAAAGCCTTGCGGATTTTCATCAACCGCCCCCAGACTGTCTAAGATGATATTGGTCCGCGGTGTGGCCCGAAACCGCCCCACGGACATCGGATCGGTACAACCAATCAACATCATACATATTGCCATCCCCAGACAAATTACCAGTGATAATATACGTTCTTTTTTTCTCATGATTTCATAATCCCTTTTATATCATTAACTTTCGCAGTTTATGGACCCCAATATTTCATTCCACAGGGCCTTTTGTGCAACGGGATCTTTTTATTAACTTTCGAAATTTCTCTCGAAGCTGCTAAAAAAGAGACAAATTCATTACTAAGGCCCTGTCAATACTTTGCGTTAAAATATAAC